>ERZ795048.682-NODE-682-length-34728-cov-6.041300_pt1 | contig 34728 bp, 31 predicted proteins | sample MGYA00375132_ERZ795048 | MGnify/ENA primary metagenome ERZ795048 (study PRJEB30177, sample SAMN05720225) | activated sludge metagenome | isolation source: Anaerobic digester | place: Hong Kong | collected 2014-12-17 ... | reverse complement strand
AAGGCAGAAACAATATTATATTCTCGCCACTTATTACTGAACCACTGACCAGTTTTTGCCATTGGCACCGAAAACAAATCTAGGAAAGATTCAAAAATATTGCCCTTGTCTTTAATGGTAATTTCTTTTGAACTTGCTTTAACCGCTGTAGCAGCGAAAAAGATCATGGCCACATTCACCGTATCAATATACATTGATGTCCAAGGGACTTTGGCAATTTTAAAAATCCAAAAGATCAGGGCTAAACCCAGCAAGCCAAAGATGGTCGAAACCAAGATAAATAACACATTTAAAAATTTACTTTTCTTTTTATTGAGGGCTAATTCATACACGTCCTCTTCGGGTTGTTGATAGACAATTTTTTTAATTTCTTTAGCTACTACGGGATAATTGCTGACGTGCGGTGGTCTGATGGCCAAGACTAACAGAAACATCACCAAACTCGGTATTAATAAATCAATCAATAGGGTTAATGGACTAAAAGGTACTCCTGCCAAGCGGGCTACTGGTCCCTCAAAAATAACAAAGCTAGCGCCACCAGCTATAAAAATTGATAAGGTCGAATAGATAGCTGATCTAAATAGTCTTTTTTTCAGACTTTTTCTTCTTCGATCATAAACTGTCTGAATCAATTGATCTAATTTTTCCTCATCAGCATAATTAGCTCTCACGACACTGGGAGCGGCATTAATTTCATCAGTAATATCGTTAATCAATCGGTAGGCTGGGTCATATTTGTCGGCAATTTGGTAAAATCTTTTACCCAATGGTTTTTCCAAATCTTCTTCAATCTCTTGACGGATTGCAACTGCTTGCTCTGTCACTTGTTTAATGCTTTTAGGATCTTCTTTTACCCAAAACGGGTATTTAATTTTGATTAAGTTGAAGGCGATCATAGCATTGTCAAAGTTATATAAAGTACGATGGACGGCAATATAAGTTTGTAAAAACTTTTCCATGTCTTCAACGGTGTTGCTGGGGGTAATTTTGATTCTTTTATAAAGCACGTTAGTCATTAAATTAAGCAGGGCATTTTCTTTGAAATTAGGCGACAGTAGTTCCTCAATTTCACAAGCCGCAATTTCAATAATCCAGTTATAAAAGTTGATTCTCTTCTTGACATGCGCTTCCTCGTTGCTTTTGGGCAAGCGGCTGTCATTCATGATTTTGATATATTTGTTGAGGATGTTTTCTAACTCATTCACTTGACTTCGACCAATACGTCCGTTTTCAAAGTAACCACTACGCATTAACTCCAAAGCCATTGGTTCGGCAATTTCTTCGGCTTTGACGTCGGGCATAATACTAATCCCGTACAGTTTAGAGACGAGGCGACGCTTCAAAATCCGTTCAATTGCTCCTCGACGTAATAGATTCTCTTCTTTCCAATCCACTACTTCTCGCACCTTTTCATAAGCTTTGGCGATTTTAGAAGCAACTTCATCCACCTCAAGAGCAGCAATCACGGCTCGATGGCGGTATTCCCAATCCATTTGATATTGTTTGATGTAATCTTCAAAGTAGTGCGATAAAGTCTGCAACTGCTTGGGTTCCTTTGTTTCTTCTGACATAAACGCTAGTGTTCATTATAGCAAAAAACTCGACTTTCGATATAATGGCTTCATTATGGCCGACAAATATCAAGCAACCTGGGTATCTCATAGTTCGATTAGTGATTTTTTGCAATGTCCCCGAGCTTATTACTTAAAAAATGTTTATAAAGATCCCAAAACTAAACACAAAATCCAGTTGATTTCACCACCACTGGCTTTGGGGGCGGCTGTCCACAGTGTAATTGAAGCACTGTCAGTCATTCCCGCCGAACAACGCTTTGCAGAAAGTTTAATCAAAAAATTTGATCAAGAATGGCAAAAATTTACTGGGATCAAAGGAGGTTTTTTTGATGAAGCAACCGAAATGGCCTACAAGGAGCGTGGGGCCGAGATGTTGAGAAGGGTCATGCGAAATCCTGGTCCTCTGAGCCGTCTAGCGGTCAAAATTAAGGAAGATTTACCCTGGTTTTGGCTATCTGAGGAAGAAGAGATTATTTTGTGTGGCAAGATAGATTGGTTGGAGTATTTACCCGAAACAGACCAAGTCCACATCATTGACTTTAAAACTGGTAAAAACGATGAAGATGAGAATTCACTGCAATTGCCCATTTATTATTTATTAGTCCATTATTGCCAGCATCGAGCAGTAGCGAAGGCCAGTTATTGGTATTTGGAATCAAGTGATGAACCAGTTGAACAAGAATTACCAGATTTAGCCTGGGCTGAAGCAGAAGTGTTAGCCATCGCTAAAAAAATTAAAACAGTGCGTAAATTAGAACACTACAAATGTCCGCAGGGTGAAAATGGCTGTTGGGCTTGTCGGCCAATGGAGCAAATTCTCAAAGGAGAAGCGCAATTGGTGGGGGAAAATGATTATCAACAAGATGTTTATGTTTTGCCCAGTAAGCAGAAAAAAATTGCCAGAAAAGATAACAGCCGGTTGATTTAGTTTTTGACTAGACTGGCAATTTGTTGAATTTGTGATAAAGAATAGAAATCACTAAAATTTTTGTCATAACCTTCCCATGGGTCATGCATAATGTATTGATCACCTCTTTTCTCTTTAATAACAATAAAATGCGATCCATATGGGCCTGCTGATAATTTTACAATCACTGGATTTTCATTTAATTTACTATCTAAAGTGCTTTGAGAATAAGTATTATATTGATAGTAATAACCAGCAGGAGTGGGCCAAGGTCTTGACATGTAAGCAGTATTGGAAAAGAAATAACTGCTATTATTAGATATAGTAATAGGATTAACATTCTCTCCAAATTTTTTCTTTATCATAGCTGTACTACTGATCAAACAGCCTACTTCCATGATACTCATGTTGCTACTTCCTATTAATTGGTTAGCCCAACGTTGATCGCGTTGACTAAAAAACCATCCGTCTGGGCTATTTTGTTCTGGCAATACAGATCCACTTTTGCTACTGGAAAAAGCTTTTAAAGAATTTAATTCAGCTATCGCTTCTGCTAATTTTTGTTGATAAATAGTTTCACTGCTTTTTGTTTCAGCCAGCAACTTATTTTTTACACTTTTTTGTGCATCTAATTCGGCTTTTTGTCTTTCTAACTCACTTTTTTTTAGGTTTACCTCTGCTTGTTTTTCTTCCTTTAATTGTTTTTGTTGATCATAAGTAGCTCGTTGTAATTCAGTCCGATGCATGATTTCTAAAGTTTGTTCCTGAGCTTGATTGATGTAGCGATATTGAGTAATAAAGTCATTAAAAGAATCACTGGCAAAAAAGTTGACCTTATATTGTTTACGACTTTGTTTATAGCTAGCCCTGACGCGTTCAATAAGAATCTCACTGAGTTTATTGAGGGAAATACTCAAGCCCTCAATGCGTTGAGTTAATTCATTAATTTCTTTTTCCAATTGATAAATTTCATTAGTTGTTTGTTGAATTTTGATTGATTGTAGTTGAATTTGGCCATTGAGAATATTAATGGCAGATTGAAGAGTATTAGCTTCGCTTTTGGCTTGGTTAACTTTACTTTCCCAGCATCTTCTTTGATCATTAAGGCAATTACTATATTGATCGGTATCAGTTTCTTTTAGCTCATCACACTTAAACTCCTGATCACAATCTTGAGCAAGGGCGGGATTGGTTTTAAAACTTAAAAAAGAAAAAGATATGAGTAGAAAAACTAATAGGTGATAGCTGAACGTTTTAACTTTCATCTCAATTATTTTTTCAACATGCGTTTGACCGCAGTTAAGCTAGCAAAAGTACCTAGTAGCACCGCAGCTATCAAACCAAGTAAAAATTGATAGAGTAAAAATTGCCAGCTAACGGGGAATTCAATAATGCCTTGTAAAAAATCACTAAGCCAGGGTGTGACATAAAGTAGCATGGCTAAATAAAAAGCAAAAGCTAGGATGCTAGCAATAATAGATAAGATGATACCTTCCAAGAGGTAGGGTCGACTAATAAATTGATTGCTGGCTCCAATAAATTTCATCACTTTAATACTATTACGCTTAGCACTGACTTTAAGGCTGATAGTTACCATAATCATCAAAAAGGAAACGATTAATAAAATACCTAAAAAGAACAGGCCAAATAAACGTAAAGCATTGGTCCAGCGAATTAAGCTTTGCATCACATCTTGTTGAAAGTCAACATCTTCCACAAATTGATTGTTTTTTAATATTTGACTAATTTCTTCTAAGTTTTCAGCATTGTAAGCGGAAACCTCAATACTAGCAGGCAAGATGTCTTCAGTGACCAATTCCAGCAAAAGTGGGTTATCTTGATTTTCCTGACGATAGATTTCTAATGCCTCAGCTTTGTCGACAATATTAATGTCTTTAACATAATCTTTGGCTCTTAATTCTTCGGCTAATTTATCAATTTCGGCGTTTTCTGTTTCCAATCTAAAAAAGGCAATAACTCGAGGTTGAGTTTCAAAGTATTGCAAAACTTTTTGACTGCCAATAGTCATGATGGAAAAAGTAAAAGCAATAAAAAAAGTGAGAGTTAAGACAATAATACTGAGAATGCTCTGGTAAGGTGAGCGGCGGATAGCGGTGAGGGCGGAGTTAAAACTTTTCATAAGTACTATTTTTTGTCTTTTTTACTTTTTCTAATCTTAATATCTTTTTTCTTTTTTTCTTTGCTTTCTTCTTTTTCCTTATTCTCTTCTTTGTCTTGTTCAGCCTCTTCTTCGTCTTTTATATCCGCAATTTCAAAGTGGGCAATTTCTTTGACTTGCTCAGCCTCTTCTCCGTTAGTTTCTTCTGGTTGTGCCGTCTTTTTTTCTAATTTAACAATTTTTTCTTTAGCCAACTCTTTCAGTACCAATTCATCGTGAGTGGCAAAAAGTACCGTGGTACCCAGTTCATTAATTTTTTTCAACAAACGAGTAATGGCTAAAGTAGCTTGGGTATCCAAATTGCCAGTTGGTTCATCGGCAAAAATTATTTTTGGGCCACAAGCCAGGGCTCGAGCGATGCTGACCCGTTGCGCTTCTCCTCCAGAAAGTTGTCGAGGAAAGAAGAGGGCTTTGTCTGCCAGGTTAACTAGATTTAATAGGTCGGTCACTCTTTCTTCTACTTCTCGATCTTTTTTACCCTGAATATAGATTGGTAGAGCAATGTTTTCCCAAACATTCATTTCTTTAATTAATTTGTAGTCTTGGAAAACCACTCCAATTTTTCTTCGCAGTTCTGGGATTCTTGATTTTTTTAGCTGACTATATTTTTCACCGTCAACTTCGATTTCTCCGCTCGTTGGTTCGTATTCTTTGATCAACAATTTCATCAGAGTTGTTTTGCCAGTGCCAGATGGTCCAGTGATTACTAAAAAATCACCATCTTTAATTTCCAAGGAAAAGTGTTTGATGGCAGTCTCTTGATCGCCAAAAGACTTACTGACATCTGAAAAGATAATCATAGGCAACTTCCATTAAATCATCAACTGAGTGTTTAGTCTAGGGTTTGGCTGGGTGGCTCGGCATCAATGGAAATTACTTCCACTTGCCCTACATCCATAAACCAACCAGATTGTTGAGCTTTATTAGTTTCACCCCACACTTTAACTTCCATACCCACAAAATCATCGAGATCGGTAACTGAAGAAGTAAGGGCAACAGTTTGACTTTGACCGCCTTCTCTCAGCAAGTGATGTGAACCCTCACCATCAACGCCACCTTTTTCTAAATAACCTTGTGCGCTATCGGAAAAAGTGTCTCTATCACTGATGCCAAAAATGTCGCCAGGCTTGATGTTATTGACCTCACCAGCTACTTGGGCAACATTACCTTTAGTCAAATCATTTCTTTTGCTCAATCTTGAGGTGCCATAGCCAGTGAGAGTGCCAGCTAAGACGGCAATTACAGCAAAAATAATAAATTTCTTTTTTTGCGCTTTGTTCATGGGTTGTTTATCCTGTTGATGACTTTGATTTTTTGGTTCAGCATCTAAATTTTCAATAATAATGTTAGGCGGGTTTAGATTGTCTGTAATTTTTGGATTTTCGTCAATATCTATTTTTCTCACTTCGATCATATGAGTTTTCCTTTATTTTTTATTGTAAAGCAATTTATCGACGAATAAAAGCTAAGATAAATTGGTCTAAGTCTCCATCTAGAACCTGATTGGTTTGGCTAGTTTCCACTTGTGTACGAGTGTCTTTGACTAATTGATAAGGATGCAAAACGTAATTGCGAATTTGGGTGCCCCAACTAGCGTGTTGATGACTACCTTTTTCTTTAGCTAGCGTATCTTCCATTTTTTCTTCTTGAATTTTGGCGAGCTTGGCTTTTAAAATTTTCAATGCTCGTTCTTTATTTTGAATCTGGCTACGTTCTTCTCGACATTTCACAGTAATGCCACTTGGTGTGTGAGTCAATTCCACGGCTGTGTTGAGTTTATTAACTGATTGTCCTCCAGCTCCACCTGCCCTAGTAAAGTTCCAAATTAAATCTTTATCTTTGATGTCAATTTCCTGATTATCCTCAATAATTGGTAAAACTTCTACCAGAGCAAAAGAGGTTTGTCTTAAGTTATCGGCATTAAAAGGACTTTGTCTCACTAGTCGGTGGGTGCCATGTTCGCCTTTTAAGTAACCATAGGCATAATCAGCTTCAATTTCAAAAACCACTTCTTTAATGCCGGCATCTTCTCCGCGAATTTTGTTTACAATGCGGAATGGCCAATTTTTTCGTTCAAAATAGCGTTGATACATGCGCTCTAGCATTTCCGCCCAATCCATTGCCTCAGTCCCTCCTTGACCAGGATGAATCGAGAGGATGGCTCCACAGTGATCGAATTTTTTGTTGAGATAATGTTTGAGTTCTAGTTCTTTTAGAATTTTTTTTAGTTGATTGCTAGTTTTATCTATTTCAGTTGTTAATTCACTATTTGCTTCTTGATTATTTTCCTCTTTTGCTAATTCAATCAGAGTCTGTAAATCGTTTAATTTTTCGGTGATTAATTGGTATTCATCAAGATTTTTTTGAGCTCTTTGTTGTTTTTTAATTTCACTTTGCGCTTGCTCTCTTTGCCAAAAATCTGCTTCGCTGCTGGCTTTTTGCACTTGTTTAACAATCTCTTGCTCTTTGACTAAATCCACACTCGCTAAAAATTTTTGAGCATCCACCACTAGTTGTTTTAACTGATCTTCGGTCATGATCTTATTCTAACTGATCTCTGGTTAGAGTCCAGCTGTCAACTAATTGCTGATTTTGATAAATATAGATCGGAATTTGTTTCACCCCCGCTTGTTTTTGGATTTCTAAATTTTGGTAATTGTTGTCGCTTTCCAGCTCAATTATGAGACTAACTTGACTTTGTTCAGGAACTACCAGCAGTAAACTCAATTCTAAGAATTCTTGATTGTTCTGATTAAAATATGGTTGAGTAGAAAATGCTAATGGTGTTTTTTGTTCCTCTTGGTCAATTGACATGACCTGTTTAATTTTTGTATCTGGGGCAAAATATAGTCGTTGATAATTAATGTAGCTTAAGTGATTAGCTGTTTTTAAGTTGGGATTGGTATTAATGGTTGCTGGTTTTTGGTTGTGATTAGTAAATTTAATTTGGATTTGTTCAATTTGGCCATCGTTCTGGTAAAAATGAAACTCCCTGTCTACTAAACGATTGGCTTTGTTGATGCCAACATTACTTTCAACACTGTAAAAATAAAAACTATCTAGATTGTTTCTAATCATGTCTCCAGCAAATCGATGCTTTTGCCAAATTTGTTCAAGATTTTGCTCTTGACTGTAGAGTTGAATATTTTTATTTTCTAAATTTTCTAAGACCACTTTCATTAACGCCAGATATTCTTGAGAACTTAATTGGCTTAGGCGATTTGCTAAAGCGACTTTACTGTGATTGAGAAAATTTGCTTTTTCACGAGAGCCTGGAAAAAAATCTAAGCGATCGGCTCTGGCTAATTGTGCAAAATTTTGCGCATCAACGACCTGATCATAATCTGTAAGCTGAATTGGTCCAATTTGCTCTAATAAATTTTCAATAAAATTAAGGTTGACAAAAACAATACCACCAATGTCCCGTTCTTGATCAACATAGGGGCTTTGTTCAGCAATCTCCTGCCATAGCTCAAGAATGTGTTGCGCACTAATAGCTACTTCTGGCCACCAGTTTGCATCTTGAATCGACAATCCTTTTCCTTCACTCAAGTACAGATCATGACCCTGAGGACTGTTGGGAAACTGAGTTTGTTGACCAGCCATTGTGTAAATATCTTCAACTTCAGTTAAATTCCACATTCCATGTGAAAATTCTAAAAAGAAATAAGAACCCATAAATCCACCCGTGGCTCTTAATTCATCACTATTTTGTAAAATTACCAAATAAGTCAGATTTTTTTCAGTTAAAAAATGCGGTAAAATTATGGATAAATCTTCAGCAAAATCAGCTAAAAATATTTTTTTTAAATTTTTATTAATTTTTTCGTAATTTTTTATAATTTTTTCGGCAGTATTTGTGATTAATTGTTGATCTTCACTATGATTGAGATTGAGACTCAAATAACTTTTCACGTTTCTTTGTAAAGCCATAATTGGCCAAACAGTTATGAGCGTGAGCACTACCGCGATACCCAGTAGAGTAAAAATTATCTTTTTTGCCATAATTTTTGATAGGTGTTTGCTATCACGGGCCAAGTGAGGCTATTACTGAGCTTTTTATCTAATTTTTTTGTCTTTGCAGGCTTGATTATTGCCTGAGCTATTGCTGGAGCATTCTTAGCCAGCAAGATGTAATCTCGATAAATAGACATGCTTAAGTAATCTTTAATGAAGTCATTTGAATAATGAGCGATCACTCGACAATTTTGTTTTAAGGCCTCACAGATACTCAGATAACTAGCCACAAAAGCAATTTCGTAATGACTAAATAATTGCTCGGCCTCGGCTACTGTACCATGAAAAATGACGTCTAATTGCTGCTGCTTCACATAATGTTTGGCCTGGTTCATTAATTGGCCATCACCATAAACATCTAAATGATAGTTGAGCTGTTGATCTTTCAGGATGTTGAGTGCCTCCAGATATTGTAAAATTCCTGTATCTGGGGCTAAGCGCCCAACAAAGATGATCTTTTTAGCCGATTTTTTCTTGCCTGGTATCTGCTCAAGATCACTAGCTCCATCAATGACGTAATCAGCTTTAACCTGATAGTATTTCTCGTGAAAACCACCAACGGCAATACTGCCCCGACACAGTTTATTGGCTAATCGATGCCAAAATATGGCTTTTTGATCAGGCTTATCACTTGATTCGTGACCGTGAAAAGTAATAAATAGTTTGTGAAAAATAAACGGGTAGAGAGGGATGATCCACCAAAAAACATCGTGCAGCTGAATAATATCGGCTTCTTTGAAAAGTTGTGCTTGCTTGATTACTTGTCGCCAAATTTTAAATTTATAGCGACTGCTCAAACGGTTATCTAGACGATAAACTTGAACTTGATCAATTATTGCAGCTTTGGCTAAATCATGATTGTCAGTGCCAGCTAAAACTGTCACTTGATAGCCATTTTTTATTAATTGTTGATTAATTTTAGCCACATGCTTTTCCACCCCGCCAACATGCGGAGCGTAATACTGGCTAATTTGTAGGACTTTCATATAATAACTCTGTGCCTAAGTCTGATTATAAAAAAGAAATGCTTTCCTTGATAGTGACGGTTTTTAATGAGGCTGACACCATTGAAGATTTTTTACTCAGTGTGCAACAACAAAGTTTAGCTCCAACTGAATTAATTATAGTTGATGCTCAATCAACAGATAACACGGTTAATTTAATCAAAAAATTTGCCAAAAAAACCTCACTCAATCTTAAATTATTGGTTAAAGCTGGCAATCGGAGTGTCGGACGCAATTTTGCTGCTAGACACAGTCGTGGGACTTATCTAGCGATTACCGACGCCGGTTGCATCTTAGATAAAAATTGGTTGCAAGAGTTATGGCGAAAACAGCAAACTACTGATGCTCCAGTTGTTGCTGGTTATTATCAAGGTCTAGCCAACACAGCTTTTGAAGAAGCAACAATTCCGTATTTTTTAGTCATGCCAGAACGGGTGAGGGATGAAAAATTTTTGCCAGCTACCCGCTCCATGTTGATAAAAAAGTCATTGTGGCTTGAGATGGGTGGACTGAATGAAAAATTGAGTATAAGCGAAGACTATCATTTGGCTAATCGCCTAAAAAACAAGGGAATTAAAATAGCCTTTAGTCGAAAAGCTATCGTTTATTGGTTACCACCTAGCAATATTAAGCAATTTTTTCAAAAAATCTTTGCTTTCGCCAAGGGTGACGCTGCCACTGCTTTGATCCGACCTAAAGTTTACCTAATTTTTTTGCGCTACCTAATTTTTTTAGCAATTTTAGTATTTTTTCCTAATCTTTACTTAATTTTTTCTTTAATCTTTCTGTATTTATTGTGGGCTATGATGAAAAACTTAAAGTATTGTCCGCGATCTTTTTTCTATTTGCCCATGCTCCAAGTAGTTGCTGATGTGGCCGTCATGATCGGCACTAGCGTTGGTCGATTTCAAGCTAATTTGGCTAGTAAAGATTGATATTTTTTGGCTAGTGCTAAGTTTCTTTTTTGGGAAAAATAAAAATCTATTTTTGGTGGTTGTGGATTAATTGCATCTGGTGAACAATCTAGTTTTAATTGCTGAATCACGTGCGTAACCGTACCTAAATTACCATCAAGTATCAGACTATTACTAAATAACTTTTGAAAATTTTCTTTGAAAAAGGAAAAATGAGTGCAACCCAGTACGATTGCATCAAAATTTTGTTTTTGTTCAATGCTTTTTCTTAAATATTGATCAATTATTTGTTGATTAAAATTGTTGTTTTCCACCAATCTCACCAATTCACCCAACACTACAGTACTAAAATTAGCTTGCTGACTAAAACGCTCTTTGAGTTTGGCTAGTTGTTGGCTTTTAGCAGTAATCTTGGTTGCTGTAATTAAAACTGTTGGTTTTTTCTCCCTTTTTTGTTTGGCCAAAGTATCAACGGCCAGTTTAACTGCTGGTTCCATACCAAAAATGGGAAAATTAAATCTTTTTTGATTTCTCAGCTCGCCAATAGCTAAACTAGTAGCGGTGTTGCAAGCAATTACCAGAGCATCTAATTGTTGTTTCGCTAAAAAATCAACACTATTCAGAACATATTGACTGACTTCAGCAGCTGGTTTTTCTCCATAAGGCAGATGATCATAATCTGCAAAATAAATAAAATCAGTTGCACAACCAAGGTTAAGAAAAGTTTTTAAAACAGTTAAACCGCCAGCGCCAGAATCAAAAATAGCAATCTTCATTAATTGTGATTATAACGCGATTTTATTTAAACTAGTTTTTTGGTTAAGATAAAAACTTTGTTTATCGATTTTGACAATGTTTTTAATTTCACGAGTACGATATTTTTTTTCTAGATTACTTAAATCATCATCGCTGATGACTAAATAGGCTAATTGATTATTGTAAATAGTGACAAAAACTAAATCGCCTAAAGCGATTTCTTCATTTTTAATAAATAAAGTTTGCCAGCGACCAGTGGGGAAAGCAGTAAAACCATAGCGAGCTTTAAATTCAAATAGTCCAGCCGTATTGAATAAACCAGCGGGATTATTGGCTTGGCCATGACTAATACTTTTAAGTTTTTTTTCTAAGGCAAATTTAATTAATTGATATTCTAAAATTGCCCCAACCCCCCCGCGGATTTTGTTGAATCTTTCTTTAGCACCAAAAGAAACGACAGCACTATCTTCATTAATAGAAAAAACCAAACCGGAACGCAAAATATTTTCTTTATAAAGTCCAGCTATATAACATTTTTTACCAACTTTAATTCTGCCTAAAATTGAGGTTTCTAAGTCATAAATAATGGCCCGTTCTTTACGCATGGTGGTTTGTTGATAAAGTTTTTTGAATTCTTCAAATAAGTTCTCATCCATTTCTCGAACATCGAGTTTGAAACCAGCATCTTGAAAAAATTCTTGAGTTTTCTTTAAAGACTTTCTAGCTCTTTTGGACAGAATGTAGTCTTCAGCTTTTTCGATCCCAGTCAAATCACCAAACCAGGCAACTTTTTCTGGAATATAAATCCCACCCTCTAGTTGATAATTAAAAGAAACAATATCTGCTTCTTTGATTTCAGCTAGATCTGGTTTTTCCTGATAAAAATAATTAGCTATTTTGAGTTTGGCTTTTTCAATTAACATTAAGCCTATTATACTTTAGAGAAGGTTTTTGCAGTAGTGATCTCTCTTATAGTATGATAACTAGTTGATGCCAAAATTTTCCCTAGACTTTGTGCAAAGCGGAGTAAATCAATATTGGTTTTTTCCCATACCTCAGTCAAATATTTATCAAAAAATTGAGAACTTAAGCATTCCTCAATTGGCTCAAATCAGTGAATTAGATCAAGACAATCAATTACTGATTGTCAAAGCCGACCGGCGCGCAAGTATGAGATTTTTGTATCAAGCCCAAGCAATTAAAATTGATTGGGCTAATGTCAAATTAAAAAAAAGTCAGAAAGCCGGTGATTTTTATCGAGATCAATATGTCAATGCTTTTGATCCGAAAATGCAAGAACTCGCCACAAAGTGGCAAAACCAGGAAAAGGATCCCAAAAAGATTTGCGAAATTTTTTATGAAAAGACCCTTGAATATTTAAGTTACGGACGAGCGATTAAAGGATTGCATCCATACTCTCAAGCTTTTCAAGAAAGAGTGACTGATTGTGGTGGTTTTGCGACTTTTTTATTAACTTTATTAGAAACTCAAGGCATTGTTGGACGGTTGGCTGTTGGTTATTTACTCAAAAATAATTATCAACAAAAAATAAAAAATATTCTTAATTTGACTTATCATTGGTCCGATTTAACCATGCACGCTTGGTTGGAATTACAAACAGCTGGTGGGTCTTGGATTCCTCTTGATCCAGCAGTAGATTGGCGTTATCGTCATGGTCAAAGTCAACGTTTTGCTGCTTTTGCCAACTTACCTGCAGATCGTTTATTAATCAGTTATGGTCATAATCATCAACTGACTTATTTTGATCAAGAACATTATTGGCCAATTTTACAGCATCCTCAATTAATTAAGGTAAAAAATGCATAATTTGAATTTTGCAAGTAATGAAAATTTCGCTGAAGCCAGGAAGGCTTTGCCGTTATTGTTGCAAAAAAACCAGGGGCAAAGTGGACAAGCTTCAGAACAATTGCAAAAGACTGTGGCTGAAAAATTTAAGGTTGAAGCAAATCAAGTATTTTTTACTTTAGCGGCCCGAAGCGCCCTTTATCTTTTTTTAAAAAGTTTGAATTTAGCAAAAAATAGCGAAGTGTTGGTGCAGGCTTTCACCTGTGAAGCGGTGGTTCTGCCAGTTTTGGCAGCTCATTTAAAACCGCAGTATGTTGACATTGAAGAGCAGACTTATTCAATGAATTTTAATGATTTAGTAAGCAAAATTGGTGAGCAGAGTCGAGTGTTAATTTTGCAACACAGTTTTGCCATGTTACCTAGAGATCGAGAAAAAATTTTTCAATTAGCAAAAAAACATCAATTAATAGTAATTGAAGATTTGGCTCACGGCTTTGCTCCAGAATTGTTAAAAGATCAAACCAATCCAAGTTCTAAACTTTTGTCTTTTGGGCGTTCTAAATTTTTTAGTGCAGTTTATGGAGGAGCGATCATTGTGGAAAAAAAACTAATCAATCAACAATTCAAAGATAGCATAACTCAATTGGAGCCAGTTAATAATCAGTTTATTCGTCAAGCACTCTTGTATAAAATTTGCACACCAATGATGAAAAGTACTTATCATTTTGGTGGTAAATTGTTTCATGCCTTATTTAGTTATTTAGGGATTTTTCATCAAGAGATTAGTTCAAAAGAAAAAGAGGGAGATTATGATGAGTGGTTAAACAAAGCCTTGCCTAACGTTTTTGCTCAATTATTGTTAGAACAAATTGAAAACTATCCAGCTACGCATGCTCATCGTCAGCAAATTGCGCAACTTTATTGGCAAGAATTTCCTCAACAAATGCGAAAAGATAATTTACCAAGTTTACGCTATCCTATACTAATTAATCAAGCAGATTTATTTTTAGCCAAAATGGCAGCAAAAGGATATATTTTGGGCAATTGGTATCGGCAGGTGGTCGCTCCACCTGGATTAGATTTGGTTAAAGTTAAATATCAGGCGGGCAGTTGTCCGCAAGCAGAGAGAATGAGTCAGGCAGTGATTAATCTGCCACTTAATATTAATTGCAAAGAAGCCGAAAAATTATTAACAGTTATCACCAATGTCAAAAAAAATTTTAATTGAACTAGTTGACGATTTTGAGTTATGGGAACGATATCTTGATCAATTTCCCGAAGCTAATTTTTTACAGTCCAGCTCTTGGAAAACTTTTCAGGGGAAAATGGGTAAAAAAGTTTGGGCGGTAAGATTATATGATTCAAAGCAGCCAAAAAATAAAACCAGTTTAGCTCTCGCTCTCGTCGTTGCCGAAAATGCCAAACGTGCCAAATATTTAACTATTGCAGGGGGACCATTGTTGAATTGGCAAAATAAGGATCGCCAATTAATAATTCAGAGTTTATTAGATTATTTGAAAAAAATAGCTGAAGACGAAAAAATTTCTTTTTTACGTCTTCGTCCCCAAGTTTTGTCTACTCCAGAATTACATAATTTTTTCAAACAGTTGGGTTTTCAGCAATCGCCTATGCATTTAACTGCCGACCTGACTTTACAATTAGATTTATCTCAAAGTGAAGAAGCGTTACTGGCTCAAATGCGCAAAAACACCCGTTACGAAATACGGCGAGCTCAGAAAATTGGCATATCTACCCGTTTTAGTAAAAATCCAGCAGATATCCAAGCTTTTTATGAGGCCCAGCTGGATTTGGCTAAAAGACAGAATTTCGTACCCTTTTCTTATCAGTTTTTATATCAACAATTTTTAGCTTTTCTTGAGCATGATCAAGTGGCTCTTATTCATAGTTATTATCAAGATCAGTTGTTGGCCAGTGCCTTTGTGATTTTTTATCGCCAAGAGGCAGTTTATCACTATGGTATTTCGACTTTGGCTAACCTTAAATTACCTGGAAGCTATGCGTGTCAGTGGGCAGCTATCAGAGAAGCCAAGGCCAGAGGTTTAAGTACTTATAATTTTTGGGGAATTTCGCCCGCCAATGAATCTCAGCATCGTTTCGCTGGTGTTAGTTTATTTAAGCGTGGATTTGGAGGTGAAGAAGTGGCTTATTTGTCTGCCCAAGATTTCCCATTTTCTAGTGATTACTTTTTGGTTAAAACATTTGAATTGCTGAGAAAAAAGGTCAGAAAACTCTAAACAGTTGCTTGATGATTCAGCAATTAATTCTTTGACAACTCTTTATTTAATTAAAATGCAGCTTGAGTGGCTCCCTGTGACACGAAAAACAACCTTAATTCACTGATCCAAGCATTGCCATATTCATTAAGATACAAACTCATTAAAACTAAGAATAAAAGAATTAGGATACTGATGAGGGTTTTGGCATGTGGATGCTTTTTATAAAATGCAGCCTGTTGTTCTGAAAAGATTTCTTTCTTCAAAAGTGATTCTGATTGTGGGGTGGATTTGGCTTTTTTAGTGGCTTTTTTGTTTTTGGCTTTTGGCATAAGTAAGTCAGATTTTTTACTATGATTAATACCTAAAGTCATTCTATCCCAAAAAGCTGATGTTGAACATCATAAACGACGTTAGCTCTAGAGTTTTTTAACGTAACTTAAAACATATTTCTCGAGAAATTGCTTAACTTGCATATTTTTGATGTGGTTAATTTTTCGATTTAGTTCTTTGAAGTTAAGCACATTGACTAAGCTGACAATCCTAAGACAGCTTTAAATTTACCCGTTAAGATTGGTTTAACAAGAGCTTTGATGTGTTCATCAGCAAGATTGGTTAAATCAGCATCAATAAAAGCAACTATTTCATTTTTAGCACTTTTTATTCCTTCGGCTAAGGCATAACCTTTTCCTTGATTTTTTTTCAAATTAATTAGTTTGATTTGATCCTGATATTTTTTTAAAATAGCTAGACTGTGATCTGTTGAACCATCATTTACACAAATAACCTCGTCGATCACATTACTGTGTAGCAAAGCTTCGATAACTAGGGCAACAGTTTGTTCTTCGTTAAATACCGGAACGATGGCTGAAATTGCAGTTGGCACTGTTACTTTTTTGTAATCACTCTCATTGTTCATGAAGATTATTATAATATCCTTACTGATAGCTAGTTACAATATAGTGTACAAAAAAACGAAAAATTGGTTAAAGCAATAAACATCTCATAATTGTTGCATAACTGACATGATTCGAACCTGTTAAGCCGTGAGGCTCCGGTTTTAAAACAGACGTGAATCCACCATACCATTTGGGTGTGAATATGGGTGAAGATATCGATGCTGCTTGCGGGCAGTTGGCGACAAAGAGACAGGTTTAATTAATTTAATATTTTCTTGTTAATTGATATACCAAATAAAAATTTCAGCAAAATTTCTTTTTTTATTTCTGGTTTAACCAGTAAGTGTGATAGAATTCTTATATCAATTAACAAGAAAGTTCCATGTATGCCACAATATGAACTGCGTGAAGACAATAAAAAAGCGGTTATTTCACTGGGAGGTTCGCTTATCAATCCAGGAGAAATAGCGGTCGATTTTTTAAAAAAATTCAAAGTTTTTATTGAAAAAAGAGTGGCTGAGGGGTGGCAATTCATAGTTATCACTGGAGGTGGTGCTCCTGCACGTCAGTATATAGAGGGCGCCTCTGCCATCATGGGAAAAGAAATTGATAAAAATGATATGGATTGGTTGGGCATTCATGCAACACGATTTAACGCTCATTTGATGAGAACGATTTTTCGAAAAATTGCTCAACCAGTGATTATTACTGATCCTGAAAAAGATTTTATAGATCCAGAAAAAGCTATCGTAATTGGTGGTGGCTCCGAGCCAGGTTGGTCTACAGATTATGTATCTACTGCGGTTGCGGCCAGAATTAATGCTCCTTACGTTATTAATTTATCCAATATTAAGCAAGCATACACCGAGGATCCGAAAAAGAATCCAAACGTTAAGCCGATTGACAACATCAAATGGGTCGATTTTTGCAAGATTGTTGGCGATACTTGGGAGCCAGGACTAAATACTCCTTTTGATCCAATTGCATCTAAGTTGGCTAAGGAAAAAAATATAACAGTGTTGATCGTTGAAGGAACTAATCTAGAAAATCTAGAAAAACTTTTCAAATCTGAAGAATTTGTAGGAACTGTAATTTCAAACTAAGTGAAACGATACTGTTTTAATTAATATTATTGATTAATTTCTGGGTTTTGCTGATTAGCCTGTGCAAAGAAGGATCTATTTTAATATTTTCTAGAGAATGGTCATCAATTGAAAAAAAATTTAATTCCTGAGATTCGTTTGCTTCAATTTTTGGCACACTTGTCGCTGAAGTTTCCATTAGATATCTAAAATCTAGGTGGTAATGCTCTGGTTCCTCATTCCTAGCCGGTATTAGTTGTAGATCAAGATCGATGGGATCAGCAAATAAAAAATTCAAATCACTTAAACCGGACTCTTCCGTTGCCTCTTTGAGAGCCACTTTTTTGATATCCAATTCTCCATCGGCATGACCGCCAAACTGCAACCAACGATTTAGTTTTTTATGCTTATGAAGCAAAATTCTTCTTGTTGTTAGATTAATTACTAAAGCTGATCCTGTGATATGTGCAACCTCGCATTCTCTAAAAAAAATATCTTGATGAGCATTTATTAAGTCTATAAATTTAGCAACATCATTTTTTTCATTGGGGAAATCAGTTTTATATGATTTCAAAAAATTTAATAGCTCTTTTTTGCCAATCATGATTATTGTTCCTTAAAGAGTGAAATTATTTTTTTCTTTAATTCGTCAATCGATTTAGTGTTTGCAATTATTAAGGCATCAAGGTCAACTGAGTTGATCTCGTCAAAAAAGTCATCTTTTGAGAAAAATCTTTTCATTGCTTCTTGAGGGCAATGAAACGATTCAAAAACAGTATGATTTTCACTTGGAGCCGATCTTTTATTATTTCTACTGATTCTTTCTTCAAATGAACTGTGTAAATAAACGATTAAGGATTCGTTTTTAATATTTTCAGGTAATTGAGAAAAAAAATCTTTATAAGTAAAGTCTATCACTGCTTCAAGGTCAATTCCTCGAGATAATTCGATTATGTTTTTTCCAGAATTAGTTGAAACCTTTTTTATCAATTGCTCGATAGAGTATTTTACGGGTTTAGAACTAGTTAGGATAAAACTAGTAGGCGTTGGTTTGACATGAAATTTTTCTTGAGTGTCTAATTTAATAAAATCTAAAATCTCAGACGAATCATTATAAAAATTTACCCCTAAATCAAGATCGCTAATAGTTTTTAAAGCCGTAGTCTTCCCAGATGCTGCCAGCCCACAAAACCAAATATGATGATAAGAATTTAGCAACATCTTATTGGCCCAAGTATTGACCTCCAGTGGCATTAATTACTGCCCCAGTTATAAAACTAGACTCATTGTCATCAGCCAAAAAACCAACGATGTTGGCTATTTCAGCTGGTTGAGCAATTCGCTGGAGAGGCGTGTTCTTTATAATCTTGTGTCTAGTATGTTCATCCCAATCAGCAGTCATTGGCGTATCCATTGCTCCTGGATAAATAGCATTACATCTAATTTTTGGTCCTGATTGCATGGCAATTGATTTGGTTAAACCTAGTAATCCAGCTTTTGAGGCAGCATAACCTGGTTTTTTTGCCCCAATAATACCGACCATCGAAGAGATGTTAATGATTGAACCCTGAATATTGAATTTTTTTGCATTATTAATAAAGGCCTGACTTAAAATAAAAGGAGCTGTCAAATTTACCTTAATCATTAATTCCCATTCGGCCAAAGTTGCATCACTAATTCCACCGCCGATGCTGAGTCCGGCATTATTTACTAGGACGGTTAAATTCTCATCAGGTAAACAACTATCTAGGCTTGACTGAAGCTCATCTGTTTTTGAAAAGTCCACTTTGTCTAAAATTAGCTCAATACCATCATTCACTTCACTTAATGAATTTTCAATAGTTTCCTTATCAGCCAAATCAATGACGATCAGTTTAAAATTGTTAGCGACCAGCTTTTTGCAGATTTCAATGCCTAATCCTCCTGAAGCTCCAGTAACAATTGCTTTTTTCATATTTGTTTTCCTAGTGATAAACCTTGTCCATAATTTTCATTAATTCTAAATTGTGTTCCAGGTTTTGGCGAATAATCGATTGCTCGCCACTTAAAAAAGCGTTAAGCGCTTGAATGTTGGCTTTTAATCCATCAGCTGGCAAATCATATTTTTTTAGCACTTTTCCATAGTTATCAGAATGAATAACCGACTTCTCGTTGATGATAAGTTGGCCGTCACTTCCTCGAACTTCAATTCTTTCTTCTTTTGGTCCGGTTAATGCTCCAATTTCAAAAAGACCATGCAGCTGCTGATTGTGTACAAAATGCAGAGTAGCCGCATCTTCAACTTCATAAGCAAATCCAGGTTTAGCCACACTTGAGCCTGCCATTGATAATTTTTCTATACTACCAAAATATCTAACAATAACGTCAAGCAAATGGTAGCCCATATCCATGAAAACCCCGCCACCAGCAGTTTCCAGTTTGCTTCTCCAACCTTCATATAGATTGCCGTGAGCAATAAAATGTCTAACGCTATACATGTAAGGTGTGCCAATTGTTCCAGCTTTTAAGAGTTCTTGCCCCTTATTATAAGAAGGATAAAACTGACGTTTTGTAACGGTGTAAACTGGAACCTTACTTTCTTGAGATAATAATTTCAAACGTTTAGCCTCATCCAGATTTAAAGTAAAGGGTTTTTCTTTAAAAATTGGAACGCCCGATTTAATTGCTTCCTTGCAGATGTCGAAATGTAAAAAGTGAGGAACAGAAATAACAACAAAATCAATTTTTAAGTCACCATTTCTTTGAGACTCAAAAAGCTTTTTATAATCAAGAAAAGCACTAATTTTCTTTTCACTTGGGTTTGAAAGAGATGTTAAAACCTTGTCGATTAATTCTTGACTAATGTCACAAACAGCTGACAGAATGCAGTTTGGGTGGTTTTGGATCATGGGAATTAAGTCGTTTATAGATTGTTTGCCCAATCCAACAATAGCCACATTTTTCTTTAAATTATCCATTCCCATATTATTCACATTATTTGTTAAATCAGCTAAAAATAAGAAAGATATATTTTATTATTTCGTAGGTAGAAAGTCAATTAAACTAGAATATTTTTTATGGCAAAACCTGCTTGATAAAAATTGATTATCTAACAGCGTTTTCTTCGGGGATTAATTACGTGTTGCCGACTTTTAAAACAACAATAAGTTTGAGTCCGCTCGACGGCGGAGGTGACAGGATTCGAACCTGTGAAGCCGTGAGGCTCTGGTTTTCAAGACCAGTGCAATTGACCGCTATGCGACACCTCCTAGTGTTAAGTAAGCCGTTTTCTAGCTAAAACTTATTAAAAGCACTTGCGAACCCCCCAATTATAACAAGTTTTTGCTTAAAAAGGGTTAATTCTCCCCATTGTCAAGAAAAAATGCTATACTTTTTAATGATGCCCGAACAAAGCCAAACTGCCCCAACTAAAAATCAAGCTGCCAAACCCAAAGAGGCAGAGGCTGCCAATCAAAGGGTCAATTTACCTAAATCTGCAGAACTCGAGAAATCGAAGGTAGCACCTGGTTATTATCGGCCAATTCCCGAAGAAACCTTGGTGACATGGGAGGCTCCTGCTCGGCCGTTTAAAAAGCGCAATAAACAATTTTTTAGTACGGTTCTTATTATTGCAATTTTAATAGGCTTGATCTTATTTTTTGCTGGTCAAGTTTTGCCGGTCGCCTTGGTAATTTCTGTGGTTTTTTTAGTTTATGTGACGGCAATGATTCCACCACAAAACGTTTCAGTTAAATTGACCAATTATGGTTTTTATATCGACAAGGAAGCCTACGCTTGGTATGAAATGGGGCGTTTTTGGTTTGAAAAAAAACAGGGTTTTGATACTTTGCAAATTGAATTAGGACGTTTCCCCAATCGTTTAAGTTTGGTTTTAATTGATGGAGTCACGCCCAGTAAGGAAGATTTAGAGTCGGTTTTATCTGAAGTTTTATTAAAAGAAAAACCCAAGCCCACCACTTTTGAAAAAGCTGCAAAGTGGTTGAGTGAAAAAATTCCTTTAGATTAATTAAATTGATAAATCAAGCTAACTATTTTAATTTTGTTTGATGGGGTTTGTGCTATAATTGAGCCAATTATGCAAGAAAATTCCCCCGACAGCTTGCCCCCGACTGAAACAAAAAATAAAACTTTTGTGCTGGTTAGTGCTATTTTATTATTAGCCATTGCCGTGATTATTGCTGTTTTTTTTAATAAAAATCAAGCGAATCAGGCAAATCAAGATGTGAAGCAACAGCTAGAACAGCCAGAGCCCACAACGACAGAGCCAACAACGGTGATTTGGGAAGGAGAAGTGACTACAGATGCTCAGCAAAGTGAAGTAGAGGGTACTTTACTATTTAGTGACTTAATTGCTCAAAAAGAGGGTAGCTATCATTGTCAGATTGATAATGAAGATGGCTACTATGTTTATTATCTTGATGATCAGCGGATGGCTGTTGAGGTCAAGACACCCACTGTTCACAGTAAAACGATCGTTACTGAAGATTTCACTTATACTTGGAATGTAGCGGAAAAAGTTGGGACTAAAGTGGCTAATGAAGAGGAGATCTTGGCAGGTAATCCAGACCAAGAGGCGGAAGCAGTCGGTGAGGAAATGCTGGCAGAAACACCTGAAGAGAATTTATTACCGGTCAAGGACAATGAAGCTTTTGATCCAGCTAATTTTGTTTGTGAACCTTGGGTAGTTGAAGAATCGGTTTTTACTCCGCCGAGTGACGTGATATTTCAAGATCCAAGTCAATTTCAAGAACAAACGACGAATGTTGTTCAATAATCCGCAATAATACTAATTTATAGTTAAAAATTTTTGAGCTTGTGGATTGTTTTTTTATAGTTGTTCAAGGTAATTAAGTACTTCTTGACTATGTTGTTTGGCTTTCACATTAGGCCAGACTTTAATGATTTTACCCTTTTCATCAATCAAAAAAGTACTGCGTTTGGTGCCAAAATAAGTTTTGCCCATCATCTTTTTTTCACCCCACACCCCAAAAGCTTTAATTAATTTTTGTTCGGGATCTGACCAGAGGGGAAAATTTAATGAGAAATTACTTTTAAATTTTTCATGACTAGTCTGTGAATCTTTGCTGACTCCAATGATCTGAACGCCTTTTTGACTTATTTCTTGATTAGCATCGCGGAAATTACAGGCTTCGACGGTGCAACCAGGAGTGTTATCTTTGGGATAAAAATAGAGTAAAATTTTTCGGCCTAAAAATTCCTTTAGACTAGTTTCTTGTCCATTTTCATTAATGACTTTAACATCTAAGGGGGCTTGATCATTTTCTTTAAGCATAGTACTCGTATAATATGACGGACGGCTGAATAAAGTCAAATTATTGCCCAAACTTGCTTAATTAAATTGTTGGGGATGGAGTAAATGTCGGAGAGACAGGACTCGAACCTGCGACCTTACGCACCCCATGCGTACGTTCTAGCCATCTGAACTACTCTCCGTTTCTTAGCCTTGATTTTACTGCTTGTAAGCTTTTATGTAAACTTTGACTATTATTCTATTTTATGTAATATTCTTTTAAATAACTGAGTAAAAAAGCGTAATTTGCACGAAACTATGGATAGTGTTATAAGTAAGAGCAGTAATAAAAAAGGAGAAGCTAAAATGGTCAAAAAGAGTAAAGATAAAGATATTGCTACAGTTGCTCAAGATAGCAAAACAGCTAAATCACAAGCGGTAGCTATTGCGATGTCGCAAATCGAGAAAGAATTTGGTAAGGGTTCAATCATGAAATTAGGTGAATCTCTCAAAGATATGCCTAAAGTGCCTGTGGTATCTACTGGTTCTTTGTCTCTTAATATCGCTCTCGGTATTGGTGGTTATCCCAAAGGTCGCATTGTGGAAATTTATGGTCCAGAAGCTTCTGGCAAAACTACACTCTGTCTACATGCTATCGCTGAAGTACAGAAGCAAGGTGGTATAGCTGCCTTTATTGATGTTGAGCATGCGTTAGATCCAGTTCGTGCCGAAAAAATTGGTGTCAATCTAGAAGAAGTGTTAATTTCTCAACCAGATTATGGTGAACAAGCTTTAGAAATTGCTGAAACTTTAATTCGTTCTGGAGGGGTGGATATCATTGTTTTAGATTCGGTAGCTGCTTTAGTTCCCAAGTCAGAAATTGAAGGCGAGATGGGCGATCACCAAATGGGCACCCAAGCTCGTTTGATGTCTCAAGCCATGCGTAAATTAACTGCTGCACTCGATAAAACTAAAACCTTAATGATTTTTACTAACCAAATTCGCATGAAAATTGGGGTGATGTTTGGCAGTCCAGAAACTACCACCGGTGGAAATGCGCTCAAGTTTTATGCTTCACAACGGCTAGATATTAGAAAAATCGGTAATATTCAAGAGGGAGATGAAATTGTCGGTACTCGTCATCGAGTTAAAGTCAAGAAAAATAAAATTGCTCCTCCTTTTAAGGTCGCTGAATTTGACATGGATGAAGCTGGCATTTGTTTGGCTGGCGATGTGCTTGATTTGGCAGTTGATCGCAACATTATTGAAAAATCAGGTAGTTTTTATAAATATAATAACGAAATATTAGCTCAAGGTCGTGAGGCAACTAAGGATAAATTAAAAAACAACCATGGTTTGCTCAAAGAAATCGAAAAGAAAATTTGGCAAGATTTAGAAGATAATAAGAAATAAAAGATTGGTACATAGTTCTTTTTATTCTTTACTCTAGTAGCCAAGAAATTGACTTTGTTGCTTTATTGACATATAATGTCCCCACTAGTTATTAATATAAACATTATTAAATACACAAGCTGATCAATAAGACTTTTGGATCAGGTATTATTAAAGAACTTACAACATCGAAATCAATTTATTATTTATGCAAGAAGTAAGATACCCAGCATTTTTATTTTTCTTACAATTTTTCGATAATAATACTCAGGGGTGTTAACCCTTTCTCCAAGGTTTTATCAGCGGTTTGTTTATAAGTAAAGGATATTTATGTCATTTTTTAGTAATTTATCGACCCTGTTTGCAGCGGAACAGGCAAAACAAAAATCAGATCAAAAAAAAGCTCAAGTAAAAGAGCAAAAACAGGAACAAAGTCAAGTTAAAAAACCAAGCCAAGTAAGCAAGGTTAAAGTTAAAGAAAGTCTAAGTCAAGCTCAGCCTAAAGTCCAACAGCAACCTAATGAAAAAATTGCGGCTGATGTTGAAAGCATCATTCGTGATGCTCGCTCAAAGGCTAGAGAAATTATTATTGAGGCTAAAGACGAAGTCTTAGAAATGCGCTCCAAAGCAGAAAAAGAATCTCGTCGCATTGAACATGATTTAGCTGAGCAGCAACGTACTTTGCAAAATAAGTTAGACAAACTAGATTATCGTTTTGATCAAATCGAGCAGAAGGAAAAAAGAATTGATCAGCTTAAGGAAGATTTAGTTAAACAAAGTGAAGAAATTGAAAAATCTAAAGCGCAAGTACTCAAGAAATTAGAAGAATTATCGGGTTACTCCAAAGAGGAAGCCAAAGAATATTTACTAGAGGGACTAAAGAAAAAATTAAGTCATGATTTAGCGAAATTAGTGGCTGAAAAAGAGGAACAAGCTAAGTTGGAGGCTGACGATAAGGCTCGGGAAATTTTAATTGACGCCATGCGTCATGGGGCGACTGATTATGTTGCAGAATACACCGTGTCAGTAGTCAATATTCCTTCAGAGGAGATCAAGGGGAAAATTATCGGCAAAAATGGTCGAAATATTCACGCCTTTGAACGTAAAACTGGTGTCGATATCGATTTAGATACTTCTAACACTGAAATTAAATTATCTTCTTTCGATCCAGTGCGTCGGGAAATTGCCCGAGTGGCTATGGAGCGATTGATTAAAGATGGCCGGATTCAGCCAACTAGAATTGAAGAAATTGTCGATAAAGTAACTGAAGAAATTGACCGCATTACTTTTGATGCTGGCAAAAAACTTTGTCATGAAGTTGGTGTTTATAACATTCCTAATGGTTTGATTGCTATGTTGGGCAAGTTTAAGTATCGCTTTTCCTACGGACAGAATTTGATTAAACACACTATAGAAGAAACCAAAATTGGTAGCAAAATTGCTCAAGAGCTGGGTTTGGATGTTAACACTGTAAAACTGGGTTGTTTGTTACATGATATTGGCAAAGTTTCAGATGATCCCGATGAAAATCATGTGCAAGCCGGTATTAGAATTGCTAAGAAATATAACATGCCGCCAGCAGTTATTGCCTGTATTGCTGAACATCATGAGGATCAACCCTTTTCTAGTCCAGAGTCAGTGGCTGTTTATATAGCTGACGCTATTTCTGGGGCTCGACCAGGCGCTCGTTATGAAAATCATGAAGAATATATGAAGCGGATGGAAACCTTGGAAGCAATTGCCACTTCTTATGATGAAGTCAAACGGGCTTATGCTGTACAAGCTGGTAGAGAGTTGCGAGTAATTTTAATCCCAGAAAAAAGCAAAGATGACGATGTAATTTTGTTGGCTAATAGTATCCGTGACCGAGTAGCCAAAGAGGTAATTGTGCCAGGAACTGTAACAGTGACGGTGATTCGTGAGTTACGTGGACAAGCACAAACCAAATAAAGTAAAATGAGAAATTAAAGTAGAATGCAAAATTATGAATAACGTTTTTTTGATTACTCAAGCAGCCATTTCCTTGGTGTTGATAATTTTGGTGTTATTGCAAAGCAACGCCAGCAGTTCGAGCAGTTTATTTGGTGGAGGTGGTGGAGAAACTTATCACACTCGCAAAGGGATTGAAAAATTGTTTTTTTATGCAACTATTGTTTTGGGAGTGCTTTTTGTTGTGAATAGCCTTTTGTTATTGATCTACTAAATTATGCGCAAACTCTATTGGTATATTACTTTATACATCCGTCGTCATGGCTGGGTGTTTCTGGCTTCGATTGTTGCTACCATTCTGTTTTTCTCAGTACTGTTGCCATTATTATTGAGAAATCTAACCTTCAAAAAACAAAATTACATTGCTGTAGTTGGTCAATATAATTTGTCGAATTTGCCGACAATTATCAAACAGCAGCTCAGTGCTGGTTTAACTAGTGTTGGTCAGGATTTAAGTGCCCAACCCATGTTGGCAGAGAAATGGATTGTTGAGGACGATGGTAAACAATATCGTTTCGTTTTAAAAAAAGGGGTATATTGGCAAGACGGCAAAGAGTTATTCCCAGAAGATGTTTATTATAATTTTGTTGATGTTAATATTGTGACGACCCCCAATGACGTAATTTTTAATTTACCTGAGCCGTTTGCTCCGTTTCCTTTGGCAGTGACCGAGCCAATCCTGCGCTCCACAACGCAAAAACGTTTCTTATTGCCCAACACCACTAAAATAATTGGTATTGGTCAATACGAAATGTTAGATTATAAAATCACTGGTAATTATTTAGAGGAAGTGCGAATTGACGGTCCAGAAGAACGCTATATTTATCGCTTTTATCCCACCGAAGATGCTGCAGTTTTAGCTTTTAAAAAAGGTGAAGTTGACATTCTATTAGATTTGGCCAGTTGCCACGATCTTTGTGATTGGTCGAATTTAGAAATAGTCAAAGATTTAGATTACAACAGTTATTTAGCTCTATTTTTTAACAATGCTGATCCACAATTAACCAAAAATGTGCGTCAGGCCTTCTCTTATGCTTTAGAAAAAGATTATGGTGAAGCAAGAGCTAATAGTCCATTTAATCCCCATTCTTGGGCCTATTTGGAGGGTGGTAAGGATTACCAAAAGGATTGGACGCGAGGTATAGAACGGTTAATTGATGAATTACCTAGAGATCCCTTAAATTTTGAGTTGACGACGACCACCATTTTTCAAGATGAGGCAGAACGCATTCAAAAAGAGTTAAATAGTTTTGGTCAAGAAGCCATCAGGGTATGTCGTGAAAGTGCTGATGTTGAAGATAAAGAATTGTGTGACAATCTTGGTATTAATTTACGAATTAAGATTAGTAACTTTCCCGACACTAATAATTTTCAATTATTACTGATGGGTCAAAGTATCCCCACTGATCCTGACCAATATTTTATGTGGCACAGTACGCAAGCTACTAATTTTACTCGATATAAAAATACCAGAATTGATAGTTTGTTAGAGAGGGGTCGACAGACTATAGACACTGAGGAAAGAAAAAGTATCTATCAAGAGTTTCAACAATTTTTATTAGAAGATCCCCCAGCAGTTTTTTTGCGCTATTTGGAGCGCTTTTCTATTGCCCGCTAGTTGCTTAGTTTTTTGTCAGTTTAGTTGTCAATTATTTTGGTCATGATTAATGAGTGACCAAATTTGTTGCCATTACTCAAAAATCTAAATTTTTTCTAAGCCAGCTTATTTTATTGTTCTTGATTTTTAATAGTTCAATGGGGCGAGTGCAGGCGCAAGTTCATCAAGAATTTTGGCAGTTGGCGGATGGATCACTGGCACCTGAACTGTGGGAGTCGGTGTTGGGTGATTGGGACCAGTGGCAGGTAGTTGAGGGGCGCTTGCACGGTTTGTTGCCAGCGCCCCCAATGTTTTCTGGTACCAGGAGTGCTATTACGCCTCGCTTTTCACTCTGGCCTGTTACTGGCAATTACCAATTTTCCTTTGATTTTACTCCGCTGGATACTGCCGATAAAAATTTTGGCGTGTTGTTTGATTACTACATCGACTATAAAGGTAAAGTCATCCTAAGTTATTTAAGTTTTCATTTTATTGATCAACAAGTCTATATTGAAACTTTTCAACGGAACTTTCTAACTCATAAAACCTTGGTGCCTTGGCCCCTAAATCCTGGAGAAACGTATCATTTCCGTTTAATTTTTCAACAACCAGATTTTATATTATATGTTAATGATCAATTGTTATTTTCCAGTGCCAACGATCAAGATTTTTGGCCAATTTTTTTAGAACCAGGTCGTCCTTTATTTTATTTAACTAAAGGTAACTATGATCAATCGGCAGTAATTTATTCTAATTTTGTTTTAGAGTATTATCCCCAATTACTGGTTACGTATTTTTCTCAATTGCATGCTAGTTGGGCGGAGGTGGTCTACGATCACACCCAAGAGTTTTTTAATCCAGCATTAACAATTGGTAATAGTGGTTGTGCTTTAACCAGTGCGGTGATGCTACTTCATTATTATGGTTTTGACACTTTTCCTGATCAAGAATCTTGGTCGAGTGAGCTTCGGGGTAAAACTATCAATCCAGAGACCTTAAACCTCTGGCTTAAAAGTGAAGCTGACGGTTATTTAGGAGTGGGGCTCGTCAATTGGTTAGCTATAACTCGGTTAACCAAGTTGTTGTCGCAGTCAGTTGCAAATAAGCAGTTTTTGGCATTTGCTTACGCCGATTATCAGCCAGATTTAGTTAGTGAAGAGTTGGGTGCGGGTCGACCGGTGATTGCTGATCTTGATGGACATTTTGTGGTAATAACTGGCATGGCCGAAAATGGTGACCATGAAGAAGCTATCAGCTATTTAATTAATGACCCAGTCGATAGCGAGCACACCATGTTAGATCCTAAAATAGAGCCAATCCAATCTCTGCGCCTGTTTAAGCGTAATCAAACAGATTTGAGTTATTTTTTATTATTGAGTGCTGAAGAATTAGATTTTAAGCTAATGCATGTTGCAGACGATCTAGAACGGCCAGCGGTTGTTGCACGGGAGGCTAATTTACTAGAAGCCAATTTGCCTGAGGCTAATTTACCTGAGGTTGATTTACCTGAGGCTAATTCACCTGAGGCCAATTCACCTGAGGCCAATCAGGATTATTTTTTATATTATTGGCCACAGCCAGAAAACGGCGAATATTTGTGGCAATTTGAGGTTAATGATTTAGCAAAATTACCACGAGCTCAGTTGTTTGTTTACCAAAGAGACGCTCAGTTACAAATTTTTAATTTAGCCGATTATGTAGCTAGAGAGCTTAACTTCGTTTTTAGTAAAGATCAATTAGCTGAGCTTGCCGTCGATCTTAATCAACATAATTTGCTTTTTTATCATCAATATCTATTAGCTCGCTTATTAAAACTGCAACGAGAGCAAGAATTATTGGGTGAAGTAGCAAATGCTAATCGTTATCAACAACTAATTGAGTATTTTTTAGATTTTTACCAGTTATAATAAGTTGTGGAAAAGAAACCGCTTTTAGCTTTGGCGCCCATGGATGGAGTAACTGATTTTGCTTTTCGTTCGATCGTCAAAAAACATGGTCAACCAGATTTAATTTGGACTGAATTTGTGAGTGTTGAAGCACTTTGCCGTGGAGCTGCTCCTGAATTAATGAGTCAGTTCGACTATGATGCTACTCAACAACCAATTATTGCCCAAGTTTTTGGTCAAACTCCTGAATATTTCTATTTAGTAGCCTTAATGTTGGCCGAATTGGGTTTTGCTGGTGTGGATATAAATATGGGTTGTCCAGCCAAAACTGTGGCCCAAAGTGGTTCTGGTGCAGCGCTAATTGCTAAACCAGATTTAGTTCAAGCAATCATTAAGCAAACACAGCAAGCTGTTGAGGATTGGGCCAATGGTAAGAGTTTAAGTGACTGCGAAAAAGTAAATCATAAATTATTGCGGGCACTGGAAGAGCAAAAAGCATTTTGGCAGATCCAAAAAGTTCAGCGCAAATTATTACCAGTTTCAGTAAAGACCCGATTAGGAATTAAAAAAAATGAGTTACAAAGCTGGTTACCAACATTATTGGCGACTAAGCCAGATTTAATTACGATTCATGGTCGCACCCTAAAACAAGGATATAGTGGGCAAGCCGATTGGCAAGCACTAACAACAGCGGGTAAAATGATTAAAGATTTTGATGAAAACATTCAATTTTTTGCTAATGGTGATGTTAAAAACTATGAGGATGCTTTAGCGAAAGCCGAGCTGAGCGGGGCGGACGGCATTATGATTGGACGGGCGAGTTTTGGCAATCCTTTTGTTTTTTTACCAGAGGCAAAACGCCGACAGTTAACAAATAGCAAAAATTTATTTGCAGTGGCTATTGAACATGCCAAACTTTTTGAAGAACATAATTTGGCAAGAGGGAGAGACAAATTTTTTAGTATGCGTAAGCATTTAGCGTGGTATATTAAAGCCATACCCGGTGCTGCTCAATTACGCACTCAATTAGTAAAAACTAATAGCGCCAGCGAGGTAGAACAAATTTTAGCAAATTATCAAACTAAAGATGACTAACCAACCTATTCACAAATCACCAGCTAAAAAACTATCAGCAATAAGGTCGTCAACAAAAAAACCGTTTGCAAAAAAACCGTCGGCTTTTCAAAAAGCCTATCAGAAATTAAACCCATTACAAAAACAGGCCGTTGATCATATTGATCAGGGTCCTCTGTTGGTTATAGCTGGTCCAGGAACTGGTAAAACTCAAGTTTTGGCTCTGCGGATCGCCAATATTTTATTAAAGACCGATGCTAAACCTGACAACATTTTAGCTTTAACTTTTACTGATGTAGCAGCTAAAAACATGAGGGAGCGTCTATTAAAAATCATCGGCAAAGAAGCCTACTATTTGCAAATTCACACTTTTCATTCCTACTGTAGCCAAGTGATGACTAATTATCCCGAATATTTTCCACTCAAAAACAATAGTGAAGCTTTAGAAGACTTGGAACGCTACCAAATTTTTGAAAATTTAATTGATCAGCTCAAACCCAAACACCTGAGACCATTAAATGACCATTACCATTACTTAAAAGACATTATTAAAGCAATTTCTGATTTAAAAAGAGAAGGCATTTCCCTTTTAGAATTTGAAGAAATAATTGAGGCCGAAAAAAAACGCTTAGTTAATTTGCAACAGGAAAGCAAAAGCAAAACCAAAATTAAGCAAGCCAGCAAAGAATTAGCTAAAAACAAAGAGCTATTATTAATTTATCAAGCCTATCAGCAAGAATTAGTCGAGAGTAATCGTTACGATTTTGACGATATGATTAATTTTGTCATTGAGGCATTTGAAAAATATCCAGAATTATTATTAGAACAACAAGAACAACTTCAACATTTTTTGGTAGATGAATACCAGGATAGTAATAATAGTCAGACGCGCCTGTTAAATTTATTAGCTTCCTATTGGCCACAGCAGGGTTTAGAGCCAGACGTATTTGCGGTTGGCGATCCTAACCAGGCCATTTATCGTTTTCAGGGAGCTTCGGTAGAAAACGTTTTAGCTTTTACTCGCCAGTACCCAACAGCCACAGTCATTACCCTTAATACTGCTTACCGGTGTCCGCAAAATCTTTATGACGTAGCTAGTGAGTTAATCAAAAATAATCAATTATCCAAGTTTTCTGGTCAAGAAATTAAAATTGATTTAACTGGTAAGTTGTATTCACCAAAAGGTCCAGGAGAAAAAATTGTTCTACACGTTGCTCCAACAGCCACTTTAGAAGTAATTTATATCGTCGAAGAAATCAAAAAATTATTAGCCAAAGGAGTCAAGGCTCAAGAAATTGTGGTCTTGTATAGAACTCACCAGGAGGCTAAAGAGTTAATCGAGGTGCTAAACAAATGGCAGATTGCTTATCAATTAAATAAGGGTGACGATATTTTACAAAGTGAGTTGATCAATCAATTGCTTTTGGTAATGGGGTTAATTGACCAACTACAACAGGGTTTGGAGTTAGCTGATTTGTATCAGGTGATGTTATTGCCCTTTGTGGGTTTAGATCCAATGTTGGTTATGAAATTAGCCAGAGTCGCTGGTCAATTAAGTCGGATTCAGCGGGCTAATGTTTCTATTTACCAAGTTTATAATATGGGTTTGGCTAAAGTTAATCAGCAACTTGAGCAGCAAACAATCACTGAAGAACAATGGTCAACTATTCAAGAATTCTTTGCGAAATTAACTAGCTTAGCTGTATATAGCCAACAAATTACCCTAACAGCCTGGTTTGAAAAATTAATTGGCAATGAAGGTTTTAAACTATTGCCATATTTAAAAAAACAGCCCGACAAAATCAAAAGCCTTTTGGAACTAAATACTTTATTTAAACAAATTAAAAATTTAAGCGCCCGCGACCATCAATTAAGATTAAATAAATTTTTAGAGTATTTTGCTACTTATAGAGAGCATCAATTAAGCATTCGTTTACAAAATCCTTTGCCAGTTGAAAACGCGGTACAACTATCCACCGCTCATGGAGCTAAAGGTATGGAGTGGGACTATGTTTTTGTGTTGGATTTTGTGGATGGCAAATGGGGAAATTTGCGCAATAAAAATAAAGTAAAATTGCCAGAAGGTATCTTAAAACACACTGATTTATCAATTAAAGAACGTAACGAAGATGAAAGACGCCTGTTTTATGTGGTCTTAACTAGGGCCAAGAAACGGTTGTATTTGAGTTATCCAGAATCAGTAGAAAGTAATGCCACGGTGAGCAATAAGGTGCCGAGTATTTTTCTGACTGAATTAGCTGAGCAAGAGTTAGAAAAAAGTGAAATTGATCTCAGTAAAGATGTGGAAGCTTATTTAACCGCTTTACTAACAGCGCCAGTAAGAACGACCATTAGTGTTCAGGAAAAAGATTTTTTCACATATTTGCTGAAAGATTTTTCTCTATCGGTGACAGCCCTTAATAACTATTTGCGGGATCCGCAAAGTTTTGTGATTAATAATCTTTTAAAGTTGCCGGCAGCCAAAGAAGTGTCTATGTGTTTTGGCACTGCAGTCCATAGTGCTTTGGAAAGGTTCTATCGTTTTTATCAACAACAAAATCAATATCCAAGTTTGGATAGTTTTTTGGCTGATTTTGCCCAAGCGCTTGATCAGGAAATACTGAGTGCATCGGATTTTCAAGATCGTTTAACTTATGGTCAAGAAGTATTGACTAAATATTATCAATTCATTACTCAAGAAAAACCACAAGTGTTGGGGGTGGAGCGCAGTTTTGGTAATAAGGGTCATCGCATTGTTTTAGGTGACAATTTTTTAACCGGCAAAATTGACCGCATTGACTGGTTAGATCAAAAACAGGGTTTAGTTAAAGTGATTGATTACAAAACTGGTCGCAGTAAGAGTCTTAATCATATTTTAGTCAAAACAACCACCGCTGCCAAAGATTTATCTGAGCGAGAAGCAGAATTGCCAGCAACGATTCGCGGTAGTTACCAACGGCAATTAGTTTTTTATAAATTGTTAATGCAACTTGATCGCCAACTCAGTCCTAAAATTGAGGTGGCTGAAGCAGCCTTTAATTTTGTCGAGCCAACAGAAAAAGGTGGAGATAAATTTGTCAGTCGCAGTTTGGTGATCAGTGATGAGGCTATTATAGATTTGAAACAATTAATCAAAGAAGTCATGGCTGAAATTCGCTCGCTCAAGTTTTTAGAAAATATCGACTTCTAACTTTCGGGTTTTCAACAAGAGAAATTTGTTTATAATAGCAAAGCTTGTAAAGAGCAAGATTGATGAAAAAATGAAAAAAGAAGTATCTCCTTATCAACCACCAGCCAAGATTTTAAAAAAGTATGCACAAGTTTTAGTTAACTATGCGCTGAATTCTGGTGCAGGTGTTCATCCTGGGGAGATTGTGCAATGTGCGGTACCTGACGTGGCTAAACCTTTGGCTTTGGAACTCCAAAACGAAATTTTGCGTGCTGGTGCTCATCCTCTGCTTAATTTAATACCGACTGGTTTTGAAAAAGATTTTTATAATTTAGCTAATCAAGAACAATTAGAGTTTTTTCCAAGACGCTTCTGGCGAGCTCGGGCTGATTTGATTGATCACCAAATCAATATTATCGCCGAACCAGATCCATTTATTTTGAAAGACATTGATCCGAGTAAAATTTTACAAGCGCGTAATAGCAAAAAAGCTTATCGTGATTGGTTAAATTTTAAAGAAAATGCTAATCAATTTACTTGGACGGTAGCTCTGTGGGGGACAGAAGCTAAAGCCAAAATAGTTGGTTTAAGCTTAAAAGATTATTGGCAGCAAATTATTCAAGCTTGTTTTTTGGATGAGGCAGAGCCAATTGCCAAATGGCGAGCAATTCAGACTTTACAATTAGCCATCAAAGAAAAAATCAACAATTTAAAAATTAATTATTTGCAAGTAGTTGGTCCAGATGTTAATTTAAAAATTGGCATTGGTGAAGATCGCATCTGGAAAGGTGGTGGTGGTCGCAATATCCCCAGTTTTGAGATTTTTACCTCACCAGACTGGCGGACAATTGATGGTTGGATCCATTTTAATCAGCCCTTATATCGTTATGGGAATTTAATTGAAGAGGTGGAGCTAGAAATTAAAGCTGGTCGGGTAATTAAGGCCAGAGCTAAAACCGGCGAGCGTTTATTATTGGAAATGCTCAAGACTAAAAATG
>ERZ795048.677-NODE-677-length-34876-cov-13.510008_pt1 | contig 34876 bp, 30 predicted proteins | sample MGYA00375132_ERZ795048 | MGnify/ENA primary metagenome ERZ795048 (study PRJEB30177, sample SAMN05720225) | activated sludge metagenome | isolation source: Anaerobic digester | place: Hong Kong | collected 2014-12-17 ... | reverse complement strand
CTTTTCCAACCTGCTCATTATATCAGAAGCATGAAAAAATGAAATATACAACTTATAAAATATTGACATATAATAGATGAATAATGTATAATTGACTTATTAGTCAGTCAATAAGGAGCGTCTTATGGGAAAAGATCCTAATAAAAACATAAAAATGCGCCAGGAAAGCATTAACAGAATATTAGATTCTGCTTTATCTGTTTATCTTCGTTGCGGTTATACGGCTGCTGATATGAATGAAATAGCAAAGAATGCAAATATAGCAAAAGGCCTTATGTATTATTACTTCAAATCCAAACAGGAATTATTTAAAACACTCTTTAAAACTATGTTTAAAAATGCAATGGATTTATCGGAAAAAGCTCTTATAGAGTCTGAAGATATGCCACCTGTTGAAAAACTTGCTTATTTCATATATGTAATATTCGGTGAAGGTTCAAAAAATCCACAATTAATCAGATTCTTCATGCGCTTCCCTTTTGATACATATGCAGTATTTGGACCTGACAACTGGCATGAAGCTGCACAGGATTCAGATCTTTTTAGAAAATCAATCTGTGAAATTATAGAGAAGGGAATTGAAAAGAATGATATTCCGTATACGAATGCTGATAATGCTGCTCATAGTTTCTGGACAGTTTTCGTAGCTAATCTCTTTCGATATTCAAAAATGATGGAAGGCAAAGAACAGGATGAAATATCGTCAATACAGAATGTGGCCAGTTTTTGTTTTAGAGGTCTTATGATACCAGATGAAGTATGGCAGAAAGCATTAAAAAATATAGTTCCAAGAAAGGAACATAACAATGATTAAATCATTTAAGAATGAAAAAGGTAAACAAGAGGTGTTCAGGACATATAATGACTTAGTTGAGCAATGGGGAATTCCTGTTGAAGACAAAGCAATATACGGAAAATACGGTTCTACTCATGTAATAATAGCCGGAAAAGAAGACAATCCTCCTCTTTTACTTTTCCATGGTGTTGGTGACAATTCTGCACTTATGTGGATATTCAATGCAAAAGAATTATCAAAGCATTTCCGTATTTATGCTATAGATGCAATGGGTGGAGCTGGAAAAAGCGTATCAAATGATAATTATGAAAAGGATTTTAATGTACTGAAGTGGCTTTCTACATTACTTGATTCTTTAAAAATCAGTAAAGCCTTTGCAGTTGGAGTTTCTTATGGAAGTTTAATTGTTCAGCAACTTCTTTGCTATATGCCTGATAAGGTTATAAAGGGTGTTTGTTTAGCTGGAGGATCAGCCTCTGCAGAATATTCAAAGAAAAACTCTGCTCTAAAAAAAATGAAAATATTCTTACCTGAAGCGCTTTTTCCAACAAAATCTAACTGTATAAAACTTGTTAAAAAACTAGGCGGAGAAAACAGTATAAAGTTAATAGATAATAAATCATTTTTTACTCACTGGTGTTTGTTGCTTAAGTATTTCAATAATACATCTATGATGAAGCACAATGTAAAACCTATTGAAAAGGAAAAGTATTTAGTAACAAAAGATAACTGTTTGTTTGTAATTGGGGATAAGGATAAAATCGCATATAGCGAAGATTCAGTAAAGGCATTGCAACAATCTGATTTAAATTACTTGATAATAGAAGGAGCAGGGCATCCGATTAATCACGAATACCCTGATAAAATTAATTCATTAATAATTGATTTTTTGCTTAAATAAGATTACTTTTTCTTACTTGACATGCTCAACATGGATAGTCCTAAAAAGATTACACCTGTGACTACTAAGATTATAAGATGAATAATTGGAGTTACTGTATTCTCATTTAATTTAAACGTAACACCTAGAAGTTCTTTAATTTCAACTACAGCTTCAGAAGGAAGATTAATAAAAGCTTCATTCATAGTCTTTTCCATCATAATCTGACGTAGAAGCACTGCACTATGGGAAACTGGGAATACCTTAATAATAACCTGAACCGCTTCAGGTAAAACCCCTATGGGAATATATATACCGGTTAAAAATCCAATAAGCGTACCTATAACTGTAGATGCGGTGGCAAATGCGTTCTCGCTATTGAAGAACGATACTAGAAAAAGAACTACTGCAGTACTCATGAATGTGGATAAGAAAATCATGCCGATAATTTTCAATAAAACTAGAAGACTGATAATCTCTCCTCCCTGAATAAGGATGTAAGTCTGGGCAAAAATCAATGTGACAAGGCTAAGTATAACGCCTACAATATATGAACTTAGTATATATCCTCCAGTTATGGCAAAACGGCTTATTGATGAACAGTAAAAATCTTTATATATCTTCTTAGTTTTATCATTTATCATGGTTCCAAAAGCACCCATTGATGCGGTAAATGGAGTAATCGCAATCAGTCCAGCCATAATCCAGTTGTCCATAAATGTCCTCGGATCTTCTACTCCCTGAAAGCTATTAGACCATGTATCTCCTAAGAAAAGAAGATATAAAGCTACGATTATTAATGTTGCTAATAATGAAAAGAATACGGCACTTTTATCTTTGAAAAAAACCATAAGATTTCTTTTTGTAAAAACAATCATGACCTTATCTCCTTTCCAGTGATACCGATAAATGCATCATCCATTGTACCAGCTGTAACTTCAAATCCAGTTATATATTCCTTAACATCCTGTATTATCTGTAAAGCTTCCATCGTTTCTTTCAACTCTACACAGACACAATCAGATATGATAACATTTTCTATATTCTTTTGTGCAAGTAATCCACTTACTGTCTTTACATCCCTACACATCAAACTAAGCTTATCTTTAGCATAAGTCTCACGAAGAAATGCAGGAGTTCCCTTTGCTGCTATCTGTCCTTCATCAATTATAATGACATAATCAGCCTCTGCGGCTTCTTCCATATAATGTGTAGTTAGAAATAATGTCATATTATTGCTTTTTTGTAATCTCTGTATAGTCTCCCAAACACTTTTTCTTGTTTGCGGGTCCAGTCCTGTAGTAGGTTCGTCCAAAAATAGAATTTGAGGTTTATTAATCAATGCACGTGCAATATCACATCTTCTTCTCTGTCCTCCAGACAATTTACCATATGGTCTTTTCAATATTTCAGTAATACCCATTATTTCAGCTATCTCATCAACTGCTGTTTTCAAATCTTCTTTTTTGTTTTTGTATAAACCGCCTCTGATCATAAGATTTTCTTCAACAGTTAGAAGATTATCTAACAGACCATCCTGAAAAACAGCACCAATTCTGCCTCTTATTTCATCATCCTCTTTACCAAGTTCCAGTCCATCTATTACTATATTTCCGCTGTCTTTCTTTAAAAAGGTACATATGATGTCTATTGTTGTTGATTTACCAGCTCCGTTGGGACCTAGAAAAGCAAAAAGTTTTCCTTTTTCAACGTAAAAACTTATGTCCTTTACAGCTTTTATGCTCCCATATGATTTTGATAAATTCTTTACTTCAATAATTTTATCCATCCATCCTCCTTTTTATTTCATTTCAGCATATTTTAAAACATCCCTGCAAAGATATATGACTAAAAGAGTGATAGGTATATTACATAATGTTACTATAAGGAATGGTATAACATTCGGTGTTAACAAAAATAAACCTGAAGAAGACAATATTGCAGCTAAAATAACACCAGGCGCTGCCATAATCAGTACAGCAAATATGTAGAATAAATATATAAGAGTCCTTGATGACAATGTTCCAAAGACTCTTTGTATAAGTATATTAGCCGCAAGGAAAAGATATGAGAAAGATAATCTTGCAATTATAAGTATAACTGCATCATATGGTGTCAGTTTCATTATAAATGCTAAAGCGATGAATAATATAACTCCTTCTGTTAAGAATCCTGCAAATGATTCGGCTATACTGTAGAGTATCTTCTTGAATGATGATTCTGGTACAAGATATATATATGGTTTTGCAAGCTCTTTAGAGAATCTTCCCATTTTAACAGATATAAGCTGCATATAAGCTGCATACGCAAAAATATAAACTATGCCAAATTTCCTGACAAAGATGGAGAAAATGATTATTACAAATAAGAATACTATTGAAATGGGATCTAACAGGAATTTTTTTATTCTTCTGTCTTCTAATTTGTGTTTGTAATAGAAAGTGCTTGCTCCATCACCTTTTGTAAGGCCTGTCTTTCCAACTTTTACTTTACTGAAAGCTTCAGAAGATCTTCCTTCTTTCTGTGCAGAAGATAATATTTGCTGGTCCTCACTGGCTTTCAGAACATCCTCATAATAATCCTGTTTAGCTGTAGACAATAAAAACATCATTCCGACAAAATACCCTACTGTTATTAAACTTCCTGTAAGAATCATCTGAATATTATTTTGAAGTATTCCGTTAACAATGCCACCTATCCATCCGCCTGCAGGCATAAGCCTTATATATATACTGTTTCCTGCATTAACAAGATTAGGAACTATGTTGTTCATGTCCCCTAAAAGATACATCAGAAGTCCAATTACATAAACTATAATTAAACCAAAGTATATTGTAAAAGCAATTTTCTTTCTTTTCTCATCATAACTTGTAAATGAATAAATGACCATTGCAGTAAGCTGTGCTGCAAATACTGAAAGGGAATATCCTAAAAGAATGAAAATAAGCTGCCCAAACGTCACCCCGAATACCATATTCATCCACGCAAACTGAAAAATGATAAAAAATCCAAGTAACAGTGATGTTCCCATTTGCTGGAAAAGACCATAAAAAAGTGTTTTCCTTGGGTGTATTGGAGAAGTAAAAAGTAAATTTACATCTGCCATTTTGAACATTGAGGCTCCATTTTTGAATCCGTTATAGCTTATTAATGTAAAAATAACTATGTATAAAGCTGTTATTCCGGCAGTAAGTTCTTTAATGTTTCTATAACTGGTGTTTTCATTTTCTGCCTGATTCTTTGCAAAAAAGGAAAACCCGATAAAAACAATCAGAACAATCGCATATATTAATTTTGCAGGATTCTTTATCAGCTGTTTTATATTATTCTTTAATTTAGTTAAAAGGAGGTAAGGTATTGCATTTGTCTTCATTATTCTTCTCTCTTTTTTTCCGTAATCTCGAAGAAAAGTTCTTCAAGTTTTTCTCTGCTCTTATCGTTGCCATTTTCATTTACTTTTGTAGCTGCAAAACTTCCATTGACCATAATATGAGCAACATCCCAGTAATCTTCCACACTGTCAATCATATGGGTACTTATTAATAGTGTGCATCCGCTCTCTTTTAATTCAACAAACATTGCCTTAAGTACTTTTATTGCATGAGGATCAAGTCCTACCAGAGGTTCATCAAATATAATTACTTTCGGTTTATGGACAAGTGCACAGCATATAGATAACTTCTGCTGCATCCCTTTAGATAACTCTTTTCCTAGTTTTCCTTTTTTATCCCATAATTCAAATCTTTCCAAAAGTTCCTTTTCGTATTCATCATCTCTGGTTTTATATGCACGAGCAATAAACTCTAGATGCTCTTCAACTGTCAGAAGATCATAAACTGCAGGCATCTCAGGGATATATCCCAAAAGCTTTTTTGCGTCTATAGATTTATTATCATAACCGTCTATTTTAATATCACCTTTAAATCGTAACAAGCCGGATATACATTTAATGATTGTTGTTTTACCTGCTCCATTAGGACCAAGAAGAACAGCAATCTGTCCATCATTAACATGAAATGATATATTATCATTTGCAACTGTTTTACCATATTTTTTTGTTACATTCGAAATTTCAAGCATTGTAATCCCTTTTGTAACCTGAATTCCGCACCAAATTAGCGTAGACAAGTTTCGACAGATTTTAAGATGTCGTCGGTTGCATTGAAGGCGGAAAGAATCGATTTTTGTTCCTTTGTAAGAGCCTTTGTGAATCTTGCTTTGCCGCCTGTTGTAATAACAGTAATATTTGTCAGTTGGTTGAAAACTTTTTTGAGCGAGGTCGACTTTTCATCAAGGTGCTTTTTGAGTTTACCCATGATATAGGTTCTTATTACGAGTGCGATAAACAGCACAAAAGCTTTGCCATTGGTGGTTTGCTCGTTATGTGTACGGATTCGAGCTCCTTGCATATCAATTTTGAGCTGGTCGAACAGCTTCTCTGCGGCATCTTTGGCGCGGTAATGGTAAAGTACGTCTTCGTGGCTTATTTCATTATCGGTCGAAAATATCAGGAAAAACCCTTTGTACTGGCGCAGCAGGTCGACCTTGTCGACATCAACAGCAAAATCAAAACCGTTGCCGTCTGCGTGTTTGGTAATCCTGAAATATTGTGTATAGCGTTTCAGCCTACTCGCAGGGTAACGTTTCAGCCCTGAAAGTTCGGCGCTAAGCGAGCGTATGCGTTCGGACATTTCATTGCACAGCTGGGCATGGTTCATCGGATCGTAAAACAGCATTAATCTGCCGCTCGTGCCGTAGTATTCAAAATGCTTGTCAACACAGTAAATGTCCTTATCGGAAAGCTTGTTCGCATACTTTTCAATGCCTTGGGAGTGAGATTTCAGCATTTCGACCGCAATATCCAGATATGCCGGGATGCCTATGGTGAACGCTTTACTGTGAGTGCTGAGATTGCGGATGCATTCTTCGCTGATAAAGCCTCCGTCCACTACAAACTTTATATCTTTCAAGCCTACCGCTCCAGCATTTTCAAGAACATATGACAGATTCGTCTTGTCTGTGAGGCTGCCGTTGTAACGGTTGAAATAAAGCGGGAGCTTGCTGCTTTCATCGCAGAACATACCGATGTTGAACTGTGGAAGATCCTCGCCGTCGCGATTGTAACCATACTCAACGTCCGTCATTGTTCGCGAATACGAAGATATTGAAGTAACATCATAGCAGATATTTTCGCCCGTGCGCCCTACGGCGACCCATTTTTTGAAAAATTCATGGGTCTTGGACAGAGATATCGACTCAAAAAGTCTGCTGGTACTTTGTGAATTCAGAGATTTAGAGCAGCCGGGCACCAAGGTTCGCTCAAGCCAATCGTCTATGGCATCCATGGAGCTGCCCTCTCGAACTATGTAAGCGGCTGATATGATTATGTCCATGGTCTGACTTCCGAATACCTTATTTAGGCAGGCTGTCAACCCCATGTCATTGCAACATTTGAGAACCAAGTATGAGTACCCATAGTCCCATACAGCAGCGTCAAGCATTCCTGGAGTTATCTTAAATATTTCGTAATAGTTGCTGTTGGGCTCCATCTTGCCGGTTTCGGCATCAATCTTGCCGATAAGTATAGCCCTGTTTCGAGGCTTGCCTTCTGCGTTGCGAAAGTAATGCGTGTACTTGTAGACGTACTTCTCGCCCTTGGCCCCGGCGGTTTTAGTGTGAACACCGTCACCTGATGGAACATCAATCAACGAATATTTTGAAATGGACATCTCAAACCCCCCTATTTTTCTGTATACGCTAATTATAGCGTATACAGAAGGGAAATTCAAGAGGTAAAAAAATAAATAAAAAAAGCCTGCGAAAGGCTTGCAGCATGGCTATTTTAAATAGGTATTAGGATCATTCTTACGTTTTCCTCCCGTCTACGCTAAATTTTTAGGGAGTTAAGGTTGTAAAGTAATTGAAAATAATTCATATATGCTTATACCACAAAATCAGGTAATTGTAAATTGCTGTACAAAATATGCTAATTATTACATTAAAATTAATAAATTAAATCACAATTAGTACAAAGTATCATTTACATCAGAAAAGAAGCATTTCTGCTTCTCTTCATTTAAGTTAAGACTAGTTATTTATTAAATATCTCATTTGTCTTTGAAGAAGCATATACTGAGGTAATCAAATCTACTGCTCTCATGCCATCTTCTAGTGAAACAAAAGGTTCTCTTCCTTCTAAAAGAGCTTGTGTAAAGTCTGTTAGCTGCTTTATATGTCCTGTTGCCTTAATTATATGGCTTGCAGGAGAATCACCCATCGTAATATCATCTGCTGTGTAATCTTCCTCATTTTCAATATAAAGCCTGCATATTCTGTCTTCTTCAATCAGTATTGTACCTTTTGTTCCATTAATTTCAATTGTTTTATTCTGGGCAGGATTCATTGAAGTAGATGCTGTAATAGTGCCTAATGATCCATCCTTGAATTCAATCACTGCTACAGCATTATCTTCAACCTCTATTTTATGCGTAAGAGTACGGATATAACCATATATATTTTTAGTTTCCCCAATCAAGAATAATAACATGTCAATACCATGGATGCCTTGATTCATCATAGCTCCGCCTCCATCAAGCGCCCATGTACCTCTCCATTTTCCTGAATCATAATATTCCTGCGAGCGATAATATTTCATATTCAGATTGGTCATAATGATTTTTCCCAGTCTGCCTGATGATATAATCTGTTTTGCTTTTCTTATTTCTTCAGAAAATCTCAGCTGAGATATAACACTGCCTTTTACCTTATTATTTTTAAATGCCTCAACTACTCTCTTTGCGCTTTCTGCTGTAAGAGATAATGGTTTTTCCACTACTGCATGCTTTTTATGCTCAGCAGCACTAATAGCTATCGAGGCATGATATCCGCTTGGGGTACAGATAGTGACAGCATCTATTTTCTTGCTTTGTAAAAGTAGATCAGTACTGTCAAAACTTTTAATACCAAATTTCTTAGCAAAGCTTACAGGTTCCTCAGCTGAACATCCACTTACTCCTACTAGTTGCGCTCCTTTTATCTGCTGTAAAGCTTCTGCATGAGTATTTGCAATACCCCCACATCCGATTATTCCATACCTTATAACTTCATTACTCATTTTTCTTCCTTTTTATCACTATAGAAGAACCATCTACCACTTTCAGTTCCTCTCTTTTCATCTCCAGCAAGTAATTCTTTGTAATTTAGCGCTACTTTCTTGAACGCATTTGCATACATTTCAATGTACTCGGGCATGTAATGTTTAAACCATGGTATTGAATATACCTGAACCTGTTCTGATACCATAAGTTCTTTATCAAGTTCTCTGACATCCCTGTCTGTAAAAGCTATTCTTGCTGGTTTTTCAAAATTTAACCCGTTATAATCCTTAAATATGTTATGCATATGTAACGCTTTGTTTGCACCTGGTGATGCTCCAAATCCTTCTTTTCTGACTGCATCGCAAAAACGTTCTACAGAAAGACCTTCCAGTTCTTCTGGGCAATAAAGGCCATGAGGCGCATACCATCCTGCCATGTTAGACCCATCTGACTCGTCAACCATATGAGCTCTTAGTCCCGGAACTCCTTCTAAAAGACTCCAAAAGTACTTCATTGCTTTTCTAATTTCTGCTGTTCTTTCTTCATAATACTTAAGCTGTACTCTTGCCATTGCTGAAGACAATTGGTTTACTCTTCCTTTGACCCCTCCCAATGGCATAGATGCGTATTTTTGCAGATATTCTGTTGTTATATACTTTGAATTATTCCGTTCGTAATGACAGTATGCCATAGCTCTGTCATACATTTCCTTGTCATCAGTGGCAAGCATACCCATTTCACCAGCCGCTAGAGACTTTCCGCTCATTATGGACATTGCTGCAATATGACCGAAAGTTCCTAACATTCTGCCTTTATACATACCACCCTGAGCATGAGATACGTCCTCAATAACTAAAATATTATGTTTTTTAGCAATTTCCATAATAGGGTCCATATCTGCAGGATGTCCAAGGTAATGCACAACCATTATCGCTTTTGTTCTTGGCCCTATACACCTTTCAATATCATTAGGATCAATACATAAAGAAGTAGGATGAATATCTGCGAAAACTACTGTGGAATTGAGGTTAAAAGCTTGTAAACATGATGCCCAGTATGTTTTACTAGGACAGATGATCTCATCTCCTGCTCCCATCTTGCATGCATACATAGCTGCCTGAAGAGCCATTGTTCCATTGCAGTAACCAATTGCATATTTTCTTTTCTGCCATTGAGCAAATTCTTTCTCAAATTTCTCAGTAACATCAAGACCACTCATAGCTCCTCTTCTTAATACCTCAAGCACTGCTTCCTCATCTTCTTTAGTGACTATAGGCCACTTAAATAGTGATTCAGGAATTATCTTTTCATCAACTGCTGGTTTTCCGCCAAATATTGCAAGTTCGCTCATTATAACGACCCTCCTATTTATATATGTTCTATTTTATATTATATCTTACAAGTATATTTTTACTTTGCATTTTCCACTTATTTATTGACTCTTTTCATTCAATTGTTTTTTCTATATTGTCCAGGAGTCAGCCCTACAACCTGTTTAAAAGTCCTATTGAAATGGTTTATATTATTAAAACCTGATTCATAACAAATAGTTATAATCTTTTCATCAGTATTCTTAAGCATCTCTGAAGCTTTTGCAATTCTTAATCCTGTTATATATTCTTTGAATGTTTTTGAAGTAAGGTTCTTAAAAAGATACCCGAAAAAAGAGGGTGATAGAAGAAACATTTTTGCAACAGAGTCTATATTAAGATCCTGAGTATAATTTTCTTCAATATATCTAATTGCTCCTTTTATTGCATCCTTATGTCTTTCAAATATTTGAGCATTTTTACTTTTACTTATATTTTTAGTAAATTCTCTGCCTACCAGGACTAGTAGTTTAAGAAGTAGAGAACGTATAATTAAATCAAATCCTGGTTCTCTTTTTTCATATTCCTTTAAAGCCTCATTAAAGATGTTCTCTGAATCGGTTTGTATACTCCCAACCAGGTTTAGTCTGGGTTTAACCAAATCTTCTTCAACTAAAAAAGGCTCTATATATGCGAAATCCCAGAAAGCTTCTCCTTTGTCTAGATCTTTAAAAAATTCATTTATAAACTTCGGATCAAACTCAAACTCAACTATCTTTGCATCAGTTCCTATGACAGGTTCAATCTGATGAGGAACATTTGGAGGAATTACAAAAATATCTCCTTTTACAAGCTCAATTCTTTTATCATGTATAATATGTATGGCTTTCCCGCTATAAACATAATTTATCTGTATACACTCATGCGCATGAAGATACAAAGTTCCTTCTTCCGGAGCATATTTTTTTAGGTAAAACATAAGATATCCATCTGGATTGTCTTCTACTTTGAAAACAGGTATTTTGTTTATCTTATTTTTATCTGCCATTTAATCACATCTGACAACAAGAACAACATTTTCCACATTTGCTATGCTATCAATTACTTCTTCATCTTTTGAATCCTTAGGAATTCCAACAACTATGCTAAGCCCTATATTTCCATATGTCCCGCTCTTTGCAGGATGAACTTCAATATTGTCAATTAAATATCCTGTTTCCTCAATTGTTTTTATAACACTATTAATATTTCTGCTTCCAGTTACTTCAAGATATACATCCATCTTAATTCTTCTTGAACCGAAGTTTCCTAAGAAAGTCATAACTACAGCTAAAATTAAAACACATACCAAAGCAGCCTCATAAAAACCTGCTCCAATTGCAAGTCCTACTGCTGCAATCGTCCATAATCCTGCAGCTGTGGTAAGTCCTTTAACATGTAAATGACCAGTAACAAGAATTGTTCCGACTCCTAAAAAACCTATTCCAGACAAAACCTGCGCTCCTAATCTCATAGGATCGCTGTCAAAACCCATTGTCTGTGTCATAAATATTCCTGTCATTGCTGCCATAGTGGAGCCTATACATACAATTATATGAGTCCTGAATCCTGCAGCACGTCCATGTCTTTCTCTTTGCATGCCAATTAAACCGCCTGCAAGCATTGCAAGCACCAGTCTGATTACCATTGTTGCAGGGCTAAGTTCTCTAAGATACTGTATTATGTCATTCATTTAATCGTTCTCCTTTAGCTGTTTTCTAAATCGGATATCCATCCCTCATACGAGGCATCACTTGGCATTCTCCAGTCTCCTCTGGGAGACAATGCTACAGAGCCTACTTTAGGTCCATTCGGGCTGCAACTCCTCTTAAACTGTTGTATGAAGAATCTTTTTATAAACACACTTAGCCACTTCTTTATCTCTTCTTCAGAATAATCACCTTTAAATGCTTTTTTTGTAAGCATTAGTATCTTTTGCGGAGTAAATCCCCATCGCATAAAGTAGTATAGGAAGAAATCATGAAGTTCATATGGCCCTACTATCTGTTCTGTTTTCTGTACTATCTCTCCATTTACAGCAGGCACAAGTTCAGGGCTTATTGGTGTATCAAGTATATCGTAGAGAACATCTTTGAGTTTCCCGCCTGCATCATCTGCTACATATCGTATTATGTATTTTACAAGAGTTTTAGGTATTGACGTGTTAACATTATACATGGACATATGATCTCCGTTATATGTGCTCCATCCTAATGCCTGCTCTGATAAATCACCCGTTCCGACAACTAATCCATTTGTCATATTGGATAAATCCATTAAAACCTGAGTTCTTTCCCTGGCCTGGGCATTTTCATATGTAGTATCTGTTGTCTTACAATCGTGCCCTATATCTGATAAATGACTCTTTACTGACTTAGATATATCAATAACCTTAAAATCTGTTTCCAGCAGAGCACAAAGTTTCTTTGCATTATCTTTAGTTCTCTTTGTTGTTCCAAAGCATGGCATTGAAACACATAATATGCCTTTAGTATCCCTGCCCATTTCAATATATGCTCTGTGCGTTACCAGTAAAGCCAGTGTTGAATCCAGTCCTCCGGATATACCAATAACTGATGTGTCCAGTTTTGAATGAATCAGTCTTTTTTTCAGTCCTGCAGACTGTATGTTGAATATCTGATTACATCTTTCCATTAGCACTGATGTGTCTTTAGGAATGAAAGGATGCTTTTCAATCAGCCTGTCTATTTTTGTTTCTCTTAGATCCATATTGAATGGGATGTACATGTAGCCTCTTTCGGTCCAGTCTTTTCTTACAGACACCTGGTTTACCCTGTCATGTGCTAATCTTGATAAATCGATATCCGCTTCTAAATACTCTTTTCCAAAGGGAGGTTCTTCTGCCAGTATTACTCCGTTTTCTGCTATCATCTTATGTCCTGAAAAGACTATATCGGTTGTTGATTCTGAATAACTTGAATTGCTGTATATGTAAGCACTGAAGCATTTTCCTGATTGTGCTTTCACTAGAGTTTTTCTGTATTCTGATTTACCTAAGATCTCATTACTTGCTGATAAGTTAGCTATTATCATAGCTCCATTCATTGCATGTTCTGATGATGGACTAACAGGAACAAATAGGTCTTCACAAATTTCAACAGCTAATGTGAATTCTTCCATCTGCAAATTTTGAAAAATAAGTTTTGTTCCAAAAGGAATCTGCTTACCTTCTAAGTCAAGATATATCGTGTTTTTCGGTGCTTCACTAAATCTGCGCGCTTCGTAAAACTCATTGTAATTGGGGATATATGTCTTTGGCACTATTCCTAAAATTTCCCCTTTACATAATACTGCTGCTGTGTTGTACAAAAATCCATCTACTTCCAAAGGAAGCCCAACTATACTCAGCATATCTATACCAGAAGACTTGTCTGCCAATTCAATCAAACTTATTCTTGCCTGGTCTAAAAGCAGTTTCTGAGCAAAAAGGTCGTCGCAGGTGTATCCTGTTATATTCAGTTCAGGAAAGACTAAAATGTTCACACCTCTTTTATAGGCATAATCCATGGTTTTAATAATATTGTCACAGTTATACTTACAATCCGCTACTTTAAGCATAGGGCTTGCAGCAGCTGCTTTAATAAATCCATAATGCATATTAAATCCCTCTTTTCATATATAAATTATACACTGTTTATAAATAAATTAACATATTTGAGATAGAATACCCTATAAATCGTCAGGAATCAGAGTCTTATTGAACTTTAGAAACAGTCCGCCAGCAATTATCTGAGCTACTCCTGTTACAGCAAGCAGTATTGGAACTCCTGCCATTTCAAAGTTGAATATATTTAGAACATTTCCATCCATACCTGATAGGAAAAATGTTCCAAGCATCATACTTAAGAATATCGATGTGTGAACAAAAATATTATAGAAAGAGATATAGTTTGTCTGGTCTTGTTTGGGAAGGTTCACATACAGCATAGAGGCTAGAACAGTGTTTGCTGCAACTCCGAGAACATGTTGTAATAATCTTATACCAAACCACAACCATGTATAGTTCTCTGGTGTAACAAAAGCATACATAAGATATGTAGGTCCCTGAAGAAACATTACAAAAGCGAAAGTTTTAAACCATGAGTGTTTTTTAAGAAACTTTTTCCACATCTTTCCGAAAAAGATAAAGAACATGAAGTATACTGCGTTAATGAGGTTTATTTCTGAATAGCTTATTCCCACATCCTGCAGTAGAAATATATTTATGGATGCATTAGTAAGAGAACTTCCTATGTAATAAAAAGCTACCAGAAGTACAGTTAAAAGAAACTTTTTATTTTGAAAAGGTAATGTGAATATATCACTTATTTTAATCTTGCTTTTACTTCTTACATATTCATATTCTTTTGGAATGGCTAATGCCACAACATGAAGAATCCCTACAACTAAAGCAGCATATCGAAAGCCTGTTATTATTACAAGCTGTTGAGGAGAACCTGCAAAAGAGTCTGTTATTAAAGAAAGGACTAAAACAATTCCCTGAGTCAGAAAACTGTTTATACCTGATGACAAAGTAAAATAGTCAGCTCTTATTTCATTAGGTAAAAAAGTAGAATGCCATGCAGAATAACCTGGATCGATTATCGCCGATATAGCAGAAGACATAGTAACAAGCAAAGTAAACCCAATTACCCTTCCAGCTTCTGTTGTGACGATATTTGGAAGCAGTGTTATACCCAGTATATTTATTATGTTAGCTATTATGCTTAAAGTGGTAAGAATAGCCTTTCTTCTACGGAATCTCTCTAGAATAAATGGAGAAAACATAGACAATAATCTAGTAATTGTAGGAACGAATGTAATAATACCTATATTTACAATGTTAATGCCATAACTTAGAAGAAAACCAGTATAGAATATTCCTCCGCTTAATTGTGAAGCTAAAGATGCAAGTACCGATGAGGCTAGAAAGCAACTTCTCCCTTTTGCTTTTTCATCATGAAGATTAAAGGTCCTCACAAAGGCTGAATTACGCCATTTTATCTTTATCGCATGCAGATATGCATTCATAAAAAATACTTTAATCTCCTTTACGTCCTGAGAATTTTACAATACCACGATTGTTAAGTCAACACAATACAGGGTAAACATTATGAACTTTTTGTTACAAATTGCTTGTTGCGATATATCTTTGGTTATGATAAATTATAACTATAATTAATAGAACATGATATTGATTGCCTTTCCCGTATAAAACAAGGCCAAGGCGTCATCAAAAGGCATTCTTATCAAGAAATTTAGCATGCTTTTAATAATATTTTTAATTAATTGCATTAAATCAAAAGGAGGAATCATATGGAAGAGAAAAAACCCAAGAAAAAGAAACTAACAACTGATGTTGGTGCTCCGGTAGCAAATAACCGTGACGTGCTGACTGCTGGAAGAAGAGGACCAATGCTCTTACAAGATGTATGGTACCTCGAAAAACTTGCACACTTTGACAGAGAGGTTATTCCGGAAAGAAGGATGCATGCAAAAGGCTCAGGAGCCTTTGGAGTATTTACAGTTACTCATGATATAACCAGATATACAAAAGCAAAGATATTCTCAGAAATAGGCAAGAAAACGGATATGTTTGTGCGTTTTTCAACTGTTGCAGGAGAAAGAGGAGCAGCTGATGCAGAAAGAGATATTCGCGGATTTGCAATGAAATTCTATACAGAAGAAGGTAACTGGGATCTTGTAGGAAACAACACGCCTGTATTCTTCTTTCGGGACCCGCTTAAATTCCCAGATTTGAATCATGCAGTGAAAAGAGATCCAAGAACAAACATGAGAAGCCCCACTAATAACTGGGATTTTTGGTCATCAATACCTGAAGCCCTGCACCAGGTCACAATTACTATGAGCGATAGGGGTATACCGTATTCATATAGGCACATGAATGGATATGGAAGCCATACATTCTCAATGATAAATGATAAGAACGAAATAGTCTGGGTAAAATTCACACTTAAAACGCAACAGGGCATAAAGAATCTTACAGACCAGGAAGCAGAAGCAGTTGTAGCTAAAGACAGAGAAAGTCATCAAAGAGATCTTTATGAAGCAATTGAAAGAAAAGAGTATCCACGCTGGACTATGTATATACAGGTAATGACTCAGCAGCAGGCGAAAAAAATGAAGAATAACCCATTTGATCTTACAAAGGTCTGGTTTAAAAAGGATTATCCTCTTATAGAAGTAGGATATTTCGAATTAAACAGAAACCCAGATAATTATTTCGCTCAAGTTGAGCAGGCAGCATTTAATCCTGCAAATGTCGTTCCAGGTATCGGTTTTTCTCCAGACAGAATGTTACAAGGACGTCTTTTCTCATATGGAGATGCTCAAAGATATAGACTGGGAGTAAATTACAACAATATTCCGGTAAATGCGCCAAAATGCCCTTATCATAGTTTTCATCGTGACGGACTCATGAGAACAGATGACAATCAGGGAAGCCTTCTTCACTATTATCCCAACTCTTTTGGAGAATGGGAAGACAATAAAGAGCATGAAGAACCGCCCCTTGATATCGACGGTGATGCATTCAGATGGGATTATCATGAGGACGATGATGATTATTACACACAACCTGGCAAACTTTTCAATTTAATGACAAAAGACCAGCAGCAGGTTCTGTTTGAGAACACTGCAAGGAATATGGATACAGTACCTCAGTTTATAAAGATACGTCATATAAAAAATTGCGCTAAAGCTGATGAAGCATATGGAAGAGGAGTCGCAAAGGCTTGTGGAATAGATTATGAAAGTATTGAATAAATAGCAGTTATAAAGATAAGGAAGATTTATGGAAAGAGTATTTAAATACGATATTATGCAGGAAATAAAAGACAGATGGTCGCCAAGAGCATATTCCGAAGAAATGATATCAAAAGACGATTTGTATGCAATTTTAGAAGCAGCAAGCTTTGCGCCATCCTGCTTTAACGAGCAGCCGTGGCGCTTTGTTCTTGCTGATGATGAACAATCTATTAAAAAAATGAGAAGCATCCTATATTCCCAGAATTTAAAATGGGCAGAGAAAGCACCCGTTTTGCTTCTCATAGCAGCAAAGAAAACATTTTCTTTAGATGGTGAACAAAACTTCTGGCACATGTTCGATACAGGAACAGCCTGGGGGTTTTTGTCTTTGGAAGCTCAAAAAAGAGGGATAATAACCCATGCAATGGGAGGTTTCAGCAAAAAAAAAGCTAGGAAAGAATTCAATATACCTGATGATTTGGAAATAATTACAGTTGTAGCTATCGGAAGATATGGAGATATAAACCAACTAGAAGATGAACTAAGAGAAAGAGAAAAACCAGAAACCAGACAGGATATATCCAGACTTATAATTAACAAGGAGCCATATCATGATTAGAAAGCCTTTACAAACAATAACCGGAATAAATACCTCTGATGGTGCCGGTGTTAAGCTTGTCAGAGTAATCGGGCACAGAAATGTTTACGATTTTGATCCTTTCTTAATGCTTGATGCATTTGATTCAAATGACCCTAAAGATTATATAAAGGGTTTTCCATGGCATCCTCATAGAGGTATTGAAACTGTAACCTATTTAATCTCAGGAGATATTCAGCATGGAGACAGTTTAGGCAATGAAGGCCGTATACTCGATGGGTGCTGTCAGTGGATGACAGCAGGAAGCGGAATAATGCATCAGGAAATGCCTCAGCCAAGCAGAAAAATGTTAGGTGTTCAGTTATGGGTTAATCTACCTGCAAAAAATAAGATGACTTCACCTAAATACCATGATATTGAAGCAAAAGATGTTCCTTTAATAAAAAAAGATGATTACGAGGTCAGAGTAATCTCTGGTTCATTCGATAATGTCAAAAGCAAAGATAATGATGAATTTGTTAAAACTACATTTCTTGATGTTCTTCTAAAGCCTGATAAACCTTTTGAGATTGAAACAGCTCCAGACAGTACTCTTTTTTTGTATATTGTTTATGGTGATGGTTATTTCGCTGACCTTGATGAATTGTTCAGTTCAAAAAGAGCAGTCTTATTTGATAAAGGAGAGATATTTCACGCAAAAGCAGGAAAAGAGGGAATTCGATTTCTTTTATTTAATGCAAAACCGCTTAAAGAACCTATTTCATGGGGTGGTCCAATTGTAATGAATACCAAGGAAGAACTCCAAAAGGCCTTTGATGACCTTTCAAATGGTACTTTTATAAAGAAAAACTGATTAATGAATACATTAATAAATATACATTAAGGTATATATTTTGTATAATTGGCATGTGAGGAATTCTTTCGGAATTTTGAAAGATTAAGGAATTCAAAATGCAAGAGCAGTTTTATGAAAATCTTATAAGGGAAATTCCCGTAGCTTATGCATATCATAAAATGATTTATGATGAATCCGGCAAGCCTATTGATTATGAATTTTTAGATGTGAATGAAGCTTTTGAAAAAATGACTTCATTATCTTCTTCACAAATTATCGGAAAAAGAGTAACTGAGGTAATTCCTACAATTATTGAGGATTCTTTCAATTGGATAGAAGAGTATGGAAAAATAGCACAAAGTCAGATAAGCAATGAGTTTGAGACTTTTGCTGATACTCTTCAAAGATATTACAGAGTATTTGTATCTTCTCCTAAAAAGGGATATTTTACGACTATATTTTTAGATATAACAAAAACAATTATAAAGACGCAAGAGCAACTTGCTCTGTTAACAATGCTTAATGATATTTTCATTGAAATGGATGAGAACTATAAGATTATAAATGTTTTAGCTCCTGATAATATACTGGACAGACCCAAAAATGAACTTATCGGCAGATATATGTATAAAATATCACCAACCGAATTCTTTGATAAAATAAAGCATTACTCAGATTTAGCAAAAAAGAAAAAAACAAAGGTTACTTTTGAATATTCATTTTCTGTTAAAAATAAGGTTAGATGGTATCGAAGTGACTGCTTATACACTAAGATACTCAATGAAGAAAGAATTGTCTTCTTTATATCTGACATAACTGAAAAACATGATTTAGAAAACAAGCTAACACAGAGCGAATCACTTTTCAGAGCACTATTTGAGCAGGCCCCAATAGGTGTAGCTCTAGTTAAAAATTTTAAATTCATGTCAAACATCAATGATAAATTTGTTGAAATAATGGGAATGACAAGAAAACAGCTCATTAGCACAGACTGGAAAGATATAACCCATCCTGATGATCTTGAAGAAGATTTGAAATATTTCAATTTATTCAAGGCCGGCAAGATACCCTCGTATTCCATGGTTAAAAGATTTATAAGAAGTGACAGAAGTGTCGTATGGGTGTATATGGTAATAACTTATTTAATGCTGGATGAATATGAAGAAAGAAAAGACACTCATGTGTGTATGATAAATGATATTACTCAGATAATGGAAATGAATGATGCTTTAAAAGAAAGTGAAAGAAGCAAGTCCGTCATGCTCTCTCATCTTCCAGGTATTGCCTATCGCTGTGCAATAGATAAAGACTGGACAATGCATTTCATCTCTGACGGATGCTATGAACTGACAGGATATCCTCCTGATGCAGTATTAAACAACAAAGAAATCTCTTTTAATGAAATTATTGCTCCTGAATATAGAGACATGGTTTATAAGCAGGCAGATGAAGTTGCTAAAAATAAGACCTATTTCAAAGCAGAATATGAAATAATCGCTTCAGATGGAAGTAGAAAATGGGTATATGATCAGAGTCAGTTTTTTTATGATAATAATGATAATCCTATTATCATGGAAGGCCTAATAATAGATATTACTGAGAACAAAAAAAGAGAGCTGCATATCGCTTATTTGAATTCTCATGATATGCTTACAGGACTATATAACAGAATACATTTCATGAGCGAAATTCAAAGGTTAGATAACAAAGACCATTTACCTCTTTCAATAATCATAGGCGATATAAATGGTGTAAGATTAGTTAACAATGCCTTTGGCACAAAAAGAGGTGACCGTCTTTTACTAAGAATAGCAAAGATAATTAAAAGCAATTGCAGACCTGACGATATTGTTGCAAGAATAGGCGGAGATGATTTTGCAGTACTTATGCCTAATACTAATAATGCGACTGCAGAAGCAGTTACTGAGAAAATAAGAATGGAATGCGAAAAACTGGCTAATAAGCCTCTTAAAACACCTGTCTTTACAAATATTTCATTAGGTTTTGGCACAAAAATCAAAAACTCCGAAGATATAAACCAAATATTCAGAGAAGCTGAAGATTTAATGTTTAAAAGAAAATTATTAGATAGAAAAAGTTCTCATAGCGATATTCTAGCTGCAATACTAGCCTCATTATTCGCAAAAAGTGAAGAAACTGAAGAACATGCTCAAAGACTTTATGAATTATCAAAGAAAATCGGTAATCATTTTCATCTTAATTCAAGAGATTTGGATCTGCTCCAGCTTTTTACACTATTACATGACGTAGGTAAAATAGGAATTGATGACAGCGTACTTAAAAAGCCTGGAAAACTTACAGACAAAGAATGGATAGAAATGAAAAAGCACCCCGAGATAGGTTATAAAATAGCAATATCTTCTCCTGAACTGGAACCTATAGCAGATCTTATCTACACACATCATGAACATTTCAATGGAAAGGGTTACCCTCAGGGATTGAAGGGAGAAGAAATTCCTCTTTTATCAAGAATCTTATCAGTAGCTGATGCTTTTGATGCCATAACTCATGACAGAGTATATAGAAAAGCAGCATCTATTGAAGAGGCAATAAGTGAAATAAATAAATATTCAGGAACACAATTTGATCCAAAAGTAGTAGAAGCATTGAATAATATATACATATAGATGGACAACATTTAGTTTATTGGATATAATAAAAGTCTAATAATACGAAGTATTAAGAAGGGAGATATAAAATGAAAAATGAACATCAAAAATTCTTTATTTGCAGACACTGTGGAAACATCATAGGTATGATTTTTAATTCAGGAGTACCAATAGTATGCTGTGGAGAAGAGATGGAAGAATTAGTTGCTAATACTACAGATGGTGCGCATGAAAAGCATGTTCCAGTAGTTAAAAAAGAAGGCAACCTGGTTCATGTTGAAGTTGGTTCAGTACCTCATCCTATGTTAAAAGAACACTATATAATGTGGATATATCTTGAAACAGAAAAAGGTGGGCAACGTAAATCTCTTATGCCTGGAGAAAAACCTGAAGTAACCTTTGCAGTTACAGATGATGATAAAGCTATTGCAGCATATGAATACTGTAATCTTCACGGATTATGGAAAAGTGACGTAAAATAGAGTAAAATAGAAAACGTTAAATATTTATGAGGAGGTAATTTCTTGTGAAAAAATATGTGTGCACAGTGTGCGGATATATCTATGATGAAGCCGATGGAGATCCAGATAATGGTGTAGAGCCAGGAACAAAATGGGAAGATGTACCAGAAGATTGGGTTTGCCCGTTATGCGGAGCTTCTAAAGAAGAGTTCGAAGAGGAGTAAGATATATTGGAGTTTAATCCCAAAGAAGCGGCTATTGCATAGCCGTTTTTTTGTTGACAAATCAAATTGCACTGTGATAATATAATTAAAACTTAGGAGACAGAAATGAAGAACTTGTTTTTTACAGCTGAATATTATTACTTTTACTTTAGCTTTAGAGGTAAAAAGGTATTTGCTGCAAAAAACAATAACCGATAAAAAGACTTAAAAGGTTAACAAAGGTTTCGCAGTGAATACCCACAGTGAAACCTTTTTTTGTATAAAGAAAAGGGGGTCATATCATGATAGCTGTTTTAAAGCCAAATGCACCGCAAGCACAAATTGAAAGTCTTATTACCTGGTTTAAAGACCAGGGTCTAAATGTTCATGTTTCAGTAGGTGATTATCAGACGATTTTAGGACTTATAGGAGACACCAGCAAAATCGATGTTGAATTACTGGAAGTATTGGATATTGTTGAATCTGTAAAACGAATTAGCGAACCATTTAAGAATGCAAATCGCAAATTTCATCCTGATGATACTATAATAAAAGTAAAAGATGTCACTATAGGTGGTGGAAACTTTGTTATGATAGCAGGTCCCTGTTCTGTTGAATCAGAAAGTCAGGTTCTTGAAATAGCACAAAAAGTACAAGCTGCAGGAGCCAATATGTTAAGAGGAGGGGCATTCAAACCCCGTACTTCCCCATATGATTTTCAAGGGATGAAAGCTGAGGGAATTGAACTTTTACTAAAAGCCAAGCAAAGAACGGGTATGCCGATTGTTTCAGAAATAATGAATGCTAATCATATTCCTCTTTTTGAGGATGTAGATATTATTCAAGTCGGAGCAAGGAATATGCAGAACTTCGAGCTGCTTAAAGAACTGGGTAAGACTAATAAGACGATTTTACTGAAAAGAGGCTTAGCCAACAACTTAAAGGAACTCTTAATGAGTGCAGAATATATAATGGCTGGAGGAAACGAGAATATTATTCTTTGCGAAAGAGGAATTCGTACTTTTGAAACTTATACCAGAAATACTATTGATTTATCTGCTATACCAATGCTTAAGGAATTAAGCCATCTTCCTGTTATAGTTGATCCAAGTCATGCAACTGGAATGGCAAAACTTGTAAGACCTATGGCATTAGCTGCAGCTGCAGCAGGAGCTGACGGACTGATGATTGAAGTTCATAATGATCCATTACATGCGTTATGCGATGGAATGCAGTCTCTTACTCCTGAGCAGTATGCTGAAGTAGCTGATAAAGTACGTAAGATACTGGAGGTTATCAAGTGAAAATAGGAATAGTAGGGCTTGGACTGATTGGAGGTTCTTTAGCAAAAACATATAAAAGCAACTCTGATAATGAGATATACGGGTATGATACAAATAAACCTGTCCTTGATATAGCTAAAATGTCAGGTGTTATAGATGGAGTTTTAGATGTGTCGAAAATAAGTATGTGTGACTGTATATTCATAGCTCTTTATCCTAAAGCAACTATAGACTATTTAGAAAAGAATGCACAATATATATCTAAAAACGCAATTGTAATAGATACCTGTGGAACTAAAAGAAAAATTTGTGAAACTGGTTTCTCAATAGCAAGACAACATGGTTTTGTCTTTGCAGGTGGACATCCCATGGCAGGAAAGCAGAATTCTGGATATAAGTACAGCACATCAACACTTTTCAAAGATGCATACATGATTGTCGTTCCTGATTCTACTGATAACATTAGAGCTCTTGAAAGAATAAAAAAAATACTTGAGCCTTTAAGTTTTAAACATATAACTATAACGACTGCGCAGAAGCATGACAAAATGATAGCTTTTACATCACAGATGGCGCATATTGTATCTAACGCATACATAAAAAGCCCTACTGCAAAGGCTCATAAAGGTTTTTCTGCAGGAAGTTATAAAGACCTTACAAGAGTAGCATATTTGAACGAAAACATGTGGACCGAGCTTTTTCTTGAAAACAAAGATAACCTTGCAAATGAGCTGAATCTTTTAATTGAACAATTATATGAATACAAAAAAGCTATTGAAAATAATGATGATATGAAATTAAAAGAATTGTTAGAACAGGGAAAAGAATGCAAGGAGGAGGTTGATGGCCGATGAAAAGGGTTATTGTTAAAAGTTCAAAGAAGTATTCAATAATAATTGGAAAAGGATTGCTTGAAAACATTTCTGACCATATCCTGCCTATATTAAAAGGTAATAATGTGTATATCATTACTGATGATATTGTTGAAAGCTTATACATTTCTCAATTAATAAAAAGTCTCCAAAAGAATAATCTTGTAGTTCATAAATATGTATTTCCAAATGGGGAGAAATCAAAAAATGCAAAAAACTATATAGATATACTAAATGACATGGCACAAAAAGGGATTTCAAGATCAGATACCGTAATTGCGTTTGGCGGAGGTGTTCCTGGTGATCTTGGTGGGTTTGTTGCTGCAACATATCTTAGAGGAATTAAACTTATACAGATACCTACAACTTTGTTATCAGCAGTTGACTCTTCTGTTGGAGGAAAAACAGCAATTGATCTTGATAAAGGTAAAAACATGGCTGGTGTTTTTTATCAGCCTGATTTGGTTGTCTGTGATTTATCTTCATTGAACACATTATCTGATGAGACTCTGAAAGATGGATGTGCTGAAGTAATTAAATATGGAATATTGTCAGGAGGTTTGCTCTTTAATCAATTAAAAAAACCTATAATGAAACATATTGAGAGTATAGTATATCAGTGTGTAAAATATAAAAGAGATATTGTTCAAAAAGATGAACATGACCAGTATTTACGTCAGTTGTTAAACCTCGGTCATACTATAGGTCATGCAATTGAACTATTAAGCGGATATAAAGTTACACATGGGCAGGCTGTAGCTAAAGGAATTTCTGTAATATCAAAAATATCATTCAACCTGAGCTTATGTGCAAAACATACTGTAGATGAAATAGATAATATTTTAACTGGATATGGTTTTGACTTAAATCCTATGTATAGCCCCTCAGATTTGGCTTCTGCAATTATTATGGATAAAAAAAGATGCAATGATTCAATAAATCTTATATTAGTAGAAGATATTGGAAAGTGTATTATAAGAAAGACCATGATGAATGAACTTGAGGACATGATAAAAAAAGCTATAACGAAGGTACCATTATGAATATTTCCTTGACAATAAATAATCCTACTGGTGAAATAAACGCAATAGCATCTAAATCATATGCTCACAGACACTTGATATGTTCAGCATTGTCAGACAAGCCTAACTATTTAAAAATTAACCAGTCTTCTCAGGATATTGAAGCAACAATCAACTGCCTAAATGCCCTTGGAGCAACTATTGTAAAAAACGATAATGGGATTACGATTTCTCCAATAAGTAAGATAATAAAAAATGCTTGCCTTGATTGTAATGAATCCGGTTCAACTTTCAGATTTATGCTTCCTATTTCTTGTGCTTTAAATTCTGAATCAGTCTTTCAAATGAAACCAGGACTTGCAAGAAGACCTATTACAAATTTGTATTTACAGCTTAAAAGTAAAGGATGCATCTTATCAGAAGAAGGTTCTGTACCTTTTTATGCAAATGGCCAATTGCAAGGCGGTGATTTCTCCCTCCCTGGAAATATTTCTTCCCAATTCATTACAGGTCTTTTGATGGCTTTACCTTTATTAAATTTAAAAAGCACAATAACATTAACATCGGACCTTGAGTCTTCCGGTTATGTAGATATTACAATTGATGTATTAAAGAACTATGGTGTTAATATTGAGAAGAAATTCAATAAATTTATAATTCCTGAAAACCAAAAATATATAAGTCCTGGTAATGCAGATATTGAAAAAGACTGGTCAAATGCAGCTTTCTTCTTATGCGCAGGCGCATTAACAGATAAAGGAATCACTGTAACCGGTCTAAATCGAAACTCCCATCAGAAAGATATGTATATACTTAATGTTCTCAAAGATATCGGAGCTGATATCTCATTTAGTGAAAATAAAATAACTGTAAAAAAGAATAAACTGAATTCATTTGAGTTAGATGCTAAAGAAATTCCCGATATTATACCTGTATTAAGTCTAGTAGCAAGTTTATCAAAAGGTACTTCTAGAATATATAATGCAAAAAGACTTAGAATAAAAGAAAGTGACAGACTTTCTTCCATTTATGATATGCTAAAGAAGATTGGTGCACAAATAGAACAAAACGATGATACTCTTGTTATAACTGGTAAACCCATGTTAAAGGGCGGTATAGTTGATTCCTTTAACGATCACAGAATAGCGATGACTGCAGCAATAGCTTCTATTTCATGTGAAAATCCAGTCATAATTAAAGATGCTCAGGCGATAAATAAATCTTATCCATCCTTTCTAGATGACTTTATAAAAATCGGAGGAAAGGTTGAAACGGTTTCAGGAGGTAATGATGTCTTCAGTATTCGGTAACAATCTAAAAGTATCTATCTTTGGACAATCACATTCAAAGGCAATAGGGGTATGTATTGACAACCTCCCGCCAGGTTTTAAGATTGACATGGATAAAATTAATGCTTTTATGAAAAGAAGAAGTGCTCAAAACAAAGCATATGCTACAAAAAGAAATGAGCCAGACGAAATTGAATTTGTATCCGGTCTTGTAAATGGCATGACTGCCGCAGCTCCATTATGTGCTCTCATATTTAATAAGGACTTTAAACCTAAAGATTATGAAAATCTAAAAAACATACCCAGACCTTCCCATGCAGACTATACTTCATATGTAAAATACAAAGGATTTCAGGACCCTACAGGCGGAGGTCATTTTTCCGGAAGGATTACTGCTGCTTTATGTATAGCAGGAGCAATCTGCAAACAGATTCTTGAAAGTGAAGGAATGACTATTAATGCTCATATATATAAGCTTCATGGAATTTCTGATCAGCCTTTTGACTCTTCAGGTAACAATAAAAAACAGATAACACATTTGTATAGTAATGATTTTCCAGTAATTGATATAGATAAAGGTAATCTTATGCTTGATGAGATAAAAAAGGCATCAGATAAATCTGATTCGATAGGCGGAATAATTGAATGCATTATAGAAGACGTACCTGCTGGTATAGGCGATCCCATTTTTGACGGTATAGAGAATAATATCTCAAAAGCAATTTTTAGTATACCTGCGATTAAAGGAATTGAATTTGGTAATGGGTTTTTATGTGCTGACCTCAATGGATCTGATAATAATGACGCCTTTTGTATTAAAGACGGAAAAGTTAAGACAAAGACCAATAATCATGGTGGGGCATTAGGAGGAATAAGTTCATCAATGCCTATAATATTTCGTGTAGCTGTTAAACCTACACCATCAATAGGCATTGAACAAGACAGCATTAATCTTGATTCTATGAAAGAAGAGAAATTAAATATAAATGGCAGACATGACCCCTGCATTGTACCAAGAGCTGTACCCTGTGTTGAAGCAGCAGCTTCGATAGCACTATTAGATATGTATATGTCATATAAAATATGGAGGTAGTGAAATGACAATTGATAAATACAGAGATGAAATAACAGCAATAGATGATAAGCTATTGGAGCTGTTTCATAAAAGAATGCGTATTGCCGAGAAAATAGCACAATATAAAAAGGAAAACAATATTCCCATTTTAAACACTTCTGTTGAAAGAGCTAAGCTTGCAGAACTTTCAGAAAAAGCTGATGATGATATGCTTTTCTACTCTAGAATACTATTCAATACGCTTTTTGAAATGAGCAGATCATATCAGGAAAAATTAAATCACCCTAAATCGGTTCTGATGCAAAAAATTGAATCAGCTATTGAAAACACAAATAGACTTTTCCCATCAACTGGCAATATTGCATGTCAGGGGGTTGAAGGAGCATATTCACAATTAGCTTGCGACAAACTGTTTGATTCACCTAACATAATGTATTTTACTACTTTTGAAGGAGTTTTTTCCGCTATAGACAAGAATTTGTGTAAATATGGAGTTCTTCCTCTCGAGAACAGCACTGCAGGTTCTGTAAATAAAGTATATGACCTTATGATGAGATACAAATTTAATATCATAAGAAGCGTAAGGCTGAAGATAGATCATAATCTGCTGGCAAAAAAAGGTGTAAAGAAAAATGAAATAAAGGAGATATACTCACATGAGCAGGCCATCAGCCAGTGTTCTGAGTTTATTAAACAGTTAGGCAATGTGAAGATTAATGTATGTGAGAATACTGCAATTGCGGCAATGATGGTAGCTAATAGCGAAAGATTTGATATTGCAGCTATATCATCCCGTCCATGTGCTGAACTTTATGGTCTAAACTGTGTAAGTGAATCGGTTCAGGATAAAGGAAACAATTATACTAAATTCATCTGTATATCAAAAGACATTGAAATATATCCTGGTGCAGATAAAACAAGTATTATGATAGTTTTACCTCATAAACCAGGTTCTCTTTACAGAGTGCTCGCAAGATTCTATATACTAGGAATAAATCTCGTGAAATTGGAAAGCCGTCCAATACCCGACAGAGACTTTGAATTCATGTTCTACTTTGATATCGAGACACCGGTATATTCTGAACAGTTTACTCAGCTTATAAATGAACTTGACGAAATGAGTGAAGACTTTAGATACTTAGGTAGTTATTTGGAGATAATATGAAAAAATATGGACTGCTTGGCAGAAAATTAGGACATAGTTACTCGCCAATAATTCATTCATTTTTAGGAAAATATGAATATGCTCTTTACGAAAGAGAACCTGAACAGTTAAATGAATTTTTTTCAGATAGCACAGTTTCAGGATTTAATGTAACAATTCCATATAAGAAGGATGCATTGAAATACTGTAAAATTATTACTTCAATTGCTGAAAGAACTAAATGCGTTAACACTGTAATAAGAAAAAATGGAAATTATCTTCTTGGAGAAAACACTGATTATTATGGTTTTATGTATATGATAAAGAAAAGCAAAATAGCCATTGAAGGTAAAAAAGTTCTGCTTTTAGGAGATGGCGGTTCAGCTGCTACAATCAAAGTAGTAATTGAGGATTTAAATGCTAAAAACCTTGTTACCATATCCAGAAGAGGGCCGGTTAATTATGAAAACATACATCTTCATTACGATAGTGATATTATAATAAACTCAACTCCAGTGGGAATGTTTCCCAATAATGGTGAAGCCGTTATAGATATATCAAAATTTAAAAATTGTATTGCTCTTTTTGACCTGATATACAACCCAGCTCAGACAAAACTGATGTATGACGCAAAACAGTTAGGCATACCTTCATATAACGGACTAACAATGCTAGTCGCCCAGGCTAAGAAAGCATCTGAACTATTTACTGGCTCAGTTATTGATGATTCTGTTATTGAGAATATTATAGATAAAGTATCAAAAAAATCTATGAATATTGTAATCATTGGAATGCCTGGAAGTGGAAAGAGTACAGTTGGCAGAGCATTAGCTAAATTAACTGACAGGTGCTTTATTGACACTGATGATGAGGTATCAAGAACATACCATAAGGATACAGCAGAAATAATTGTTAATGAAGGCGAATCCGTCTTTAGAGATCTTGAAACACAGATATTAGAAAATGTAACGAAGAAAAGCAACTGTGTAATATCCACAGGAGGCGGTATTGTCACAAGAGAAAGAAACAAATATCTCATTCAACAAAACAGTATTATAGTTTATCTAAAAAGAGATATATCACTATTATCAACTTATAACCGACCTCTATCACAAATAAATGACTTAAAAAAACTCTTTGAATCCAGAGTAGATAAGTATGAAGGCTGGAGCGATTATCAGGTAGATTGCGATGATATTTCAAACACACATATTAAAATAAAGGAGATGTTAGGATTGTGAAACTTTTAGTAATCAATGGTCCGAACTTAAATATGCTCGGAATAAGAGAACCTGCTGTTTATGGATCTTCAACATACAATGATCTTGTTGATTATATTAATACTGTATGTAGCAAAAACGATATTCAGTGCGAGATATATCAATCAAATCATGAAGGAGCAATAATAGACAAGATACAAAGCGCATACAAAGTGTTTGACGGAATTGTAATAAATCCTGCAGCATACACTCATACAAGCTTAGCAATTGCTGATGCAATTAAATCTGTTGGAATTCCTACTATAGAAGTTCATATAAGTGATATATCAAAAAGAGAAAGTTTCAGACAGTTTTCATATACAAGTATGGTATGCATAAAAACTATTATGGGAAAAGGTTTTCTAGGTTATGAAGAAGCAATAACTGAACTGAAAAATATTATATAAATATCCTTTATTGTAAATATTCAATATCACTAAGTTCCCCATTTTTGATAATACGAACGTCATTTCCATGTTTGACCAGTTTTAAATATATGCGACTATCCAACATATACGCATTTGTATGTTTAACATATAAGACAACATAACTTAATTTACAAAAGCAATAAGGCCAACTATTGGCTGCAAAAAGCCACAAACAAAATTACTGTTTGCGGCTTCTGTTTATCTGGCTTATTATTTTTTACTTATCCTTCTGTTCAACCATTATTTTCTTTGGTTTAATAAGGCCTAAAGCTTTTGATATCTCCATTACAAACAGAGGTACAAATGATAGTGCCAATCCTATTAAATATGCATTTAAGTCAAGAGATATAAGCTGGAATGCTGTTGACAAAGGAGTAAACAATACAAGTGCAATAAGAGCTGCAGATATTAAACAAGCAATATTCAGCCTCTTATTTGTGAAGAATCCGATTTTGAATAACGAATGTTCTGATCTCATGTTAAAGGACTGAACAACCTGAGATAATGAAAGAACAAAGAAGGCCATTGTCTGTCCCGCTTCAAGTGTACCTATAACATTTCTTCCATAAATGAAACCGCCAATTGTTATTGCAGCAATCATACATCCTTGCAGAATAATCCTTATACCATAACCATGAGCGAATATACCTTCATTTCTTGGTTTTGGTTTTTGTTCCATAACATCACTTTCTACATCTTCCATACCTAAAGAAATGGCTGGAAGACTGTCAGTGACAAGATTAATCCATAATAGTTGCATTGATAAAAGTGGAGTTTCTCTCCATAAAATCATTGCAAAGAAAACTGTAAGTATTTCACCTATATTTGTTCCAAGAAGGAATCCGACCACTTTTTTTATGTTCGCATAAATTCCTCTGCCTTCTCGTACTGCATCAACTATAGTTGCAAAATTGTCGTCGGTAAGAGTCATATCGGCTGCTCCTTTTGCAACATCAGTTCCAGTTATACCCATTGCACAGCCAATATCTGCTGCTTTTAGAGCCGGAGCATCATTTACACCATCTCCTGTCATTGAAACTACTTCACCCAGCCTTTGCCATGCCCTTACTATCCTTATCTTGTTCTCAGGGGAAACTCTGGCGTAAACTGATATGTTTCTTACTCTTTTTTCAAACTCTGAATCAGTCATATTATCTAATTCAATACCTGTAATTGCCTCATCATTCTCCCTTAATATGCCTAACTCGGTAGCAATTGCTGACGCAGTTATAACATGATCTCCTGTTATCATAACCGGTTTTATACCTGCTTTTCTGCAAACAGCAACAGCATCTTTAGCTTCCGGTCTAGGTGGGTCTATCATTCCTACAAGACCCATGAATATAAGGTCTTTTTCTATATCTTCAGGCTTGAGTTCTTTTGGAATACTGTCAATATACTTATAAGCTACAGCTATTACTCTGAGAGCATTTTTGCTCATTGTGTAGTTTATATCTTTAGCCTTTTCCTTATCTCCTTCTATGCATCTTTCTATCAGTACATCAACAGCTCCTTTAACTATTACAACTGTTTTATCATCCATTACATTAATAGATGTCATTAGCTTTCTGTCAGAATCAAAAGGAATCTCTGCTTTTCTTGGATAAGACCTGTTAAGATCCTCTTTTTCCAAACCATTTCTATGTGCTGCATATACTATTGCTGTTTCTGTTGGATCCCCTATATGCTTTTCTGCGTCTTTTGTGAATACAACCGACCCGTTACTGCATAGTGTTCCAAATTTAAGAAGTTTTTTTATGTCAGGAGAGTTATTTACTGTTATCTTTTCTGTTTTTTCCATACCATCATAGTATGCTTCAACGAGAGTCATTCTATTTTGTGTTAGGGTACCAGTCTTGTCAGAACATATTATTGAAGCACTACCTAAGGTTTCTACTGCAGGCAAATTTCTGATAATGGCGTTCTTCTTAACCATTCTCTGAACACCAATTGATAATACAATAGTAACTATAGCCGGTAGTCCTTCAGGTATTGCTGATACTGCAAGTGCTACAGCTATCATAAATATTTCCATTACAGGCATACCGTCCATAATACCTACAATAAAGATAACTGCACATGCAGCCAAGGCAACAATTCCAAGATATTTGCCTAATGATGCAAGCTTTTTCTGTAAAGGCGTCTGCGTACTTTCTTCGCTTTCTAAAAGATTTGCAACACGTCCCATCTCAGTATCCATACCAGTAGTTGTAACAACAGCTAACGCAGTACCGTAAGTTATGGAGCATCCTGTAAAAACCATATTAGTTCTGTCTCCAAGCGGTGCATTTTCTGCAACTTCTTCATCTGCATCTTTCTCTGATGGAACTGACTCTCCTGTCAGAGCTGCTTCTTCTGATTTTAGGCTAGAGGAGCGGATAATCCTTGCGTCAGCCGGTATAAAATCACCAGCTTCAAGCCTTATAATATCTCCAGGAACAAGTAATGATGCTTCAATAACCTGTTCTTCCCCATCTCTTATAACCCTTGCATTAGGAGAGGACATATTTTTTAAAGCTTCCAAAGCTTTTTCAGCTTTGCTCTCCTGCAATACTCCCATAATTGCATTCAATATTACAATAAGCATTATAAGAACAGGTTCAAGGAATTCTTTTGCTTCTTTTTCATATAAAGCTACAATAAATGAAATTATTGCAGCAATTATGAGAATAATAATCATCACATCCTTGAATTGATCTAAAAACCTTTGTGCAATACTTTTCTTTTTGGGTTCCCTCAATTTGTTTTTACCATACTGCTCCAGTTTTGCGGCAGCTTGGGTACTTGACAAACCGTTAACAGCATCTGTTTCAAGCTGTTTTATTATTTCCTCTTTCTTTTCAAAATGCGCTATCAAAGGTAACTCCTTTCCGTATTTTGTACTTATAAGAATATTATACTAAATAAGATAGATACATAAAATATATACTTCCATACCTACATATCTACATATCTACATAAATATAATTTTTAATATCTATTTTGTCTGTCCGTAATATGCCGACTGTCCATGCTTTCTCTTAAAATGCTTATCCAGAAGAAGTTTGTTAATTGACTGAATGTCTTTATTGGCTTTTTCAGTAATGAAAGCCATTTTAGCAATTTCTTCTAATACGACAGAGTGAAAAACAGCTTCCATAGCGTTATCTCCCCAGGTAAATGGACCATGATTTCTTACCAGACATGCCGGTATTGCATTATAGTCTTTTCCTGTAAAGGTCTCAACAATCACCTTTCCGGTATTTAACTCATAATCATTTTTTATTTCATCAGACAATAAAGCCCTTGTACAGGGAATTTCACCATTAAAATAGTCAGCATGTGTAGTACCCATAGGAATTATACCTTTTGCTGCTTGCGAGAATGAGGTTGCGTATGTGCTATGCGTGTGTGCAACGGCATGTGTATTAATAAATGCTTTATATATCTCTATATGTGACTTAGTATCACTGGATGGTCTATATTTTCCTTCTACTACATTTCCATCCATATCCACCACAACCATATCCTCAGACATCATTTCATCATAATCTACACCGCTTGGCTTTATAACTATATACTTTCTTTCTTCATCAATGGCACTTACATTGCCCCAGGTGTATAAGACAAGACCTTTTTTTACTAATTCGATATTTGCTTTATAAACTTCTTTTTTTAACAATTCAAACATTAAAAACCTCCATATTCTGAGAGCTATATTCTACCATTATTCTGATATTTTACATACCCATACTTATATTTATATTTAAAAATCACTAATTAATTGATATACAGCTCTCCTGTTTTCATCACTTACTGTGTTTTCATTAAAGAAAACAACATCCTTCAGATTTGAATGATCTTCTTTATACTCTCTAATCCAGTTTCCGATATTCTGAATTATTTGTGGTGTTTTTATCCATATATCATAATTTGAAAGTGATTTGTTCCTAACGCATACATGTAGAATAATATCATTTGGATATATACTGTCCAAAAGATTGTTAAACTCCGTCTGACTTATTGGAAAATGTGCAATGTGAGGCATAATACAATCTACACCGGCTCCTTTCAATTTTCTTACTTCATGACCCCATCCTTTTGCTAATGATGTATGTAAACATATTTCAATATCTTGATTAATTGACCTTATACAGTCATTCATAGTTTTCAGTTTTTCGGTTATCTTTTCTATTTTCCACTTTTCAAAAATTTCATCATCTCTTGAATAATCTGACAGCTTTAAACCTGTATCTTGATTGAATAATAATTTTGTGTAATCACAGAAGCATGAACCTCCAGCATAACTCAAACGTTCGTAGCTTATACTTCTTACATTTTCATGATTATATAATTTTAGAAGATCGCTTATCTCATCCAATTCCAGTTGCCATGCTCCAGGACTGTCGGGGCAGAATAACCACTTGTAAATATCTCCGTCTTTATTAATCTGTTCATTAGCTTTCGGATATGATTTTATTATCCTTTTTGGGTTATATATTCCCAGATTGGTAAACAGTTGAATACCTATTCCTCTTTTTTCAGCCTCTTCTATTATTTTTGAAACAAATTCCGTATCCATATTAGCATTAGTACAGGTTTTGTCACATAAATGCTTCAGTCTCTTATCTCTAACTGGCCAGCACAATCCATCATGCATTGGATCAAAATATGAATAACTTACCATCATCAAACTAAGCATATTCATGTCATGCTCCGCCATTTCATCTAAAAGCATAAGCATTTTGCTCATGCTTACTCCTTTTTTTTCTGTTGATTCATATGTAATACCAGTCTGCCACCCTATGTGAAAATTTTTATCCAATGAAGTAATCTTCTTTCATGATAATTATGTGCTGAACAACAGAAATTATATCATAAACAGTAAGAGCAGATGTAAAATCTGCT
>ERZ795048.676-NODE-676-length-34908-cov-13.319370_pt1 | contig 34908 bp, 26 predicted proteins | sample MGYA00375132_ERZ795048 | MGnify/ENA primary metagenome ERZ795048 (study PRJEB30177, sample SAMN05720225) | activated sludge metagenome | isolation source: Anaerobic digester | place: Hong Kong | collected 2014-12-17 ... | reverse complement strand
GCACTCTGTCTTTGGTTTCAGAATCGAGTGAAGCGGTGGGTTCATCCAGGATGAGGATATCGGAATCATGATAAAAGGCCCTGGCGAGGTTGATACGCTTCTGTTGTCCGCCTGAAAGGGGTTGCCCACTCTTGTTAAGTGTAGTGGAGAGTGAGAGACTTTGCTTTGGATTGAGAAAGTCAACGGAAGCGTTTTCGAGCGAGGTCTTCATTCTGTTATCCTCTTTATTTGAAGAGAGGGCGATGTTGTGTTCAATATTGTCGGAGAAGAAGAGTTCATTTTGTGTGGCGTAGGAAATGTTCAAGTCTTTTTTGTTTTTGAGCAATGTTCCATTTTGAGGATTGTAAAGACCGGCGAGCATCTTGATCAGCGTACTCTTGCCTTCACCGCTCTTCCAGGTCAGGCCAAGTATTTCATTTCGGTTGATCTCAAAGGAAAAGTCCTTGAACACGATCTCTTTATCGTATGCGAATGAGATGTTTTCGCCCCTGATGAACGGTGTTGCTGTGTCATAACGGATATCAGAGTATGAATCAGGCGATAGAGAGTGAAGGAAGTGTGCCATTCTTTCAGCGGCAACTTCTGTTAGAGAAAGATTTTCGATCAGAACAGGCATCATAGAGAAGGGCCAGTTGATCGTATCAGAAATTTGAAAAAGCCCCATCCATGCACCGAGTGACAATTTTCCCGCCATTAAAAATCCGAGCTCCATAAAAGATTGTAAAATGATTAAACCGTATGTGATCAGATTGTTGATCCCCAGCATTTTTGAAATACGCCTCTGCTGTTCGATTAACGCATCGCCGTATGCGTCATAAACGATAGTCAATCCCTTTTTTTCAATATTTTTGCTGTTATACACCTTGATCAGCCCTGTTCTTTCCAGTGAACGGGAAAAGAAGGTTCTCAGCTCTTCACCGGTAAGTTGGACTTTTTTCTGAGCTTCTTTTAAATTTGGCTTGAAAAATTTTGGGAGTAATAATGAACAAAAAGAGATACCGAGAATGATGAAGCCCAGTTCCCAGCAATTTTTAAAGGCAAAATAAAGACCCAATGAGAACTGAAGCGATCCACTGATCATCGGAAAGATTATCTTTGGGAAAAAACCGGCAATCAATTCGGTGTCGCTTATCATAAGTGTGTTGTATTTACCGTATTCGGTCTGTTCGACTTTTTTGTACTCACCTTTTTGTATGGCAAATCTGATCTTATTCTGTAGTCGCTTTTGGATATGCTGTGTCATCTTTTCAGAGAATACAGCGGAGAAATAGGTGCTGAATCCTCCGATACAGAGAACAACGATCAGACCGATTCCAAATTGAATAAACGAACTGGATGTCAGTGAATGGATGTTGTTGATCAACTGCAGCTCTATTTCAGCATGCATGTATTTAAACGTTCCAATTCCAAGTGTGACGAGCAACAACATGGAAAAGGAGCGGAAATCTGGTGTTGAAAGCTTAAATAATTTGATGATTTTATTAACGACATTTTTCATAGAATCCCTTCCTTGTTTGGACTGAATGATGTTAAAAGTCTTCCCCTCATGAAATAGGGGAAGCAAGAAATGGAGTTTTTGTCATACAGAAACGAGTTCGTTTTCAGCTGTTTTTTCAAGGAATCTGTCGCATATTTCAAAGGTTTCTCTGTCATGAGTGATGAGAATAACGGGTCTCTTTTTCTTTTCTCTCTGAATGGTCTGAAGCACTCTGTCTTTGGTTTCAGAATCGAGTGAAGCGGTGGGTTCATCCAGGATGAGAATATCGGACTCATGGTAAAAGGCCCTGGCGAGGTTGATCCGCTTCTGCTGTCCGCCAGAAAGCGGTTGTCCACTCTTGTTGAGGGTGGTGGAGAGTGAGAGACTTTGTTTCGGATCCAGAAAATCAACGGAAGCCTTTTCAAGCGAGGCATTGAGTTTTCCAGCCTCTTTATTTGAAGAGAGGGTGATGTTATGTTCAACACTGTCGGAGAAGAAGAGTTCGTTTTGTGTGGCGTAGGAAATGTTCAAGTCTTTTTTGTTTTTGAGCAATGTGCCGTTTTGCGGATTGTAAAGACCGGCGAGCATCTTGATCAGCGTACTCTTGCCTTCACCGCTCTTCCAGGTCAGGCCAAGTATTTCATTTCGGTTGATCTCAAAGGAAAAGTCCTTGAACACAGAGTCTTCACCGTAGGCAAAAGAGAGCTTTTCGCCTTTTATAACCGGAACGGATTGGTCCGTTCTGATATTTGTCTTTTTTGAGACTGAAACGGTGTTGATAAATGTATCGATTCTCTCAGCGGCAACTTCCGTTTGTGCCAGCGTTGAAATGATGGATGGCAGCATCCAGAAGGGCCATGATAACGAGTTTGATACGGAGGCAAGACCTGTCATGGCTCCGATGGACAACTTTCCCATCAGAACGAACCAGATTTCGAGAAAGGCCTGTCCCGAGATGATGAAATAAGTGGTCAGGTTGTTGAATCCCAACATCTTTCCGAATTCTCTTTGTTGATTGATCAAGGCGGTTCCGTATTGTTTATGAACACCGTCAAGCGCCTTTTCTTCCAGCGTTTTACTGTTGTATGATTTGATCAAATCCACTCTTTCGAGTGAATGGGAATAAAAGGTTCTCAGCGACTCGTCCTTATCCTGAACTGCCTTTTTTGCATCTTTCAGCTTTGATTTGAACAGCTTTGGAATAAAGATGGAGAAGACAGAAATACCCATGATAATAAAGCCCAGTTCCCAGCAGTTTTTCATCATAAAATACATGGCGAGTGAAAACTGAAGGATACCGTTCACAATGGGGAATACGATGTTGGAATAAAAGCCGGCGATCAATTCCGTGTCGGCTATCAGCAATGTGTTGTATTTACCGTATTCGGTTTGTTCTACCTTTCTGAAATCCCCGTTATGCAACGAGGTTCTTATTCGTTTCTGAAGATTCTTCTGAATATGCTGATTGAGTTTTTCGGAGATATAATCCTTCAGATAGGTACTGAGCCCTCCGATGGTGAGAAAGATAACCAGCAGGACGCCGTCACGGATAAACAGATCCGTTGTGAATGATGAAAAGCCGTTGACCATTTTGGTATAAGTTTCTGCTACTAGATACCTGTAAATACCGCATCCAAGCGTTGCGAACAGGAGCAGTGTGAAAAGTGAAGCGTTCGGTTTGGAGAATTTTCTGATGAGTTTAATCGTTCCTTTTTTCTTCATGCGATTCTCCCCCTTTCCAGTGTTATGATTCTGTCCGCAAAATTATTTCCTATTTCCTTGTGTGAAATAACGATGATCCCTTTGTGTTCCGAAAGCCTTTTTAAATTCTTTTGAATCCTGATGACATTCTTTTCATCGAGTGCCGAGAAAGGTTCATCCAGGATGATGAATGGGGCGTTTTTATAAATCGCCCTTCCGATGGCAATTCTCTGCAGCTGTCCCTTTGAAAATCCCCTTGAGGCGTTAATCCGGGTCATGAATTTTTCAGGCAGTTCAGTTGAAAATTCCGAGATCCCCGAGAGTTGTGCGGCGAGTTCAAGATCTTTACTCGGGCTGTTCATCGTGATATTTTCGGCGAGCGAAAGACCTTCAACGACGAAATCTCCCTGTGGCACATAGGCAACGGATCTGAAATCACAGGGTTGAGACCCCCTTTCCGTTTCTATATACACTTGCCCGCTATTTGGCGTGTACAATCCGAGTAAGAGTTTAAGCAATGTGGTCTTTCCTGACCCGCTTGGCCCTTTGATCAGGAGTATTTCTCCCGTTTTGCAGTTCAGATTTATATTATGAAGGACTTTGTTTTCACCGTAGGCATAATCGGCATTTTTTATTCTCAGTGAAAGGGCATCTTCGGGATAACCTATTGTACTATCCGGTTGTTCTTCCTCTTTCAGATTGAGAAAGTCAACACATCTGTTGAATGAGGCCTTTTGCTGTGCAACATCGGCAAAACTCTGCGGTAGTCGTGTCATTGGCCAAAGGATGACGTTACTCAGAATAGTCAGAATAGCGGTCATTTCACCGAAGGTCATCAATCCCTCACTGATCTGCATGACACTGAACATGATGATCAGGGCACAGGGGAAATTGGCAAAGAATATGGAAAAACCGTTGAGTTTTCCGCTGTAATCCTTGTTTTGGATGGCTGTTTGCCTTTTGTCTTCAAAATGTTTATCATAGAGTTCATCAACGTATGATTCTGCGTTATACACTCTGGTGATGTCGGTGTTGTGGAATTCTTCATCGAAAAAATTATTCAGGGTTCCGATATTTTTCTGAAGTTCTTTGGAATTCCCTTCTATCTTTTTGGAATAATAACGAATCAGAACGACAAGGGGAATGGAACCGAGCAACGATATAAGGCACAAAAGGGGTGAATAAGTGAAGATAATATAATAACCAAATCCTATACTCGCAATCTGTACAACGAGTGGGAGGAGATATTTTGGAAGGTGTTCACGCATGATTTTGACATCCGATTCGAGTAACGTGAACATGTTTCCCTTCTGCATGCCATCCCAGTCGGCCTGTGGAATCCGGTAAATCTTGTCGTAAACCAACGTCAGCAACCGTTTTCCGTTGTCGACGGAAAGTTTTTCCCAGAAGGGTCTTCTGATGCGTACGAGTATGGCGTAAATGATGACAAAACAGAACAGAACCAGTAGTGCCTGGATGATGGAGCCTTCCTGGTCACCAAGTGCAATATCGACACCGAGCCTGAGCTGATTTCCCAGGAATACATGGAAGATAGAGATTAAAAAAATCATGATTGTTAAAATTAGATATTTTATAGGTGGTTTTGCCGTGAAACGAAGCAAGTTGAGATAGGAATACTTTTTAAAGTTTTTGTTCATTTTCAAAATATAACCTCCTAATATAAAAATATGCATCATAACTTGAAATAATTAATCTAACAATCAATATAATAGCAAAAGAAATGCGAATAGTCAAGAGTAAATTGCAATATATACGATTAATTCTTAAATATCAATATGAGAATAAAAAATATTGTGTATTCAAGCTATAGAAATAAATATAAAACGTTATTTAAAATAATTAGTTTTGTAGTATAGAGAAGTTACAGTCTTTGTTGCCCGTTGAAATTCTGAAATTCTTCAAAAATCGAAGAATATTTATATTTATCAAGTGATAGACCCTTTAATCGGGAATAAAGGAGGATAATGAAGGTTGTATTAATCTTGTTTTTTTATTATGATAGTAAACGGTACAGTTAACGATAACTGTACCGTTTACTATCATAAGACAGATGTTTTCATAAGGAGGAGAAACATGAAAAAGGTCGTTTTGTTTATCGTTATCGCAACGTTGTTCACAGGTTTTGCTTTTTCTGATCCGTTGACACTCTGGCATACGTCACTCGTTGTGGAATGGGCCGGAAGAGATGAAAGTGTAAAACTTTTTGAGACAAACACGAAGCTCGACGTAAAAAAGGACTATGGACCAGCACTTTACAGAGATGCACTTCAGAACTTTATCATTCAGTCAAAGACAGGTAATCCGGATGTAGTTGAAACCGTTCTTGAACAGATGTTCACACTGGCAAAAGCCAATCTTTTATTGCCGATTGATGAATACTGGGCGGAATATGCCGACAAGGATCAATATGCTCAGAATGCGGTGGAGGCACTGACATTCAATGGAAAGCTTTACGGTGTGCCGTACAACACTAATGTCAGATTACTTCTGTACAGAAAATCAGTCTTTGAGGAAAACGGTCTGAAAGTTCCAGAGACATGGGATGAACTCGTGAATACGGCAGCGTATATCACGAAGAACGTTGATGACATGCAGGGATTTATGTTCACAACGAAGACGAGAGAAGTCAGGGCATTCCAGGAATTCATGTCTTTCTATCTTCAGCTGAACAAACACATGTTTGAAGTAACGGATGAGGGTGTGAAATGCGTGGCAACAAAAGCACAGCTTCAACAGGTTCTTCAGCTGTATTATGATATGTTTTTCGACGGAGGAATTAGTCTGAATGAAAGGGGTGCGGACTGGAAGGCGCTCGATTATGGATATACAGCCGGAAAATATGCCATGGTTACTGTAGGACCGTGGATCTGGGGTCATAGATTTGAAGAGGAAGCGAGGGGAGAAATTCTTGATGATACCGGGATCATCGCCATTCCCGTAGCGTCAAATGGGACACCTGGAACCTATATGGAAGTGAAACCAATCTGTGTCAACAAATTCTCAAAGAATCCGGATGGGGCATTTGAACTGGTCAAGGAAGTTACTTCAAAGGAATTTCAGTATCTGCTCGATTCACAGGCCGGTGTCCTTTCTCCGAGAAAAGACGTGATGGCAATGCCTGAAATGAAAGATAACTGGTGGTTAAGCGGTTTTTCAAAGTATATGGAAACCGGTGTTGCACTTGATCCTGTAAGTTGGGAAAGACCACAGACGTTGATCATTGAAGCCATACAGAAGGTCATCTACAAACAGATGACACCTGAAAAGGCCGCCGACTGGTTACTGGACAATTTCAATAAGATAGCAAAATCTCTTTAATTTATATCAAGAACACTTGGCTCCCACCGTTGTGTGGGAGCATTTTTCAGGAGGTAAGAATGACAAGAGAAAAAAAGAGAGCCATGACGGGATATCTCGTTATGATACCCGTTCTGCTCGTGTTTGCGATTCTCATCTTTTATCCGGCGGTTCGTGCCTTTTTTGACAGTTTCACCGATTACAGCCTGTTTACACCAATTCCAACGTTCATCGGGATGGACAATTATCATACGGTGCTGGCCGACATAGAATTCTGGCAGTTATTTGGAAGAACCTTGTTGCTGGTGTTTTTTTCGGTGGCATTGCAATATATCCTCGGTATGTCACTGGCGCTTCTGTTGAACGAAGAACTCAGAGGCATGAAATGGGTAAAGTATATCATCATGATTCCGTGGGTTATTCCGGTTGTTTCAACTGTTGTAATGTTTGACTGGATGATGTTGCCGAAATATGGCCTCTTTAATATGATCCTCTCCGCCATCGGGCTTGGTGATCTGACCCGTTACTGGTTTGGGGATCCGAGCTTTGCGTTTGGTATTATCATCATGATGCATGTATGGAGAAACATGCCATTTTATGCGATAACGTTGCTTGCAGGGCTTAAATCAATTCCAAAAGGGTATTATGAGGCGGCACAGATTGATGGTGCCAATACCGTTCAGTGTTTTTTCGGCATAACGTTGCCGCAATTGAAATATCCGTCTATGATCGTTATTGTTCTTCATGTGCTGTGGACGTTCAACAATTTCGACATGATTTATCTTTCGACAGGGGGAGGACCGGTAGGATCAACGGAAGTCCTATCGACGAGAGTTTACGAAACGGCGTGGACTAATTATGAATACGGAAAGGCCTCCGCCATCGGTATTCTCATGATGATTCTGATGCTGATCTTCTCCCTTGTATATATACGGCTTGTCAGGAGTGATGAGGTATGATCAGAAAAAAGAAACAGTTTTATAAATATGTCTTACTGATGCTGTTTGCGGCTTTTATATTGATCCCGTTCATCTGGATCCTGTATTCGTCTTTCAGAGCGGAAGTGGATCTTTTTTCCGGTACTTTTTTTCACAATGAAAAACCGCTGAGTTTTGATCATTACAAAGACGTCTTTTCATCCGGACAGAGTGCGGCTTTTGGAACTTATCTCAGAAATTCGTTTGTTATCGCAATAACTTCGACGGTTATCGTCGTTGTCATCGCCTTATTCGGTGCTTATGCGTTGTCACGCTTTAAGATGAGACTGAAAGACGGTATCATCGTAACATTGCTGCTTTCAAACATGTTTCCGCAGGTCTTGCTCATTATTCCGCTTTTTGGGATTATTTTCTCACTGAACCTTATTGATTCATTTCTTGGTATAATACTGACACATGTGGTGTTGGGATTGCCATTCGGAATTTGGCTGATAAAGGGCTATTTTGACTCTATTCCGAAGGAGATCGATGAAGCGGCCATGATAGACGGCTTGAAACCGTTTGGCGTTTTATGGCGGATTATCATTCCGATAACGGCACCCGGGGTAGTGGTTGCCGCTTTTTACGCCTTTATGGTTTCCTGGGGAGATTTTCTCTTTGCTTCGATCATCTCACAATCTCTGGAAACACAAACTCTTCCAATAGGGTTAAATAAATTTTTTGGTTCAACGCAGATAAAATGGGGCGCGATAAATGCCGCGACGATTATTACGATCATACCAACGATCATACTGTATGCCATCCTTCAGAAATGGGTCGTGGAAGGCTTAACGGCAGGATCAGTTAAAGGATAAAGGAGAAAAACATGGCAATCAGATATAATTCGGAAAAAAAATTATGGGTACTTGAAACCCGGAATACGGCTTATTCGTTTGGCGTATATCAATCGGGGATGGTTAAGCACACCTATTGGGGGAAAAAACTGTCCCGTATGGAAGATTATCCGGGCTTTGACTATTACTTTGACAGCCCGTGGTGGAACTGGAATGATGAATTTCCCACGAGGGGAGAAGCCAGTAAGACGGAACCCTGTCTTCAGCTTATCTATGCGGATGGTGTCAGAGATGTGAATCTGAGGTATAAAACACATGAAATAGAAGGTGAAGAGCTGCGCGTGAGCCTGAATGATGAACTTTACAACCTCGAGGTCGTTTTGGTTTACAAGGTCTTTGCGGAATACGATTTGTTTGAACGATCAGCCTATATCGTAAATCGTTCCGACCAGGATATAACCGTTGAGAATTTTAAAAGTGCCTCATTTTACCTCCCACAGCAGGAAAGTTACCAGCTGACGCATCTTAACGGTATGTGGGCTCATGAGACGAGGATTACGAGAGAAAAAATAGAACCCGGCAAGAGGGTGCTTGAAAGCAGAGAAGGCAGGACCAGTGCCTTTCATAATCCCTTTTTTGCGATAGATGACCGTGCAACGGAAGATGCCGGTGATGTCTGGTTTGGTCTGCTTGCCTGGGGAGGAAACTGGAAAACGCTCCTTCACAAGATTCCCTATGAAACGGTTCAGATTTGCACCGGTATGAATGACTGGGATTTTACTTTCACGTTGAAGGCCGGTGAAGAATTTCAGGCGCCACCCGTTCATTGTGGATATACTTCCCTTGGTTTTGGTGAAATGAGTCGAAACCTCCACCGATTTCAGCTTGAGAAGATCATGCCGAAGGAAGGTGCTTTGAAGATTAGAAAAGTCCTCTATAATTCCTGGGAGGCAACGGCCTTTGATGTGAATGAGGAGAATCAGAAACGCTTGGCCGACAAGGCTTCTCAGATCGGCTGTGAGATATTTGTCATCGATGACGGCTGGTTTGGTCAGCGTTCGGATGATACGGCAGGATTGGGTGACTGGTATGTCAACAGAGAGAAATTTCCGAATGGACTTGAACCCTTGATCGATTATGTGAACACGAAGGGAATGGACTTTGGTATCTGGATAGAACCGGAAATGGTGAATACGGATAGCGATCTCTACAGGGCACATCCGGACTGGGTCCTTCAGTTTCCAAACAGACCCAGAACGGAATGCAGAAATCAGCTGATTCTGAATCTTGCCCGTGAAGATGTCAAGCGATATGTCTTTGAGAGTGTGGATCGTCTGTTAACGGACTACAATGTGAAATTTATCAAATGGGATATGAACAGACCCGTTTACGAGTCGGGTTGGCTGGAGTCTGAAGATCCGAGAAGAATGTGGACACAGTCTGTGGAAAATCTGTACGATATCTGGAAAATGCTGAAGGAAAAACATCCCGATGTCATCCTGGAAGCCTGTTCTTCCGGAGGTGCAAGGGTGGATACGGCGATTATGCGATATGCCGATCAGTTCTGGACTTCCGACAATACGGATCCGTATGACAGGCAGTGCATACAGGAGGGGTTCAGTCTCTGTTATAACACGAAGATGATGATGGGCTGGGTAACCGACTGGGGGGGGAAAGATGCCTACCCGCTTGAGTATCGTTTCCATGCTTCCATGATGGGATCACTCGGGATTGGCTCGGATCTTTCAGCGTACACGGAGGAGGAATTGAAGAAATCGGCGGAGTTGATTTCTTTGTATAAAATGATTCGCAACACCGTTCAGAATGGATCCGTTTACAGAATCATCTCCCCTTATGAGGAACCCTTCACCATAAAGGAGTATCTGTCCGAAGATGAGAATGAAGTCGTCCTGTTCTGCATGAAGAATCCTTCACCACTTTCTCTTTTTAAGATTTTAAGGGTTAAATTCAAGGCGCTTCAGGAAGACGCCGTTTATCGTATAGTGGGGACTGAATTAGAATTTTCCGGTGCATTCCTGATGTATAGGGGACTGGATATTAATTTCATGCAGGATTATAAGGTATCGGTGAAGGATAACAATCACTTTGACAGTAAAATAATCCTATTGAACCGATTATAATGTATTATAATTAAATGCAATAAGACAATCTCTTTTAAAAGAAGATGATATAGTGAAGAATGCATATGTAACGATGAAGGACATTGCGAATAAACTGAATTGTTCTGTAACGACCGTGTCGAAAGCCTTCAAGAATCATCCCGATCTGAATCGGGAAACCCGTGATTTGATTCTCAAGACGGCCGATGAAATGGGTTATGTTAAGAATTATTCCGCATCAATCCTTCGTAAGAAAAAGACCAATATCATAGGTGTTTTGATAGCCTCAGCACCCAATCCCTTTTACAGTGCCATATTCTTTGGAATCGAGTCAACCGCAAGAAAACACGGTTATCAGATTATCTTTGCAAATTCACAGAGGGATATTAAGATACAGGAAGACAGTATCAGAATGTTTCAGGAAAGAAGGGTGGACGGGATTATCATCGCCCCCGTTGAGGCGAGTCGAAACAGGGGGGATCAGTTTTCATTCAGCAATATTCAGGGGATTGTCGGATTTTCAAGAGATGGTGGAGAATATGACATGGTATATTCCGACGAGTATCAGGGGGGATACGATGCAACTGCCCATCTTATCAAACAGGGGTGCAGGAGAATTGTCATGCTCAACAGTTATTGCCCTCAGAGGCTTTCGATGAATCGAACGAAAGGTTATCTGAACGCGCTGTCCGAAGCGGGGATCGAAAAAGACGATAAACTGCTGGTTTCATGCGAGCATTATGATCCGGATCACAGGATGAATGAGGGATATTTTGCGATAAAACGTTGTATCGAAGAGGGTATCCGTTTTGATGGTATATTCGGTTATAACGATATTCTGATATACGGTGCGATAAAGGCCTTAAAGGAAAAGGGACTGTCCGTTCCGGGCGATGTGGCCTTAGTGGGGTATGATGATCTCGATTATTCCGGGATTATGACCCCCACTCTTTCGAGTGTTTATTATTCAAAAGATGAAATGGGGTCCGTGATTACGGAACTACTACTGAAAAGGATCAAAGACCCCTCCCTGAAGGGGTCTGAAATTAAACTCGACACGAAATTAATAGTGAGGGGAAGTTCGCTAAAGATTTAACCGTTAATCCTCACCCTTTCGATCACAAAGTGGGCTAAAAGGAAGCGTTAGCGTCGAACACTCTAAAGTCTGAACCGGTAAACAAGTGCAATCGTTTCAAATCCAACACTTTTAGCGGTATGATAGGACCCTGTGTTTTCTGCAACACATCGATACTGATTGATTTTCCCGTTTTTTATATTGTACTCACACAGGGCACCAACCGTCGCCCGGGCAAATCCCCTTTTTCTGAAAGAAGAATCGGTCAAAATACCTATGTCTGCGATATGATCTCCCCAATACAGATTACTGCTGACTGAAACAAGTCTGTCACCGATCAGACAGCCGAAAACAACCGGATGGTCCATTTCGACGAAAGAATTCTCGTTGTCTTCCGGGGTGGTCTGTTTCTTTAACCGCTCGAAGGCCTCCTTATCCCGTTCACTCAACAGTCTGATCTCAGCGTCCTTGATAGAAATCGGTTCATATTCTTCCGGTGAGAGATACGTGAGATAGTTTTTTTCAATGACGTTCCGAAGCTTATCATCCAGGACTTTTTCCTGAAAATCATATCCAACGATTTCCCATAGAATGGTTGGGACTGTTTCTATTCCCTTTGCGATTGAGACAATCTTATAGTCTTCAAAGAACGTGATCTCTACGACATCTTTTTCAAATTCTTCGGAGAGATGAATGTATGTTTCTATGTTGTTCAAACTCTCTTTTTTTAACTCATTTGTCCAGTATCTTTTTATCTTTTGTCTATCATCTTTATTCAACATTATACCACCTCAAATAAAAAAGGGCAGACCAGTTTGATCCACCCTTGATAAAAGTCAATAATAAGGATTAATCCGTTATGAGTTTAAGGACTTCTTCGTTTGATGGATCAAGTTCGAGAATTTTATCCGCAAATTCTTTGTTAGCTTCCGTGTCTCCCGTTATCTTGTTGATTCTGATCATGTACATATAGGCGACTACCCGGTCTCTCGAATCCGCTTCCGTATTTTCTGCAATTGTCTGAAGTCCGGGATAAGCCTGCATGAGCTGCGCGATAATCTGATCACCGTATGTGGTCATGAAATCTTCATTCTGGGCAACGATAAGTGCTTCGGAGATGAATTTGTCAAAGAATTTGATAGCCATTCTCGTGTCATTTGGATTGAGTGCATAATACCTGCTGAGTGCTGCAAAACCGCTCTCCGTATCGGTTGACATACTCTTCAGATTTTCAAGTCTCTTGGTGTTGACTGTTGTCAGCTGTTCTGCTGAGACCGTTCCGGGGACCTGATCTGAGAGTTGAAGAATACTCTGTATGGCGACTTCATAGAAGGCTCTGTCGTCAAATGAAACCGGTTTGAAACTGACGACATAGTTAACCATCGGTGAGTAATCTCCTGTCTGTGAGGACTGAGTATAAAGTTCTCCAAACTCCTTGATGGATTTCATGAAATCGTTGTATTCAAAGGTGATGCTGTTTTCATCCATATATTCAGCGAACCATGCGTTGAGGAGGCTCTGCTGAACATCCTGTGTGAATGTGTCGTATGCATCCGTCATGGCCTTGAAATCATCAAATGATCTCAACGGCTTCTTGTCTTCAACAAAAATGAGATGATAACCGTACTGAGATTTTACCGGTTGGCTGATTGTACCCACGCCGGTCGTGAATGCGACGGCTTCGAATTCAGCGACGGTCTTGCCTCTTCCAATCCATCCGAGTTCCCCGCCGTTTGTCCCGGCGTTACCTGGATCAGTGGAGTATTCATTGGCGGCATCTTCAAACGTAATGTTTCCAGCCTCTATATCCGCCTTAATCTTTTCAGCCTCTGCGAGTGTTGCAACCAGTATATGTCTCGCTTTAACCTGTTCGTACTGTAAGACAAGATCGGACTGCTGAGAGACAAAGGCCTCTTCGATGGCCTCATCCGTTAAAGGAGCTACTTCTGCGAGTGCCTTGGCTCGGGTCAAATCATCTCTTCTGACCATCTTGACAAACTGGTAAAAAGCTTCCATCGAACCGTAATTTGTTATTACCTGCTGTTTGTACTGTTCGTTCGCGGCAATTTCAGACACGATGTTGTTGACATCTTCTTCAAGTTGAAGTGCATCCACTGTGACGTTGTTCTTGATGGCATACATGTTGAGCAGTTCTACTTGAGCCTTGTAATTGGCTATGTCAAATTTTAGAAAGACGCCGTCAAATACGGGATTAAAATTCTGCTGACTGGCATAGGCCTGTTCATAATCGCCATACTGAGCCTCAACGTCTCTCATTTCAATGTAAAAACCAGTATCTTCTCCATCTTCAAAAATCATAACGGCCTTCAATTGCTCTGTTCCCTGAGTAGTTTCAGCAGTTGTGCTGACTTCCTGTGTTTCAGTTGAAAGATTTCCAAGTTGTACATCCGGCATTCCCGTTGAGCCTTCGTCTGCCATAACGAAAGATGTGATAAGTGTAAGAACGATAAACAGTGAAAGTAATTTCTTCAAGATGATTCCCTCCCAAGTAAAGTTATATTCCCATTTTTTTCAGATATTTTTCCAATACATCAATCGCAAGAGTTAAAGCGTAGTCGTATAAAAAAATAGCCAATTGTAAGACGAAAAATAAGATGAATATCTGCCATGACGGTCTGTTAAGAACGATATCAAAAGTTCCCTCAAACAGTTGATTCGCAAGAAAATACAAACCGGCTATCATTGCGTCCATAAAAAGCAGCAGAAATCCCTTCTTTAATACCACTGATCTGAAGCTTAAAATGTTTCTCATAACAACATACCCACCAAAAACTGTCAAATAAAGGAGCGCAAGACTTTTTTGCGGGATAATCAGAAATGCCAGCAAAGCCGAAACCATATAAACGGTCAAGGTCAGTTTTAAACCATTTCTCTTTCGAAACAACTCAAGTAAAAAGGCGCTTATGGCTGACAGAAAGAGTTTGTTTACGGGGATTATCGAAGCCAGAAAAAGAACGACTATCGTCAAGGCACAAAAAATTCCCGTTTCAGCGATCTCCCTGCTTTTCATAGGATTAAACAGGCATCTCCAAAAGAATAGAATCTGTATTTCTCTTCAATAGCCGTTTGATAGGCGGCCATGATAAATTCCCTGTCCGCAAAGGCGGAGAGTAGAATCAGAAGGGTACTCTTCGGCAGATGAAAATTCGTGATCAGGGCATCGACCATTTTGAATTGATAAGGTGGATAGATAAAAATATCCGTACTGCCGGAAAAACCACCCCCTTCATCCGGTTCCCGATTGGCGATGGTTTCAAGAACTCTGATACTCGTCGTCCCGACGGCAAATAGTCTTCGGCCTTCTTCTTTTGCTTTAAATAATCTAACCGCCACTTCCGGTGTGACAAAATATTCCTCATGATGCATCTCATGTTCCTCTACCGTTTCCACATCCACCGGTCTGAAGGTTCCGAGACCGACGTGAAGCGTGATTTCTGCAATTTCTACACCGTATTCCCTGAGATCATTCATCAGATCGCGCGTGAAATGCAACCCGGCGGTAGGTGCCGCCACCGCACCCGATTGACTGGAGTAAATGGTCTGGTATCTTTCGGTCTCTTTTAATTCCTCATGAATATATGGTGGAAGCGGGACATTGCCTATCTTAAAGATCAGATCTCTTTCGGGTTCCGAATTCAGACTTTTAAATCGGAAGACCCTGTTTCCATCATCTTTTATAGACAAACACTCTGCGGAAAGGACTTTCACATCATCAATCCTGAAAAAGACAATATTTCCGGGTTTTACCCTTTTACCAGGTTTACAGAGAGTCTCCCATGTATTTTCCGAGAGTTCATTCAACAGAAAGATTTCTATCTTTGCACCGGTTTCTTTTTCACCGAATAACCTGGCCGGTATCACCCTGGTATTATTCACAACGAGCAGATCTCCCGGAAGCAGATAATCCTTTATATCATAAAAATGTCTGTGCTCAACGGTTTGCGTCTTCCGGTTCATAACCATGAGCCTTGAACTGTCACGTGGTTCTACCGCATGCTGGGCGATCAGTTCAGGTGGTAAATCGTAATCAAATAAATCAATGTTCAAACTATCACCTTTGTTATTCTACCGTGGTTCGAGAGGAATTCGTGAAGGCATAAAATAAGGCCACACCCGAAAGAGCAGCACCGGCTACACCGATTCCTACCGCATACCACATCTGCATCTTAATATCCGTCATTTCCTGTTTTAACCGGTCATTCTCTATCTTCAGATAATCGTTATCCTGAGCGATCGTGTTGATGGCAGTTCCCATCACTTCAAGATTGGTTATCCTCTGATTATAATTGTCAAGTGTTACCTCTATTGCGGGGATCTTTGAGGCATTTTCAAGAACCGGCGCCGCTTCTTCCATCGTTGTCCTGAAAGAAAGGACTTCCTGACCGAGAAATTCAAGGTTGTCTATTCTCTGTTTTAACCCATCTATCTCACCCATCAGGTTCTTGTCGGCATTGTGAAGCGCCGTGTCTTCTTCCTCCATCAGTTTCATCCATTTATCGAGATCTCCATAGATTCTGAGGTATTCAATCAATCGGCTGACATTGGCTTCATTTGCCGCCAATCTCGAATCCTGCTCCTGAACCTGACTGATCAGATCTTCGAGTTCTCTCTCAACGGCGGTGAGAAAATCACTGTATCCCGTGATAAAACTGGTTTTATCTTCAAGCATCTGCAACTGAACGAGCACTTCATCCTTAATGTTCACAAGTCTTTGCTCCATCGCGTTTAATTCCTCTTTACTGAGAGATATTTCAAGGATATCTATCCGTTCTCTCAATTTATCGATTGAGACATTATTACTGGCAACTTCCTCCTCAATTCTGATAACCTTTCCACTCACTCCGGATACTTCCTGGAAAATTCTACTTCCGAGAATATTTTCCCTGAGGTTGAAGAGTGTTTCAGCCAATTCATATCGGTTTACACCGTTGGTCCCGTGAAAATATCCCTTGTTGTCAACCGACATGATCCCGGATTCTATCATGTTAAGGACTTCATCATAGGTGTCAAGCTGGCTGGATACATCCGGTGGAGCTGAGAATAATGTTGCGGAAATAAATACTATAAAGATGATTGTGATCAGAATTTTATTCATGGTTGCCCCCTTTAAAATACGAAATTAATCGTTCTTTCTTTTTCCCCGTTGAGATTGATCAGTTTTTCCTGAACCTTTCCATCGGTATTCTGACAGCTGATGATGTAATTACCCGGTTTGAGATAGAGTTGTACCGGTGTCAAGCCGCTCGCCTGACCATCGAGGAACACTTCGAGTCTTTCAGGCAGAGAGTTGATACTGACGACCGTCTGTGAAGGGATCTCCCTGTAGAGGGTGTAGGTCTCTCCATCAAACAGAATGAGATTTTCTTCAAATTCCGCCCCGTTATCCCAGACGAGTTTCAACGTGCCGCTTCCCGTTCGGATCTTTTCACCCCTGAAAGGAGATTTACCGATATAAGAACCCATCCAGTATACCGATGCACCGGCTGGTTTGGTGACGAGGAAAAGTTCAGATTCCCCCTCGAGGTTGATCGTTTCCTCATAAATCTTTCCCGGTTGTAATTTGAATATCCTTCTTCTGACGGGATAACCGCCTCGTACGATATCGAATGTTTGTAAACCGTAATCCGTATTGATCAGAGCGGGAGATTCGTATTCCATTCCCCTGTGGACGACATAGGATTGTCCGGCGGGAATGACGTCAAAGAGAATAGTCGTCTCAAAATTCAGATTAACGGCAACGTTTCCTTTATCCAACGCCTCTACTTTTGTCATCCACTCCCTTTCACCACTTGTCAGATGGATGTTGTGATATCCGTGAGAAAGCATGGTTTCAAGTGGTGTTAAGCCGATTTCCTTCCCATCCAGCATCACAACTGCTGCAGGTGTTGCCGAAATCGTCCAGGCATATTCCTTCAGATCAAGGCTTTCTGAAAACGTGTTTTCGCCCGTTTCAAGGTAGATCTCTATTTCCTTTGATCGGTAGCCGTCTGCAGAAAGAACCAGTTTGTGTTTTCCCACGGTCAATTCCTTTGCCGTGAGCTCTGAAACACCGGAGAGTGTATCATCCAACGTGATCAGAACGTCATCCGGTGTGGCGATTGCCCGCAGATCAGCATACGGGACCATTCTCTGTGTGAATTCGTTTGTCAGATCCCCGGCTATTTCCACATCGATACTCTCAGAATAGTACCATTCTTTGTGAAAAGTCAGAATATGCTTGCCAGGTTCTATATGTGTCTCGACCGGTGTTTCTCCAATCGGGTTTCCATCTACGCTGACTACCGCCCCTGACGGGTCTGAGAGAATTTTTGTCAACCCTTCCTGTGACAGGGCTACCTCAAGTGTTCTTTTCTGATACTGTTTGAGATCTAAGTAAAAAGTTCTTGACATGTATCCGTCACAGCTTACCTCCACATAATGTTTCCCTATCGGAAGCTCTTCTTCAAAGAGGCCAACGTCAGTCTTTTCCTGATCAACCACTATGAGCGAATCTTCCGGGAAGGCCTTAACGGACAGGATACCGGATGGGACCATTTCAAGCAGGATGGATGTCGCTTCAGTGATGGAGATTTCCCTTTCCACAGGATTATAACCGGGCTTTTCAGCCCTGAACAGATAAGTCCCTTCCATGAGGAAGAGCATATCGGAAAGTACACCATTTCTATCGGAAATGGCAAAAAGTGAATCGTTGATATAAACGGAGGAATTCCCCGGAACGGTTCTTACTTTTATCGGTACGGCAATAGCAGATGTACAGATCACAAACAGGAGCAAAAACAGCATGGAATCTTTCAGAATCCGTTCTGCTTTCGAGAATCCCTTAAAGCGCCATCGGTGTTTCATCCTGATGTCCACCATCCTTTTATTTGTATTCTACGTTCGGGAAAGTGATGAGACCAGCCTTTTCCCAGGTTAGTACGTTTCCTTCTCTCTTAGTTACTTCGGGGGTTACCGACAGGATTTCTGCGTCTTCCGGAAGGATGAAGACCAGCTTTGAATTCTGAGTTTCTTTCAGTTCCAGTTGATTTTCTCCAAAGCTTGTTCGCCAGATTCCTGAATTTTCAGATACCATTCCGGTGATCAGATTTTCTTCCCTGATATATAAAAGTCCGTCAACCACATAAGCTTCGGAATTGAATTCCAGTGCCTCTACGGTAGTGTTCGATTTTTCCTCAAGTTTGTCCAAAACTTCGTTATAACTTTTCAAACGTTCTTCCATGGGAATAGCGTTAAATTCATCCAGTGTTTTCTGCAGATCTTCCGGGTTATCAAAAGAAAAAACAACAGTGTTTTCTATGTTTGTCTCAAGGCTTCTGTCAAATGTGTATACGGCCGTGAATTCAACCTGTTCGAAATTACTCTGATTGCCGAAAAACTGAAATATGTTGAATCCGGCAAAGACGATGATGACCGCAAGCATAATCCACATTAATTTTTTGTTGTCCATCTGTTCACACTCCATCTTTTTTATTTTTATTCCAAGAAGGCAACTTCTCTTTAAATTCTTTGAATATCAACGCACTGGAACGTTTCATGTTAAAATTGTTTATTTCCCTGATCAGCGGATACATAACGATGAAATAAAGAGCGATGACGGTGATCAGAATCAGCATTAACAAGATGAATGCCAGCTGCTGTCCCTTTTTTATCGCTGAATCCAACGTGTCTTCGAGCGCTTGAAGGGACGCGTTAAAAGCTGGTCTTACACTCATGTAAGAACTGATCACATCGTTTTTTGTCGGTTCAAGTACAAAATTATAGAACACCAGGGTACTCTTCCTAAAGGCCACCGTCTTTTCAGCAATCTCCTGATAAGGATCCAGATAAAACCAAGTGTACAACCCTGAATTTTCCTCATAGGATTTCAGTATCTTGTTCAGACTGTTTAATGTCCATAAATCAAAATCAAGTCCTCTTTCGGTATTGTAAACCGCGAGATGTACATCGGCGGAAAGCTGACATACATTGGTCGCATACTGCTGAAGTCTGTTGGTGTCTATCATCAGCGCACCGCAGAAAAAAACCAGTATTCCAACACAGGAGATCATGATAACGGATATGATCAGAACATAATTGGACAGTCTCACGATGAACTACTCCTCTAATCTGTCCAGAATATAGTTTTCTATCCAGCTGCTCTCAACATTTGTCTGCTGCCCGGTTTCCATATCCTTTACAACGTATACCCCGTTGCTGATTTCATTTTCGCCGATGATTATGGTAAACCTTGCCCCGATCTTCGAGGCGTATTTCATCTGAGCCTTGAGTCCTCTGCCCATGATGTCTCTCTCAACGCTGACTTTCTTTCTCCTCAGAAATTTCACGATCTTCGTGATATAGGGATCAGCCGCTTCACACATTCCAAGGACATAGACTTCTGAAAGTGGTTTTCTGTTAATGGCCACATCTTCTTCCTGCATGATGGAAAGCAGTCGCTCTATTCCGCAGGCATAACCTACCGCAGGAGTCTCTTTCCCGCCGAGTTCGGCAACAACCCCATCATAGCGTCCGCCGCCGAGGACATCAAAGACCGTTTCCTTATACGGATATTTGACTTCAAAGACCATACCGGTATAATAATCAAGTCCTCTGACGAGGAAGGGATTTTCGAAATATTCTATCGACAACTCATCAAGTTCCTTTTTCAATTCGGCGTACTTTGACGCACAATCATCGCAGAGATAATCGGTGATGACCGGCGCGTTCTTTTTGAATTCGAGGTCTTTTTTACAGTCAAGGAGCCTCAATACATTTGTCTCATATCTTCTCTGGCAATCTTCACAGAGCTGATCCCTTTTATCGCCGTAATATTCTTTGAGGGCCTCTTTATACCTTTCTCTGTCATCCTTGCACCCAAGGTGATTCAGATGAACGGTTGAATTGTTCAGGTTCAGTTTTTCTAACAGATATTTTGATTGCCAGATGACCTCGGCATCGGATTTGGCTGAAGCGGATCCGATGAGTTCGACGCCAAACTGGTGGAACTGCCTGAAACGACCAACCTGTGGCCTTTCATACCTGAACATGGGTCCCATATAGAAAAGTTTCTGCGGGAGTCCCTCGCCGGTCAGACGATTTTCCAGAAAGGCCCTGATCACAGCGGCGGTTCCCTCCGGGCGCATCGTCATACTCCTTCCACCCTTGTCGTCAAAAGTGTACATCTCTTTCTGAACGATGTCCGTATCATCTCCGACACTTCTTTGGAAGAGCTCTGTCCTTTCTAATATGGGTGTTCTGATCTCCTCAAATCCGAATATCCTTGCAGCATCTCTCGCCACCTGCTCAAAATGATGCCAATATGGGACGATATCTCCTACGATGTCATACGTCCCTTTAGGTCTGTTAATCAAAGAATTTCCCTCCCGATGATTTATTATTGATTTTTAACCACTTCCACTGCCTCCGCATTATCAAAGCAGACACCACATACTGAGCAGCTACCCGTTCTGCAGTCAGGAGTCAGTTCCTCCATCTCAGTCTTTTTATATTCCTCAATCAAAAATTCTTTTCTGATACCACTGTCGATATGATCCCACGGAAAGACCTCGTCAAAACCTCTTGCACGTGTGTATGACTCGGGTTCTATATCCAGTTCCTCAAATACTTCAAGCCATCTGCCGAAACTGAACTTGTCTTTCCAGGCCTCAAGATACCCACCTTTTTCGGAAACCCTTACAATAACGGGTGCCAACCTCCTGTCTCCCCTCGAAAGAACCCCTTCGATAAAACTGATGGAAGGCCTGTGGAATTCAAACTGGCAGAATTTCTTCATGAAGGATAATTTCTTTATCTTTTCGTGAAGCTCATCCACCGAATTCTGTCTCGCATATTGAAAAGGGGTATGCGGCTTTGGGATAAATCCTGAAACGCTTGCGGAGATCTTTTTCATGCCAAGTCTTCTGACTTCCTTGACGACCTCGGCGATTCCCACGAGATCCTCATCCGTTTCAAACGGCAATCCCGCCATGAAATAAAGCTTAATACGCTTCCATCCCTTTGATCTTGCGGCCTCAACCGTCTCCGTAAGGTTGATCATTTCTACATTTTTATTTATTCGGTCTCTCATTGCCTGCGTACCGGCTTCCGGGGCTATTGTGAGCCCGGTCTTTCTGACGGATGCAATCTTCTCGGCAATCTCTATTCCAAATTTATCGACCCTGCTTGACGGAATAGACAAGGAGATCTTGTTTTTCTGCAATTCGGGCATGATCATATCCGTTATCTCACCAATCTGCGAATGGTCCAGTGTGCTGAGTGACAGGAGTGAGATTTCCTCATATCCGGTTCTTTCTATGAGCTGATGAACGGAATCCGCTATTTCATCCCCATTCCTCTCACGAATAGGTCTGTACACCATTCCGGCATGACAGAAACGGCAGCCTCTCGTACAACCGCGAAGGACTTCGACTACGGCCCGATCATGTACTATCTGCATAAACGGAACGAGCTGATTGAGTGGGACATATTCCTTCGAGAGTGGAGAAACTCTCTTGACGATACGCTGAGGGACTTTTCCAGCATAGTCTGTTCTCGGGACGATTCTGCCTTCCGCATCGGGTTCATAGAAAGCGGGGACATAAATTCCCTGAATCCTGCTGAGTTCAAGCAGTCTTCTTTCTTTTGGGAATTCCCTGAATGTCTTTAGCACATTCGATATCTCCAGGATGGCCTGTTCACCATCTCCAATCAGAAAGGCATCTACAAAAGGTGCAACCGGTTCCGGGTTGTAGGCGCATGGGCCGCCGGCGATGATAATCGGATCGTCCTCGCTTCGGTCACATGAGTAAAAGGGAATTCCCGCAAGTTCCAAATATTTAATCATACCCGGGTAGGATAACTCGTACTGCAGGGTGAATCCAATCACATCAAATTCCCCGGCCGCCCGGAACGTTTCAAGACTGAAAACGGGTATATCCTCTTCCGTCATGGCATCCATCATATCCTGCCAGGGAAGAAAGGATCGTTCGGCCAGCAGGTCTTCTTCCTTGTTGATCAATTCATAGAGGATCTTCAACCCGAGATGACTCATCCCGATATCGTAAACATCCGGAAAAACGAGAAGATGCCTCAACGAGACCGTCTCCCAGTTCTTTTTTACGGCATTGTATTCATTCCCGATATACCTTGAAGGCTTTTCGATTCGGTACAGTAAACCGCTTTCATGAAGAAAGCGGGAAATTTTATCTTTTTTCAATAGTAAAACCCCTGATATTAATTATTTGGCCAGTCTACAGGCTTTCTTCTGACGGGCATGGTCATACATCTGCAGCCGCCACCGCCTCTTGCGAGTTCGGAACCTTCCATCGTTACAACGCATCTTCTGTATTCCTCGACGTTCTTTTTCCCGCTTATGACGTCTCCGGCCTCAAGAACCTCAAAGCCGGCATTGTTCAATGCGCTGATCGTGCTGGTATTTCGCTCGTAGCCGATCAGCTTACCCGGTGCAAAGGCAAAGAAATTGGCACCGCTGTGCCATTGCTCTCTCTCCTGAACCCATTCGTCTTTATTGTCTCCGCAGAATACCGGTTCTACTTCCATCCCGAGTCTTCTGAGTGAATCGATCAGATTATCTTCTTCCCAGATCTTCACCTGTCCGTTTGAAATATCGATATGAAGTGTTTTCAGGTTATTCTGCTTCAGAATAACCGGTTCGTAAACCATACACTTATCGATGTCGAGTAACGTGAACACCATATCGAGATGGATGAACGACTCCGGTGTAAGCGGTAATTCCTGAATGATAATATGCTTGGATTCTCCGGTATGTTTGATATGCTCTATTAAAAAATCAATTCCCAATGTGTTTGAACGGGCCCCCATTCCGAAAAGCAGTATGTTTTCACTCGCTATCAGAAGATCGCCGCCCTCACTTTTCAGCGAAGTTGGCAGATGTCTTTTTCTTGCCGGGTTGATCGTATCACCGTAAACCATGGAACTGTGATTGAAAATCGTTTCCATGATAAGCGATTCTCTTGCCCTTACAGGTGTCGCCATCTTATTGATCAATACGTTGTTGCCGAAACTGACCGAAGCATCCCTTGTGAAGAAAAAATTATGAAGCGGTCTCAGGGCGAATCTTTCAGGACTCAGATAATCGGTGAGACTTTTTCTCTGAATCGGAACCCCTTCTATCAACTGTTCAGCGAGATCGGCTTCTGAAAGTGACAGAAGATATCTGAGATACTCCGAGGCATTTTCCGCTTCACAGATCTCCTCTACGAGATCTCTCTTGACGCCTTCATCCTTTAAAGTATCCTCCAGGAGTTCCTTCACCTGGAAGGTTGTAGTGATTTTGTTCAGAACTCCTTCGAGTTCAGCGTACTCCTGCCTGGCAACCGAAAGATTCAAGATGTCGCTGTACAAGGCCCTTTCCGCATTTTCCGGAGTCATCTTTTCTACCTCCGGACCCGGTGTGTGAAGGATCACCCCTTCAAGGACACCCACTTCCGAATTGACTTCCACCACCATTTTTGTCTTTCTCCCCGTATCACTTTTCACTTCTTTCCTCCAATCTTTTTCTTTTTATATTTATTTTATCATATACGTCTTGTCGATAGGGTCTCATGCGAATAAACTACAGAGATGAGGTTAGTCCTCTGAAATCACTTTTTCCCCCGTATCGGCGTTATCCGCTTCTTCACCTTCAAATTCGGTTGCCGCCCCTTCATCCTTTTTCAATCCGATGGAATCCATTTCATCCTCTTCCTCTTCTACGGGGTTTGCCGCCCTGATCTCTTCACCGAGTTCTTCATACAGTTCGAGATCAGACATCTTGAAAATCTCAAAGAAATTTTCCGTAACCGTATAGGCATAAGGCCTTCCCGGCGCCTTGATTCTTTTTCTCTTCAGCAACCCTGAAAGCATCAATTCAAGCAACTGATTGCCGGAATCCTTCCCACGGACCAGCTCAATCTGTGTTTTGGTGCTTTTACCGTTTTTGGCAACGATCGCCAGCACTTCAAGCTGAGAAGGTGTCAGTTTTTCTATGGGTCTTCTGACGAGCTGTTCTACATATTCTGCGTGTTCTTCTTTGGTAAAGAAGCCGAACTTCTGTCCGATTCGCTTTAAACGAATACCATGACTTTCATCTTCATATTTCTCGGAAATTTCCTGCAGGATACTTTCTATCTCACTTTTTGGAAAATCTGTGAATTTTGCAATCTGAGTAAGATCCAAACCCCTGTTTGTTGAAAAAATCAAAGCTTCTACAATCGAACATTTATTCATACAATCCCTCATATTCAATCTCGACTTAAATAATCAAGTCTTTTATCAGACTGATTATACCATTAACCGAAAGAATTTATGAGGGAAAATAAAAAATCCCCTTGACAAAAGGGGATTTCGAGTGATTGATAGACCTTATTTATACGAGTGGATGACCTTGTAATAAGCCGAGCAGGTCATAAAATAAAAGATGACGTAGATGAGCAGATAAATTGAGAAACTGATGACGATGGGGATGATGAGATTGCTTCCGAGCGCTGTCGCGAGCACGTCAAGCGCGAAGGCGGCATGACAGATGCCAAGGAGCAGGGGAGTACCGAATACGACACGCATCTGTTTTTTTACGATGAGTTTCATCTCTGATGTAGTGATCCCGATCTTGTCGAGTGTCCGGTATTTCTGCCAATCATCGGTTGCTTCCGTCAGCTGTTTGAAGAAGATGATAGTACAAGTCGCGATCAGAAACACGATGCCGAGAAATCCGGCAATATAAATGAACAGACCGTTTGTGGCCATTCCGGATATATATTCCGAATAATACAGTGAGTAATTTGTCCGATCTTCAAGGGTTGCGATCAGTCTTTTACTCAGTGCCCTTGACTCACGGGGTCTGCTGTAATCCACCACCCTGTAAACGCTCTCGGTATAATCGTTTTTCAACAACGCGTAATCATCATCCGTGACGACAAGAATATTCCATGCCGCCGTATTGTTGATCAACGATCTTGCTGCAAAGTTTTTGATGAAAAAGCTCTTGTTCAGATCGTTCGTATGCAGTGAAGAACGCTTGTAATCCGGTTCGAATTGCGGGATATAGTCTTTCATAAGCCATACGGTTTCCCCGGCGGATAGTCCATAAGCCTCAAAGATGTTCAGGTGTTTTCCCAGGCTTTCGTAAGTGCTTTCACTCATGAAGGCACCGGAAATTCCGTTCATCGTGAAGGTCCGTTTTTGCTCGACATCCGATCTCAAGTCTATCGTGAATTTGGTCTTCAGAAGTGGAACGGTTTGTGCGTACAGCAATTGATGATTCTCATCGAGGATGAGCCCCTCGACTTCATCGTCGAGTGCATCATCTTTCCATTCATAACAGAGTGAAAAAGGAGCGATAGAACTCGTTTTACTTGAGCTTCCGTAATAAAAGCTATAGGCCGTACCGACCACCGTCAGGGTGACAGCGCTCATGATGGCGATGGTCGCCAATGTTCGATAATTGGATTTTATCCGGTAGAACAGCAGTGAGGTGGCGATCATGTTCCCCTTTCGGTAATAATGATTCGGGTTCTTCTTGGCCATATTGATTCCGAGCATCACGAAATGCCTGAAAAAGATGTAGGTTCCGAGTATTGCGGTGATGAGTGTTGCAAAGAAGCCGATCAACGGATTCATAAAGAAGAAGGTATGACTCATGACATAGGCACCGATGATGAGTACAATGGATAAAATGGCGAGAAAGGCGTTGGATTTTGGGACCTCATCTTTCCTTTTCGCGGAGGTGAACATGTCGATGAGCTTGTACCGGTAAGAGATATAATAACCTTGAAAGGATACGACGATGAAGATGGCAAAAAAGATGATTGCCGTCTCAATGACCTGATTCCAGCCAAAAAAGAATTCGACGTTTAAATCAAGTCCCATCGCCTTGACCAGTATCATGTTGAAAAACTTGGATAAAAAGGTTCCGAGAAGAATTCCGCATACCGTTGCGAGACAACCGATCAGGATGGTTTCATAAAAGTACATTCTCCCGATATGTTTTTTTTTGACACCCATCAACGAATAAAGACCGAATTCCTTCTTCCTTTTTTTGGTGAAGAACATGTTTGAATACCAGATGAAGACAACCGAAAAGAGGGCCATGACGACATTTGCACCTGAAAAAGCGGCGGATAGCTTCGTGCTGCCGCCGATGGCCACCATAAACGATTCGTTGTATTTGATACAGGCAAAGGCGTAGTAAACCATGATGGAAAAGACCATCGAAACGAAATACATCAGATAATCGTAGGAATTTTTGCGGATGTTTCTCAGGGCTATTCTAAATAACGTCATTGTCTTCACCGCCGAAGCTCTTTAAGACATCGATGATCCTTCGGAAGAGATTTTTTCTGTCCCCATCACTGTTCAATTCGGTGTAAAACTTGCCATCCTTGATAAATACCACCCGTTTTGAATAACTCGCGGCAAACGGATCATGTGTTACCATCAAGATCGTAGAATGTTTTTCGGTATTCAGACGTCCCATACATCTCAACAGATCGGTGGCGGCCTTTGAATCCAGTGCTCCCGTCGGTTCATCGGCCAACACCAGTGTGGGATTGTTGATGATGGCCCTCGCGGCGGCCGTTCGTTGTTTCTGACCACCGGAGAGGGTGATCGGATATTTGTCGAGAATATCGTTGATCCCGAGATTGCCGGCAACCTCCGATAATTTTCTCCTGATTTGTGTCGGTTTGATCTTTTTCAGCGTCAGCGGCAGGATGATGTTTTCGCTGACGGTGAGATTGTCCAGCAGGTTGAAATCCTGGAAGATGAAGCCGAGATGCTCGCGTCGAAATCGCGAAAGATCATCTTCCGACATCTTTGTGAGTGTTTCCCCCCCTATTTCAACGACCCCCGATGTCGGATGGTCGATGGTGGCGATGATATTCAACAGCGTTGTCTTACCGGCACCGGATGGTCCCATTATCGAAACGAAATCTCCCCTTTCGACCTCAAGATCCACGTCGTTGAGGGCCGTTACCCGATTGGATTTCGCGCCGTAAACCTTTTTTAAATTCTTAACGTTTAAAACAGTACTCATACTTACCTCCCTGAATGGTTATTTTCATCTCGATTCTATCTCTTTCAGAAAGGAGGTTTCCATCGTCTTTTCTCACAAAACAACCACTTTTCTTACAATTCTGTCACGTTAAAAAAATCATTTGCCTTTGGGAAACGGATTTTAATTGTCGTACCGCCTCCCGAGACGGATTCGGCGGTGAGTTTCAGATTTAACTTATCCGCCAGCTTTTTTGAAATATACAGCCCAACACCGGTTGCGCTTGGATCCTGACGGCCGTTATAACCTGTGAAGCCCTTGTTGAAGATTCTTCCGATGTCTTCAGGTCTTATGCCACAACCGGTATCCGTAATGGAAAAGATATAATCGTGTGTCTCTTCCACATGCGAGAGGGTTATTCGACCCCCTTCATCCGTGTATTTCAACGCGTTTGAAATGATCTGATAAACGATGAAATGCAGCCACTTTTTATCCGTGCTGACCATCAGCCGGTCATCGCTTATCTCTATGGCGATCTTTTTTCGGATGAAGAGCTGAGCGGTTGACTTGATGACATCCTTCGCAGTTCTGTACACATCCGTCTTCTCGATAAAATAATCCTGATTGAATGAATCCAATTTCGAATAATACAAGGCTCGGTCCACATTTTCGGAGATCCTCTTCAGCTCCTCCGTAATGGATTCTGAGACCTCCTCCGGGATACTCCCCTCCTTTTCCGCGATGAGAGCGATAACGGAAATAGGCGTCTTGATTTCGTGAACCCATTTTTCGATGAATTCGGAATATTCCTTCTTCTCCAGTTTCAGCAGGGTCTTTTCGTTTTCCACCTTCTCATAAGCCTGCTTCAGAAAATCGAAATAGATCCTGTGTTCATTGTCTAAGGATTTGGATAATTTGTGGAATGGATTGATCTCCTGCTCGGAAATCCCCTTCAACATGGAGCGGATTCTCAGAAAATCGACCAGGAGGTAGATCACGACAATCAGAAGGGCGAATAAATTGACGTACTGAATGTTGGATCTTGATATGGTAGTTAAGGGATCGAGATAGAACACGGCGTCTATAAAACCCATTATCAGTATAAAACAGAAGATGAAATACCTTTTATCGATTAGATACTTGAAAAAACTCATCTGATCACGTATCCCTTCCCCTTAACGGTGTGGATGAACTCCGTCAAGCCCTCATCCTCAAGTTTCTTTCTCAGTCTGTTGATGTTGACGGTCAAGGTGTTGTCGTCCACAAAACTCTCATCATCCCAGAGTCGCTTGATGATCTTCTCACGGCTCACGATCCTTTCAAAATTCTCGAACAGGATAGAGAGAATACCGAATTCGTTGGCGGTCAATGCGACTTCAACACCGTTGAACAGCAACTTTCTCGCGTTGAGATCGAGGATTTTCCCACCCTTTTCCATGATGGAAAGCGTTTTATCCGTATACGCATAGGCCCTTCGAATGAGTGTCATGATCTTTGTCGTCAGGATTTCCATGGAGAATGGTTTCTGAACAAAATCATCTCCTCCCATGTTCAACGCCATGATGATATCCATGTTTGAATTCCGTGAGGATAAAAAGAGTATCGGTATCTTAGAAACCTTTCTGATCTCACTGCACCAGTAAAAGCCGTCAAATTTGGGAAGGTTGATATCGAGGAGGATCAGATGAGGTTCATAGGCCTCTATTTCAGACATAATTCTGTCAAACGAATTACAGACCTGTGTGACTAAATCGTATTTTTTCAGATGTTCTGAAATCAACTGTGAAATTTTATGATCATCTTCTATGATAAAAATCTTGTACATATCACCACCTGGTTAAAAAAAATTCTTAGTGATTATACACCAGACCGGATAATTCCCAAATGATTAATATTATGCATCCATTCCATGTTTTATTGTATAATACTTCATGTGGAATTGTGGAGGTTTAATATGAAGAAAACCCTGATTCTAATGACAATACTCTTGTTTTCCCTCTTAATAGAATCTTTCGGTGGAGAAAAAATGATCATAGGTTCTGAGGAGAATTATTATCCCTTCTCATACATGACAAATTCCTTAGTGGCAAAGGGGTTCAATTTTGAACTGACGAATGCGATTGCCAAAGTGGTGGACTTGGATGTGGAATTTGTTTACAAGCCCTTTTCCGAATTAAAGGCCATGCTTGAGAATGAGGAGATTGATGCCATCGTCGGTATGTATTTTTCCGAAGAAAGACAAAAACAATTCGATTTTACACAGTACTTCATGATCGTCAACCACTCGATCTTCAGAAATTCCGGGATGCCTGATGTAGACTCCATAAAAAATCTAAAGGATAAAAAAGTCATCGTCATGAAGTCGGATATTGCCCATGATTATCTGATAGAGAATGCCATAACGGAGGATATTACAACGGTGAGAACGGAAAAAGAAGCCTTGTTGCTTATGTCCGAAGGGTTCGAAGGGTATACCATACTGGCCGAATATCCCGGACTTTACTGGTTAAAGGAATTGAATGCGGGAAACATCTCGCTGACTGGTGATAAGCTCTTCTCCTCAAAATATTGCTATGCGGTAAAAAAAGGGAATTCTGAACCCCTTGGCAAATTGAATGAAGGACTGAGCATCGTCATGAACAACGGGGCCTTCGATGATATTTACAAGGACTGGATGGGAAGATATATCCTGAGTGATGAGTGTTATCAAAAAGATCCCCTCGAAACCTTATTGATCTGGATAATCCCCGTGATTATCATCATACCCGTCTTCATATTCTTCCTTCTTTTCCTCAGAAGAAAGATTCGGAACAGAACCGATGAGCTGACCGGTGAGATAAAGGAAAGAGAAAAGGCGGAAAGACTGCTTGAGGAACAGAACAGACACTTGAATTCGATTCTGGACAATTCCATCAATTACGGGATATACAGGACTCAAACGGATAAATCCTATTCAAAGACGGATGTTGTCCTGGTGAGCCCGTCGATTGTGGATATCACAGGTATAAATGAGGAGGATCTGCATCACTTTGAAAAATGGTTTGATTTCATCTATCCCGAAGACCTCCCAAGAGTGATAGAGGCCAATCAAAGGGGCTATTTCGCCCCCTTCAGATTTAACGAAGTCTTCAGAGTTGTTCACAGGGAAAAAGGGATCCGATGGCTGAGTATCTCTTCAAACGGCATTCCGTTTGAAGATGATCCCGAAAAGATAGAATATGCCAATGGGATGATTATAGATATTACCGAACAGAAAAAGGCTGAAAATGAATTACTGGAAAGCCGAGAGCGGTTTAAGGCCTTGTTTGACAACAGTATGAATGCCATCCTGATCAGTGATGATGAGGGAAATTACACCTCTGTGAATCCGGCAGCCGTGGAATTATTCGGGTATTCATGTGAAGAATTTGAAACGATGAATGTCAGCGATATCAAGAATGCCTCACTCTATACACCGTATAAAAATTATCATGAACACCTGAAAGAGGGAAAATCTTCCGGCGAATTGTTTTTTATCGACAAGTACGGAAACAAAAAGATAGCCAATTATCATTCAGTCAGAATCATGAAGAATTTTACGGTAACCATTATGACGGAAATAACGGAGAGGGTAAAAAATGAGATGGAATTGAAAGAGGCCCTGAATCTCGCGGAAAATGCCAATAAGGCAAAATCCGAATTTCTGGCCAATATGAGTCATGAAATCCGGACGCCGATGAACGGGATCATAGGTTTTTCAGAAATCCTGCTGAATCAGGATTTGGATGAGCAGGAAAAAAAATATGTGGAGTATATCCTGACTTCTGCAAGAAACCTGCTGTTTATCATCAATGACATCCTTGATTTTTCCAAAATAGAATCGGGTTCGGTACAGATAGAGATGCAGAAAACGGAGATACGAAGAATAGTTTATGACGTTGTCAATTTACTGAAGGCGTACAATAAGAATGAAAATGTCCAGCTGATCGAATCGATCGATGAGGATATTCCGGAATTTATCCTCACCGATTCCGTTAAACTGAATCAGATCCTGTCCAATTTACTCAGTAATGCCTTAAAATTCACGGAATCCGGTGAAGTACACATCAACCTCCGATTGATCGAAGACCTGGAAAATACCTGTCAGATCAAATTTGAGGTGACGGACACCGGGATAGGGATTGAAAAAAAGAAATTAAAAGAGATCATGAAGGCCTTTACGCAGGCGGATTCTACCATCACTCGGAAATACGGGGGAACAGGACTCGGACTCAGCATAACGAACAGCCTCGTGGAACTTATGAATGGTCAACTCGATGTCTTCAGTGAAATGGGGCGAGGCAGTTCTTTTTCCTTTATTCTTGAATTCGAGAAGTGTATGATACAGGAGAAGGAGAGATCCACAGGGGATGAAAACACGGGCAGTCTGTCAACCGATAAGGAGTACCTCTTCCTCATAGCGGAGGACAACATCATCAACCGCGCATTGGCAAGAACGCTTATCTCGAATTTTTATCCCAACAGCCGGGTAGTAGAAGCGGAAGACGGGAGAGCGTGTGTTGAACTCTATAAAAAAAGTAACCCGGATATTATTCTGATGGATTTGCATATGCCCAAACTGGATGGGATTAAAGCGGCCAGAATGATAAGAATTGTAGAAAATGGAAAGAAAAGAGTACCTATCATAGGTCTCACAGCTGATATTAAGCCGGAAAAAAGAAAATTAGCCCTTGAAAACGGGATGGATGAACTGTTGACCAAACCGTTGGAAATAGAAAGCCTGAATCAATTTATCTCAAAATATCTCCATACCTGACGGATGAACAGAAAAGCCAAAAAAATTATATACAGCAGGTGGTCAATGTGAAAGAATCTACAATAAGAAAGAGTTATAAAATAACATCCCTCATTTCATTAGTCGTTTTGGTTATCGTCAGTATTCTTTTGATCTACTACTTTACCGAATTGAAGAAAAATGAACACTTAAACGAGAAGATCGGTAATGCAACCCGGATAGTCAATACGATGGTCAGTTCGTTGAATTCGTTGAAAGTGATGGCCGCGGAGAACGCTTACGGCTCTTATGAAGAATATGCCAAATCACCGGATGTTTCTCTCGAAATAGCCCGTTTTGAAGATGAGATCAAGCGATTCCTCGATGAGTTGAACGAGTTTGATTTTGGTTATCAATATCAGACAATCGGTGATTTTCCGAAACGCCTCTTTGAGACTGGTGATGAAAGAAAATACATCACTGAGATCGGTGATATGGCGAGGGAGATTAATACTTATCTGACCATAGAAAATAAAACAATTCACGCGATCTCCTTCTTTATCACCCTGAGCAGTTTTATTTTACTGATTCTCATCATCGTGATCCTCATCATCTCGTTTTATTTTCAGGAGAATCATTTTAAAATTGTTCAAAAGACCCTTAAAAACATGAATATGCTCATGGATGGAAAATCCCTGGAACTGATAGCCGACAGCTCACATGATTCGGAACTCTTTAAAAGCCTGAAGGAAATCGAGAAAAAGATACAGTTTCAGAATCAGCTTCTCGAATACGATTCATTCGGTACACTTGAAACCTTGTTACCCGAAATGTATCCGATTTTGAAAAAACAGCTCGATATGCAGCGGATGGCGGTTGCCTTCGTGGATAATAACGAAAATGTCATTGCGGAAACACTGATCTCCGATAAAGACAAAATAGTCCTCAAAGCGGGATTTAAGGAGCCTATTTCCAAAACAACACTTGGAAAACTGAAAACGGAAGACGATATCAGAATCATCAATGATTTACCGGCCCATTATAAAAATGTAAACCAGTCAAAGGCGACAAAACGGATCCTGAATGAAGGTTTTTTATCGAGTATAACCGCCCCAATCTACACAGAGAGAGGGTTACTCGGGTTCCTGTTCATCAACAATGTGAAACGGAATGCCTATGATGAAGTGGATGCACAAATTGTCAGACAATTTACCAAAATATTAAAAAGTGAGATCTACAACTCTTATCTGATGCAGGAACTCGTCGCCAAGACATCGGAGGCATTTGCCGATCTTGTAGAAAAAAAGGATAACGAAACGGGCAATCACCTGATCAGGGTGGCCAGTTACTCGAAGATGATCGCCGAGAAGATGATGATTAATGACAAGCGTATCACACCGAAAATGATAAGGGAGATTCTCTGGTTTGCCCCATTGCATGATATCGGCAAGGTGGGAATTCCGGATAACATCCTCCTTAAGCCTGGGAAACTGACAGATGTTGAATTTGAAGAGATGAAAAAACACGTCGATATCGGTATGCAGGTCATCCATAAGATGAATCAGACCTTGTTTAACAGCACGAATATCCATTTTCTCGATGTCTGTCTTGAAATCATTGCGGAACATCATGAAAAATGGAATGGAAAAGGGTACCCCAAAGGCTTGAAAGGGGAAGAGATATCTATCCCGGGAAGAATCATAGCCGTTGCAGATGTATTTGATGCACTGATCAGTAAAAGGGTTTATAAAGCGGCATTTTCTGTCGATAATGCCTTTGAGATCATACAAAACGGAAGAGGCGAACATTTCTGTCCCGAGGTTGTGGATGCTTTCCTCTCGGACAAACAGGATATTTTCAGGATCATAGAAAAATATAAAGACTGAGAAAGAGACAGATAAAGTAATCTTTTTAAGCCCTTAACGAGTCTGATGAGACGTCTTGGAAAAAGGACTGTATTAAGAATTAAAGGGTAAACAAAATCAAGAGTGGAATAAAGATTGATATTTTACTATAAATTAAATGAAAAGTTTTCTGCAATAATGTGATTTATGATTAATTTATCCGTTTAGTGGTAGAATAGTGAGGAGATTGGCGTTTATATGGCGATGATGACCGATTTATTTTACCCTATGCGGAATAAAGTAATTTATTATAAATATTAAAACACAAAATTTTTGGAGGTGTATGTAATGAAAAGAAGTGGTTTTACTTTGATCGAATTGATGATTGTTCTCGCAATCATCGCAGCGTTGGCAGCTATTTTGACACCTATGGGACTTAATGCTCTGAATAGAGCAAAGGCTACACAGTATGTAGCAGATGTTAGAAATATTAAAGCAGCTCAGCAGATTTATTACTTTGATACAGGTTCAGCAACAGATTTGACAGGTTTAAGTAATGGGTATTTAAATTCTGAGGAACTTACAAATACTGGTTATTCTATAGACACTGGAACTGCATCATTTACAGTTTCTAATTATATTGGAAATTCAGGTATTGTGGAACAGTTTAATATATCATGGCAAGATAGAACATCAAGTAATTCATCAGATACTGGTATAGAACTTACATTTGATTTATCAAATTAATATTATTAATATGAAAAAAGCGGGTAGATAATATTTCTACCCGCTTTTTTCATATAACCTTAAACTTCATCTGATACAATAATGATAATACAT
>ERZ795048.674-NODE-674-length-35043-cov-14.681605_pt1 | contig 35043 bp, 25 predicted proteins | sample MGYA00375132_ERZ795048 | MGnify/ENA primary metagenome ERZ795048 (study PRJEB30177, sample SAMN05720225) | activated sludge metagenome | isolation source: Anaerobic digester | place: Hong Kong | collected 2014-12-17 ... | reverse complement strand
AGTGTAATTTAACTTCAAGAATTAACTGAGGAGCTGATTTGAATCCTATATCATCTATCCTCTTTTTCAGTAGTTCTCCCCTGTCTTTAAGCTTGTTAAAATCCGCTGCTCCTTCTATTCTTTTTAGACTCATATCAATAGTGCCTTTTAATTGATTTTTTATTTCTTCATTCATACTTAAATCTTCACCATCAAGTGTTTCCTGCTCTAAATCCCAATAGTCGACGCTATCGGATTTATACGCTTCTTTGAGTATATCTACGATTTCCTGACGTTTATAGGTTTCATTATGACAAACACCATTCATTCTATCTATTTCAGCCCAAAAATGATGAAGTAACACATGAGTATTCTGTTGTTCATCTTCCACATCCGAGTACATCTCATTGATTATAATGGTCCCGTCTTTTTTCAATAAACCTTTCATTTCCGCTAATATTTCCGGAAGATCATTCAGATGATGCAATGAATTTGACAGGCAGACAATATCAAAACTGTTATCATATAAACCAGGTTCAGTTATATCCATCACTTGAAAAGTTATTCGGCTGTCCTGGAAATTGCCTGTTGCTCTTTCAATCGCTGTCACACTTGTGTCAATTCCAAGGATTGAACTATAATCATCCGTGAGTTCCTGAATAAGACTTATAAAGTTACCCACTCCTGTTGCAATATCAAGTATCTTTGCATTTCTTTTATTTTTTAGAGCTATACTTAATCTTTTCATCCTGATCTTCTCCCAATTTAATTGTTTTATATCCTATCTATCTTTAAATCTGGTATTATGATAATAAGCTTCCTGAATGACAGGCAATAAACTTTCATCCAGCCTGTTAAAGATAATTCTGAAGTATAATCCTTTTAATAAGCCACAAACATTGTGAGATATTCTCAAAACAGTGGGAAATTCATTGTCATACTCCACATTTTCAAATCCCTTTATCCAATTGATCAACAGCGAGTTATCAACGTCTTCTCTCTTTAAGAGGTTAATGATGGGTGTCACCATTCTTTCATCTTCGAGATCTATGAAAGCATATTCGCCTTCAACGATTTTATTTTTTATACAGTTTAAAATATCTTTTATATCTTCAGCATCCAGTTCACCGCAATTGGCTAATTCTTCAAACATATCCGCGCCATGAGCCGCAGAATGAGCCCAGCCTTTTTCCGGCACAAAGCCTCTGTGATCTCTTTCCTTTGAGTAGTAATCAACACATTTATTTTTTACATTTATCACTTCTTCTTTGGATAAATAATGATCTTCATTATGAGCCCATACCAGCAAAGCCACCACTAACGCAGAAAATGTTCTGATGAATACTGTGTCAGTACCTTTTTCACCTAAACCACAGAATAGGTGATCATTGTCCAATGCAGTTTTCAAATGGCTTTTCATTGTTTCCTTTGAAAAATATCTATACTTTGCAATAAATGAATAAAAAGCAACATATATCAGATGATCTCTCAACTCTGGATCTGTGCTCCCTATAAACTCAAACATCGGTCGTATTAACTCATTCGCTTCATCTTTCGTTTCCAGTTTAAATTTCTTTTCTTTTAATTCTGACAAACGCTTTTTTAATTTCTGTTCGGTCATATTTCCCCCTATTGAATGATTTATCCTCTAAAAAAGATATTTATCTGATCACCTTCATCTGATAGGATTCAAAACAATTTCAACTGCTCTTCTTTTTCTTCTTCTTTCAGGGTGCTCATATACTCAAAGAGGGCCTTTGTGTTGTATAGTATTCCATTTTTTTCACAGGTGTTCTTGAAGATCCGATACAGTTTCTCGCTGTTTGGAGAGGGAATTTCGTAGGCGTAGCCGTATCGTTTCATGTATTGCCTCTTGAGTCCCGGAAAATGTTTATCGAGCTGTCTGTAATAATACTGTCGGTCTCCATCCCGCAACGTCAGACCCATGCCAAAATTGATAATTCCATAGACACCTGAATGTATGCAGTCATTCAGCAGACCGTTTATATTCTCTTCGGTATCGTTGATAAAAGGCAGGATGGGAGTCAGCCAGACGATGGTTGGAATCCCTTCTTCTTTCATGATATTCAGGACTTCTACGCGCCTTTTCGTCGTACAGACATTGGGTTCTAGTATTTTACAAAGGTCTTCATCATAAGTGGTCAACGTCATCTGAACCACACATTTGGTATTTCTGTTGATTTTTTTAAGGAGATCGAGATCCCGCAGGATCATATCGGATTTGGTCTGTATTGAGAGCCCAAAGCCGTAATGCTCAATGAGTTTTAGACACCTTCTGGTCAATCCCCGTCTTCCTTCTTCATGGGTATACGGATCACTCATGGCACCCGTTCCAATCATACATTTTTTTCTTTTTCCCCTGAGTGCCTTCTCAAGAAGCTGAGCCGCATTTATTTTAACTTCCACATCTTCAAAATCGTGCTGCATCTGATAGCAGGTACTTCTTGAATCACAATAGATACAGCCGTGCGTACATCCCCTGTAGATGTTCATTCCGTTTTTGGGAGACAGGATACCTTTCGCCTCTCTTTCGTGCATATCTACACCTCCTGTTCTCATACGATAACAGTCCAATCTGTCAGGTTCTGTCAGGTTTTACACACCCGTTTGATTCAGCAGGACCAGGAGGGGATCAGCTCATTGAGACTGCTTGGCCTTACACTTATGCTTCCGAGACCCTCTTTCACAGCCTCGCAAAAAGCCTCCGGCTTATCCATAAACGGAACGTGGCCGGCATTTTTTATCAGGTACATCTTTTTCCATGGGGCGTTTAAATTCTCAAAGTAGTCTTCTACCATAACTGCCGGTGTAATCCAGTCACAATCTCCGGAGATAAATAAGACCGGTACCTTAAACTGTCCGACATCCTCCTTGATGTTAAAATCGAAGAACATATACTGAATGAGCGTCTTTTCATAGGGTATGATTTTTTTAAAGTCGGAGGCTATCAGATACCATCTGATGTCGTTGAAGGACATATCCGGTGATGTCAGACCCGTCCAGATGTTTTTCATGCCGCTCATCTCTTCACCACTCCGGAGGTATTTCAAACTTGTCGTGATCATGCTCAGGGTGTTGTCAAAATCATGAGTTTCGATATCCTTAGAACCCGAATAGATCTTAACCGCCTCTTTCAGCAGCTCAACATCCTTTGTTTCTCCTTTGGCTTCAGCGATCTTTTCCGCTTCTTCAGCTGCCCTGATCTTCCCTTCATCAAAATCCGTGACCTGCCCGACGCCGATATATGCCCTGACTTTTTCAGGGTGCCGATTAGAATACAGACTGCCGAGAACCGTTCCCCATGAATGACCCATGATGATGATCTTATCCTGGTCAAACCGTTCGCTGAGATAATCCACAAGCTGATCGATGTCGTTCAGTAATGTCTCTTTTGTGAGGTCTTTTTCGATATCCATATCCGGATTTTCGTAGTATGTTCTGCCGGAACCTCTCTGATCCCAGCTCACCATCGTGTATTCGTCGATGATTCCCTCATCGAAATAATAGTTCACAAAGGTTGTCGGACAACCGGGTCCGCCATGCAGCATGAGGATGACAGGATTGTCCTTATCTTCTCCTCTTATCTGAATAAACTGTTTGATACCGCCAATCGTTACAAATGTATCTTCCTGTATGCCGTTTTCCGTCGTTATGGCCGACTGGTTGGCATTATAAAACCTCGTAAAAAGGATAAGACAGATGATGACGATCAGGAATAACAGGATTGTGATAAAGACCCATTTTAGTATAGATAATGCAAGATGCGATTTTGCCATTTTTCTCCCCTTATGTGTTAATAAAGGGAATTCTCTTTCAACTGATGCATGAAAATTCCCCAAAATTATTTTATCGGTTATATTCTACTATTTTTTCGTTAAATTTTATTCAGTCGGGGAACAATTCCTGTTTTGTATTTCAAGACAGACCAGGCCTTCCTTTTCCCTGAACCCTTCCGTTTCGTAAATCTGTTTTGCATATTGATTCTGGGCATCCACGCATAATTCCACTTTTGAATAACCAGTTTCTTTTGCAAATTGCAGACCGGCACGGATGAGATTCTTGCCGAGCCCCCTGTTCCTGTATTTTTCAAGGACGGCCACCGGACCGAGTTCGGCAAAACTTTCCCCGTTCTCCGTTATTTCGGCTATCCTGATGATCCCCACCGGTTTATCTCCCTCATAAAGTATCTTCATCCCACCCTCTACATACTCCGGGCTTTCATTGTACTCTTTCAGCTCTTCCAGGGTCATCGGTGTGGCGTTGCCCGTCAGGGTAGAAAAGGCCTCATTTCGTATCTCTATCCAGACTTCTTCGTCCCGTCCCTTTCTGAAGTCCCTCAGTTCCATTTCCTCAGGGAATGTACATGGCGCAATACGCTCCAGTGTATTGACCATGGAGAAGACATACCTTTCCACCTGCATATCCATTGCCTTGAACAATTGGATAGTCTGCTCTTCGACAAGAGGGACGAACAGGAACGCATGATTCAGTTCTTTCTGCTCGAGCTGTTCTATGACAAAATCATTGAGCACTCCGTAGGCGGCGGCCTTATCCTGAAGCTCGTTCAGGACATGAAAAATCCGCAGTCTTGCCCGGCTCCCCCTGAGATAGTATTCCAGATAAAGCAGGGAAGCCGTCCCGAGGATTCTTTTCCCCTCATCATCCGTGAGCAGTATCGTCGGATTGTTCTCGTTAACGCTGAACTGTTTCATCTCCTCTTCCGATGAAAATGATTCATCGTGCTCTTTTCCGTGAACTATCGTATAATCGATGAAACGATCCAACCATTCATCGTTTAAAATTATCTTCTTCATCTTCTCCCTCACTTGATCCAACCGATCCATAAAATTTATGATACCTTCCCTTGTGTGGCCTTCCGTCAGTTCAATGTAGTCCCTGATGGGGTTTAAATGGAAGTGTGCATATTTTTCGTTCCTCTGACTCGTAAGAAAACTGGGAAGGTCCCAGTTCACTAATTATTTTTATTTTCTCCCCGTAAATCTGTATGATGATTCCGAAAAAGACCTGTTTAGATATTATAACAGAGGGTAGCCTTTTCTTCTCCTCTGTAGATTGAGTCGTCTTTCCGGTAGATTCAGTTTTCTCTATCAATTCTATATATTTCTGTTTGGCAAGTCTTATTTTTGCCTGTAAAACGGATAGCCGTTCCCTTTTCTGCTGTGTTTCAGCCATTTTAATCTGTCTGGTAATCTTTAAGTCTGCCGTTTTCAATTCATTTATCTTCTCCATAAGAGAGATGACCTTAGAATTTCTCTTGTATTCCTCTATCATCTTCATATACCTGATACCGGCAGAGATGGTGGTTTTGACACCGGCTTGGCTGCCGGCCACTTTCATGGAAATATTATTCCTTGCGAAGAGAGCTCCCCCTGAAAAAAGGCCTCTCCCATGTATAACGATGTTATCTCCGGAATACACCACAGAATTCAGGATATAATCTTCACTGATGCAGTTGCCGTCAACAATGACCGTGACATTGTTCAGATGACTCGTAGTAAGACTTCCCCTGCATTCGATCTTTGCCTTTCCAACACCGGAAACCCCGCCTTTTATAAAAATATTCCCCTCGCTCGTTACAACCGTATTCCTCACCATACCATCGATAAGAATATCTCCCTTTGCATGGACTTCAAAAGGAATCTCCACATCACCATGAATGATCACGCTGCCATCGAATTCGATGTCCCCTACGGAATAATCTATACTTTTGTTCACCACAAAGACCTTTCTTACCTCAACCTTGCCGTATTTGGTCATATAAGGCTGTCCGTCACATTTGGCAATAAGAAGGTTATTATCTTCTGAAATCTGTACCGTTTCAGAATTTTCTATGAACTGGCATAAGTTGATATCCTTGAACTTCCCGACTGGAATCTTTTTCCCAAAAACCGTGATCCCATCGACACCCTGTATACCCGGTTTCTTCTCTATCAGGATATCAAATTCTCTGCACTGAAAGATCTTTTTTCGTCTGGCGTAATTGATCTTTGATCCCTCTATTTCCTCTTCCAGCTTGATAAAACCATCTTTTGGGAATAAATAGTCCACTCTTGAATCAACAGAAGCAACGGGATATTTTCCCTGTGCTATCAGGATGGATTCAATAGATCTGTCTATACAGCCCAAGCAGATTCTATCCAGGACCTTCTCTTTAATTCCAAACACAATATTTTCTCCCGAGAGAAATTCTAGTAATTCCTCTCTTTTTATCTTTGTTTTTTCAGAATTGGGCTTTATCGTCAGAAATGCCTTCATTTCATCTTCTGAAACTTCCACTGAGATATCATAATCCTTATATTCTTCGATAATTTTCTCTACAACGGAATTGACTTCATTATCATCGATCATAAGATCTTCATCAAGGCTCTTTATGATATCTTCTATATCCACTTTCAGCTGCTCATCATCAACTTCTCTGATAATAACCCTCATCGATCCATCGGGTACCAGCTGAGATTCCAGGATATAATGATCCTGCCAGAGCAGGCCATATTTAGATTCCACCTGCATTACTGCCTCTTTGAGATTATGCACAATGAATTCATCCATAAAAAGTCCCCTTTTTGGAAATTAAGTTTCTAAAATTCAAAAAAGTCTATAAATCAGACGAAAAATACACCCCTATTGTATATATTCTTAACTCTGTTTTACAACGACAGACTATTTATTTTTTTCATCAACTCTCTTCGTGGTATTATAGCATGGGCATCAACCTAACGGAGGAAAAAATTATGGAAAAGGAAATTCACTATAAAAACATTTCGAACATTGAAGCCACACACAAAGCGACACATGAGCCCTATGAATACACAAAGTATGAAATTACACCAAGAGAGGACTTCAGTCAATGTTATGTAGCGGTTTATCATATCCCGCCTCTTAAGTCCAATTATCCCATGCACTCACATGAAAACAATACGGAAGTCTTCTACATACAAAGCGGAAACGGATTGGTCGAAACACCTACCGGCTGTCGGAGAGTAGAAACAGGGGATTTTATCATCTGTCCCCCGGGAAAAGGGAGCGCGCATAAGATAAAAAACATCTCGGAAACAGAGGATCTGGTGTATATAGATTTCGATACGACAAATTCACCGGACATCGTACATTATCCGGATTCTGGAAAGACGGGGATCATCCTGCACAACCAGTCCAGCACCTTTTTCAGGGATAGTACAACTGTCGATTATTACGAGGATGAGTGAGCCGGTTTCATAAAAATAACTCCGAATAGAGATACTTCATAATCGTGCATCTGATCTTTTCGACTTCGATGGGTTTGCAGAGAAAGGCGTTCATTCCCTTTTCCAAACAGCAGTCCACCACTTCCCTTCTGACATCGCCGGATAATGCCACAACGGTAACCGGCTTTTTGATCCCCTCCGACGCCTCAAACTCCCTGATCCTCCTCGTGACTTCACAACCGTCTATCTCGGGAATCTGAACATCCATGAAGATGATATCCGGTTTTCCAAGTTTATATTTATTTAAAGCCTCTTTTCCATCTTCGGAAAGGAGGATTTCCGCCTTTGGAAAGATGTTTTCTATCATCTTTTTTGTCAGTGTCAGACTGATAATATTATCCTCAACGATCAGTATTCGCGGTTCAAGCCGTTTTATTTCCTCTTCGGAAACGATCATTGTATCCATCATCGCTTGGTATTCCGCAACACAGTTCTCAAATTTTATCCGGTACGAGAAACAGCTCCCAAGGCCTGTAGTACTTTCTACCTGCAACTCGCTGCCCATCAGCTTAAGAAGGTTGTTGACAATCGTCAATCCCAGTCCGGTCCCGCCGTATTTTCGCGTAAAGGAAGAATCGACCTGTGTAAAGGCTTCCAGTATCTTTTTATGCTTATCTTCCGGAATACCTATCCCGGTGTCCCTTATACGGAACTCTACTTCCGTATACCGATCGCCCCCGGAAATATAATCTATAGAAATGTCTATCGAACCGCTTTCGGTAAATTTCACCGCGTTATTGAAGAGATTCATCAGGATCTGTGTGATCCTGAGATCATCGAGCATTAAATATCTCGGGATTCGATCGTCGATCTTTGCCCTCACCTTCAAATCCTTCTTTTGGGCTTCCGGGACGATTAATCGAACCGCTTTCCGGTAAAGCTCCCGAATATCCGTCTTCTCAAGCTCGATTTGTATCTTTGCCGCTTCGATCTTTGAAAAATCGAGAATGGCGTTGATGAGTTTCAGGAGGGCATGTCCTGAAGCGAGGATCGTATTCACAAATTCTCCCTGCTCCTGATTCAGTTCCGTTTTATTCAGAAGCTGTGCAAATCCCATAATCCCGTTTAACGGGGTCCTGAGTTCATGGCTCATATTGGCAAGGAACTCAGATTTGATGTTGTTGGCCTTCTCGGCCATCTCTTTTGCCTGAACCAGTTCTTTTATCATCTGTTCCTTCATCATCTGGGCTTCCTGAAGATCATGTTCGTTTTTTATCTGTTTTGCGGTCCTCTTGACTACCTCCGGAAGTACCTGAAGAAAGTTGATATCCTTGATAATATAATCAAGTGCCCCTTTTTTCATGATATCTACGGCTATTCGTTCATCCCCCTGTCCCGTTGAGCAAATGAAGGGAGGAACCTTTATCTTCTGTGCCTTAAGATGGTCCAGCAGTGTGATGGCATCCATATCCGTCAGCCTGTAATCCAGTATCATGAGATCGGTATTTTTATAATCAACAAAAGACAGCGCCTCTGAACCTGAATAGCATTTTTTACAGGAATAGCCGGATTCACTCAGGGTATCTTCTACGAGTTCTGCCACACCAATATCGTCCTCAACGATTAGAATATTCATCACTGTCACCAATCAGTCAGATTTTTACAATCTGCAGGAACAAACCGAGACGGTGCAGTGTCTCGGATAATTTAAGGAAATCCACCGGTTTCGTGATATACACATTACATCCAAGGGTATAACACTGTTCAACCTCTCTCGGATCATCCGTCGTCGTCAGCATGATTACGGGGATATTCTTCAGGGTTTCTTCCTCCTTTATCCTCTTTAAAACTTCTATGCCACTCATACGCGGCATATTGATGTCCAGCAGCAGCAGATAATTCTGTTTTTTGATATTCAGCTCTTCACTCAGAAAATCCCAGGCCTCTTGTCCATCCCTGAACCTGATCATCCGATTGCAGATGCCAGATTCTTTCAACCCTTCCTTGATCAATTCCGCATGTCCGGCATCATCTTCGGCTATTAATATCACGAGCTCTTTATAATCTCCCATATCTATCCTCCATCTCATTTAGGAAACATCTCATTCGGCAGCTCAAATCTGAAACTCGTTCCTTCACCTTCCGTTGATTCCACAAAAACCCTTCCCTTGTGTTTATCCACAATCCGTTTCACAATGCTCAAGCCAAGGCCTTCACCGCCTTCGGAATTGACCGGATCGATCCTGTAAAAGATGTCCCATATCTTCTCAAGATGCCTTTGCGCCATCCCAATCCCGTTGTCCTCCACCCTGTATATGGAATACTTGTATCTCTTCTCACCCGTTATCCGTATCTTCATTTCTTTTAACGGATCCCTGTATTTCACGGCATTATCGATGATGTTACTGAACAACCGGTTGAGCAACTCATAATCTCCAAAGCACTTCGGAAGATCATCCGTTATAAAATCGATATGATGTTTTTCGAGAATATAGTTCATCTCAAAGAATATTTTCTCAAACAGTTTATTCATGTCTATCTCATGAATATTCATATCCGCCCTGCCCGTTCTCGAGATGATTAAAAGTCCCTTGATCAACCCATCCATCTTCTGAACGTTGTTAAAAACAAATTCCAGCGTCCTCGGAATGTCCTTCTGTAAAATATCATTCAGTTCATCTGCCTCTTCTTTCTCCAGTTCAACCGCCTTTAGTATGTCCTGAATCTTATCCGTCTGTTTTTTTAAACGCTGACTGAATCCCTGTATATTTACGAGCGGCGATCTCAGATCATGTGAGGCAACATACAGGTAATTTTCAAGTTCCTTGTTTTTAACGACAAGCTGCTCCTGCATCTGTTTAATCTCAGAAATATCCGTATAGATCGTCAGAAACTGACGGCTGTTGACAGGAACAACGGAAACAATAAACGACTTGTCGATATAAGGGATATACTCAAAATGCTCATGTGGCTCTCCCGTCATTAAGACCTCAGAATATCTCTTCACGCTCTCTTCAAGACCCGAGAATCCCAACTCTGAAACGGGTTTATCAATAATTAGATCCTTTTCAAGATTGAAATCCCTTAATAAGGCATCATTACAGTCTTTCAGGAGATAAGTCGGGTCATTTCCATTCCCTTCAGCGAATACCTCAAAAAGGAGAACCAATTCATTCATCGATTTAAACAAGGTGTTTATCTTGTTTTGACTTTCCTCAAGCTGTATCTTTCTTTCTTTCAGCAATTTTGACAGGACGATATTGTTATATCCCATATTTGAAATGATATCCGCCAACCTGGAATTAAATTTGATCGCTTCATTGAGCTTTTCTCTTTCAAACACCGGAACATTTTTCAAGGCCTCCATATATTTCTCAAGATCAAATCCATATCTCTCAGCCTGATTGATAAACAGGTCATAATCAATCACCTCATCATCGTAAAAAAACTGACCAATGAAGATATTCCCCATCTGTTTATCCTTTACGTATATCGGTGTGGCGATATCCCACAGACTGTTTTTGCATTTGTACTGCCTGACTTCCCCCTGTTTCACTCCAAAAGACAGAATAGAATTACTCTCAAGACAATTCTTTTGTGTCTCCGGATTACACTGATGGAACAGTTTACAGATATCCTGTTTGTTCTTTTCGATCAGTACCTTTCCGTTAACATCACTGAGCATCACGGGATAGCCTGTAATCCGGCTAAAGTCTTCAAACAGTTCATCCAACGCCTCGGTATCAATAATCTCCTCTAACAAAAAACCGGACAGTTCCCGGTATGAAAGTTCAACACTATCCATTCAATCACCTCCGAGAAATAGCTGAAAAGGTTCAGAAATATCGTATACACATCACTTAGTGTAAATATTATTTTAAATATTACATCTGAACTTAGTTTTCGTTATCGTTATTTAATCATAATAGGCATTCATTCTTAACAATTATTTTATCATAGAAGAGAAGAAAAATCAAATCGAAGTGGGGTTCATATTATCAAACTACCGATTTTTTTACAGAATCAACAGGGTCGCTGAAAAACCAAAAGAGGAGACACTTCGAGTTGTTCAGCAGGCCCTTGATAAAACGTCGATCAGACCTCGTAGGGAAGGCGATGGCCATTGATCCCGGCAATGATATTCTCTGCCACCATCCTGGACATCTTATTCCGCGTTTGATAACTTGCGGAACCGATATGTGGAACGATGATACAATTCGACAGCTCAAGTAGCTTTGAATCCATGTTGATCGGTTCAGGATCGGTCACGTCCAATCCCGCTCCCGCTATTTTCCTGGTTTCAAGGGCCTCTATCAGATCAGCGGTCTTTATCATGGCACCTCTTGCCGTATTGATCAGGATACAGTTCCGTTTCATCCGGTCAAACTGTTCCTTTCCTATCATTCCATTGGTCGATGGAGTCAGGTTGGAATGAAGACTGATGAAGTCACTGTTTTCATAAATCTCTTCAAGGGAGGTATAAGTCACCCCGATGCCCTCTTCAGCATCCGGCTTTCTCGTCCGGCTGTAATAAAGGACCTTCATTCCAAATCCCCGGGCCCGCCTCGCCATAGCCTGCCCAATCCTTCCAAATCCGATGATCCCCATGGTCCTTCCCCAGATATCATTTCCAAGCATCAACTGCGGTCCCCAGGTCTTCCATTCTCCGGCCTTGACATAATCCGCACTCTCCGTTATTCGCCTTGCCACCGACATCAGGAGACTGAACGCAAGATCAGCGGTTGTCTCCGTCAGCACACCGGGTGTATTGCCTACCTTTATTCCCTTCGATTTGGCATATTCAACGGCTATATTGTCATACCCCACGGCATAATTGGTAATCACCCTGAGTTCGGGTGCGCTGTCGATAACTTCTTTCGTGACCTTATCCGAAAGCATACAGATAACCCCCGCAGCATCCTTTATCTTCTCGATAAATAGCTCCGGAGGAATAGGCAGTTCACTCCCCCACACTTCTACATCGTAATATTTTTCCAATTCAGCGATTCCCTCAATCGGAATCTTTCTTGTAATGAATATCTTCTCTCTTTTCATATTGACCTTCTTTCATGATTTTTTCCCGATGCTACTCCGAGTGGCCGGAAATATTTCCATCGTCTGACCTCTTATACTATCACAGAAAGGTAATTTCGACCCACAGAAAATGTTGTGTTGACCATCATCTTTTTTTAAAAGTTGATATATTAATCGATTTAAATACAATTATATCCTCATATTCACTATATATCCATTGATATTTCACACAAAATGACAGATCTGTCTGTTATTATTCACATAATAAGTTTATAATGATATTTGGTTTTATAAATTGTAAATGATAAATCCAAAGGAGATGATTCATCATCAAATCTATCAGATTGAAACTCATCGTCTATTTATCGATTATCTTTATCATTTTTTCTTTCATCTTCATGTTCGTCTCATACATTTCATCCTATAATTCTCTCGTGGAATTGGAAAACTTTCTCCTTGTTGAAAAGCTGAGAGGCGATATGGCATCCGCCGGATTGTATTTTGAGAAATACTACGGTGCCGTTCATCTCGAAGAAGGGCAACTGATATCCGATAAAGGCCTAATAATCGGTGAAACTCATGAGATGGTAGATGCAATCTCCAAAGATCTGAACGTTGTCGCCACCGTTTTTGTTAAAAATGGCGACGATTATGAGCGCGTAACGACAAATATCACCCAAGAGAATGGTCAAAGAGCATTGGGCACCTTGCTCGGGAAAACGAGTGCCGCTTATGATCCCGTTAAGAACGGAAGGGATTATTTTGGAAACGCCCTCATTCTCGGAAAGGACTATTTGACGGTTTACAGGCCACTCAAAGATGGAAACAGCGTTATCGGTATTCTCTTCATCGGTATTTCAAAAGAACAATCGGCGGAAAATATCCGTTTAAGCTCAACACACATGCTGACGCAGATCGTCATAATCACTACACTCATGCTCATCCTTGCGATCATCCTGATCTATTTCATTTCGGGGAGCATCAGCCGTATTTTTGTCAATATCGGCGATATTTTAAATAAGATTGCCCGCTTTGATCTCCGTTTCGAGGGAAATGAAAGGACTGCGGGATATATTAAGAGGAAGGATGAAGTCGGACTGATGACCCGATCACTCGCTTTAATGCAGGAGAATTTAAAAGAGCTGATCAACAAACTGAAGAGGCAATCAAGACAGATCAATGAAAATTCCACAAATCTTGCGGCTGTATCCGAGGAACAATTCGCATCTGCCGAAGAGCTTTTCAAACAGGCACAACACATAGAAGGCAACGCTCAAAACACCGCCGCTTCCATAGAACAGGTAACATCCGGTGTCGGAGAAATGGCAGTGAGTGCGCAGGATATTTCCCTGGTGGCCCAGGAACTTGCAGAACAGATCAGTAGTACTGAAAAAGTTGTCAATAACGGTCAGGCCGAACTTCATACCCAGCAACACATGATAGAATCCGTTGGGGAACAGAATAAGAAGGCCGCCCTGTTGGTCACCAATGTGGCCAATAAGGCAGAAAACGTTCAGGAAATCGTCAACACCATTTCCTCAATTGCGGAACAGACAAATCTTCTCGCGTTAAATGCCGCGATTGAAGCGGCAAGAGCCGGGACCGCCGGAAAGGGGTTTGCCGTTGTCGCCGATGAAATCAGAAAACTGGCTGAAGAGAGCAAGAGCGCTTCCGGAACGATAGAAAAGATACTCAAGACGATAAATATAAGCTCTGTCAAGGCAAACGAAGCGGTCAAGCAGACCACCGACATGTTTGAAGGCTTCAGGGAAATATCCGGCCATCTGGTAAATGAATTTTCACAGATTTCAAAGAACATGGGCAGTCTCACCCAAAGGGTAGAAACTCTGACGGGCTCAGCCGAAGAACAGAGTGCTTCATCTGAAGAGATGGCCGGTTCAATGGATGTTTCCGCCAAATCCATTTCTGAAATCTCGGATCAGATAGAGAGTATGACTGCTGCCGTTGAGCAACAGGAAAACAGTTCAAAACAGGTCAGCTCATCCGCTGAAGAACTCAATGCCCTCGTTGAGTCCCTCGAAGAGGAGATCAACAAATTCGAGTTGTAAAAAGACGTGAGGCGGATCGTCAGCTGATCCGCCTTCTTGTTTGTGCTTCGTTTTATTCAGACGCCAAGTGTCCTGTGTATGGCTTCTTTCAATTCCTTTTCGTTCACCGGTTTGGTCATAAAATCATCCATCCCGCCATTTATTCCGAGATCAATGTTCCGCTGTCTGACTTCTGCCGATAAACCGATGATAACCGTTTCACCGCTGTATTTTCTGATCATTTCGGTGGCCTCAATCCCATCCATGACCGGCATGCGGATATCCATAAAGATGATATCCGGTTTGTTCAACAGATACATCTTCACCGCTTCCTGTCCGTTTGTCGCTTCAAAGATCTCCGCCCCCGGATAATTTTTCTCAATGATGACCCTCGTCAGCTGTAGATTAATCAGATTATCCTCGACGATCAGCACCTTGATGGGTGTACTGATTCTTTCTTCAGAAGAATAATACGACGGTTCTGACAGCGGCTCATCCCTTAGATATTCACAATTCACTTTAAAACTGAAGGTACTGCCCCGATTGACAACCGAACTGACTTCTATCCGACTTCCGAATCCCTCAAGTAGTTTATTCGACAGGGCCAGTCCCAATCCAGCCCCTCCGTATTTCCGCGTGATCGATCCATCGGCCTGCGTGAATGACTGAAAGATCGTTTCCCGGTCCGATTCTTCAATTCCGATCCCGGTATCAGAAACACTGAATTCCAGTAAGGCATGTGATTCATCTGCCTTTATCCGGGAGACTTTCAGTCTGATCTGACCACTTTCAGTAAACTTAACGGCATTTGAAAGCAGGTGCTCAATCACACGGCTCAGTCGGGTTGAATCCGTAAACACAAATTCAGGAACCGTCTCATCGATCAGTAGTTCGGCCTGTATTCCCTTTTTGGCACATTCGGTATGAATTAAAGTCAGGGAAAGGTCCAATAACTGTCTCAAATCTGTTTTCTCATTTCGAATCTCCGATTCGTCAATCCCGGTTTTTGAAAAATCAAGCAAATCGTTGATGAGATTAAGCAGATGATGTCCGGAAGTCTTAATATTTCTGATATAGGCACTGCACTCTTCATCTTTTATGATATCATCGAGAATCCCGGTAAACCCGAGAATGCCGTTCAGCGGTGTCCTGAGTTCATGACTCATATTCATCATGAATTCCGTTTTCACCTTGCTCGCCGTCTCCACTTCCTTATGGGCTCTTTCGAGTTCAGTTATATCTTCCGTATACTCTATGATACCTGAAACATTCCCCTCTGCATTCACGATAGGCGCAAAATACCGTTTCATAAAACGGGAGCCCGTTTCCATAACGTGTTCGGTTATCTCCGTAAAGGGTGTTCCTTCCCCCATAATTCTTTCCAGATAACAATCCTCACAGACATCTTTTCTTTTACAGATTACTTGATAACATTTTTTCCCGACATAGTCCTCTGTTTTTTTTGTCTTTTTTGCAAGTTTTCCGGCAAATATCTTGTTATAAGCGGCTATCGTATAATCCGTATTGACAACAAGCAGCATTCCGGGCAACGTATCGAGTACGGACTGAAGCAACAGTCGGTTGTCCTTTTCCCTCTTCTCAGTTTCTATCCTTTCCTTGATATCACGGGCTATTGATGCAACGACGGTCTTCCCCTTGTACGGAAACAGCTGTGAAGTGATCTCCACCGGTATTTTCTCCCCTGAACGGGTCATATTTTCTGAGATAAATTTCAGATCGCCTCGTTTCAGTAGAATCTTTATATTCTTTAAAAAACTTTTTCTCAAGTCAGGGGAAGTGATCTCCACCGGAGAAACAGTCAACAGTTCTTCTTCCGTATAACCGTATTTTTCACAGGCTGCCTCATTTACAACGAGAAATCTTTCAGGTTCGTTTTCCGCGCTAATCTCATGAATATAGATAGAGTCCATGACATTATCGAAGATGGATTTATACAGTTCTTCATTTTGTATGAGTTCATTTTCAAAAAGGATCTGATTGGTTATGTCCTCAAACCAGACAAAAACGGTTTGATCCCCCTGAAAGACCCATTTACTCCTTAGCCAGATATCCGTATATTTCAAATACTGTTCTATCACGGCAGGGGAAGTTTTTTTCACCTTTTCATTTATACTCTCGAGACGCATCCTGTATTGATTTTCAGAAAAATCAAACAACGCGAATACGGATTTCCCGATCAATTCAGATGCCCTCTTTCCAAGCAGGATTTCAAATGCAGGATTGACATGTATCAAAAGGAAGTCGGTCATGTTTCCCGTTTTATCAAATATTATCCGTTTATGTGCAAAAGGAACCGGTGAACAGTTTTCAATTTTATAATTGCAGGCTTTTTTTTCGTTCATTTAAAACCACCACTCATCGTCGATCAAAAATCCGTCTGTCAAAAAGGTCTGTCGTCTCAGGCAATAAAGGATGAATCCGATTTTCAAAAAAATAATGAACTTTTCTACATTATATATCAAAAAAGGGACTTTTTTCAAAAAAGTCCCTTTTCTTAACAAACATTAACATTTTGAATCTTAATTCTATCTATTTCACTAAAACAGATGCAACTTAAGGAATCTGCTTTTTAACCCATTTACCTTTGTCAAAAACATCGAGATATCTGAATCCGATTGCCTTAAGTCTTTCAAGCCCTTCCGAGATGTATTTCCCAACGTTTCGCGCAACATGTGCATCCGAGCCGACGGTGATTATTTCTCCACCGCAATCATGATAAAACTTGACGATGTCCCAGTCCGGATTTGGATCTCCGTACATATCGATGGCGCTCATGTTGACTTCGATCCCCTTTCCATTTTCCTTCAACAGTTCAAAGAGTCTTTCGAGTTCCGGATAGAGCTCCCGATCGAATTTTCTGTTTGAGGGATCGTATCGTCTCGGCAGATCAAGATGCCCCAGAACGTTATACCCTTCTATGCGCGATGCGATCTCGTACAGTTCTCTGAGATACTTTTCATAATTGATCTTCCCGTCCACGATGTCAAATTCATCGTGATAGGACAGGATGGCAAAATCGAAGTCATTCAGATCCGTCGTCCTTTCGGTAACCCCGTCCCAACTGTACTCGATCCCGGTGGGAAGTCCGAATTCCCGCATGGTCTGCCGACAGACCGTTCTGTCCTTACAGGTGTCTTTCAAAGCAAAAGGCGTCTGCATGTCATCTACATGATCGGTGATGATAAAATATTCGATGTTCATGTCTCTTGCCCTCGCGATGATGTCTTCAATCCGTGATTCCGAATCACCCGAAAAATACGAGTGAATGTGATAATCCTGCATGTTTAACCCTCTTTCCCTATTTTATTTTTTAACGTGTCAAGCACCCTCATTTTCAGTATATCCGTCCCGTCTTTCGACAGAGCCGAGATAAATACGTAGTCCGGATGTGCCGCCTTCAACAGTTCCAATTCCTCTTCCGGTATTCTGTCGATCTTGTTCAACACAACAAGTCTCGGTATCCCGTCCGCATTGATCTCCTTCAACACCTTCTCGCTGGCCTTCTTCTTATCGTCCCAGTTTTTATCACTGCCGTCTATAACGTGAACGATAAGATCACTGTAGACAGTCTCTTCGAGTGTTGCCTTAAAGGATTCCACGATCGTATGCGGCAGTTTTCTGATGAATCCCACCGTATCGTTGAAGACGACCTCATAATTCAGACCGAGAAAGACCTTTCTGGAGACGGGACTCAGTGTTGCAAACAGTTCATCCCTCGGTTCCAGCTCTTCATCTTTTGAAAGGGCCTTTAAGAGCGTCGTCTTTCCCGAATTGGTATAGCCTATGATCGATACGGTAAATATCCTCTGATTGATTCGCCTCTGCCGCTGTGTTCTTCGCTGTTTTTCCATGACCTTCAGCTTTTCCTTAAGAAGGGTGATGCGCTGACGGATACGCCTTCTCTGAACTTCGAGTTGCGTCTCTCCGGGGCCCCTTGTCCCGATTCCACCACCGAGTCTGGAAAGTTCCTTTCCCATTCCGACGATTCTCGGAAGCAAGTATTCAAGCTGTGCCAGCTCAACCTGCAGTTTTCCCTCTCTCGTCTGCGCATGAAGCGCAAAGATATCGAGAATCAACTGAGTCCGGTCAACCACCCGACAGTCAAGATACTCTTCTATATTTCTGAGTTGTGTCGGTGTCAGACTATTATCGAATACCACCACGTCTATATTCAGCTCATTTATCCTTGTGTTGATTTCCTCCAGCTTGCCTTTTCCGATAAGAGTCGAAGATTTCAATCCGGGAAGAAACTGCCAGGCCGTTTCTATCACTTCACCGCCGGCAGTATTCACAAGACCTTCCAGCTCTCCGAGGCTCTCTTCCATTTCTAAAACGCTGTCACCCTTCACACCACCGGCAACGAGAAATACTCTTTCCAAAATCACTCAACTCCTTTTCTCAATGTTATTATTTCAGATAGAATATCATCCGGTTTATAGAAATGTCAAGATAGTTTTTTCTTTATAATTGGAATATAGTATAATAGTTCATAAAGCGTACGGCCATCAAAGGAGGATTATATGACTTATCATTTCAGAAAGATCAGACAGAATGAAGTTATAGACTATATCAAGCTAAAGGGAAGGGTATATCCGAGATTCGTGACCCCCGAGAAGGATATGGGGAATGCGGTAAGAACATATATGAGAATGCTGGATGACGACAAGGTCTTCCCGATAGGGGCCTTCAACGAAGATGGCCGGCTTGTCGGAAGAATCCTGATCTTTGATTATCTCATGAATTTCCGCGGAAGGGAAATCCGTATGGGGGGGATTGGCGGGGTTGGAATAGACCTGCCCAATAAAAAGCAGCATATCTGTCGCGATATGCTTAAGTTCAGTCTGAATTTTCTTCAGGATATTGGAATCACCTGTTCGGGTCTGCATCCTTTCAGGCCTGATTTTTACAAGAATATGGGGTATGGGACACTGACGCCTTTTTACAGGTATCACATCGACACAACACGACTCAAAAGATACGATGAAGCCGTTGAGGTCACATGGCTTGAGGATAACGAACAGGACATCACAGACATGACTACCTGTTTCAACGAATACTATAAGAAAACAAACGGAGAGATCAAACGAAGGGCAGCCTGGTCTATCGTACAGGTTCAGAACGAAAAGAATTTTGTTGTCGGCTACAGAAAGGACGGGGTATTGAAGGCTTATGCCATCTGCAGCCCGATAGAAACCGGCCGGGATAATTTCATGCAGTATGACTTGAACGTTGACGAATTCATCTCACTCAGTCTCGAAGGAACGAAAGCCATTCTCGGATTCCTGAGAAATCAAGCCGACCAGTTCGACAACGTCGTTCTCTACACTCAGGATGAAACGTTCTATCATCTCTTTGATAATCCGGGTGATGTCAGACGCAGTATCCTGCCTCATGCCAATCACAGCTTCGCGACGGCCAGTACCGGTCTGATGTTCCGGGTCCTGAATCCGAAAGACTTCGTCGCAGCGTATTCACAGATGCGAGAGATCAAAGGGGAGGCCATCACCTGTACCTTTGAGATTGATGAGCCATTCCTCGATCTGAATGAGACCACCCTCAACCTAAAAATCACCGAAGAAGACTTCTGTCTCTCTGAATCCGAGAGCGATCTGACGGTTAAACTGTCGATGGCGGAATTCTCAGCCATGATATTCGGTTCAGTCTCCCTTGAAAGTCTTGCAAGATACGGCCTTGCAACCTATTCCGATTATAAACTGATGAAAAAGTGTTCGGCCTTTCTGATGAACTGTGAAAAACCCAAGTATCACGCAAAATTCTGATAAAACAGACTCTATACAACGGACTACGGGGTATCAGAAACTTCTGAGGCCCCGTAGTCCGTTATGATCATTCACCGAAGTGATCTCTCACACATTCGATGATCATCTTCAACGCCGCTTTCACCGTTCTCGTCCTGACCTTATCCCGGTTTCCCCTGAAGAAAAACTTCTGGACGGTGGTTTCTCCCCTGAAGGCAACGGCTATGTAGACCGTGCCAACCGGCTTTTCATCCGTTCCGCCATCCGGACCGGCGATCCCCGTCGTAGAAATACCTATGTCCGTCCCCACAGCCTCCGCGGCACCGAGTGCCATCTGAAGCGCACATTCTTCGCTCACGGCACCAGAGCTCTGCAGAATAGTCTCTGAGACATTCAGACGTTTCATCTTTTCTTCATTGGAGTAGGTTACAAAGCCCCCCAAAAAGGTCCGGGAAGCCCCTGGGGAATCAACTATCGCAGCGGCCAATCTTCCGCCGGAGCAGGATTCTGCCGTTGCAACACTAAGTCCATGCCTGATCAGTAACTCAACACACTTAGATTCGATGGTATCCGAATCGGTTCCGTAGATATGCCCGCCAAGTCTCGTTCGAATTTCCTTCTCTACGGGTTCTATCATCCTCTCCGCCTCGGTCTCATCGTCAGCGGAAGCCGTTATTCGCAGCTTCACTTCCCCTTCACCCGCATAAGGGGCTATCGTGGGATTGGTCTGATTGTCTATGAGATCCGCAATGATCTCTACGACGGTACTCTCCCCCATCCCGAATATCTTCAGCTCCCTGGAATGATAAACTCCCTCCTGAAACCGTTTCAGATAATCCTTCACCAGTTCAAACATCGGCTTCATCTCATTCGGAGGTCCGGGAAGGACAACGATTCTCTTCCCATCCTTTTCCAGGATGGCTCCCGGTGCGGTTCCGTTGTTGTTCTCAAGAACAACGGCCGTTTCGGGAAAGAGGGCCTGTTTTTTATTCCTTTCCGTTACTTTCAGATCCATTCCCTTGAAATACATCATGATCCTGTCCAGAGAAGGTTGATGGAGGACGAGTTCCTGACCAAAAAATTCACAAGCCGTTTCCTTTGTCAGATCGTCCTGTGTCGGTCCAAGTCCACCGGTTGTGATCACGAGATCACATTCTTCAAAGGCCGCCGACAGAGCCTTTTTCAACCTTTTCACATTGTCTCCCACAACTGTCTGACGGTAAAGGCCGATCCCGAGCTTTGAGAGTTCCTGACCGATATAGGCCGCATTCGTATTGACGGTTGACCCGAGTAACAATTCTGTCCCCACTGCTATAATTTCAGCTTTCATCTTATCATTCCTTTTTATTTTGCAGGGGCAATTCACGAATTGCCCCTGCAGTTTCTTCTATCCAATATACAACCCCTTAATTTTTTTGTCAAGCAATCAACAAACTCCATATAACTTAATTTCCATCCTATTTATGATATTATTTATTGACATTTTGAAACGTTAAAAAACCGGGAGGATGTGTATGATTGAACGATACTCACTGTCCCCAATGAAAGAGCTTTGGGGACTTGAAGCACAGTATGAAAGATGGCTTGAAGTGGAACTTGCCGTTGTAAAGACCTTTGAAGAAAGGGGCATGGCACCCGAGGGAACCTACGACAAGTTGAGGGAAACGGCAGAGATAGATGTCGACAAGATTCTTGAGATCGAAGAGGTTACGAGACACGATGTAATCGCATTCATCAAGGGGATCACGGAGAACATGGGGGATGAGGCGAGATATTTCCACATGGGAATGACTTCATCAGATGTTGTTGACACGGCATGGTCACTCGGCATGAAAGAGGCAATGGAAATGATCATTGCAAGACTCGATGAATTTATAGACGTGCTCAAAAAGGGGGCATTGAAGTACAAGCAGACCGTCACACTCGGAAGAACTCACGGAATCCACGCGGAACCCACCTCGTTCGGTCTTAAATGGCTCTCCTGGTTGAGTGAAGCTCAGAGAAGCAAGACAAGACTCGAAAAGGCATTACATGAGATCTCACAGGGAAAGATCAGCGGTGCGGTTGGAAACTACGCCAACATCTCTCCGGAGGTAGAAAAAGAGGCGCTTGAAAAGATAGGACTCAGGGCCTGTGAATGTTCCACGCAGGTTGTTCCGCGAGACGTTCACTCGGAATATCTTTTTGCACTCGCACTGATGGGGGCACTGATCGAAAGGATCTCCATAGAAGTCAGACATCTTCAGAAATCGGAAGTTCAGGAGGCACAGGAACCTTTCAGAAAAGGTCAGAGAGGCTCATCCGCCATGCCGCACAAAAAGAATCCCATCATCAGCGAGAGACTCTGCGGAATGGCAAGACTCCTCAGAAGTAATGCGGATGCCTCCGTAGAAAACATCGCTCTCTGGCATGAGAGAGACATCTCCCATTCATCTATCGAAAGGGTAATCATCCCGGATTCCTGCATGATCGCCTATTATATGCTGGATAAAATCATCTGGATGATGGACAACCTCGTCGTAAACGAGGATCAGATGCTCATTACCTTTGAACGCTCTTTTCATCTCGTCTACTCGCAGAAAGTCATGCTGGCGCTCATCGGTAAGGGGATGAGCAGAGAAGAGGCGTACAAAATGGTTCAGCGAGAGGCCTTGGACTGTTGGAATTTCAAGTCGGATTTCAAGGATGCCGTCATGAACAATTCGGAGATCAGGGAATATCTCGATGATGAGGAGATCAACACCATCTTTAACCCCGACGGTTATCTCAAGAATGTCGATGAAATCTACAAGAGGTTTGATTTCGGAGAACTGAAATGAGCGGGATATTCAGGGTTTATGTGCAGAAAAAGGACGGTTTTGCCGTTGAAGCGGCCCATCTCCTTGAAGATCTCAAAACCAATCTCGGCTTGGTAACACTCGATTCACTCTCTATTCTGAACAGATACGATCTGACAGGCATCAAAGAAGAGGATGTGAGGAAGGTTACGGATCTCATTCTTTCGGATCCGGTGGTGGATGATGTCCACTATGAGACCTATGATTTCACCAACTACGATTTTCACTTTGGTTCACAGTATCTTCCGGGCCAATTTGACCAGCGCGCCGATTCGACGGAACAGTGTATCAAGATCATCCTCAACGATTCCAACCCGATTGTAAGATCCGCACACATCTACTGCTTTAAGGGAACACTCACCGAAAGAGAAATGGAAAAGATTCAGAAATACATCATAAATCCGGTCGATTCAAGACCGGCGACGATGGAAATTCCGGAGACACTGGAACTCAGGACGGAAATTCCGCAGGAAGTGGAATTCCTGAAGGGTTTCACCGAATTTTCAGAAGACGCGATTAAAAAATTTCATCTGGAACATTCACTGGCCATGTCCGTTGAGGATCTGCTCTTCTGTCAGGAATACTTCAGAAAGGAAAACAGGGACCCCAGTATCACGGAAATCAGGGTCATCGACACTTACTGGTCAGATCATTGCCGACACACGACGTTCTCCACCAGGCTGACGGATGTGGAATTTGAAGAAACGAGATATGGAAAATTCATGGGGGAAGTCTTTGAAGACTTCAAAAGGGACTTTACCGGTTATTACCCGAACGGCAGGGATCTCACCCTCATGGATATGGCTACCCTGAGAACCAAGATAGAACTCAGAGACGGTAATCTCGACGATATGATCGTTTCCGATGAGATCAACGCCTGTACGATAGAAGTGGATGTTCAAACATCTAAGGGAACGATACCGTATAATCTCCTCTTCAAAAACGAGACGCACAATCATCCAACGGAGATAGAACCGTTTGGCGGAGCCGCGACCTGTCTCGGCGGCGCCATCAGAGATCCGCTTTCCGGAAGGGCCTACGTTTATCAGTCCATGAGGATCACAGGAAGTGCCGATCCGAGACAGAAGGTAGAGGATACCATTTCCGGAAAACTTCCTCAGAGGAAGATCACCACACAGGCCGCACAGGGATTCAGTGCCTATGGCAATCAGATCGGACTCGCTACCGGCCAGGTAAAAGAATATTATAACAAGGGGTATACGGCCAAGCGAATGGAATGTGGAGCCGTTATCGGGGCCGTTCCGTCCGAAAATGTCAAACGTGAAAATCCCGCAGCCGGGGATATCGTTCTGCTTATAGGCGGTGCAACGGGAAGAGACGGTTGCGGCGGCGCAACGGGTTCCTCAAAGAGTCATGACTCCTCCTCGCTTGAACAATGCGGAGCCGAAGTACAGAAGGGAAATCCGCCAACCGAAAGAAAACTTCAGAGACTCTTCAGAAACCCCGAAATCTCAAAACGGATAAAAAAATGTAATGATTTTGGAGCGGGAGGTGTTTCGGTTGCCATCGGCGAACTCGCCGACGGGTTAGAAATCAATCTCAACACCGTCCCAAAGAAATATATGGGACTAGACGGAACGGAACTCGCCATCTCGGAATCACAGGAAAGGATGGCTGTGGTCATCGATCCGAAAGATCACGAGATCTTCAGACAGATCAGTGCCGAAGAAAATCTTGACTGCACGCTCGTTGCAACGGTTACGGATAAAGGCAGACTTCAGATGGAATGGAATCATCTGAAGATCGTAGACCTTTCAAGAGAATTTCTCGATACAAACGGAGTCCGACAGGAACAGAGCGTAGAGGTAGAATCACCCGAAGCCCTTCGATCATTCTTCAACCCGAAGAGCTCTATGGACATCATGTTTGAGCTGGAAAAGCAGCTCGGAGATCTCAATCTCTGTTCACAGAAAGGCCTCGGGGAGAGATTTGACAGTACCATTGGAACGGGAACCGTTTTATTCCCGTTTGCCGGGCATCTTCAGAAGACACCGGCTGACGTCATGGCTGCAACAATTCCCGTTCAGGACAGCGAGGCAGACATAAAGACAGTCAGTCTGATGGCACACGGATTTGATCCTGAAATATCGAGCTGGAGTCCATTCCATGGCGCGGTTTACGCAATTCTCCATTCCTGTTCCAAGCTCGTGGCGGCTGGAGCCGACTTGAAACAGATCAGACTCAGCCTTCAGGAATTCTTTGAAAGCCTGAGAAAAGATCCGGTGAGATGGGGCAGGCCCTTCTCCGCATTGCTTGGTGCCTACTGGATCCAGAAGGCGTTGAATTATCCGGCAATCGGCGGAAAGGACAGCATGTCCGGCAGCTTCAACGATATTGATGTCCCGCCGACACTGATCAGCTTTGCCGTTGGTATAACAGATATCGGAACAGTCTGCTCAAATGAACTCAAAGCGGCCGGTCATACACTCGTCTATATCAAAAATGAGACCGATATGAACGACATGCCCGTCGTCTCATCGTTAAAGAATAACTTTGAGACCGTTCATGCCCTCATAAAGGACGGAAAGGTCTGTTCCTGTTCCACGACGGATAAAAACGGATTACTGCCGCTTCTCACCATCAACGCTTTCGGTAACAGAATCGGTTTTGAAATCAGCGAAGATGTCAGCGACGAACTCTTCCGCACCGTACCCGGTTCGTTCATCGTGGAATGTTCAAAAGACACAGCAGCCGTATTAAGCGCGAAGGGTGCAATCATCATCGGTACGACAAATGATGAGGAAAAGGTCAAATACATGGATGAGGCGAAACTGATTGAAGAGCTGGAGATGGTCTGGGAGATGCCGCTTGAGGAGATATTCCCTCTGACCGAGGAAAGTGATGAAGACCGGTCACATCAGATCCTCATCCATTCAGAACAGAGGAAAGTCGGAAAATGTAACCTCTCCACTGGAAAGAAACCAAAGGTCTTTATACCGGTCTTCCCCGGATCAAACTGTGAATATGATACAGCAGCCGCCTTTGAGAGAGCCGGTGCCGATGTCAGCATGAAGATCTTCAGAAACCTGAACATCGATGCCATCCATGACGCTTCCGAACAGTTTGTAAGAGAGATAGAGAGCTCGCAGATTCTCATGATCCCCGGTGGTTTCAGCGCCGGAGATGAACCGGATGGTTCGGGAAAATTCATCTCAGCCGTTCTCAGACACGAAAAGATCAAAGAGGCAATCATGAACCTCCTCAAACGAAATGATGGACTCATCCTCGGCATCTGTAACGGATTCCAGGCATTGATCCGACTCGGACTTCTGCCTTACGGGGAATATCGGACACCGGATGAATCCCTTCCGACACTGACATACAACAAAATCGGACGACACATCTCTTCTATCGTCAACACCAGAGTCATCTCACTGAATTCCCCCTGGTTCGACGATTCACAGCTCAACACCGTTTACAAGGTTCCCATTTCTCATACGGAGGGGCGATTCTACTGCAGTGATAAGATGTTTGAACAGCTGAACAGGAACGGACAGATTGCAACCTGTTACTGTGATGAAGAGGGGACTATTTCTGAATACTCGCTGTCAAATCCGAACGGTTCGACCGCCTCTATCGAGGGAATCATGAGTCCAGACGGAAAGATCCTTGGAAAGATGGGACATAATGAAAGGGTACGCAATAATCTTTATCAGAATATACCGGATGTCGAACTGCACAATATCTTCAGAAATGGCGTCAGATATTTTCTCTGATCAGCCTTACATATTACCGTAAAGGGCGGAATATTTCCGCCCTTTTTTATTCGTTCAGCCCCTCTATCCATGCAAATGCCAGAATTAAAGCGGGGATATAGGATTCCACGTGCTTTCCCTCCGGCAGTTCTATGTAGTTCACCACCGCCCCCTGAGAGTCATAATACGCCTTTGCCGTTCTTGAATTCTCAACGGGAACCGCCTCATCCCCCGCCGAATGAATCATCAGAATGGGGACTTCAGGTACCCATGTGTTGTACAGATCGTTGCATCTGAGCTTATAATTCATCTGCGAAGATATCGTGTTCAGCCTTTCAAACACATAATCCGTAAAGATTTCATCCGGTTTGCCAACGCCGTTCCCCGGAAGGACCGCCTTGACATCTTCTGAAGTATGCTCGCCATCAAACAACGGAACCAGTTCTGTGTCGTAGGGGGGAATAAGAACATCGGATGGGGAGTCAAAGATATGATAAACCTCATAATAACCAAACATCATGTAGGAAAGAAATTCAAGATGATCGTATACGGCATCTGATGTCACGATGGATTTCATGACTTGTGACATGTTGTAAGGCCCTGCCATCGGAACGGTTCCGGTTATCGTAAATTCGGAATTGTTCTGAATCAGTTTGCTTGCCGCCATCGTGGCATACCCGCCTTCTGAATACCCGGCAAGAAACAGTTTGGCGTTCCAGGTATAATAAGCCGGTTTCTGTTCAAGAAAGGCCTTGCCCGCTCTGATTATATCCAGAACCGAATAGGCGATGGAGAATTCGTCACAGAAGGGATGAAAAGTGGAGGTATCCACTCCAAGCCCACCATAATCCGGCATGAATGTGGCATAACCAAGACCAGCCGCAAGGATTCCCGTGAGATCTTCCGGATTATCTGCCGCAATATCGTTCGGGTCAAAAAAGGAAGGGGATTGTTGACGACTGAAGATGGTTCCATGCTGAATAGCAAGTATCGGCACTTCGAGAGGACCCCTTGCCGAACTAACATCTGAATAAGGCAACAGGATAAGACCGGACTGTATTGATTTTCTCTTATCCGGACCGACCGTCTCATACGTTATTCTGTAAGTATGCACATCATAAAGCAGCGTGAGGTTTACGCCCGCAAGATCCACGATCGCCTGAAGAACCTCTTTACTCATCACATCCGGTTCAGAAACAGATACAACCCGGCCATGCTGTATGGGTTTTATTACAAAAAAACAGCCACTCAATAAAAATACAATCAGAAAAACAACCGCAAGAACTTTCAGCGTTCTCATTTGTACACTCCCCTTCGCATGTATTTATCTATCATCTTCATGAATTTTCATATTAAACATCACATTATAGCATAATCTTAATCGTTTTATTTTTCAACTGAATAACCGGAGATACGCCCTTTGTCACAGATGAGCAACCCCGGCTTTATTATTATATTGATTGTTCACTGGATTAAAATACTGTATTCCCTGACACCTTCAACCGTATCGGCATTGATCCGGATGGTATACCTGTTTCGTCTGAGAACGACCTCTTTCTGATCGGAATACATCAAATCCGTTACCTTTGCAGAGACCTCGGCTACACCGCCCGGATAAAACCGCAGCGTGTTCCCAAGCCATTTATCCATCACGGTGAAGGCATAGAGATTTTCTGAAACGACCGAAGAGATCTGAAAATAAAACCGGGTACTGTCAACGTTGCTCTTCTGACCCGTTATCTCAAGATCTATAAGCCAGAACTCACCATAATAGACTGTATCACCGAAAACGTTCTTCATCTCCATTTTAAAATCTTTCGTCAGCCCCTGCATGATATCATCATAACTCACTCCAAGTCCGGCAAAAAGCATTACTCCCGCAAACAGCAGTAAAAACGCCAAAATATTTCTTCTCATGATACAGGACCTCCTCTGAAGGTAGAAAAAACTATTTTATTTTGCAACGATTTTTTTATTATAGCACAGAGTGAATACTTCAAAAATAGAAGAAAAACTGGTTCTCCAAATCTACAGAATTTGTTTATAAATAACTACTGTCTCATATTATTCGTTCTGAGATATCTTATGATGTAATAGATTTCCCCCATTTGATTCTGCTCACAGGCAGCAAAACGCTTTCAACTTTCACTTTACATCATATATTTTCTGTGTTACAATGTACGCAAAGCAAAAAGAGTTCAAGATAATAGAAAAAGTACTTTCACTGATTTTTGGTTAATGGGGAAGCGTATTATACATCCAAAACACTATGAAAGCAAAATACGGAGTTATTTTCAAATCTGATTTATTCCCGCATGGACTGTCATTCATTCGTGCAGGTTTTTGATATGGAGGCAAAAATATGAAATAGAAAAACTGGTATGCTTACATCGCCGTATTTAATCGTGAAAATGATGGGATTAATATTTTCTTTCCCGATATCCCGGGATGTTTTTCCTGTGCGGAAACAATCGAAGAGGCGATCATAAACGCCAAAGAAGTGATGGGTCTTCATCTTTACAGCCTGCTGAAAGATGGCGATGAGATCCCCGAACCTTCGGCATTAAAAGCACTCGAACTCGGTAGAAACGATATTCCCTATCTGGTAGATATATACATGCCGGAATTTAAGGCCGCGATTAAAGAAGTTTATGTGAAGAAAACCCTGACTTTCCCATCAAGCCTTGCCAATAAGGTAAAAAAGGATGGAATGAACTTTCCAAAGATTTTGAGAGAAGCAATTGAGGTGTATTTGGAAAAGGATGCCAAATGAAGCAAGAATAAAAAAAGGGTCCTTCCGGATTTGAGGATATAAAACAAAAACCCCCGAAATTTCTTTCGGGGGTTTTGATGGCTCCTGCGGAGGGACTCGAACCCCCAACCCTGCGGTTAACAGCCGCATGCTCTACCGATTGAGCTACGCAGGATCACCTTCAACGGAAAGCATTTTATCAGGTTTTTAAAGATATTTCAAGGTCAATTAAGTAACGATACGTTTAATATCCTCTTTAACTGAGAGATTCGAATGTTTCTGTTAAGAAGATCACAACAAAGAAGAATGTGCAATCGTACTCAAATCTGTTATAATAGGGTAAAGGGGGGGATTTTCTTGATTTATCCCAAGTTAAAGATCTATATTGAAAAAATAAAGCAAAATGCGGAATTCCTTAAAAATCTGTGTGATAAGCAGGGAGTTCAGATAGCCGCGGTCACAAAAGTTGTCTGCGGTAATCCGGATATAGCAAGAGAGATTCTCGGAACGGGGATACAGATGATAGGAGATTCACGGATGCAAAACATTCTGCGGATGAGGGATGCCGGAATAGAGGCGGATATGCTACTGGTTCGCATACCCATGATCTCGGAGATCGATGAACTGGTGGACAACGTGGATTATTGTCTGATTTCAGAAAAAAAGACGATGGAAGAAATCATGAAACGAAAGGGAAAAAGAAAAACTAAATTCATTTATATGGTAGATGTAGGGGATCTCAGAGAGGGAATCTGGTTTGAGCAGGCTCATGAACATATCCGCGAGGCCTTTCGGATAGCCGGCAACCGTCTGGTAGGTATCGGCACAAACTTCGGTTGTTTTGGTGGAGTCATCCCAACCGTCGAAAATAATGAAAGACTGCTCGATATCGCAAAAGAATACGATTTCAGGATCATTTCTACCGGAAATACTTCTGCAATCCCGTTAATAGAAAACAAGACACTGCCCTCAGCCGTTAATCACTTCAGGCTCGGAGAGTCCATCATGCTCGGGAGTGATGCAACGGGCAGCCGTACAATTCCCGGAACTCATCAGGACACCTTCATTCTTGATTGTGAAGTTGTAGAATACGATATAAAACCATCCGTCCCACTCGGCAAGACAGGTCGCGATGCCTTTGGAGGTGCACCTAAATTTGAGGATAAAGGCCTCAGAAAGCGTGTCATTCTTGCGATCGGCGGGCAGGACATCAATCCGAAAGGACTTTATCCACTCGATAAGCGGATGGAGGTTCTGCATGCCAGCAGTGATCACACGATCGTGGACGTCACAGCCTGTGAAAGGGAGTTTGAACCAGGCGATGTCATCAGCTTTAAATTATCTTACAGTGCTCTTTTACATGCGATGACTTCTGAGTATGTATTAAAAGAATTTGTGGTATAATTACTCTGGAATAAGCGGTTTTATTAATTGAAAGGGGGAGTTTCTCATATGAAGAAATTAGTTTTAACGATTGTTATCGTCTTGTGCATGGGGGTTATGGCACTCGGACAGGTTCCATTTGCAGATGTTCCACCAAATCACTGGGCATACGAAGCCGTACAGTATTTGGTAGAGGCAGGAATTGTTGCTGGAATGGCAGATGGTACTTATCAGGGAAATCAGCCGGCTACGAGATACCAGGTTGCTACTTATCTTTACAGAGCGGTAGAATACCTCAAATCATCACTTCCTTACGTCAAGGCCGAGGACATGGCAGGTTTCACAAGAGATCTCGACAGCATGAGATCGCTCGTCGATTCAGTAGCACAGAATGCTGAAAACATTGGAAGCCAGTATGCAAAGCTTCAGGCACAGCTCAACAACATGCAGGGTGATTCAGGAGAAGTTAGCTCATTAAAGACAACTTTGGCATCACACGATTCAAGGCTTATGACACTTGAGAACAACGTAAGCTCTGTTAAAAGCAGCGTTAGTTCTATTCAGGGAACGGTCTCCGGACTTTCCAGCAAGGTTTCAAGTCTTGAAACACAGATCAGAGGATTCGATTCCGATATTGCAAGTGTAAAGAACAGCGTTCTCACCATGAATCAGAATTTCTCAGATTACGACAGAAGAGTAAAATCCGTGGAAAGTCTTCTTGGCGGTGTAAACGTTCTTGAACTCAAGAGCAGTGTATCAAAGAACACCGATTCCGTCACGATGATGAGCGGAACGATTTCAGGAATTCAGTCAGATGTCAGCTCACTTGAAAACGCTGTAAGTTCAAATTCTTCAAGACTCGGGACGCTTGAATCATCACTTTCAGCACAGAAACTTCAGGTCAGCAACATGACAAAGAGTTTTGATTCACTCGGAACTCAGATTGAAAACATGTCAGCGGATTACGAAAGCTTCAAGGGAGACATTCTTCCCAAGGTTTCAAAGAACAGTTCAGACATTCTTACAAACTCAAGAAGAATCCAGGAACTCGATCTTAAGATCGATGCGACCGCAACGGAACTCGACGGAAAACTCGGACTGCCAACATGGCTTGGTGTCGGCGGGGTTGTTCTCGGGGCTGCCGGTGTTGGTGTTGGAATCTACGCCCTTGTTTACGCTCAGAGCTTAAACAGCAAACTTGATACTTATATAAACGAAGGTCAGTAAGTCTCGTTATATAGGTATATCAGATAAAAAAGGCATACAGGATCCTGTATGCCTTTTTTTCTTTTTGATACGTTTCCTCAAGTGTTAATCCAAGAGGTTTCACAGGGAATCAAAGGCTTAAACTTTTCCAGACAACAAAAAACCACTGCCAAGCAGTGGTTTTTTGTTGTTGCATCCCCATGTTCCGTGTGTAATCGTTTCAAGAAAGTTTTCTGTTGTTTCCAATCTAATCAGGTCATTCGTTTTATCAAGTCGTTGTTTTATTTTATCAAGTCGTTGTTTCTCATCTCATCGTGTCTTCTTCGTTCTTCGTATATATGATACGATATTGAGCATGCTTGAAGTCAACACTAAAAAAACTCAAAATTCTGTAAAGAAATAATAAAACGTCGGGTATACCCGACGTTTACTTTTGTGAATTATGCACAAGCATAATTTATTTTAAAAAAGTGTAAAATACTGTTGATTTGCCTCCACAATTTCTTTCATCAGCTCGTCTATTCTGTCCGCATCAGGTCCCAGAGGATGGATGAGAAGCGCCGCCTTAGCCTTTTTAAGAGATTTTTCCATATGAGCCTCTATAGTCAGTCGTTCAAAATTCTTCACCGTATGGATCAATCCAAGCGTCAATTTATTTGCCTTCCCGATACAAACCGGCCGCATAGATTTCTCACTGACCGTTGCGTTGATTTCCAGTACATAATCACTCGGCAGATTCTCCACTGCCCCGTTGTTCCTGAGATTGATAATATGGTTCTTTTTCTGACCGGAACAGAGGTCTCTTATCAGCTCAACAGCCGCCGTAGAATACATGGACCCACCCCTCTGAGTCAGTTCTTCAGGTTTCTCCGCAAGTTCAGGGTTGGAGTATTTTCTGACCAGTTCCGCTTCAATCTTTTTAACAATCTCCCCTCTGGTTCCTTTACCACCAACGGCTACGGCTTCTTTCTCCTCTGTCAGCATTCTTGAAGTTGTATAATAATATCTGAGGTAGGCATTGAGTATCATGTCCAGTTCCTGACCCGTTTCCTCAAAAGACGCTGATTCCGGTATGTTTTCCGGTTTATAGATATCCGAAAGGGCGTCTGCCGTCCGGTCTTCTCCCTTGATCTTTACCGCATCTATCCAACTCATATGATTCAAGCCGTAATAGTTCAGAAAGACGTCTTCTCTTTCACACTGAAATCGTTCAGCAGCCCTCTGAATCATATTGATCGGAATATTACAAAGCCCCGCGAATCTTTCAAAACCGAGCGTGTTGATGACAAACTCCGATAAAAGGCCGGAGGGATTGGTGAAGTTGATGACAAAGGCATCCCTCGCCGCCCATCTTTCAACAGCTTCTATATAGCCTTCTATCATCGGCATGGCTCTCAACGCACAGGCAAAGCCACCGACACCCGTTGTTTCTTGGCCAATCGCATCGTACTTCAGCGGAATCTTTTCATCGGTTATCCTTCCGTCAAGAAGCCCCGGTCGGTATTGTTGTACGACAAAATCGGCATCTTTTACGGCATCTTCCACGTCAAACCCGTATTTCAATCTGAAGGGGTTTCCTTCTTTTAAAAGCATCCGTTCACACAGTTGAGCCACAATGGGAAATTTCCCCGATGCCTTGAGATCAAGCAAATAAACTTCTTCAAGTCCTATTGCTTTATGATGTTTGATGAGCCCTTCCATCAATTCAGGTGTGTAGGTACTGCCTCCGCCGATAACCGTTATCTTTTTCATTTTATTTCCCCTCTCTTTCTGTTATAGCCTTCATCTCTTCAAAGGTGGTAAATATCGTCTCAATAATTTGTTCTGTCAGTTCTATCCCATGCCTTTCTAAGGCATATAATAAGGCTCCGGTTACCGGATCATGCGTTGGAACGATGATCCGGTATTCGCTCCCAAGTCCTGTCCGAATATATTCCATGAGTATATCCTCTGCCTTTTTGAACACCGTTCCTTCGAGTACAACTTTAACAGGTGGTGTAAAATTCATATCGACTCGGTATGCTCTTACGATGTTGATGACTTCATCGGCTATCTCCGCCAGTAATTTCACCGCTACCAGATCATTTCTTTCAGCCGCCCTGTATATGGTTTTTATCAGTGTTATCGTCGGATTCGGCCCTTGATACTCAACATCCGGATACTGTATTTTCATCATCTCTTCTATATCCGCTCCGAATTCATCTTCAAGAATCCCACTCATGAGCGTCTTCTGACCTCTGCCATCTTTTGCCCTGATAATCGCGGAAGCGGCGAGTCTCGCCACATGACTGCCACCAAGTCTCTCCCCGAAATAGGTACTGAACCCTCCTTTTCTGCTGAGCATATTCCCATCACTTCCGAAACTGATACTTCCGGTCCCACACGTTACCAGTATGCCTCTTCCATCTACGGTGCCCGATCTGAAGGCAATCAATCCATCGTTTTCAAATCCGTATGCCGGAAGGTTGATCCTTTCCAGGATACCTTTGATGATCTGTATGTCATACTCCAGATCTACTCCTGCGATTCCAAGAAAGGCGTTATCCAGATCTTCCTTGCCTATCCCGAGTTCATAACAAACCTGTTCTATGGTATCGTTTGTCCTTTCATAGGCCTCTTCTATACCACATCCCTGGTAATTCGCACCGGGTCCCTTTTTATAACTCAAGATGTTTCCGTTTTCATCGGAAACAACCACTGCCGTTTTTGTTCCACCGATATCCACACCGAGAAAATACATAACATCCCTCCTGTCATTTGTACTATTGTATATATATTATCACACATCTCATCTTTCTCCCAATCCGATTTTTCACATGATTTGACTTCTATCGGACCCACAATATATCACATTCATCATCCAATTGACAAACAAATTTAATCATGATAGAATTAAGAGGTTATTCTATATCAATTCAGTTTAATATGATTATATACCCTTTCTTATAGTTTGGGTTGTGGGGAGTGTTGCTTGTTTTGTTGAATGGGATATTCTTCGTTATAGGCAAAGACTTGATTAAATAGCAAAAACCCCTTTCATAAATGAAAGGGGTTTTTATCATTGTATTCTTATCCTATTTTT
>ERZ795048.673-NODE-673-length-35052-cov-11.654599_pt1 | contig 35052 bp, 26 predicted proteins | sample MGYA00375132_ERZ795048 | MGnify/ENA primary metagenome ERZ795048 (study PRJEB30177, sample SAMN05720225) | activated sludge metagenome | isolation source: Anaerobic digester | place: Hong Kong | collected 2014-12-17 ... | reverse complement strand
AGATACTTGGCTGGTGACGGCCCGGGAAAATAGGGCGCTGCCGGACATACCTTTTAAATTAACACCTATATGGTGTTTTTTTAATATCTAAAAATATTGATTCATTTTCATTAATATATCTAATTAGGTAAATTAACCAGATAAATAAACCAGTAATTATTAAAAACAGCACATATTAAGAAAATACCGATATACTAGTAAGAAAATTCGTATTTATGGCTTTAAATATTATAAATTGTACTAACTAATATCTAATCAGGTGTTTATACTCATATCAAAATATTGTATAATACATATAATTTGATTTTGAGGTGTACATGAACTTTTTCTCAGTTATAACTATATTCGCCGGACTAACACTTTTCCTTTATGGAATGAGTGTTATGGGTTCTGGTCTTGAAAGATTAGCAGGAAGAAGACTGGAATCAGTCATTGAAAAAGCAACCAATAGTCCTTTGAAAGGAGTATTGATAGGAGCTGCAGTAACAGCACTTGTTCAGTCATCATCTGCAACTACGGTAATGCTGGTTGGATTTGTTAACTCAGGTTTGATGAAGCTTTCTCAAGCTGTTGGCGTTATTATGGGTGCAAATATAGGGACGACGATAACATCATGGATTCTAAGTCTTGTAAGCCTAGACAGCGATGCTTTTATAATAAAGTTATTTAAGCCTGACACATTTGCTCCACTACTAGGAATTGCAGGCGTTATATTGTTAATGGCTGGAAAAAGAAATAAGAACAAGGATTTAGGAAGGGTTCTTATTGGATTCTTCGTATTAATGTTTGGTATGTCCACTATGTCAAGTGCTGTAAAACCATTAGCCGAGGTTGAAGGTTTTACAAGCATTCTTACACTGTTTTCTAATCCTTTGTTAGGTATTCTGACTGGTGCAATATTTACTGCAGTAATTCAAAGTTCATCGGCTTCCGTCGGTGTTTTACAGGCATTATCTACAACAGGAGCAATAACATATGGTAGCGCAATACCAATAATACTGGGACAGAATATCGGCACTTGCGCAACAGCGCTCATATCTTGTATCGGTACTAACAAAAATGCAAAAAGAGCTGCTATGATTCATCTGTATTTCAACCTTATAGGTACCTTTTTATTCATTGGGTTATTCTATGGTCTGAATGCTATATTGAAGTTTACTTTTATGGACTCTTCTTTGAATACAGTAGGAATAGCTGTTGTACATACATTATTCAACTTATTATCAACATTAGTTCTTCTTCCATTTTCAAAACTTCTTGTGAAGTTTGCTGAAAAGACAGTTAAAGACAAAGGTGTATCACCAGAGAAAATCATTCTTGACGAACGCTTTTTAAATACTCCTTCTATAGCAGTTGATCAGTGCAAAAAGCACATACTTAATATGGCTAATATAACTAAAGAAACAATATCAATTGCTTTACCTTTAATTAATAACTATGATCCTAAAAAAGCAAATATAATAACAGCTAATGAAGACATGATAGATTTATACGAAGATAAACTTGGATCATATCTTGTTAAATTAAGTGGACGAGAGCTTAATGACAGAGACAGTAAGGAAATATCAAAAATACTTCACAGTATAAGTGATTTTGAAAGAATAAGCGATCATGCATGTAATATACTTGAAGTTGCTAAAGAGCTTTACGATAAGAATATCACTTTTTCACCACAGGCAAACCAGGAGTTAAAAGTAATGGCTGATGCTGTTGAAGAGATACTTGTACTTTCAATGGATGCGTTTATAAATAATGATTTTGAAAAAGCATATAAGGTTGAACCGCTAGAGCAGATAATTGATGAATTGAAGCTTATACTTAAAGCACACCACATCGAAAGACTGCAAGGAGGAAACTGTACAATTGAACTAGGTTTTATTCTTTCTGATCTGATAAGTAATTATGAAAGAGTATCAGACCACTGTTCTAATCTTGCTGTTCTTACAATACAGATTTCTGAAGGAGCTTTTGATACTCATGAATATCTGCATGATGTAAAAAAGACTGACCAGGAAAGATATATGCAGATATACAACGAGTTTTCAGCTAAGTATGATGTCACAAAACTGCCTGTTATTGGAGAAGTTATAGATACAGTAAAATAACAGTATCTATATAATGCTATAATCAGAGCATATTCACATGATTTATAAAACACAGTTTTATCACAAATAAGTGGTATAATCATATAAAAGAATGTATTTTTGGAGGTAGAAATGCTGAATAAGATTCTAATTGCGGAAGATGAACCTGCCTTAAGAAACCTCGTAAAAACTTGTCTTGTAAAAGAGGGCTATTCTGTTATTGAGGCAAAAGACGGACAGGAAGCTTTAGATTTATTTTACAGTGAAAATGTCTCCCTTGTAATCCTTGACATAATGATGCCAGAACTTGACGGATTTGAAGTGCTAAAGACTATTCGGATAGAATCAACGGTACCTGTTCTTATGCTTACAGCAAGAAATACAGAGTATGATGAGCTTCATGGATTGAAATTGGGAGCTGACGATTATATAACAAAACCATTCAGCCCTGCTGTTCTTGTGTCCAGGGTAAAAGCGGTACTCAAAAGATCAGGTATGTTTGCTGACAATGATATAAGCGCAAATGATATCCTTTTAAAAGTAAGGGAACATGAAGTATATGTGAAAGATGAAAAGATCAATCTTACTCCTAAGGAGTTTGATTTGCTCCAGTATCTCATACAGAACAAGAATATCGTTCACTCCAGAGAAAAACTTTTGTCTGCAGTATGGGGATATGACTTTTTTGGAGATGCAAGGACCGTAGACACACATATGAAATGCCTTAGAACAAAGTTGAAACAATCAGGAGACTGCATAAAGACAGTAAGAAAATATGGGTACAAGCTGGAGGGATAACTATTAAACTGCGCAATAAGCTTATACTAATAATTATATGCGTACTGCTTTTCAATGTTCTTGTTACTATATTTTTCAGTAATATGGGTTTTGAGCGCCTTTATATAAGAGCTAAACATAATGAATTAATAGAATATGGCGAAGAGATAAACGGATACTTCGCAGAAATTGATATTTCCACACCGGATTTCAGAGACAACCTTATCAATGCTTTTGATAAGATTGAAAGAAATAATATAGAAATTATATGGTTTGTTTACGATGAGACCGGAATGCAGGTTGACATTGGTTATTCAACCAAGATAACTGGGCAGTATCTTCCTAATGACACTCCTGATATTAAAGCACTTGAAGACTATATAGGTGTTCTTATCACAAATGGAGAATTAGCAGATATTACAAAAGTATACGGGTACAAAACCGATGAAACAAATGTAGGAGGTTTTCCCAGTATAAACTTAATTACGATGGTATATGAAAACACTGACAGTACCAATGGGAATATAGTTCGCTCATACATTGTATTAAACTCACCAAAAGAATATATATCAATAGTTGCAAATACTGCAGAGAGATTTGTTATGTACGTCTCTATCATAACCTTATTAATAGCAGTTATTGCAGTTATTATTATTTCTGACAAGATAACAAAACCCATAGTGAACATAAACAAGGTCGCTAATAAGATATCTAATCTGGATTTTTCTGAAACATGTGAGGTTTCTGGAAATGATGAGATAGGTGATTTAGGAAACAGTATAAATGAAATGAGCAGAAAGCTTCAAGACAGTATAGATTATCTAAAACAGAGAGCAATTATGCTAAGGAATGATTTGGAAAAGCAGGAAAGTTCAAATAAAACTAAAAAAGAATTTATTGCATCAGTATCTCATGACTTTAAAACACCACTGTCTCTTATAACTGCATATTCTGAGCTTTTAGTTGAAAAATACAAAGATGACGAAGATACTAAAAGCCAGCTTATGATAATATCTGAACAGGCAATGAAAATGAATTTGATGGTTAATCAGCTTCTTACTCTTTCCCAGCTTGAGAGCGGAACTGCAAAGATTGACGATTCCATTTTCTGTCTGAATGAAGCGGTTGAATCGGTATTGAAAGATATAAGAATTATGATTGAGCAAGCTGAAATCAAGCTTACTTTCAAATATCAGGATGATTACATTGTAAAAGGCGACTACAATAAAATAACGCATGTTATTACTAATCTTCTGGAAAATGCTATAAAGTACTGTGACGAGAAAAAGATAGTTAATATTAACATCAAGGAAATAGATAATAAGATAAGAACCAGCATATATAACACTCATCCAGGTATAAGCGAACAGGCATTACCAAATCTGTTTAACAGTTTCTATAAGGAAGATAAATCAAGAGGAGGCAACAGCAAATCATATGGTTTAGGTTTGTCGATAGTTAAGGCTATTATGGAGATGCATAATGGGAATTACGGGGTATATAACAGTAATGCAGGGGTAGTGTTCTGGTTCGAACTGGAAAAGCACTCAGATTAATAATAAAGGAAAGATTATGCACTTTACGCAAGCAAAAGGAATATTATCTTCGTACAACAGCATGAATATGTACCGTGGGTGCACTCATGGCTGCATATACTGTGACAGTAGGAGTAAGTGCTATAATTTCACCCATGATTTTGAAGATATAGAAGTGAAAATCAATGCTCCGCAACTTTTAGAAAAAGCCCTTATAACTAAAAGGAATAAATGTATGATAGGTACAGGAGCAATGTGTGATCCTTATCTTCATTATGAAAAGGATCTTATGATTACAAGAAAATGTCTAAAGATTATTGACCATTATGGATTTGGTGTTGCGATACAGACAAAATCCGATATGATATTAAGAGATATAGACATTCTGGCATCAATAAATGAGAAAGTTAAATGTGTAGTTCAAATGACCTTAACTACATATGACGAAAAATTATGTAAGATACTTGAACCAAATGTATGTACTACAAAAAAAAGATATGAGGTTTTAAAGGTATTACAGGAAAACAAGATACCAACGGTAGTATGGATGACACCGATACTGCCATATATAAATGATAATGAAAGTAATATCCGTGGTGTATTAGAATATTGTTTTGATGCAGATGTAAAAGGAATAATTAATTTCAATATGGGTACAACAATGAGAGAAGGTGACCGGGAATATTTCTATAAGGCTCTTGATGATAATTTCCCTGGTATAAAACAGAAATACATTAACCGATATGGGTATTCATATGAATGCATAAGTGATAATAATGATCATCTGATGGAAATATTTAGAAATGAATGTGAATCCCACAATGTAATGCATAATCTAAGTTTGATATTCAGTTATATGAACGAGATTCCAACAAAAAATACACAAATTAGCTTTTTTCAATAATGAATATAGTAAAATCTTTATACACCTTTAAATTAAAAAAGCCGCATTTGCGGCTTTTAGGCACAATTTTTGACTTGGCTGATATTTTTTCTAATGTGCCTTTCTTTAGTAATATCCTCCTTCCTCTGAAAATTTGGTATCGGAACAAAAACGTATCTAATATACGTCTGTACCAACTATGAAAAACAATTTCAATTTTATCTTATTCTCAAAATGTGATAACACTGTGATACATATGTTAAGGCTGTGCAAATACTTCTATCACATAACATATAATGTTCTTTCACATTTTTATCACAAGAAAGAAATATACTTATAATGCAATAAACAATAAGGAGGTATTTTTAATGGATAACAGATATAACGTAAATGATAACAATAATCCGACAAATCTATATTATCAATATAATAATGCCGCATATGCAAATGTGCAGGAAAAGAAAAGGATGTCCACTTTCAAGAAAACCTTTATAATAGCAATAGCTATATGCTCTGTTTTTTCCCTGCTTGTAGGTCTTGCAGGCGGATATGTGGCAAGCAGATATTACCAGAAGGCAGTTGAGCTGAATAAATTATACGAAAATCAAGATGTATTAAATTCACAATCTAGTAAGCCTTCAGGTGAAAATGATTCTTCATCAATATACACATCATCGAGTACAATAAAGGAATATGATTCAGTTGCTGATATATATGCAGACAATGTTAATGCAGTTGTCGGTATTGTGGTGGAATTTGAAACATCATCAGTATGGTCAACATATACTTCAACAAGTTCAGGTTCAGGCGTAATAATAAGTAAAGATGGATACATATTAACTAATAATCATGTAGTAGCAAATGCTAACAAAATTACAGTATATTTAAATGATAAGGAAAGTTACGAAGCAGAACTTATAGGACTGGATGTACAGTTAGACCTTGCTCTTTTAAAGATAGATGCAGATGATCTTGAATATATGGTTATAGGCAACAGTGATGAAATTGTAGTAGGAGAATTAGTTCTTGTAATAGGAAATCCATTAGGGTATCTTTCTCAGAGTCTGACTGTCGGTTATATAAGTGGTTTAGAAAGAGAAATAACTCTTGATGGTGAAAAAATGGTTCTATTACAGACTGATGCCGCTGTGAATCCTGGTAACTCTGGAGGTGCGTTAATAAATACCAAAGGGGAACTGATAGGTATAATCAATGCAAAATCATATGGAAGTGAGATTGACGGAATAGGATTTGCAATACCTATAAATGATATAAAGAATGTTCTTGATGACATGATAAATTACGGTTATGTCAAAGGGAGACCTTATCTTGGAGTATCACTAGGAGAAATAACATCCCAAAATGATTTGAAACTGTACAATATGATGTATGGATTGAATCTGACTGAGATAGGCGTATATATAGGTATGGTCGAAGAAGGTTCTGCTGCAGATAAGGCAGGATTGCAGGAATGGGACTATATTAAATCATTTAAAGGAACGGAAATTTCAAGCTCTTCTCAATTCAAGGAACTTGTTGACGAATGTGAAGTCGGACAGATAGTTGACATAGTTATTGTAAGAGATGAAAATACACTGATGTTGACCATTGAAATTGGGGAAGAAATACCAAATAAGTAATGGTGCTAAATATGATTATTCTAAAAAAGGGCTGAAAAGCCCTTTTTGTTTACTTTGAATATGCCATGACATAAAATATATATATGCTAAAAAACATACTTCTAATAATTGAATACAGCGGGAAGAATTACAGTGGATGGCAACGCCAGCTTAATGGAATATCTATTCAAGAGAAAATAGAACAATCAGTATTTGAACTTACCGGACAAACAATTAAATTAAATGGCAGTGGCCGGACTGATGCAAAAGTTAATGCTATGGGCCAGACAGCTTCCTTTAAAATTGACTGTACCATCCCACCATCAAACTTCTGTATGGCTTTAAACAGTGTATTGCCTGAAGATATAAGGATACTGGAATCTTTTGAAATAGATATGGATTTTCATGCCCGTTATAGCGCAACTGGAAAGCATTACAGGTTCACAATACTAAACAGATCAGTTCCATCAGCAATTTATAAATATACGACATGCCATGTTAAACAGCCTCTTGATGTAGATAAAATGCTGAAAGCTGCTTCATATTTTATAGGAGAACATGATTTTAGAGCATTTATGTCAGCAGGAAGCAGTATAAAAACGACTATAAGGACAATATACACATTAGATATTTCTCAGGACGGACCTTTAATATATTTTGATATACAAGGCAATGGATTCTTATATAACATGGTAAGGATTATTGCAGGAACGTTAGCTGAAGTCGGTAAGGGAGCTATTGAACCTGAACAGATACCTGAAATCATTTCAAGTAAAGACCGATCAAAATGCGGACCCACATTGAAGGCCAGCGGACTGTGCCTCATGGAAGTATTCTACGGATAAGATTCATAAAATGTTAACAAAAGGTTCATTGTGACTTCATTTTATATAAGGTATAATATATATATCAGAAGCCATAATATTTGAAAGGAGACAGTTATATGAAAATTTCAATTGTCGGACGAAGAATCGATATCACCGAGGAAGTCAAAGACTGGACAGAGAAGAAATTTGCTAAACTGGACAAATTTTTTGATGCAAGTACGGAAGCAACTGTAGTTGTTGAAGCATTAAAACAGAACAAACACGCAAAAGTTGAGTCCACCATAGTATGGAAGGGAGTGATCTTCAGAGCAGAGCTTTCAGGTAATGATCTATTAGGACAGATTGATAAGTCAGTAGATATTATTGAAAGACAGGTTAGAAAGAATAAGACAAGACTTGAAAAAAGATTTCATGGGGATGTACCTAAGAATTGGAAGGGTATAAGCCAGGAAACAGAATTTTCAGAAGCAGACTATAACGTAGTAAAAACCAAGAAATTTCCAGTCAAACCTATGTCTGTTGACGAGGCAGTTATGCAGATGGAAATGCTTAATCATGAGTTCTTCATGTTTGTAAATGAAGAAACTAATGTAATGAATGTAGTATACAAAAGGAAGGATGGAGATTACGGTCTTTTGGTACCCTACGAATAAGTTTTTATATAATAAACCAAAACCGGCTTTAGGGCCGGTTTTTTTGTATCTATATATTTTATCTTTATTTTTTGCTCAAATTGATTCTTTACCTGTTAGCTGTTTTTCCATTTTTACATTCTCAGCTAAGGTTTTGTATTCATAACTATATCTTTAAGCCTGGTCATAAAGTATCTGTAGTTTTCAAAACTTACATTGCTTAATACCATGTGGTCAGGTCCTGGAATGAATCTTTTTAACTTAATAAGTTCTATTGCTTTTTCCAATTCTTCATCCATCTCTTTCTTGCCATGAGCCATGCTGTCCTTATTAAGTCCACCAATTCCTCCCATATTCGGAAGCTTTGCACGCAGATTTTTTGGATTACAGCCTGCAAGAGATTCAAAGGGATATATTGAATTTACCCCTGAATCATACATCCACTGTGCAAGCACGTCGGTGTTACCGTCACTGTCGACTAAAAGAATGGGTATATGATGAGCATCTGCAAATTTCCGAATTTTTCTATAATGTGGAGCAAGAAACATATTGAAATGCTCAGGAGAGATAATAGATCCGCATTTATATGCCATATCTTCCCAGCTTTCTATAAGATCAAACTCAATCTTCTCACAAAGTCTCTCCCAAAGATTTAAAAGCATATCAATATATTCAGATATTATTTCCTTAACAAGATCAGGATCATCAAAAAAAAGATATCCTAAATTCTCGTCACCTGCAAGCTTGCGTATGAACCCGTACACTCCTCCGCAGGTAAGCTGTAAGGGATAATCACGATGTCTGTAAAACTCAGAAAGTTCATCAATATCTGAAGGTATTCTTTTTTCAATATCACATACAACATATGGCCTTATTCTATCCCAGTCATTTGCATCTTTCAGAGCATATTCCAATACTCCGCTGTGATAATCCCTATCTTTGCTCCATGTTCTTATTTCACCTATACCGTTTTTGTATATATGTATCGGACCATTATCATCAAGACAGATATCTGGAGGAAGTCCGCACAGGCCATAATTGACAGGTATTGTTGCCCAGCCTCTGTATGTACCTTCAAAACCTATTAGCTTATCCATATACAGCGATAGATTGGGTCTGTATTTTAACCATGATGATAATGCATAGTTATCTGACCCGAATATTCTCATAAATGGAACCCTGTCTACATCCTGTCCTGTAAGTGTTCTTACGAACCTTTCTCTGGAAGTTAACTGAGAAGTCATATACACCTCTTTGTTTGAAATCTATATTTGAATAGTAACATAATATAAAAAGCAGTTCAATATAATCAGGTTTGTTCCTTTTAATGTACCCGTATTAATGGTAGAATAATGGGAGCGATAAATAAGAGGTAAATATGTCACAAAACAATAGTATACTTGAAAACTTAAATGAAGAGCAGCTTAGAGCCGTTACCAATACACAAGGAGCCGTACTGGTTCTGGCAGGTGCAGGCTCAGGAAAAACACGTGTTTTAACAAGAAGAATCGCGTACCTTATTCAAAAGGGTCTTGCAAGGCCTAATCAGATACTTGCTATTACTTTTACTAATAAAGCCGCAAGTCAGATAAAGCAAAGGGTATATAAGTTATGCGAAGAAGGATTAGAAGGAAAATTTTTCTGGCTTGGGACAATTCATTCCACCTGTTTGAAAATGCTCAGACAATATCCAAATGAAGCAGGTTTTAAAAGCAATTTTCTCATATATGATACAGATGATAAGAAAAGTGTAATTAAAAACTGTATGAAGCAATTGAATATCTCTGATAAGGCATTCACGCCTAACTATGTAGCAGCTGAAATAGGCAGAGCTAAAGATGATTTAATGGGACCTGATGTTTATCAGGCGGCTCATTCTCATGATTTTCAGAAAAAAGCAGTGGGAAATATATATAAGCTGTATCAGGAAAAGATGAAAGAATACAATGCAATGGATTTTGATGACATAATATTCAATACATATTATCTTTTGAAGAATAATCAGTATGTTCTTGAATATTTCCAAAACATCTTCAAATACATATTAATTGATGAGTTTCAGGACACTAACATTGCTCAATACAGAATATTTGCAATGCTTTCTCAGAAGCATAAGAATCTTTTTGTTGTTGGTGATGATGATCAGTCCATATACAGTTTCAGAGGAGCAAATATAAAGAATATATTGAATTTCGAAAAGGATTTTCCTGATAGTACTGTTATCAAGCTTGAAACAAACTATCGCTCATGTGAAAATATACTAAAAGCTGCAAATCATGTTATAAAAAACAATGTGTCAAGAAAAAATAAGACACTTAAAACAAGTAATCCTCAAGGATGCAAAATAAATGTCTACAAAGCATATAATGAGATGAACGAAGCTATATATGTTGCCAGCGAAATAAAAAAGATGATTAATCAAGGTTACTCATATAAAGATTTTGCAGTACTGTATCGTACTAATGCTCAGTCACGTGTGTTTGAAAGAGTATTCAGAGAAAGAGATCTAAATTACAGGATATTCGGCGGGCTAAGCTTCTTTTCCAGACAAGAAGTAAAGGATGTACTGGCATATATGAGAGTAGTTTTCAGCACCGATGATGACGCTTCTTTATTTCGTATAATTAATCAACCCAAAAGAGGAATCGGCGATACTACTATAAAAAGAATCCAGTATATCTCCTCACAGACTCAGCTTTCATCATATGAAATTATTAAAAATGCAAAGGATTATGAACAGTTGTCTTCAGCTAGTGCGAAGCTTGAAGCATTTGCTGATATTATTGAAGAACTTAAGCAATATGATAAACCAGGAAAACTTGATCAGTTGTATGATATGATTCTAAAACTTACAGAGATTGACGAACACTATATACGTGAAGATTCCATATATGGAAGAGAACGTATTGAGAACATAAAGGAATTAAAAAGCGCTATAACCACTATGCAGCAGTCTTCGGAAGAGGAGTCAGGACAGGAACTTAGCTTATCAGTATTTTTAGAAAATGTAACACTTTCTACAGATGTTGATAAAGAAGATGATTCTGATGACCATATAACTATTATGACACTTCATTCAGCTAAAGGACTTGAGTTCAAAGTAGTATTTCTTGTCGGAATGGAAGAGGGTTTGTTTCCCTCCAGTATGTCAGTAACTGAAAGTTTAGAAGGTCTGGAAGAAGAGAGAAGATTATGTTATGTGGGTATAACCAGAGCCATGGAGAAACTCTACTGCATATATGCTGAGGAAAGGACTAAATTTGGTAAAACCCAGCCATGTGACCAGTCAAGGTTTTTAAAAGAGATACCATATGAGCTAATTGAAGGAGGGAAGAAGAAGCATAAATCTGATGATAGTAATATTTTCTCATTTAGCAAGATGTTTTCTTCTGACAATACAGTTTCAATAACCAAGGGTGGAAAGCCTGTGGATATACCTGGACTTACAACAAAAACAGTTAACCATATGGAAAAAGCAGACTATAACATTGGTGACAGAGTGATACATAAAAAATATGGTGAAGGTTCAATTAAGGATTTGTATGATGATGGAGGTATGGATATAGTTGAAGTGGATTTTGATATAGCCGGAGTTAAGAGGCTTGTACTGGAATTCGCTAAACTGCAGAAAATAGATTGATTATCATAATTTTTATGTGAAAAACGGCACATTGCGATTAAATTCGTTATGGAATATAATTTAACAAGAATATATGAGTTTTACATATTCTATGAACAGACCATGTTTTTGTTTGTATTATAAAGAAAGGAGCCGGAAGACATGAAATGCCCAAATTGCGGACATGAAGAAGATAAGGTAATCGATTCAAGACCTTCAGAAGAAGGATATGCCATTAGAAGAAGGCGCGAATGCCTAAACTGCAAAGAAAGATTTACTACATATGAGAATATAGAGAGAAAACCTATTGTAGTAGTTAAAAGAGACCAGTCCAGACAGAATTTTGACAAAGCCAAATTGCTAAACAGGCTTATGATAGCATGTGCAAAAAGACCGGTACCGATAACTATGCTGGAAAATGTGGTTAATGCAATAGAGCTGGACTTTCACAAACAGCATCTTAGAGAAGTGACATCAAGAGAAATAGGTGATAAAGTGCTGGAACATCTTATTGATATAGACTATGTTGCATATGTAAGATTTGCTTCAGTATACAAAGACTTTGATGATATGGATACTTTCATCAAAGAAATACATTTAATAAAAGAAAAACAGAAAAAACAGGAGATATAATTTATGGCAAAAGAAAAGAAAGATGTAGAACAGATTACCAAAAGAGAAGAAGATTTCGCTAAATGGTATACAGATGTAGTCAGAAAAGCTGAACTAATAGACTATTCTCAAGTTAAAGGCTGTGTAATATTAAGACCATATGCTTATGCTTTATGGGAAAATATTCAAAAGATTCTTGATAGCATGTTTAAAAATACCGGGCATGAGAATGTCTATATGCCAATGTTTATACCTGAGTCTCTTTTACAGAAGGAAAAAGATCATGTTGAAGGTTTTGCTCCTGAAGTAGCATGGGTAACGCACGGCGGTTCAGAGGAACTGACAGAAAGAATCTGTGTAAGACCTACATCAGAAACACTTTTCTGTGATCATTATAAAAATATAATAACATCATGGCGCGATCTGCCTAAAAAATATAATCAGTGGTGTTCGGTAGTCCGCTGGGAAAAGGCTACAAGGCCATTTCTAAGACACAGGGAATTCTTGTGGCAGGAAGGACATACTATACATTCCACTGTTAAAGAAGCAAGGGAAGAAACTCAGCAAATGCTGGCAATATATGCTGAATTTGCAGAGAACTATCTTGCAATGCCTGTAGTTAAAGGAAGAAAGACAGAAAAAGAGAAATTCGCAGGTGCAGAAGAGACATATACAATTGAATGCATGATGCATGACAAAAAAGCATTACAAAGCGGGACAAGCCACTACTTTGGTGACGGTTTTGCTAAAGCGTTTGATATTAAATTTACTGACAAAGACAACACTCTTAAGAATCCATTCCAAACTTCCTGGGGTATGTCAACCAGGATTATCGGAGGGATAATAATGACGCATGGAGATGATTCAGGATTAAAACTTCCCCCTATGGTTGCACCTATACAGGTAATGGTAATACCTGTTGCTCAGCATAAAGAAGGAGTTATAGATGCAGCAGATGCATTACTCCAAAGACTTAAAAAAGCCGGAATTAGAGCAAACATAGATGTATCTGACCAGTCTCCAGGCTGGAAATTTGCTGAATATGAAATGAAGGGTATACCTTTAAGACTGGAAATAGGTCCTAGAGATATAGAAAACAGTCAGTGCATGTCGGTAAGACGAGATACATTGGAAAAACAGCCTTTATGTCTTTCTGATATAGAAAATACAGTTAAGGATCTTCTTGATGAGATTCAGAAAAATATGTTTATTGAAGCTAAACAGAATCTTGACAACAACACTTTTAAAGCAGAAACCATAGAGGAACTTAAGGAAATAATTGGAACCAAAGGCGGATTTGTGAAAGCTATGTGGTGTGGTGATGAAGAATGTGAAAAACGCCTAAAGGAAGAAGCCGGAGTTACTTCCAGATGCATTCCTTTTGACCAGGAAGAATTTGCAGATAAATGTGTCTGCTGTGGCAAACAAGCCAAGCATATGGTTGTATGGGCTGTTGCATATTAAAAAATGGAGCATAAGACAGTAGCTGCTGTAATACTTGATAATACCACCAGGACATATGACAAGATATATAACTATCTTGTTCCTGATGATATGTTGCTTTATCTTGAAACAGGAATGAGAATTCTTGTTCCGTTTGGAAAAGGAAACAGCACAAAAGTAGCATACTTTTTAGATTTCGTACCTATGCCAGACAAACTTAAAAATGTTAAGATGAAGTATATTATTGAAATACTGGATGATGAAGCTATATTGTCTAAAAATATGTTCATTCTAGCAAAAACGATTAGAGATGAGTATTTCTGCACATATGGTCAGGTACTTAATGCGATGGTTCCTTTAGGTCTTAAGATATCTGTAGAAAAACTTGTCTTGCAGGAGGATGGCACTCTTACTCTTTTTCAGACATATCTGAAATCACTAAGCGGAGGGATTAAACAGCTTAATGAACAGATGAAATCTAATAAGATAAAGATTGTGGAACAGGGTATCAGAAATATCAAGAAGAAGTTTGAAAAGGCAGCAAGACTTAAAATCGAACCTTCTTTTGTATCAGAGCTTATTTTCAAAGATCAGATAAAAAATGAAAAGCATATAAGAGCTTTAGAACTATTAAGCAGTTATGAGGATATCACTGTTAATGATTTTGCTAGCTATGAAAATATTTCAAGAAACATATTATCAACACTGGAGAAAAAAGGATATATAGAGTTATTTGATAAACCGAAAAAAACAGATATTCATGTTGAAATCACTGATGAAGCGCTTGATAGTAATAAAATACCTACAGTTGAACAAAAGAATGTTACTGATACAATAAAACAATCAATTGATAAAGAGATATATGACAGGTTTCTTATTCATGGTATAACCGGAAGCGGAAAAACAGAAGTGTATCTGAATCTTGCTGCTAAGGTTATACAGAAAGACAAAGGTGTTATAGTACTGGTTCCTGAAATAGCTCTTACTCCAATGATGGTAAGAAGATTTTCTGAAAGATTTGGTAATAACCTTGTCGTCATGCACAGCAGGCTTTCCATGAGAGAAAGATATAATGCATGGATGAGAATTAAAAGAGGAGAAGTAAAGATTGCACTGGGTACAAGAAGCTGTATATTTGCTCCTTTTAGTAATCTCGGACTTATTATTATTGACGAAGAGCATGACAATTCATATATATCTGAAAGCACTCCGAAATATCATACGAATTTTGTTGCAGATAATAGGGCAAAAATGGAAAACGCAGTTCTTGTGTTAGGTTCTGCAACTCCAAAAGTTACGACATTCCATGCGTTTGAAAGAATTGGCAGAGTTTTATTCATGCAAAACAGAGCATCTGGCAGATTACCTGAAGTTTCAATAGTTGACATGAGAGAAGATGCTATAAATGGAAAAATGAGCGTATTCAGTAATACATTGATAGATCAAATTAAAAAGAACATTGATAATCATGAACAGACTGTGCTTTTTCTTAATAAAAGAGGATACACCTCAATGCAGCTTTGTACATCATGTAAACATATAATAAAATGTGAACACTGTGATGTTCCTATGACTTATCATAAAGGCAGAGATTATCTTATTTGCCATTACTGCGGACATATTCAGAAGAAACCGATTATATGTCCTAATTGTAATGAACAGACTTTGATGGAGTGCGGTGTTGGTACCGAGAAATGCGAAGCTGAATTAAAAGAACTATTTCCAGATGCATCAGTTATCAGGATGGATCTTGATACAACTGGAATGAAAAACTCTCATAAGGAGATATTGGAAAGATTTGAAAAAGATAAGATTGATATAATGATTGGAACTCAGATGATAGCTAAAGGACATGATTATCCTTTGGTTACTTTAGTTGGAATCCTCAATGCTGATGCTCTAGGAGCGGGATCTTTTTATGAATCTAATGAGAATGCATACCAGCTTATAACGCAGTCAGCAGGAAGAGCAGGCAGATCAGACTTAAAGGGACGTGCGATAATACAGGCATATAATGTGGATTCTGCATTAATGGTAAGCGCCATAGAGCAGGATTATGATAATTTTTATAAATCAGAAATGAAAATCAGGAAGGTTTTAGAATTTCCTCCATATACTAATATGGCATTTATAATCTTCTCCTCTATTCAGCAGCATCTAAGTGAGGAATATGCCGAAAAAGCATATAATCTACTGAAAAAAACAAATATGGTGGTATATTCGCCCTCTAAACCCCAAATAAGCAAACTGAACGATAAGTACCGTACAAGAATAATAGTAAAACACACTAACACCAAGCAATTTGAGGAAAATCTCACAAAAGCATATATGCTGATGATGAAGAAACTTCCAAAATCCGTCAACATGAGTATAGATGTATATAAGGACGAATTTGGCATTTTATAACCACAATATATGTATTTTGATGTATAATTATTTTATGTCAAAATTCAAATAAAGGAAGGTGCCATATGCTTACAGATATCGAAATTGCTCAAAGTGCATTAATAAAACCAATTAAACAAATAGCTGATTCTATAGGGATTGCAGAAGAATGCCTTGAACTTTATGGCCCATATAAGGCCAAAGTTACAAGTAAGGCAGTACAGGGAAGAGACAAAGATGGTAAACTTATTCTTGTAACTGCAATAACCCCAACACCAGCTGGAGAGGGAAAAACCACAACCAGTATAGGTCTTGCAGACGGGTTAAGAAGAATTGATAAAAAATCAATGCTTTGTCTTAGAGAACCTTCGTTAGGACCTGTTTTCGGTGTTAAAGGAGGGGCTGCAGGCGGAGGATATGCACAAGTAATACCAATGGAGGATATCAACCTTCATTTTACAGGTGACATACACGCTGTAACTGCTGCAAATAATCTTCTGGCCGCTTTGATTGATAATCATATATATCAGGGAAATCTGCTAGGTATAGACCCAAGGCGTATAACGTGGAAAAGATGTCTAGACATGAATGACAGACAGCTTAGATATACTGTTGACGGTCTTGGAGGTAAGACAAACGGAATGCCCAGAGAAGATGGGTTTGATATATCAGTAGCAAGTGAGATAATGGCAATTTTGTGCTTATCACAAAGTATTGATGACTTGAAACAAAGAATAGGTAATATAATAATTGGGTACAGTTATGACAATGAACCTGTTACAGCTTCTATGTTAAAAGCGCAAGGTGCTCTTGCAGCACTTCTTAAGGATACCATTAAGCCGAATCTTGTTCAGACTCTTGAGGGAACACCAGCATTCATACACGGTGGTCCATTTGCAAATATTGCACATGGGTGCAACAGTGTGATGGCAACTAAATACGCTTTGAAGCTTAGTGATTATGTGGTTACCGAAGCAGGTTTTGGTGCTGATTTAGGTGCTGAGAAATTTTTTGATATCAAATGCAGAATGGCAGAATTAAAACCCAATGCCGTAGTTATTGTAGCTACTGTGAAAGCTTTGAAATATCATGGAGGGGTTAATAAGAAAAAACTTGGTGATACCAATGTTCAGGCTGTTAAAGACGGCATGGACAATTTATATAAGCATATAGAAAACATAACAAAAGTATTCAAAGTTCCTGCAGTTGTAGCTATTAATAAATTCTCGAATGACACTTTGGAAGAAATAGAAGTAATTAAAAAAGGCTGTGAATCTTATGGTGTAACTGCAGTAGAATGCCTTGTCTGGGGAAAAGGCGGAGAAGGTGGAATTGAACTGGCTGAGAAAGTAGTTGAGTTATGTGATAAGCAGAATGAATTTGAGTACTGTTATGAAAGTGATATGACTATAACTGAAAAAATAAAAGCTATTGCAACGAAAATATATGGGGCAGATGGCGTTGAATTTTCTTCTGAAGCTAAATCTATGCTGAAAGTAATAAGAGAAAAGGGATATGATAATCTGCCAGTATGTGTCGCTAAGACGCAGTTCTCATTTTCTGACAATACCAAACTGATATGCAGGCCTTCTGATTTTGTAATAACAGTCAGGGATTTGAAAATATCAGCTGGAGCAGGGTTTATTGTAGCTCTCACTGGAGAAATCATGACAATGCCTGGTTTACCAAAAGTGCCTGCAGCTGAATCAATTGATATTGATAATGAAGGCAAGATAACAGGACTATTCTAGTAAATATATATAATATTGATAATAAATGTCAATTGTCTATTGACACAACTCCTTTTGATGTTAGTATGAATTTCTAAATAATATCAAAAGGAGTGTTTATGTTAGCAGAATTTCTTGGTGCAGTAATTAAAAAAGATAGCAGATATCTGGTTGAAACGATTGAGATGAATGGTCATATGTATGTTATGTTTCCAAGAGTGGAAACCATTAATGCTATTGCAGGAAAACAAGATATACTGTCATATGGTATAAAAGAAAAATTTAAATTTGATATATCAGTAGGGAAATGTATATATCAAGAAGACTTCAAAGACGGTTTAGATGTTATAAGCTATGCATATTTTGAAGCATGTATTGTAAAAGGAGAAATGCCTGAAAATTTACTTTGGATAGAAGAAGCAGATCTTGATAAAGCAGATTTCATGTTAGGTGATGATATTGTATTAATGCATATTTCAAAGAGAAAGAAAACAAAAGAGGAGATATTAGAATCAAGCTGCAAGTATTTATATGACAAAAAGGAGATGCGAAATGGTTAAAATTTCTGTTGTACTGAAGAAAAATGATAAATATATCGTAAGAAAAGAATTTTTCGAAGAAGATCTGTTTTATGGATTCTGGGAAGTAAACAGTAGAAATATGAATGAAGAAAGTAATGATATTCAGCATGTAAATAGTATGTTTGAAGAATTGTATGGAATATCAATTTGTAAAACAAGTTTTTTAACATCGGTTAGCAATCCAGAAACAAGATATGATTTTTATCTTTCAGAATCAGATAAAGAAGAACCAATAAATTTTTCATCGTATGAGATAGTGAATGAAGAGCAACTAATCAGTTTAAATTTTATTTACCCTGATGCGCTATGCAGAGATAAACTGGTTTCATCGGAAAAGAGTCTTAGTCAAAGTGAAAAAGATATTCTTATAGCAGCAGACAAGCTTTTTCATATAAGAAAGAATGCTGCAAGAGCAGATACATTTATTGAACTTATGAATAATCATATTACAGTAAGTGAGTTTGAGGAATATATGCTAAGCAGAATTGAAACATATAAATACGGGATGCCACACTTTGGTTTTGCAGATGATTCTGAGACATCTCTATGTATATGGAAAGAATGATAGAATTAAAATCAAAATCATAATCATAATCATAATAAAGTGATGTATAACTGTGGTATCATATCCTAAGGGAGGGTGTGATATGTCTGATTATATGATTAAGAAATTGCCCGCAGTAGACTGGCAGGAAGCTTTACCTTTAGGAAACGGCACAGTCGGTGCCATGATTTACGGAAACATCCAAAAAGAAAGAATATTAATTAACCATGAAAGACTCTTTCGTTATCAAAAAGAGCCTATATATGATCCGTTCAGTAAGCATCTTAATGATGTTAGAAAACTTATGTTAGATGAAAAATATGACGAGGGTGAAAAATACTTTAACGAAAAATTTAAAGAATGCTGCAAGGAAGTATACAATGTTGACCCTTATCAGCCATTTGCTGAGCTTTCTATATTCAGAAAACCTGATGATGCATTTGCAGATTATAAAGCTGTACTGGATTTCCAGTCAGCCATAGCGACCGTCAGCTGGAAGGAGAAGAATACAAAGATTGTACGAGAAAGTTTTGTTTCATACGATACAGGATGCATATGTACATCAATGTATTCATCGGATGATAAACTGCTGAGTATAAAGGTGAATGTTGACCAGGTTGACGGTGGTGATGAGTATATGGATTCGAAATGTGAGATTAAGAATGATTGCTTAATATATGAGGCAAGATACAAAGACAAAAGGGAGCATGGGGCAGTTATATATGTGGAAACAACAGGTGGAAATGTTGACTTTGCTAAAGATACTATTATTGTTGAAAAAGCAAAAGTTATAAACATATATACGATGCTGTATATATATGAAGATGCAGATAAAGCTGTTAATCGTCTTATAAAACAGATTAAAAAATATGAATATAACCAGCTTAAGAAAAAGCATATTAGCACATGGAAAAAGCTCTATGGCAGTACCGATCTAGATCTCTATTCGGATAATAAGAATCTTTCAAATGAGGAATATCTTCTTAAGGCATATAATGATGAAAAACCGTTAAACTTGTTTCACACTATGTTTAACTATGGAAAATACCTTTTTATATCCTCTTCTAGAAAGAACGGACTGCCTGTGAATCTTCAGGGAATCTGGAATGGAACATATAATCCTAAATGGGATTCTGATATACATAATGATGAGAATGTACAAATGTGTTACTGGGCAAGTCTTGCCTTGGGGCAGTTTGATTCATCTATGGCCCTTTATGATTATTTTGATTCGCTTATTCCTCATTTTCGTGAAAATGCTAAAAAGATATATGGGTGCAGAGGAATTCTTGTGCCAATATGCATGAGCACTCATGGAAAGATAAGCGGAATGACAGGCAGATGGCAGTCTTGGATTTCAGCGGGAGGCTGGCTTAGTTCTCACTATTATGATTACTGGCTGTATACCAAAGATGATGATTTTCTAAAGCACAGAGCTGTGAGGTTTATGAAAGAGGTCGTGCTGTTTTATGAAGATTTTTTAATAACCGGAGAGGACGGAAAGTATATTTTTGTTCCTTCATTATCGCCTGAAAATGTTCCTAATGTTGAACATGCGTCAATGATGTGTGTAAATGCGACAATGGATATTGCAGTAGCAAAACAGTCTCTTACCAATCTAATAACTGCCTGTAGATATCTCGATATAGAGCAGGAGAATCTTGCAAGATGGGAAGCAATGTTGGATAAGATGCCTGATTACGAAGTAAACGAAGATGGCGCAATGAAAGAATGGCTGTATGATGATATAAAGGATAACTATTACCATAGGCATCAGTCTCATATATATCCTCTTTTTCCAGGATTTGAAATTACAAAAGAGAGTAATGGGAAAATATATAATGCAATAAAGACTGCAGTTGATAAAAGACTAACTATTGGATTTGTTCAGCAGACAGGATGGTCATATGCGCATATGGCTAATATATATGCCAGACTGGAAGATAAAGATAACGCATATGCCTGTTTGAACTATATCTTAAGAGCATGTACGGGAAGTAACCTTTTCACTTACCATAATGATTGGCGCGACCAGGGATTGACAGTTTACTGGTTTGGTCAGCATCCTCCATTTCAGATAGATGCTAATCTTGGATTTACTGCTGCTGTACTGGAAATGATGCTTTTCTCAAAACCAGGATTCTTAAGAATACTGCCAGCTTTGCCTGACCAATGGAAGAAAGGCAGAATAAAAGGTATACATACCAGAACTCGTACAAAATGTGATATATCATGGGATAAGTCAGATATTGAAATAGCAATTTTTTCACTGGAAGACCAAAAAATAACCATTCAGCTTCCCGTTATTCCAAATAACATTAACAGCACTTGTAAAAATATTGAATTAATAAATACAGATTTGCAGAATAATTACAGTTACTACAGTGTAGAGCTCAAAAAAGACGAAAAATGCATAATAACTGTTAAGTAGGAGGATGTATGTCAGACTATATGATTAAAGAAATGCCAGTCGCAAAATGGGATGAAGCTGTTCCGTTGGGAAATGGCAAAATAGGAGCTTTGCTTTTTGGAGGTATATTTAGAGAAAAGATAGTATTGAACCATGAAAGACTTTACAATAAGTCTGAACCTGTTGAAATAGGGGCTATAAGTCATAATATGGAAGTTATTCGGAAACTGATACTTGAAGGTCAGTATTCAAAAGCTGAACAGTTATATAAGAAGAGTGTTGATGATTCATATGAAAACAAAAAGGGTATTGATCCATATCAGCCTTTAGGTTTTATGTATATAGGCCAGGAAATCAAAAAAGTTTTTTCTGATTATATCTTTAAACTGGATTTTAAGAAAGCACTAGCAGAAATATCATGGAAAGAAGATGAAGTTTTACTAAAAAGATCAACATTTATTTCATATGATGAGGATGTAATATGTGTGTGTATAGAAGCTTCTGAAGAAGGTTATATAACAGCAAGAGTAAACATTGAAGGTGGTTCTGAATCTAAAGGCGTTATGGAATATACTTTGGATACTGATGATGATTTTCTGGTTTACAAAGTTAAATATCCTAATGGGTCTAACCATGGAGCGGTAGCGTATATTAAAGGAATAAATGGGATAAAAACTCATGATGAGAAGAATATACGAATCAGGAAATCTGACAAAACCTATATTTTCGTAAAAACATATGTTAATGAAGATGACAATAAAGCAGTCAGCAGAATAAAAAAGCAGCTGTTAAAATGCGATTATGAAAAATTAAAAAGATCTCATACAAAAAAATGGAAACAGCTCTATGGAAGTGTTGCTTTAGATATTGGACAAAGCAGGAAAGCTAAAAGCAACGAACAACTTCTCAAGGAAGCATATAACCAAAAAGCTTCAAAGGAGATAATACATACACTTTTCAATTATGGAAGATATCTTCTCATATCCTCTTCTAAAAAAGGCGGATTGCCAGCTAATCTTCAGGGTATTTGGAATGGAGACTATAATCCTGCATGGTCTTCAGATTTTCATCTTGATGAAAATATTCAGATGAATTACTGGGCAGCGCTTTCTTGTGGACTAAACGATTGCACAATGCCTTTTTATGACTATTTCGAGCAGTTCATAGAAGATTACAGGCAAAATGCAAAAAGAGTATATGGAGCTAAAGGCATACTGCTTCCTCTTGCGCAGACAACCGATGGAAAGTTCAATTCTCATTGGATTTCAGCAAGCGGCTGGATTGCACAGCACTATTTTGATTACTGGCTTTATACTGCAGATGATGATTTTTTAGTAAACAGAGCGATACCGTTTATGAAGAATGTAGTGGAGTTTTATGAAGATTATCTTATTATGGATAACTCTGGCACATATGTATTCGTACCATCATATTCGCCTGAAAACACACCGGTCTGCGAAAACAGATCATCGATATGTGTTAATGCTACTATGGATGTTGCAATAGCAAAAGAAGTTTTGACAAATTTAATTTATGCATATAAGCATCTAGACATTACAGATGATGATTCAGAAAAATGGCAGGATATGCTTAGTAAAATGCCAGAATATATGATTAACGAGGATGGAGCTTTTAAAGAATGGCTTCATGAGGACTTGAAAGACAATTACTATCACAGACATCAGTCCCACATTTATCCTCTATTTCCTGGATATGAAATAACAAAGCAGACATCACTTGAATATTATGAAGCAATTAAAAAAGCTGTAGACAAGAGGCTGCTAGTAGGTTTTAGCGAACAGACGGGATGGTCATATGCACATATGGCAAATATATATGCCCGTTTGGAGAATGGATATAAAGCTTCTATGTGTCTTTCAAATCTTATAAAATCCTGTGTTAAATCCAATCTTTTCACCTTCCACAATGACTGGAGAGGACAGGGTGTGACTGCTGACTGGTTTGGAGGAAATCCGCCATTTCAGATTGATGCAAATTTCGGATTTACCGCTGCAGTATTGGAAATGCTTGTGTTTTCCAAGCCTGCGTATATAAGGATTCTTCCTGCTCTAGATGAGAAATGGGAAAAAGGTTCAGTAAAAGGAATAAAAACCAGATGTGCATGTTCTGTGGATATTAAGTGGGACATTGTAAAAAAACGCATAACAGTTACATTAAACCCTATTAAAAGCAGTATTCTTACTCTTGAAATTCCGATGGGTTTTTCAGATATCTCCAATTCTGGCTGCAAAATCATTAATAAAAGGGATAAAAAATATGTAGATATTGAAATTGCAACTGGTACTACAGCAGTAATTGAAGTAAGCATATAAATGATAAGTCAAATCAAGAAAATAGTAGCCAAATGGTGTTAATTTGCTAATCATTGTTGTATAATTTAATTGGAGATGATGAGAAAATGGATGATAAAAGATTTACTATTAAAGAAATGGAGTATTTCTCTGCATACAGAGAAAACATGGTATTCGGAGTGACTCCGAAGGAAATCCTGGAAGATAAACTATTCAGCCTTGGATACTATTATGATGAAAGCGGTTTATCTGTTCCAGAAGATATATTCTACTGTCCTGTAAGTTTTATTGGTCAGTATATGAAAAAAAAGGGAAAGCTGGAATTTGAACCTGTGGATGACCCAATATCATATTACGAAGCTTACGAGCATGTAAAAACACAGATAAATATCGGACACATTGAAAATGGAGTCAGAATGCTTTCAGTTACGGAAACATATATTGATTATACAGTTAAAATAGCTCCAAAAGCTGTTATATATCCAAACTGCTTTATAGAGGGTGACTCATATATAAGCGAAGACTGTATCATAGGTCCTGACACAAAGATTGAGTCATCCAGAGTAGAAGCAGGTACTTCAGTTATAAAATCAGTTGTTCTTGAAAGTTCAATCGGACAGAACTGCACGATTGGTCCATTTGCTTATATAAGGCCCCATACACGCATTAAAGATAAAGTAAAAGTTGGGGATTTTGTAGAACTTAAGAATACGACAGTTGATAACAATACCAAAATTCCTCATTTCGTATATGCAGGAGATTCAGAGATAGGAAAAGCATGTAACATATCATGCGGTGTTATTACTGCAAATTATGATGGCAAGGCAAAATACAAGACAAAGATAGGTGATAATGTATTTGTAGGGTGCAATAGTACATTAGTAGCTCCGATAGAATTAGAAGATAACACTTTCATTGCTGCAGGTTCGACCATAGTAGATGACGTAAAAACAGGAACACTTGCAATAGCAAGAGCCCACCAGGTCAATAAAGAAGGCTGGGTAGAAAAAACAGGAAGAATGAAATAAATATGATCAGATCATATCATAAGGGGGAATGTGTTTTGGCTAAGAATGACATCAAAATAATGGGTGGCAATGCTAATCTTAAACTTGCAGCCCAGATAGCAAATTATCTAGGTGTTCCGCTTTTGGAATCAAAAGTCGGCAGATTTGCTGATGGAGAAATCCAAATGCTTATAAATGAGCTTGTCAGAGGATCAGATGTTTTTATAATCCAGTCAACCTGTCCTCCGGTGAATGAGCATCTTATGGAATTACTGATAATGACAGATGCCTTGAAAAGGTCATCAAGTGCAAGAGTAACAGCTGTAATGCCATATTTCGGATATGCAAGGCAAGACAGAAAAGCTCGTGCAAGAGATCCGATTTCAGCTAAACTTGTGGCAAATCTTCTTACAACAGCAGGGGTGGACAGAATACTAACAATGGATTTACATGCTCCACAGATACAAGGATTTTTTGACATCCCTGTAGATCATCTGGAAGGTTCAATAATCTTTTCTGACATGGTTCTTGACTTGATGAAAGGAAAAGATAAGTCAGATTTTATTCTTGTTGCACCTGATACCGGATCGGTTAATCGCATAAGAAAAATGGCAGATCTTACAGAACTTCCCATAGCGATTACAGATAAAAGAAGAACCAGAGCCAATGAGTGTGAAATAATGAATATTATCGGTGACATAAAAGGGAAGACCGCCATTATTATGGATGATCTGATTGATACAGCCGGTACAATAACAAAAGCTGCTAATGTAGTAAAGGAAATGGGTGCAGAAAAAGTTTTTGTGTATGCTACTCATGGTATTTTGTCTGCTGATGCTGTAGAGAAAATAAAAGATTCAAGTATAGAAAAAATGTATCTTCTAGATACCGTTCCTATACCAGAATCAAAAATGATAGATAAAATAGAAATTGTTGAAGTTGCAAAACTGTTCTCAGAAGCGATATATAAGATATATACAAATACATCCATGTCAGCTTTATTCAAATTTCCTCCTTCAATCGGGACAGAAAAATAATGGATAGATATGTAATAACAGGATTGGGAAACATAGGACTGAAGTATAGGAATACCCGACATAATATAGGGTTTATGGTTATAGATGAATTATCAGATATATTTAACATAAAGGTTAAAAAAAATCATTGCCTTGCTAATGTTGGAGAGGGTATAATTAAAAACCATCCTGTTGTTCTTGCCAAACCGAGAACATACATGAACTTAAGCGGACAGAGCATAAGAGCTCTTATGGACTGGTATAAATCCGATATATCCAGGCTCATTGTAATATATGATGATATGGACTTGCCCTTAGGTGATGTTCGTATAAGGTATAAAGGAAGTGGCGGGACTCATAATGGCATGAAGTCCATTCTTAATCATTTAGGGACAAATCAGTTCATAAGGATAAGGATAGGCATAGGCAGAGAACTGAATGAAGATGCAGTGAATTATGTTCTTGGGAGATTTCCAAAGCAGGAAAAACAGATAATATCTCAGGCTCTGGATACAGCAGTTAAAGCTATAACTTGCATATTATCTGAAGGAATAGATATTGCAATGAATAAATACAATAGCAAGAAAGATAAAGGTGATGTGTAGTTAAATGAATCCTTTTGTACAAGTATTTTCTGAAATTCCTCAGCAAAAAGGGATAGCAGATTGCATAGTGATGAAACAGACCCCCGTAGGATTGTCCGGACCGGGGAATTCTTTATGCCCGTTAGTTTCCTATGTAACCGCAAAAATGGTGTCAAGAAAACTGCTAATAATAACGCATTCCAGAACTTCAGCAATATCCATATACCAGAACCTCATTTCACTATATGGAGATGATGTAGTATATCTTCCTGTGCGAGAGCTTATGCTGTTTGACATAGATGCTTACAGCAGTAATGAGAAGCAGGCAAGAATCAATGCCTTGTTCAGAATTGCTACACAAGATTTCCAGGCAGTAGTTGCCTGTACTGAAGCTTTAACTGTAGGCACAACTTCAAAAGAGATATTCATAAACCACCTGATACAGCTAAAAAAAGGTTATGAGTATGATATGCAGGCATTATGTGATAAGTTATCTGAATTAGGTTATTCAAGAAGAGCTTTGACAGAAGAGCAGGGACAGTTCAGTGTAAGAGGTGGGATTGTTGATATATATTCACCAAATTACGATAATCCTGTAAGATGTGAATTTTTCGGTGATGAAATTGATAGTTTGCGTTTCTTTGATGCTCAGACACAAAGGTCCATAGATGATGTGGGAGAAACTACTATAATTCCTTTTTGTGAATTTTTAATTACAAGAGATGAAGAAGATCAGATTTCAGAAAAGATAACTGATAACTGGGATCTTCAGAAACTTCAAAATGGCGAATACTCAAAAATTATGGATAGATACTTTGCAATATTGGGAAAATGCGTTATGACAGCAGAGTATTTTAAAGACATGAATGTTCTTACTGTTGTTCATAATGATGTAAGATGTCATGCTGTTGCAGAAACAGTGTATAAAGAGTATGCAAATGCATGTGTGAATTTATTACAGAAGAAGAAAACATTGACACAGGCATGTGTAATGCAGAAGGACATATACTCACTGTATTCATTTTTAAAACCTGATTTAGTACTGGTATATGATAAATCTGATTACAATATACCTTTATATAGGGATTTTGACATATCATTCGACCAGCCTGCATCATATAGAGGGAACATGGAACTGTTTTTGGAAGACTTTTATGAATACAAAAATCAGGATATGTATATTTTTATCAGTTCAGACCGAAGAAAGCAGACAGAATACCTTAAAGGCTTTTTTGAAGACAATGGTTTTAGTACACATATAATTGATAAAGGCCAAGAATATGCAATACAACCTAAGAGCGTATATATTCTAGAAGATGGTTTTAATGAAAGTTTTGTCTCAAAAGAAGCAAAAATAGTAAGCATATCTGTAAGCAGGATATTCAGGAAAAATGCTAAACAAAAGCCAAAAAAGATAAGAGATGATGATTTCTTTGCCCAGATTCAGCCTAACGATTATGTTGTACATGATTATCATGGTATCGGTATATATCAGGGAGTAGAGAAAATTGAAATTGAAGGTATTATTAAAGACTATATTAAGATTGCATACAGAAATGAAGATGTTCTTTATGTTCCTGTAAGCAAGATGGATCTTATACAAAAATATGTGGGTTCAGGAGAGAAAACTCCAAGAATTACAGGTCTTGGCGGAAAAGAATGGGAAAAACAGAAGAATAAAGTTCGAAAAGCCGTCAGAGATATAGCAAAACAGCTAATAGAGCTGTATAGCAGAAGAACTGCTGTAAAAGGACATATCTTTTTGCAGGATACTCCCTGGCAGATATCATTTGAAAATGAATTTGAATACGAAGAGACTGATGATCAGACAAGATGTGTTGAAGAGATAAAAGAAGATATGGAATCTGCAAAGGTAATGGACAGGCTTTTATGTGGTGATGTCGGATATGGTAAGACTGAAGTTGCATTAAGAGCTGTGTTTAAAGCAGTGATGGATGGGAAACAAGTTGCTTTTCTTGCTCCTACTACCATGCTTGCTTTACAGCATTACAATAATTTTGTTGAAAGAATGAAGAATTATCCTGTTAATATTGACCTCTTATGCAGACTGAGGAATAAAAAAAGACAGAGCAAAACTATTTCAGACCTTCTAAAAGGTAAGGTTGATATATTAGTAGGTACTCACAGGTTATTAGAGAAGGATGTTATCTTCAAGGATTTAGGTCTTTTAGTTGTTGATGAAGAACAGCGTTTTGGTGTTGCTCAGAAAGAAAAAATAAAGACATTGAAACCTACAATTGATGTTCTGTCTCTTACTGCAACTCCGATACCAAGAACAATGCATATGGCCTTGTCTGGAATCAGAGATGTCAGCACTATTTATGATCCTCCTGAAAAAAGATTTCCTGTTCAGACATATGTGCTTGAATATGACCCTGAAATGATTAAAGAAGCAATATTGCGTGAAAAGGACCGGGGTGGACAGGTATTTTATCTGTATAACAGAGTTATGGATATGGACAATAAGTTTTATCAGCTTCAAAACATGCTAAAAGATGATGTCAGGATATGTATAGCTCACGGACAGATGCAGGAAAAACAATTTGAAGATACAATAATCAGATTTATAAATCATGAATATGATTTACTTTTGTGTACTACAATAATTGAAGCAGGGATAGATATACCAAATGCAAATACTCTTATAATTGAAGATGCAGACAGACTTGGTCTTGCACAGCTTTACCAGATTAAAGGAAGGGTAGGTCGCTCTGAAAGAGTAGCGTATGCATATATAACATATAAACGGGGTAAAGAGCTGACTGAAGAGGCATCAAAAAGACTTCAGACGATTAAAGAATATACAGAGTTCGGTTCAGGTATTAAGATTGCAATGAAGGATCTTGAGATAAGAGGAGGCGGTGACCTTCTAGGAGCAAATCAGTCAGGGTTCATGCAGGGTGTTGGATATGATATGTACGTAAGGATACTTTCTGAGGAAATTGCACGAATGAAAGGTGAGAAAGTCAAGGATGCCCTGGTTGAAACAAGTATTGATTTAAATATAAGCGCATACATAGATAAGTCATATATTCAGGATGATTTATCAAGACTCAAAATGTATAAAAGGATTGCGCTAGTAGAATCTGTATCTGAAAAACAGGATATTATTGATGAACTTATAGACAGATATTCTGAACCGCCTGGTCATGTATTAAATATAATTGATGTTGCATATACAAAAAATCTTGCATCAAAAGCGGGTATATCTGAAATCAAACAGAATAAAAAAGGATTTGATATAATTTATGATAAAAAAGAAGCATTCAGATTTGGAGATGTAATAAATGTACTGGATGTGTTAAAATGCAGGTACTCAGTTAAAACATATGATTTTTTAAGAATCAGGGTTGAAACTAATAAAAAACATGAAGCTCTTCTTGAATTTGTTATAAAATTAATGGAAAATGTATTAATAAATACGAAATTAGAAGTAAAAGATGCATATGAAATAAAATAAGACTTGATAAAGAGTAAGGGGATATTGTAGAATTAGTATTCGGTAAACCAGTTAATTATATCTGATATCAAAAAGGAGATATGAAATGGCAGTAACTAAAGGCATAAAGGAAAATACCGCAAAAAAAGACAGTAAAAAAAATACAAAAGAGATATCAAAGGAAGAAACCATTATAAGATATGGATTTCTTGGACTTGGTGTAATTGTCGCTCTTTGTATAATATATTTTGTAGTGGCAAGCTTAATACCAAAGAACTATGTTAAAGTTGGCAATAGCAATATTGCAGAAGAAGAATTCATGTATAAAACGAATACGCAATATAATGTATTTGTAAACTACTATCAGGATTACATCGCAGGTTTGGGTTTTGACATTACTACACAGGATGGTGTATTGAACTTTTTAAAGACAGCATTTGATAATCAGCGTTCATTTGGACAGATGCTTCTTGAGAATGTTGTGGATTCTATACAGGAACAATATATTATTTTGGATTTAATTGAAGAAACAGGTTTTCAAATAGATGAACAGGAACTGGAAGAAAGCTATAACATACAGCTTACAAACATTCAAAAAGCAGCAGATGAAGCTGGTTATGATTTGGATGATTATGCAAAAATATATTATGGAACCACTTTCAAAACTATGGAAAAAGTAATAAAGCAGACTCTCAAAGTTCAGCAGTATTCCAGTTATATTGAGGAGCAGAATCTTAGTGCTGTTACTGAAGACAGAGCAAGAGCTTATTATGAATCAGTTGATGGAGAAGGAAATAAGATCAAAGATGATATTGATAAAGTTACTGTTGTAACAGTATTGAAGCGTACCGTTGATGAGCAGCTTAATCCTTTGTCTGATGATGTTGTTGCTGCAGCTAAAATAAAAGCTGAAGAAGTTTACCAGCTTGCACTCGGAGGACAGGATATATATGAGCTTGCTGAACTTTACAGCGATGATCTTGTTGATTCCGTAGAAGACGAAGAAGCAGACCAGGAAGAAGAAACATCAACTACAAAGCCTGGTGAATATACATTTACAAAGAATGAGGTTCGTGTAACAGATCTTGCTGATTGGGCTTTTGAAGCAACTGAAGGCGATATTACACTATTAGAAACCGAAATAGGGTACATGGTAATCAAGTTAATAGACAGAACGGAATTTGATACTGTAAAAGATGATGTTTACAGACTTATATCAAGCAGTGATTATGAGCTTCAGATGCAGGAATATAAAGCAATGAGTAAATATGCTGTTATGCACTACAGGCTGTATCAGGATCTTTACCTAAGTTATCAGACAGAACAATAAACAAAAAAAGGAGCTTGCTAAAGAGATAATTGATAAACTCACAAAGAGCTCCTTTCTTTTTGCCCGTTATACTTGAATATATGTTGTAACGGGACTATAATGTATTAGTTAAATACTTATTTATGAGGTGGATATATGACATTTATAGAAAGAACTATTCAAAGAGCTAAAACAAACATAAAAACCATAGTGCTTCCTGAATCAGAAGATATAAGAACTTTGAAAGCGGCATCAACAGTACTTAAAGAAGGTATTGCTGACATAATACTATTAGGTAATAAAGAACAGATTATGAAAGATGCTAAAGGTTTGTATATCCCTGAAGATAAGATAGTTGAAATAGATAAATTTGAAAAAATGAACGAATATGCTAATGCTTTATATCAGTTAAGAAAAGAAAAAGGCGTAACATTGGAAATAGCATATAAATTATTGGAAAACCCTTTGTATTTTGCAGTTATGATGGTTAAGATGGGTGATGCTGACGGAATGGTGGCAGGAGCAGTGAATGCTACAAGTAATACATTAAGACCGGCTTTACAGATTTTGAAAACAGCAAAAGGAACAAAGATAGTAAGCGCATTCTTTATAATGTGCGTACCTGACTGCGAATATGGAGCAAACGGTGTATTTGCATACGGAGACTGCGGACTTGTCGAGAATCCTGACGCAGACCAGCTTTCTGAAATAGCGATATCTACATCAAAATCTTTTGAAATGCTTGTTGAGGAAAAACCCGTAGTTGCAATGTTAAGTTATTCCACCTATGGAAGTGCGAAATCAGAATTAACAGATAAAGTTATTGAAGCAACTAAATTAGCAAAGGAAAAAGCACCCGGTTTATTACTTGATGGAGAACTTCAGGTTGATGCTGCTGTAGTAAAAGAAATAGGGCAGAAGAAAGCACCTGGTAGTGAAGTTGCTGGGAAAGCTAACGTAATGATATTTCCAAATCTTGATGCGGGAAACATTTCATATAAGATAACGCAAAGATTAGCAAAAGCTGAAGCATACGGACCTCTTTTGCAGGGAATAGCAAAGCCTGTAAATGATCTTTCAAGAGGATGTTCTGCAGAAGACATAGTGGGGGTTATTGCCATAACAGCTGTACAAGCGCAGTTTGCGTAAATTTATACAGCAAGGCTAGGGGGAAAATGAAAGTTCTAGTAGTTAATACCGGCAGTTCATCATTAAAGTATCAGTTAATTGATAGCAGTAATGAGAGAATGCTTGCAAAGGGTTTATGTGAAAGAATTGGGCTTGTAAACGGTATCCATTCTTATACTAACTCTGAAAACAAATCATTTGTAAATGAATGTGTCATAAGAGACCACGCATATGCTTTCAAAATAATGCTGGAAGCTTTGATATCTGATGAATATGGGGTTCTTAAAGATATTAGTGAGATAGATGCTGTAGGCCACAGAGTAGTGCATGGCGGGGAGAAATTCAACAAACCTGTTCTTATAGACGATAGCGTAATTAAAATAATAGAAGACTGCATAGATTTAGCTCCATTACATAACCCTGCTGGCATATCAGGGATAAGAGTTTGTCAAGAAATACTAAAAGATGTTCCAATGGTAGCTGTTTTTGATACAGCCTTTCATCAGACAATACCTGACTATGCATATATGTATGCTTTACCATATGAAATGTATGAGAAGTATGGCGTACGTAAATATGGTTTTCATGGAACAAATCACAGATATGTTTCTAGAAGAGCTGCTGAAATTATGCAAAAACCGCTAGAAAAAATTAAGATTGTTTCCTGTCACTTAGGAAGCGGAGCTTCTATATGCGCTATAGATAAAGGAATGTCAATAGACACATCAATGGGATTTACTCCATTGGCAGGCTTAGCTATGGGCACAAGAAGCGGAACAATTGACCCATCCATTATTTCATATATAATGGACAAAAAGCATATGTCTGTTGAAGAGGTAAATGATTACTTAAATAAAAATTCTGGCATATTAGGGGTTTCCGGAATCAGTAGTGATTTTAGAGATTTAATCAAAGCGAAAGATGAAGGACATAAAAGAGCACAGCTTGCTTTGAATATTTTTGCGTACAGAGTCAAAAAGTATATATGTGAATATGTTGGTGTTATGGGTGGAATAGATGCACTTATATTTACTGCAGGTGTTGGCGAGAATAACGCTTATATAAGAGAAGCAATAACCAATAATTTGGATATATTCGGAATTAAAATGGACAAAAAAAAGAATAATGCAGCCAAGGGCGAGGCAGATGTCAGTAAAGACAGATCTAATGTAAGGATACTGATTATACCTGCAAATGAAGAGTTAGAGATAGCCAGACAGTGCAAAAGTTTGCTTGAAGCAGTCAACTAAAACAAATATGTCTTGACAAGGTAAAACTGCCACCATATAATAGCACTTGTCGGTTTTTTTGAAAGGTACTAAATGAAAATTGACATAACCGATATAATAGAAAGAGACGGAACTGCTAAAAAGTTCGAAATGGATGTTGACAGCCACAAAACTGGCGGTGGCATGACCTTAGTCGGATTTTTAGGTGATATACACCTAAAAGGTGACATATGTAACAATGAGGGCATCCTGACTGTAACTGCAGAAATCACTGGGCAACTTGATGCGAAATGTTACAGATGTCTAAAGCAGATAGTAAAACCGTTTACTATAGAAATGGAAGAGATTTTTGAACCAGCGAACAGTTCAGACAACTTGGATAACTATGAATACTCAGGACGTATCCTGGATATATCCCAAGCGGTAATTGATTCCATATTTCTAAACATCCCTGACAGGGTATTATGTGTACCTGATTGTAAGGGACTTTGCCCGAATTGCGGATGCGATCTTAACGAAAAAGAATGCAAATGCAAAGAAGAAAGCCAAGAAAACAATAAATTTGCGGCTTTAAGGGATTTAATTAAAGAATAATGCTAATAATACAGGAGGTGTAAAATGGCCGTACCAAAAAGTAAAGTATCAAAACAAAGAAAACGTAAAAGAAGAACTTTTTATAAACTTGAAACGCCTAATCTGGTAAGATGCTCACAATGCCATACTCTTAAGCGTCAGCACAGAGTATGTCCTGAATGTGGATATTATGATGGGAAAGAAGTTATAAAACAAGAAGCGGAAAAGTAATATTATAAGGCGATGTACATATCGCCTTTTTGCTATATGGAAAAAAAAGCAATCGCTATAAAACAAGTTCAGAACAGAAGTTTAGCAAAAAAGGCCGGAATAAAATCCGGTGATTTTTTGCTTTCTGTAAATGATGTTTCAATTAAGGATATATTTGATTATCAATATCAGATTTCAAATGAATACATAACTTTGGAAGTTATCAAGCAGAAAACAGGGAAACTTGTTAAATTGGAAATAGAAAAAGACATTGACGATGATCTTGGACTGGTTTTTGAAAAAGAATTAATAGATGACGAGAAATCCTGTCATAATAAATGCATATTCTGTTTTATTGACCAGCTTCCAAAAGGAATGAGAGAATCTTTATATTTCAAAGATGATGATGCAAGGCTTTCCTTTCTGACCGGCAGTTATGTTACTTTGACAAATATGTCATATGATGATATTTCCAGGATTGCTTCAATGCATTTTTCACCAGTTAATGTTTCCGTACACACAACTGATCCGAAACTGAGATGT
>ERZ795048.670-NODE-670-length-35187-cov-53.774963_pt1 | contig 35187 bp, 27 predicted proteins | sample MGYA00375132_ERZ795048 | MGnify/ENA primary metagenome ERZ795048 (study PRJEB30177, sample SAMN05720225) | activated sludge metagenome | isolation source: Anaerobic digester | place: Hong Kong | collected 2014-12-17 ... | reverse complement strand
CTCGTTTCAGCTAAAGAAATCCTCGGGCAACGGGTACTCGTGGGGGATAGCAGATTGCTTTGTCGTCCTCTCCAAAACGTCATTGCCGAGGCGAGGAACGAGCCTGAAGCAATCCGCCCTACTTACACCGTCATTGCGAGGGCAAAGCCCGAAGCAATCTGCTATACACCACGTTCCTATACAACAGATTGCTTCACTTCGTTCGCAATGACTTTGTGGAATGGAGGCGGGCTTCGCAATGCCGTGTTAAAAGAGAAGTGAACTTTGTAATTACGTGTTACAATCCAAATATTTTGTTTTAACATTGAGAATTATTGTTAAGTTTTAAGCTATGAATGTCTATGTGTTGAAAAAATAAATTATATAAAAAAAAACTTGTAACTTTCCTAAAAGTTTGTATATTAGAGCATTAATTTATTAACTAATACATATATTATGAAAACTCAACTATTAATTTTGGCCATTGTTGTGTCTTTATTGCTTGGTTTATCTCAGATTATGATTTCTCAAGAGGTAATGAATATTAACAAAAAAGACAATACAACAATTAGTATTCCTGTTTCTGATATTCAGAGCATTACTTTTGGCGGGAATGCACCTGTGGCAACCGGTAATACAGTAACAGATATTGAAGGGAATGTTTATCCTGTTGTAAAAATCGGTCATCAGGTTTGGATGGCAGAAAATTTAAGAACCACAAAGTATAATGATGGGACAGCTATTAAGCTTTTACCTGATTACGATTTGTGGAAAACAGAAACAGGTGGTGCATTTTGTTATTATATGAATAATGCAGATAACAAAAATCCTTTTGGGGGACTTTATAATTTTGCAGCCGTAAAAACAGGAAAGCTTTGCCCCGATGGGTGGCATGTGCCGGTTTTAGAGGAGTGGCAAGCACTCACACGATATTTAAATGATATTCCGGGAGCAAAACTTAAAGAGAAAGGAACAACAAATTGGGTTAAAAATGCAACTAATGCTAATAACGAGACAGGATTTACAGCATTACCCGGCGGTCATAGGTATGCCTCTGGTAAATTTACGAGTTTTGGAAATCAAGGAAGCTGGTGGACTAAAACAAAGAAAAGTGAAGCCGAAGCTTATTATATAGTAATTCACGATTATACGAGCTTGGTGCCTTCGTATGTATCAAAAGTTAATGATGGGCGTTCAGTTCGGTGTGTTCGCGATTAATGAAAAACATCATTTTTAATTGTTTTCTCTGTTTACTATTAGGTTACGTTTATTTATAACTAAGCCTGACTTTTTATTGTAATATATAGTTGCGATTATGGTAATGGCAATTGTAAAAATTCTGAATATGTTAGAGTATATATCTCCTAGGGCATTATCATTTGTTTCAAACAATGCCCACGATAAGTTCATAAGTGTGTGAAGAAATATTGGAACCCATATATTCGACTCCCATTCAATGTATAGCCATGCATACCATGCTGCTCCCATGGCTGTTACTGTAAATATTCCAAATGCTTCAAAAAAGTTATCGCTCTGATAAATATGCCCAAAGCCGAAGAATATAGATCCTAATAATGCTGCAGGAATAAAGCCCCAACCCAGTTTTTTGAATAGTATTCCGAATAAAAATGCTCTAAAAAGATATTCTTCGAAAAAGCCTGCAAACAGAGTACTTTTTAATAAAACAAACCAATTAGAAGAGAATAGTAGCTTAAAAAAAACTTGGAAGAATTACTCCCAAGTTTTATATTATGATTATTAGTTTAATTACTTAAATGCTTCCTCAAAATTTTCTTCAAAAACCTTAGTCATTACATCGCAAGCATATTTGAACATTCTGGTATAATCATCTGCATTTGTATAAGTAAATTCATACTTATCTTCATGTTTAAATAATTTTGAAGCTTCAGGAATAACCTCTTCAGCACTATTAATTGAGTTTATATTAAACATACCTAGCAAATCTATCAGTTGTTCTTCATTCAATTTATCTACAAGTGGTTTCATTCCTGCACCAAAGTGCTGAATTACTTTTTGGGTATTTGTGAAACTTCCCCCACTTTCGAGGTGAGTGCTTGCCGGCATAATTAGATCTGCCATTTGTGCTGTTTCTGACATAATATAATCTTGAACCATAATAAACTTGGCTTTAACAAGCATATCTTTTATGGATTCTTTGTCGAGAGCACAACCTATCGGGTCTTCGCCAAATATAAATAGATTTTTATACTTACCTTTTTCAATTCCTTCGGCAACACATTGATCATCAGGATTTGGTATTTCTGTTTGCCATACCTCGCTTAATTTTTTAATATTTTCTTTTTCCGAAAGATTAATTGTTCCTGGTCCATAACAACAATATGCTCCCATGTCTAATAAACCTTGTGCGTTATTTTTCTCTTTAAGAGCAATTATTCCGCTTGCTGTTTTCCCTAGCTTGCCGGTAATTAATGTCATGTTTCTAAATTCAAAACTTGTATTTCCGGAGACCTCTTTTTCTACAAATATTAATACTGCATTTTGTTGTGCATTGAATTCATTAGCGAATTTTTCAACTATATCTTTTCCGCCTGCTGCAATTGTAAGTTTATTATAATCTTCTTTTAACAGATTAGTCTTGTAAGCAGAAAAATTGATGCATCTATCCTTAATAAATAGTTGATTTTCTAAGTTGTTTTTGAGTAAATAATAATTTACCGCTTTTGCAAAATAGTAATAAGAATCGATTAAAACCTCTTCATCTGTTTTGTGCTTTAGCAGATGTTTTTTGGTTGTAGAATACAATGCTACCGGAATATTTTTAAAATTCCTTGCTTCGTTTACCATAAAACCAATTGTAGCATTATCGATGTTTAATTTAGGTGAGAATAAATAAATTTTACTTGCTTTTTCAATTTCATTAAAAGGAACATTTGCCATTGAATTATGTACATAACCCTTACCAGAAAATACATAATGAAAACTATGCACATTATTGGTTTTTACGCCTGCTCTTGCTAACTTTTGAACTAAATACTGTTCCTCATTTGTGAGTCTTGCTCCTGCAAAAAAAGCATTTTGGGATGCCTCTGTATTGCTGATTTTTGACAAAATAATTTTATATGCTTCATCAAAACTAATCTGGATATGTTTTCCATCTTTTTTAAGCATTGGTTTTACTATTCTATTGGCACTATTATAGAAGTGATAACCAAATTTTGCGTATTTATCCAGATTGCCGGTTTTATTTACTAAGCCTTTTGCTCCTGTTACTCTAAAAATGAAATTGTTTTTATGATGTATGTTGATTGCTTCACCTGTACTTCCATAAGGGTTGATTGTAGTAAAAACATCTGTTTTTACAGGTCCTGGTTTAAAAGCTACATTTTCGGTAATAGCACCTGTAGGGCAAGCAGAAATACATAATCCGCAGCTTTCGCAGTTAGTGTTCAAGAGGCTGTTGCCCATACTTGGTACCACGACAGTTTCAAAACCTCTTTTTGCTAACCCTAAGGCTTTAGCCCCAACGATTTCGCTACAAATTCTCACACATCTAGAACACAAAATACATTTATTATTGTTAATTTCTATAAATGGATGGCTAAAGTCCACAGGTATGTTATTATACTCTCCTTTGTATTTATTCTGGTCTGCTTTATATTCTGTTGCATAAACCTGCAAATCGCAATTAAAGAATTCAGAGCAACCACATTCAAGGCATCTTGCAGTTTCTTCTATTGCTATTTGGTCATTATTATAACCTAATTCTACTTCATTAAAATTTTTTCTTTCCTTAGCTTCAAGCACAGGCATTTCTTTTCTAAGTTGCATTTCGAAATGCCCTTTATATTCATTCTCGTCTTGAATATTAAAATTATCCTTTTTGCTAACAAATTCTTCTTCAAGCGGGCTTAATTCTTCTCCCATCAAATACTGGTGAACACTATGCGATACAATTTGTGCTTGGGCAATTGCTTCAATAATTGTTGCGGGACCACTTACTCCATCACCTGCAGCAAAAATGTTAGGAATACCAGTTTGTAATGTATTAGGGTCTGCATCCAAGTTACCCCACTTATTGATTTTTAATTCTCCTGTTGTAGTATGGTTATTAATATCTTTTATAAAGTTTACATCAGTTTTTTGACCTATTGCTGCAAGAATGTAATCTACTTCTAAATCAAATTCAGAGCCCGGAACTTCAACTGGTCGTCTTCTTCCTGAATTATCCGGTTCGCCAAGTTCCATTTTAATCAAAGTTACAGATTTTACTACCCCATTTTCGCTGTTAACTTTTACTGGGTTTGTAAGAAACAGATACTCAACGCCTTCAACTTTTGATTCATGAATTTCAATAGGGTTTGCGGGCATTTCATGCTCGGTACGGCGATAAACTACATAAACCTTTTCTGCATTACAGCGTATTGCAGTTCGGCAACAGTCCATTGCAGTGTTTCCACCGCCTACTACAGCTACTGTTTTTCCGGTAAAATTTGCTCTTTTACCGGTTGCTTGCATATTACGAAGAAAATCTATTCCAGAAAATACATTGCCAGTTTCTTCGCCGGGAGTACGCATTAGTGTTCCCTTTTGCGAACCGATTGTTAGAATTATTGAATCATATTTATCTTTAAGTTTGGCATAGCTTAAATTGTCTCCTAACTTTTGATTGGAGAATATTCTAACTCCAAGTTCAGTAATTGTATCAATTTCTTTGTCAAGTACATCGTTTGGTAATCTATACTCAGGGATGCCATAACGTAGCCAACCACCGGGTTCGGGCATTGCTTCGTAAATATCGCATTGATGTCCTTTTATTTGCAACCAATAAGCTGCTGATAGACCTCCTGGCCCAGCTCCGATAATTGCAAGTTTTTTATTTGTTGATGGAGCAACATCCGGCTTATAATGGTGGTCTGAGCTTAAGTCTTTATCAGCCGCAAACCTTTTAAGATAATCAACCCCAACTCCTGTGCCTTCAAGCAAATTGCGACGACATTTAAGTTCGCAGGGTCTTACACAAACTCTTCCACAAATTGCCGGTAATGGATTTTTTTCTTTTATTAATCCTATTGCTTCGCTATATTGTCCTTTTTCTATAAGACTGATATAACCTTGCACATCTACATGTGCCGGACAAGTTAATTTGCAAGGACCTACGCAATCGGCATAATGATTGCTCATAATTAAGTCTAATGCAGTTTTCCGAGCTTTTTTTACTTTATCATTTTTTGTATGTACTACCATGCCATCAGCTACCAGAGTAGAACAGGATGGTTGCATATTTTTCATTCCTTCAACTTCAACTACACATACAAAGCATGATGAGTAAGGTTTTAATCTTTCGTCGTGGCACAATGTTGGGATTTTTATTCCGTTTCTTTGGGCTACTTGCAAAATGGTCTCGCCCACTTTAGCTTCATATTGTTTGTTATCTATGCTTACTTTAATCATAGTTTTAATTTTTCTTGATTAGATGATTTATAAAAGATCAATAGCATTGAAGTTACATTTTGTATAGCATACTCCGCAATGGATACATAAGTCTTGATCGATGAAATGTATTTGTTTGCGTTCTCCTGAAATTGCATTTACCGGACAATTTTTTGCACATACTGTACAACCGGTACAATTTTCTTCGTTTATTTTATAGGTTATAAGTTTTTTACAAACTTTAGCCGGACATTTTTTATCGTAGATATGAGCTTCGTATTCGTTTCGGAAATATTTTATTGTAGTAAGAACGGGGTTTGGAGCTGTTTGTCCGAGTCCGCAAAGAGAGTTTTCTTTAATCTGAATCGAAAGTTCTTCAAGTTTTTCAATATCTCCGTCAACTCCTTCTCCATCGCAAATTCGTTCAAGGATTTCTAACATTCGTTTAGTTCCAATTCTACAAAATGTGCATTTACCACAAGATTCTTTAACAGTAAAGCTTAGAAAGAATCGTGCTATATCAACCATACAGGTAGTTTCGTCCATTACAACCATCCCTCCCGAGCCCATAATAGCACCGGTAGCGTTTACCGAATCATAATCTATTATTGTGTTATCTAAACTTGCAGGAATACATCCACCGGAAGGGCCTCCCAGTTGAACGGCTTTAAATTTTTTGTTCTCCTGAATTCCGCCACCGAGTTTATAAATTATGTCATGCACTGTAATACCCATAGGTACTTCTACAAGACCTCCATGTTTGATTTTTCCTGTTAATGCAAAAACTTTTGTGCCTTTTGACTTTTCTGTTCCATAGGATGCAAATTTTTTTGCTCCATTAGATATTATCCACGGAATGTTGCTAAAGGTTTCAACATTATTTATGTTAGTAGGTTTATTCCATAATCCGGATTCGGCAGGAAAGGGAGGTCGTTTTGTTGGCATTCCTCGTTTACCTTCAATAGAGGCTATTAGTGCAGTTTCCTCGCCACATACAAAAGCACCGGCACCTTCTTTGACATAAATATCGAAATTGAAATCTTTTATCCCAAAGATATTTTTTCCAAGATAAGCTTTTTCGCGAGCTTGATTTATTGCGATATTTAATCTTTTAATTGCAAGCGGATATTCTGCCCTGCAGTAAATAATACCACTTGTCCCTGCAATCGAATAGGCGCAAATCAACATGCCTTCTATTACTGTGTGTGGGTCGCCTTCTAGTAAGGAGCGATCCATGAAAGCTCCGGGATCCCCTTCGTCGGCATTACAAATTACATACTTTTCATCGCTTTGATACATTTTTGCAAATTGCCACTTTTTGCCGGTAGGGAATCCTGCTCCACCCCTTCCTCTTAAACCTGAATCAAGTATTTCTTGAATTACTTGATCTTGCGACAATTTATCATTAGCAATTTTTTTTATTGCTGAATATGCACCTTTAGCCTCTGCTTCTTCGATATTTTCAGGGTCTATGTAGCCACAATTACGCAGGGCAATTTTAACTTGATCATCTAAAAAACTCTGATCGCTACCTTCAAAATAATTACCGTAAACTACACTGTCTTTTTTTAGTTCATTATTTAATAGATGCTTGTTTAAAATATTCTCAACTCTTGATTCATCTACATTACCATAAATAATAGAACCATTGCTGTCAACTATTTCTACAAGTGGTTCATTATAACACATTCCAATGCAGCTTGTTTTGCCTAGTTCGAATTTATACTTACCTGATTTTTTTAATTCAAGCAATTTGTTGTAAGTTTTATTGGCTCCTGCAGCAATGCCGCAACTGCCAAGTCCTACAATAATTTTAGTCTTTTCCATAATTATGGTTTAATATTTTCGTTAAGCTCTTTTTCTTTTCTTATTATCTCCTTTATAATTTTTACACATGATTTACCTGTGAGTTTACCATAAGTTTCATTGTTTATCATCATTACAGGTGCTAACGAACAACATCCTAAACATGCAACCGATTCTAAAGTAAAAAGATTGTCGCTTGTGGTTTTTCCGTCTTCAACATTTAGTTCTTCTTGTATCGCTTCTGTAATAGCTGTAGCGTTTTGTACATGACAAGCGGTTCCATGGCATACTTTGATAATATATTTACCTACAGGATTTAATCTAAATTGAGTATAAAAACTTGCTACTCCGTACATTTCGCTTAGTTGATGATCGGTTTTTTCTGCAATACGTTCAAAAGCTGCTCGTGGTAAATACCCGAATAAATTCTGTGTTCCTTGGAGTAAAGGAATTAAATTTCCTCTTTTGTTTTTTAAGCTGTCAATTAGTATATCCAACTTAGATAAATCAAAGTTCTCTTTTATATCTGGTTTTGGGGTTTCTTTGTTTGGAATTCTTTTTACTCTCATATCGGGTAGTTTATAAAATTAAATCTTAAAGATAATTTATTGTTAAAAAACGGGAGCAGAAAGCTCCCTTTTTTTTAAACATAGAAGCACGAACTAAACAATGCCTTGAGCTAGCATTGCATCGGCAACTTTTACAAAACCTCCGATATTTGCTCCGTCAACGTAGTTAACAAAACCGTCATCTTTAGTTCCAAATTTAACACAAGTTGCATGGATGTCTTTCATTATTTGGTGTAAACGCTGATCAACCTCTTCTCTTGTCCACGATAAACGCAATGAGTTTTGGCTCATTTCTAAGCCAGAAACAGCAACACCTCCTGCATTTGCTGCTTTACCCGGACCATAAAGAATTTTGTTTTCGATATATTCTTCCATTGCTTCGGGAGTACTTGGCATATTTGCCCCTTCCGAAACGCAAATACAGCCATTTTTTATAAGAGTTTTGGCTTCTTCTCCATTTATTTCATTTTGGGTAGCGCAAGGTAGAGCTACATCGCATATCTCGCCCCATGGTCTTTTGCCATCAACATATTTAACTCCGTATTTGTCAGCATATTCTTTTATACGTCCACGTCTTACGTTTTTAAGTTCCATTACGTAGGCAAGTTTTTCAGAGTCTATACCGTCTGGGTCATAAATGTACCCGGAACTGTCGGAAAGAGTAACTACTTTTCCGCCAAGCTCTGTAACTTTTTCGGTTGCAAATTGAGCAACATTACCTGATCCTGAGATACATACTGTTTTACCTTCAAAATCATCGCCTTTAGTTTTAAGCATTTCTTGAGCAAAATATACGCAACCGTATCCTGTGGCTTCGGGGCGAATAAGAGAACCACCCCATTCACGACCCTTGCCGGTAAGGACACCTGTAAATTCGTTGCGGAGTTTTTTATACATCCCGAACATAAATCCGATTTCACGACCACCAACTCCAATATCGCCTGCAGGTACATCGGTGTCGGGACCTATATGGCGAAATAGTTCAGCCATAAAATTTTGACAGAAACGCATTACCTCAGCATCGGTTTTACCTTTTGGGTCAAAATCTGAACCTCCTTTTCCACCACCCATTGGCAGAGTTGTTAATGAGTTTTTAAATACTTGCTCGAATGCTAAAAATTTTAAAATGCCAAGATTTACTGTAGGGTGAAAACGAATACCTCCCTTATAGGGACCAATCGCACTATTCATCTCAATTCTAAAACCTCTGTTTACTTGAACTTCTCCTTTATCGTTCATCCATGGTACTCTGAAGATAATGATACGCTCGGGTTCTATTATCCTCTCAAGTATTTTTGCCATTTTGTACTTAGGGTTTTCTTCTACATAAGGAATTAGTGATTCTACCACTTCTCTTACTGCTTGAATGAATTCGTTTTGTGCCGGATTTTTTGACTCAACATAAGTCATAAAATCATCTACTTGTTTTTGATAATTACTCATAGTTTTCAATTTTAGGTGTTATTAATTATTTTTCCTTATAAAATTATTTTTCTATATTAAAAAATGCAAATAAAAAATGCTTCAAGATTAATGAAAAATGTTGCAAACAGATGAAAGTGAGCAAAATACGACTAAATGGTAAAAATATGTTGTTGAGCATTAAGTGTGTAAAAATCTGTAAATCAAGACAATAAAAAAGATGATAAATGTCATAAAAGGAGATAAAAACAGTAAAAAGCAGCCTAAAAGGTAAGTTAAAAGCAATAAAAAAGGCTGACGAAAGTCATAAAAAGCTTTAAGCTTGGTGGAAGATGATAAAACTTGTTGAAAAAATTAATAGTTTATTTACTACTTTAATCAAAGTTTATACTAATCTTTACAAAAAATTCATTAATTGTATGAAGATACATCTTATTGCAATAGGTGGAAGTGCTATGCACAATTTAGCAATAGCTTTAAAGAACAGAGGTTATTTTGTTAGTGGTTCCGATGACGAAATATTTGAGCCGTCGCGTAGCCGATTGCTTAAGCATAACCTGCTACCAGATAAAATTGGTTGGGATATTTCTCGCATTACAGATGATATTGATATTATTGTATTGGGAATGCATGCAAGAAAAGATAATCCTGAATTGATTGAAGCTCTAAGAAAGGGATTAAAAGTTTATTCGTATCCAGAATATCTGTATTATCAAACTAAGAATAAAAAAAGAGTAGTAATTAGTGGTAGTCATGGAAAAACTACTGTTACGAGTATGATTATGCATGTTTTGAAATATCATGGTTTAGATTTTGATTATTTGGTTGGAGCAAAGATTGAAGGTTTTGATACTATGGTAAAAGTGGGTAGCGAAGGTGAATTTGCAATAATTGAAGGAGATGAGTACTTGTCTTCACCCATCGACCGCCGGCCAAAGTTTCACTGGTATAAGCCTGATATTGCTGTTCTTACAGGTATTGCATGGGATCATATTAATGTGTTCCCTACTTTTGATGACTATCTTAGGCAATTTAGCATGTTTGTGGAATTAATTAATAAAGATGGTTGTTTAATTTGGTACGAAAAGGATAAAAATATTGCTGAGATTGTTGATAATAAACAAAATCTAAGAAATATTCCTTATAAAGCATTAAACTATAATATAAAAAAGAGTAGTAGTGAAATTGTTTATAAAGATAAAGTTTATGATGTTCCGGTTTTCGGAAAGCATAATATGCAAAATTTGAATTGTGCTAGGATAGTTTGCAAAGAACTAGGTATTGGTTCATTTGATTTTTTCAATGCAATTATGAGTTTTAAAGGTGCTGCTAAACGAATGCAATTGATTAAAGAAACAGTCAATTTTAGTATGTTTATTGATTTCGCTCATGCTCCGTCTAAACTCAAAGCTACAGTAGATGCCATGAAAGAGAAATATCCAGATCGAACACTTATAGCATGTATCGAATTGCATACCTTTAGTAGTTTAAACGCCCGTTTTTTATCAGAGTATTATATGAGTATGGCAAATGCAGATAGTTCTGTTGTTTACTATAATCCAAAAGTAATTGAGCATAAACAATTAGCCCAAATAACTCCTGAGATGATAAAAAGTGCATTTGGAAACAATCCTTTGGTTTTTACCGATACTGACGAATTTCAAAGATACTTAAAATCAGTTGGTTGGCAAAATAAAGTATTATTAATGATGAGTTCGGGAAATTTTAACGGTATAGATTTTGAGTTACTTGGAGATGAAATAATTAAAAATATTTAAAAATGAAGATACCCTCAATTATTATATGTGTAATAAGTTTTATGTTATTTTTTACATCATGTCAGATTCAGGATTTAGTTATTGGTAATCCTAATAGTTTGAAGATTAACGAGCTTAATAAAAAGAATATTGGTTTAACATTAGAATTGCCAGTTGAGAATCCTAATAATTTTAGTTTTATTGTAAGAGGAGTTGATATGGATTTGTATATAAATAATGTAAAGTTGGGAACCATTAAAAAGCTGGATAGAGTTAGAATAAAAGCAAAATCGAGAGAAAGCTACCCAATTAATTTTGATGTAAAGCCTTCAGATTTATTAGGTGGTGCATGGAGTGTTTTAAGGGATTTAAGTGGTGGAAGTGTTGAGTTAAAGCTTGACGGAGATGTTAAAGTAAGTAAGTTTTTAGTGGCAAAAAGAATAAAATTAGATGAAAAACAAGTGGTTGAAATATTTTAATTATGCTTTATATTTGTCATTATAATAATATATACTGAAATGAAAACAAAATATCTTTTAATTTTTACAATGTTTATTTTCTACTGTTTATTATTGAACGGACAAGACATAACACCTGTTGATGTTGCTTATTTTGATAAAATTGCCAATTCAACCGAGTTAGAATTAATTCAAACACCGAAACTTGAAAATTATGTAGAAAATTGGGTTGGATTGAATAAAAAACGTAGAGGTTTTTATGGGTATAGAGTAAAGATTTTTTCTGAACTAGGCACTCATGCTCGAAATAATGCTAATAATGTACGATTGGAGTGTAAAAAGGAACATCCTGAAGTTTCTGTGTATGTCGTTTATAATGATCCAAATTTTGAGGTTCATGTAGGAGACTTTAGGAGTAAATTCGAAGCTATGGCATTGCTTAGCGAGCTTAAACCTACATACAGTGAGGCTTTTGTCGTTTATGGTATAATTGAGTTTCCCGAACTCCCCGAAGTTTTAAAGCCTCATAAAGCAATAGAGCTTCCTGAACTTCCTGAAATAAAAGATTAGATATGTTAGATGTAAGTATATTAGAGCAAAAAGCAAAAGAAATACGGATAGATGTTATTAAAAGTTTAAAAGAAGCCGGTTCTGGTCATTTAGGAGCTTCTTTAGGTTTAGCAGATATTTTTACAGTTTTATATTTTTACGAATTACATCATAAAGCCGGTGTATCGGATTGGCATGCACGCGACCGTTTGATATTAAGTATTGGACATGCTGCCCCTGTATTATATGTTAGTTTGGCACATTCGGGATATTTTCATCCTGATGAGCTTAAAACTTTACGTAAACTTGGTTCCAGATTACAAGGGCATCCTGCTTTGTGTTATAAGTTGCCTGGAGTAGAAACAACTAGTGGGTCTTTAGGTCATGGATTATCTATTGCTGTTGGAATGGCTATTAGTATGATAATTGATAAAACCTCACACAAAGTTTATTGCATTTTAGGTGATGGCGAGTTGCAAGAAGGTTCGGTATGGGAAGCAGCTATGAGCGCAGCGCATTATAAGCTTGATAATTTAGTTGCAATTGTAGATAGAAATGAAGTTCAGATCGATGGTAATACTAGTGAAGTAATGGATATTGAAAATCTTGAAGAAAAATGGTTAGGATTTGGGTGGGATGTGCTTGAATGTAATGGAAATGATATTGCCGATATTATTAAAAGTTTTAATATAGCAAGAGAAAAAACAAAGCCGGTGGTAATAATTGCGCATACAAAAATGGGAAAAGGTGTCCCCGAAATTGAAGGTAATTATAAATGGCATGGTAAAGTTCCCAATTCTAAGCAAGCCGAAAAATTTATTGATGCAATAATTAACACTTAATTTATAGCATTTGTCTAAAAAACATAACAACTGATATAATCGTAAAAGTAGTGATTGGAGTGTAATGTTTTTTTTGTACATTTGATTAAATACAAAACACAATATTATGAAAAGCGATTATATCTGCCCCAAGTGTAACGGACATCTACGAGTTAGGAACAGTATTATATTTCTTACTAAAGATAAAAAAGGACACTCTGCTTTGGTTTTATTAAGCCCCGAAGTTGGCGATTATAGTTTTCACATGCATAAATCGGTAGAAATTGCTGATGGTGAGCATACAAATTTTATTTGCCCGATTTGTTACGAAAACCTTAATACCGACGATTTAAATCAGAACCTTGCAAAGGTTTTGCGTATTGACGAAAATGGTAAGAAGAGTGAAATTATTTTCTCTCAGATAAAAGGCGAAAAATGTACTTTTATTGTTTGTGATGGAAATCTTGAAGCTTTTGGAGATCATACCAATAATTATTTAGACCATTTTGGAGTAAAATAATAATTTTCGATTAATAAGAGGAGTCTCAGTCCAAGAGTTCATCTGCTTTATCAATCAATACTTTACTTGCTGAATATAAATCGCTTGTGTTTAAGTTTAGTTTATAAACCATTTCTTGGGGTTTTTTGCTTAGAGAGTTAATATATGCCTTATCGTAATATCTTAATACTATTTCTGCAAACTGATTAAAATCATTCGATTCTAATGCGTTAATAGCATCGATTACGTTATTGTTGCCTAATCTTTTTTTTATTCTAAGCAAACTTCCTTTTAGAACTTCTTTATCAACCTTAGCATAATCCTCTAACAGGTAGTTTATGCGGTAGTCAAGTTTAGTTTCTACGAATAATACAGGTGATTTTTTCATCTGTGAATATAGTTCATCAGGAATGAAATTCCTTCCAATATTTTTACTTTCATCTTCGAGCCATAATCGTTTTTCGGGGTTAATCTGGAGGAAATCTTCGATTAAGTTATTTTCGAATTGCTCGTTATAATTTTGAACGGGCATCCCGATTATCCCAAAAGCAGAACCTTTATGATGAGCTTTTTTTTCTAAATCTATAACCTGTTCTCCCAATTCCTTAAGCTTGTATAGGATTCGGGTTTTTCCGGTACCCGTTTTACCTCCTAAGATTATTATTTTATAATCTCTTGATAGAATATTTTTACCATATTGGCGATATGCTTTGTAACCACCTATTAACCTAAGAGTTTTTATACCTGCTGTGTTAAGCAACCACATAATGCTTTCACTTCGCATCCCGCCACGCCAGCAATAAACAATTATGTTCTGGTTTTCGGTTTTTAAACGATTTATATTACGTACTATCTCCGACATTTTTGGGCCTACAATATCAAGACCTCTAAGAATTGCAGGATATTTTCCTTCATGTTTATAGAGTGTTCCTACTTCAGCTCTTTCTTCGTTGCTAAATAGAGGAATATTGTATGCTCCTGGTATGTGCCCGAGTATATATTCATTAGGAGTACGAACATCTATTACTATATTAGAATTACGTATTTCTAAAAATTCAGTTACATTTATTAAATCCGACATAATTACAAACTTAATAAATTAAAAAAAAGACAGGCTTATTTTTACCTGTCTTTTATCTTTTTATGCCATTTCGGCAAAATATTTATAAAATAAAGGAATAGTCTCAATTCCTGTCAAGAAATTTTTAACAGGATAGTTTTCGTTTGGAGAATGAATCGCATCAGATTCTAGTCCAAACCCAAGTAGTAGAGATTTTATTCCCAATACTTGTTCGAAAGTTGAAATAATCGGAATACTTCCACCGCTACGGAAAGGTACTGGTCTTTTACCGAAAACATCAGTAAGAGCTTTATCGGCAGCTTGATATGCAGGAGTATCGATCGGGCATACGTATCCTTGTCCGCCGTGAAGTATTTTTACATTTATTTTTACATAATCAGGAGCTATTTTTTTCAAATGCTCTGCAAACAATTGTCCTATTTTTTCGTGGTCTTGGTTTGGTACTAACCTTGATGATATCTTAGCATACGCTTTTGATGGTAGCACTGTTTTTGCACCTTCGCCGGTGTATCCTCCCCAAATTCCGCAAACATCTAACGATGGCCTTATACCGGTACGTTCGGTAGTAGTATAGCCTTTTTCGCCTTTAAGTTCTTTTACATCAATAGCTTGTTTGTATTCTTCTACATCGAAAGGTGCTTTACCAAGCAACTCTCTTTCTTCTGATGACACTTCAAGTACATCGTCGTAGAATCCGGGTATTGTAATTTTACCGTCAGCGTCTTGCAGTTGCGAAATTAGATCGGATAAAACATTAATAGGATTAGCTACAGCTCCGCCAAACAAACCTGAATGTAAGTCGCGGTTTGGGCCTGTTACTTCCACTTCAAGATATGTTAAACCACGTAATCCTGTAGTTATAGTGGGGATATCGTCGGCAATCATTCCCGTGTCAGAAACAAGAATTATGTCTGCTTTTAGCATGTCTTTGTTTTCGGCACACCATTTAGTAAGGCTGGGTGATCCTATTTCTTCTTCGCCTTCAATCATAAATTTTACGTTACAAGGTAAAGTATTTGTTCGCATCATAAGTTCAAAGGCTTTTGCATGCATAAAACCTTGTCCTTTGTCGTCGTCGGCACCGCGAGCCCATATTTTACCGTCTTTAATTACAGGCTCAAAAGGTTCGGTATTCCACAATTCGAGTGGGTCAACCGGCATAACATCGTAATGAGCATAAACCAATACGGTTGGTTTTGCAGGGTCTATAATTTTTTCGCCATACACAACAGGATTTCCTTCGGTAGGCATTACTTCCGCTTTATCGGCACCGGCATCTAGAATAATTTTTTTCCAGTGTTCGGCACATTTTATCATATCCGCTTTGTGTTCTGATAGAGAACTTATTGAAGGAATTCTGATTAATTCAAAAAGCTCTTCTAAAAATCTGTCTTTGTTCGTGTTTACGTAATCTTTAATGTAAGTCATAATTTTAATTTATTTTGTTATTAATTTAATATGTATCAACGTAAGCCGATGAAAAATAAAAATGTAATTGAATTCCAACCACTTGATATTGTTTGTTAAAACTTCCATAAATTGAAGTACCAATCCCTAAATCGTAAAAGTACTTAAAACTTAGTTGAATTTCGGTATGAGCTCCAATAGTATGAAAGTATCTATAAAATTCTGCCCCATATTCGTTTCTATAGTCGAATATGCTTCCGAAAGCCCAAGAGGGACCAATAAAGAAGCCAAAGTTTAGCCAACGATTCTCGAAGCGTAAGCCTGCTCCCGGATGTATGTCGTTGTACCATTCCATAGGTCTTTTCAGGAAAAACTCTTTTCCGCTGTAATGATATCCTAAGTTAAAATATACTGTTCTATATCGGTGATAATAAGCTAAAGACATGTTTGTTTGTTGCATTCTGAGGTTTGTGCTATAACCTCTACCTATGCCGAATAAAAACCAATTACTGCCGGTTTTATATACTTTGTCGCCATATTTAATATTTGGGAACATTTTGTCCCATTTACTGGGTGTGGCAGTGGGTCTTGAAGGTCGTGGTTGAACTTGTGAAAATACATTAATACTTAAAACTGTTATAAGTATTAATATGTTAAGTTTAGTTATTTTCATCGAAAAGATTAAAGATAGTAAATTAACGGAATTCTTATTAAATAATTTTGTACGACTTCTTATTTTTTAATTTCATTTATTAATATCCAGATTTTTGGCTGCCCATTCAAGTTGGGCATACCATTCGTTACCATATTTTCTTATAAGTGCTTCTTTAGCAAATTGATAAACTGGAATTCCGAGTTTTTTACCTTTTATAAGTGCGTTTTTACAAATATCCCAACTGTGATAATTAATTGCATCAAATGAGTTATAGCTGGTAATTCTGATGGGGTATAGATGGCACGAAATTGGTTTTCTGAAATTTATTTCATCGTTTTCCCATGCTTCTTCAATAGCACATTTTGCATTTCCATTCTTATCAATGATTGTAAATACGCAAGCTCCACTATTTGCTAAAATTGAAGTTACTAAGTCGCCTTCTTCATCAATAAAAGATATACCTTGTTTTTTAATTACTTTTTGTGCTTCGGGGCTAAGTCTATCGATAATTTTAGGGGTAATTTTTTGTAACTGCTTTTCTTCTTCTTTACTTATCGGAGCTCCAGAGTCGCCTTCTATACAGCATATTCCTTTGCAGGTTTTTATGTCGCAAGCAAAATTTACTTCAATAATATCTAAACTTATTATTGTATCTCCTATTTCTATCATTGTTACTTTTTCCAATTTTGTAAGTATAATTTATTTGAGTTCTACAACTGTAATGCCTGCACCACCAAACCTGATATCTTCGTCTTTGCATGCCAAGACTTCGGCTTGATTATTAAGAAAATGCCTTATATATTGTCTTAAAATTCCATTGCCTTTTCCGTGAAGTATTTTCAGTTCTTTTACGTTTAATACTACAGCTCTGTCGAATAGTTCGGTAACTGCTTCCAAAGCTTCTTCGGCATTATAGCCTCTTATGTCGATATATGGTTTAAATTCTCGCAGACTTTCATTAAAAATAAAACCGCTTTTGTTGTTATTACTTGAATGCTTTTTGTAAGAGGAATATTCATCTTGATTAACTTTCTCAAGTTTTGACTTTTCTATACTCATATATATTTGCCCAAAGCAAACTACTGCATTTGTTTCACCTAAATCAGTTACTTCGCCCATACTTTCTTGACCTTTTATTTTAACTTTACTTCCAATATGTATCTCAGATGGGTCGATATTTACTTTTTCGGGCTTAGGTGGTTTTTCACCTCGCTTTATTAAGCGTTTATTAGTAATTTGATTTTCAAAATTTATTTCATTGTCTAAATTACCTTTTGATGTTTTTTCTTTAAGTTTATTATCAGTTTTTGTAGCAAAGTTTTGTATATCTTTTCTAAGTTGTTTTGTTATCTCTTTGTCAGCATTTGCTTCTTTAATTTCACGAATTGTATTCTCAATTTTTTTATTGATTTCTTTTATCAAGTCTTCGCTTTCGGTTTTTGTTTGTTGTAAGATTTTTTTTTCTTTTTCTTTTATGCTTTTTAATTTATCGGTATATAGTTGAGTTATTTTATCAAGGTCTTTTTCTTGTTTTTTGATTGTAAGTCTTTTTTGTTCATAATATCTTTTATCGCGTAAAACTTTACGTAAGTGTTTGTCAAAATCCGTATGATTGTTTCCTGCTTTTTGGCGGGCTAGTTCTATTACATGATTTGGTAATCCTGTTCTGTGTGCAATTTCGATGGCATAAGAACTTCCTGGTAGTCCTATCTCTAGTTGATACAAAGGCATCATTTCTTTATTATCGATAAGCATAGCAGCATTTTCTACACCTGATGTGTTGGCGGCAAAAAGTTTTAAATTTGTATAATGTGTAGTAACAACTCCTTTGCATTGAGTTTCTACAAGTGAATTTAGAATACTTTCGGCAATAGCTCCCCCAATTTCGGGGTCGGTGCCTGAACCAAATTCGTCAATTAAGATTAGAGTGTTGGCATTAGAGTTATTTAAAAAATATTTCATGTTTAAAAGATGCGAACTGTATGTGCTTAAATCATTTTCGATTGACTGTTGGTCGCCAAGTTCAATAAAGAAATTGTTGAAAATACCTATTTCGCTTGTGCCTCCTACTGGAACAAGCATTCCGCATTGGGTCATGTATTGAATTAATACAATTGTTTTTAATGCAACACTTTTGCCGCCTGCATTTGGTCCTGATATTACAATTATGCGGTTTTGGTTGTTTACATTTATGCTAATTGGAATTACTTCTTTGTTTGTATTTTTATAATTATATTCTAGTAATGGGTGCCTACCTCTTACGATATTAAAAACTGATTCGTTGTTTAAACCAGGTTTAATAGCGTTAATTTCAATCGCAAACAAAGCTTTAGCTCTAAGAAAATCGAGCTTGGCAATAATTTTTTCAGCATTATCAATTTCTGAGCTGTATGGGCGAAGGTCGTTTGTAAGTTCAAAAAGTATTTTTTCTATTTCGCGTTGTTCTGCTAATTCTAAAGACCTTATCTCGTTATTTTGAATTAAAACTTCATCCGGTTCAATATAACTGGTTTTTCCTGTTGCTGATTCGTCGTGTATTATTCCCTTAATTTTTCGTTTATGAGTACTGTCGATAGGTAACACAACTCTCCCGTTTACAATAGTTGCCGATAGGTCGTTGCTTAACCATCCTTTGCTTTTGATCTGCGTAAGCAAATTTTGAAGCTTACCTGATACTTCTCGTTTCGATTGTAGTAAATCTTTGCGGATATTATTAAGGGTAGGGGAGGCCGAGTCTTTAATATTACCGTTTTTAGATATTATTTGATCGATGCGGGTTATTACAAATTGAGGGAAATTTACTTCTTGAGCTAAGTCTGTTAATTCAGGATATTCGTTTATGTTTAATTTTTTTATAAAGTTGAGTTGTGTTTTAAGTTTTGATAAAACATCTCTAATAGAGATAATACTTTCGAGATCAAGTGTTTTATTTTCAATTTCAAGATGTTTAATTGTTTTGCTTATAGGGTTGTAGCCGGCTGCCGGATATTCACTTTTCAACATGCACAGACTTTTCATTTCTGCTGTTATTTGCAGCTCCTTATTTATTAGTCTAATGTTGTAAAGGGCAATCACATTATCAACCAACAATTTTCCTGTTTCGCCTTTGCATCTAGATTTAATTAAATCTTTTATTTTTTTAATGCCAATAAGTTCTTCAAAATGTAAAGGATAAATCAAAGCTTATAATAATTATATTTGTATTAATAATTCATGCAAAATTACAAAACTTAAACTTACAGTTATGAAAAATTATCAAAATCGAATAGTTCAAAGTTTTTTTGTATTATTTTTTTTAACAATTGAGATGTCTGTTTTTTCGCAAGTTGATGATGATAATTTGCAGAACAAAACTCAGAACATGAATATTGAATATGAATCGGAAGCAAGTTACCCGGGTGGGTTATCAAATTTTATTGCTGATGTCTGGAGCTTGATGGAGTATTCGCAGGAAGCTATTGATGCCAAAATTGATACTCAAATAATGATTAGCTTTGATGTTTTGCCCGATAGTAGTATTTCTGGAATTGAGATACTTACTCCGGTTGGTATGGGCGTTGATGAAGAATTTGAAAGAGTACTTAAAACAATGAAGTTTATTCCTGCTGTTGCCGAAGGTAATAAAGTAAAAATGAATGTGATTCACTCAATCCCTTTAAGGACTGGTCCGAAATCAAAATTAAAAAAACAGTAATTATTTTATAAAGCTATCCTCAGAAATTTTCATTTTAATACAATTATATTTCGGTATTAAATTATCAGAAGGTTCAAAATCGAAAATGCCAAATATAGCAGAACCACTACCGGACATTGATGCGAAAAAAGCTCCTTTTTTGTACAAATTATTTTTTATGTCATTAAGCTGTTCGTATTTTGCGAATGCGTACTCTTCAAATTGATTTTTTATTGTGTTCTTATAGTGTTTAAAATCAGATGAATACACATCTTTTAAGCAATAATTAGGTTTTTGAGGCTTAATATTTTGGTAAGCTTCGGTAGTTGAAATAAAAATATTAGGTATTACGATTACAAGATATTTACCATAAAATTTATTTTCGATTGGTTTAAGTTGCTCCCCAATTCCTTCGGCATATGTAGGCACATTGTCGATAAAAAAAGGACAATCGGCTCCAAGCTTTATAGCTAATTGTTTTAGTTCTTTATTGTTTAGATTTAATTTTGCAATTTCATTAATTCCTTTAAGTGTAAAAGCTGCATCAGAAGAGCCTCCTCCAAGTCCACTGCCGATAGGGATTTGTTTGTGTAAGTATATACTGAATACGGGAATCGAAAAATATTTTTTCATTAACCTGTATGCTTTTACACATAAGTTGTCTTCGGTATTAGATTCTATTTCAATACCAGTATATTTGAAGCTTATATCATTGTTATTTGAGGGAATAATTTCAATTATATCGTAAAAGGGAATGGGCATAAACACTGATTGAATAAGATGATACCCATCGTCTCTTTTGCTTGTAATATTAAGCCCTATGTTTATTTTAGCATTTGCAAAAAGTAGCATATTATTATCGATAGATATTTTTCAAAAATAATAATAATGCTTTGGAAAACTACTTTTTAAAAATAAAATATACTGCTAAAATAAGAAATATAAATCCTATGAGGTGATTTATCCTAAATGTTTCGGTTTTAAAAAACACCAATGTAAAAACCGTAAAAACTGTTAGGGTTATCACTTCTTGAATTACTTTTAGTTGCCAAAGGTTAAATGGTCCTCCGTTTTCATTAAAACCAATTCTATTTGCAGGAACCTGAAAAATATATTCAAAAAAGGCAATGCCCCAGCTTATAATGATTATAAGAAATAGTCCAAGATTATTGAACCAATCAATATCTTTAAATTTTAAATGTCCGTACCACGCAAACACCATGAATGTATTTGATAATATCAATAACAATATAGTAATGAGCCCCTTATGCATGCTATGCCAAAAAAAATAAAAATAAATGTAATTTGAATTCTTTAATCAAAAAAAGCTGACGAAATTAATGATAATTTTAATAACTACTAAGCATGTTATCTAAAAATTTCAAGTCTGTTTGCGTCAAGTCTTAAGAATATAAAAAGGAAAATAGTAAAAGCCCATAGTGAAGAGCCTCCGTAGCTAAAGAAAGGTAGAGGAATCCCAATAACAGGCATTATACCAATTGTCATTCCGATATTAATAATAACATGGAAAAAGAACACTACAGCTAAGGAATAACCATATACACGTGAAAAGACTGATCTTTGTCGTTCTGCCAGCCAAATAATACGTAATATTAGGACTAAAAAGGTAAGTAGTACAAGAAATGCCCCAACGAATCCCCATTCTTCGCCAATTGTACAAAATATGAAATCGGTATCTTGTTCGGGTACAAAATTATATTTAGTTTGAGTGCCATTTAAAAAGCCCTTTCCGCCAAAGCCTCCCGAACCAATAGCTATTTTTGATTGATTAACATTATATCCAGTTCCTAGCGGATCTGTTTCTATTCCTAGTACTTCTGAAATGCGGTGTTGTTGATGTTCTTTTAAAATATTATTATAAAAATAATTTACCAACATTACATATAATACTGCTAATATCATTATAGAAGCAAATATTCTCAATGTTTTATTTCTTTTGAATATTGCAATTACTAAACCTGTGAACCCATAAGTTAGAGCAGCAAAAAATATGATATAATTTAAGTTAATTGAATAATCGCTAAAATATAAGATACCATAACTTATTAGTCCGATAATTAATGCAGCAGCTATAGCGTAAGCTGTTTGCTTAAACTTGTATGTGTTTATGCGATATATTATGATCGTAAGTATGACAATAATAATAATTAACACGGTTTGTGAAATAATGAGGCTTAGGATAAAAAGAAAAATTAGAGTAGAAAAAAATAATAGCCAAATTCCGTTCAATCCTTCACGATAAAACATAATAATAAGAGATGAATATACTAAAGCTGAACCGACATCGGGTTGCAGCATGATTAATATTACAGGGATTGAAATAATTACAAAACACAAAATAAAGTCTTTAGTGTTTTTAAAGCTAAAACTATCCCTACTTATGTATTGAGCTAGAGCCAGAGCAGTAGCCATTTTTGCAAATTCTGCAGGTTGTAGTCTTATGTTTCCGATTTGGAACCACGATTGAGCACCATGCGATACAATTCCGGTAATTAGAACACCTATCAGAGAAGCCATTGACAATCCGTAAATTATATAAGAAAATGCAGAATAGAATTTGCTATCAATAATTAATAGTACCGAGGCAATAAATACTGCTGCACTAATCCATATTAATTGTTTACCGTAACGCATACTAATATCAAATATACTTTGATGATTTTCGTCGTAAACCGCTGCATATATATTTATCCATCCTGCAATAATCAGAATAAGATAAATAATTATACTTATCCAGTCAATATTTCTAATTATACTACCTCTGTGTGCTCTCATTCTCGATTAAATTAGCATCTAAAATTCTTTTTTCGCTCCATTTATTAGTTACGGTATCTGTTAAGTATTTTTCAATCATAACACTAGCGATTGGTGCTGCCCATACGCCTCCAAAACCAGCATTTTCGACATACACAGCTATTGCGATTTTAGGGTTTTCTTTTGGAGCAAATGCAATAAAAATAGAATGGTCTTCGCCATGTGGATTTTGTGCAGTACCAGTTTTCCCACAAATATCTAATCCTTTTACTCTTGCTAATCCGCCTGTTCCAAAATCTTCGTTTACGGCTGCATACATTCCCTCTACGAGAGGCTCAAAACAATCTTTCTCGAATGGAGTAATAATTTTTTGTCGGTATTTTGCTTCTACTAATTCGTCATCAATTTTTTTAACTAAGTGTGGCATGTAGTAGAATCCTCTATTTGCTATTATAGCTGTAAAGTTTGCCATTTGTAAGGGGGTAACCAAAACTTCGCCCTGCCCAATGCTTAATGAATAAATTGTACTATAAGCCCATCGATGTTTCCCGTATATCTTGTCGTAGTAGTCGGGACCAGGAATAAACCCGGTATAAACAGAAGGAATACCAATTTCAAATTTCTGTTCAAACCCTAAACTTACTATGTTTTTTTTCCATATTTCAAGACCTATTCGGCTATCTCTGAAAATGCTTGTTTCTTTACCTTGCTGTATTATTCGCTTCCCTACAACATAGAAATATGGGTTGCAGCTATATTGTATTGCTCTCATTAGATTTGAGTTTGGAGGATGTCCATGGCAACCTACCAGATTTTTGTCACAAGGCAGCGATGTATATTCAGAAATAACTTGTTCTTGCAATCCAATAAGAGCCATTGCCATTTTAAAGATTGAGCCTGGCGGATAAGCTGCTGTTACAGCTCTATTGTAAAGAGGCAAATCTTTATGATTAAGTAAACTGTCGTAATTATAACCACGTTGTCTGCCTACCATAAGGTTAGGGTCGTATGTAGGTGAAGAAACCATAGCTAATATTTCGCCACTTGATGGTTCAATAGCTACAATACTCCCTATTTTATTACGCATCAATATTTCGCCATATTCTTGTAAATTGGCGTCAATCGAAAGTTCAAGGTTTTTGCCTGGTATTGCAAGTGTGTCATATTCTCCATTCATATAACTACCTTGTATCCTATTATGAACATCGACCAAATATATTTTTACTCCTTTTTCTCCTCTCAGATATTTCTCAAAAGTAAGTTCTATACCACTTTTGCCGGCATAATCACCAATAGTGTAATACTTATCATTATTTATCATTTCAGTATTTACTTCACCTACATCTCCAACAATATGTGCAGCAATAGCTATTGGGTATTCACGTAAGCTACGGGCTTGTACATAAAATCCGTGATATTTATATAGATGTTCTTGAAAATACGCATATTGTTCTTTCGACATTTGTTTATAAAACTCTGATGGGCGATAATAGGAGTATTGTTTAGCTTTTTGTAACCGTTCTAAAAAATCGTTTTTATCAATTTGCATATCCTTTAAAAAGCTAGTAGTATCAAAGCTAGACATTTGTCGAGGTATAATCATTAAATCGTAGGCTATTTGATTGCAAACCAAAAGTTTCCCGTTTCTGTCGTACATTAAACCTCTAGGGGGATATTGTATTATTCTGCGTTGTGAGTTATTATCTGCATATATCTTATAGGTTGGATCAAATATCTGGAGTTGAATAAGTCTTAATACAATAAGTACAAACACTGCTATAATGATTGCAATTATTAAATATTTTCTCCTGTTATAAATATCCATTACAGAATTTACATAGCTTTACAATTTTAACATTAAAATCAGAGATTACCAAAGTCTATTTTCTATAAATTAGAAATTGGCTTAATACAATAATAAATAATGTAGCAAAGCTGCTAAGTAATACTTTTAAAAATGTAAAAAAGAATAATGAAGAATTGAAAGCTTCTAAATAAAGTAGAACTGTGTGATGAGCAAGAATCAGGACAAAAGCATAACGAATAAACCAGCCTATTCCTAGAATTGACAAACGTGCTTCCATTCCTGTTTCGTAACCATCAATAGGAGCTAAAAATCTCAATATTGTAGGTCTTAAGAATGCCATAAAAACACTTGCAGAGGCGTGCATGCCGGGTGTATTTGTAAACATATCAATACTAATACCTATAAAAAAAGCCATAATCATTCCTAAAGATTTTGATGTTTGAATAGGCAGAAGCAAAATGAACAGAACATAAAAATAAATATTAACGTAACCGGAAAAATAAATACGGTCGAATATCAAAACTTGCATTAATATGCATATTGCGAATAAAAGACCATATTTCATAATATTTTTAATCATTTAAAGATGCTTCTAGGGTCTTAATTTCATCTTTATCCTTATTTCCAATTACGTACACATGTCTTAATTTGGCAAAATTGGTAAATAGTTTAATTTTCAAATTGTAGAAGGAGGTTGATTTATCAATTTCAATCTTATCAACTATTCCTACAGGTAAATCTGATGGAAATATTGCAGAATAACCGCTTGTGAAAATACTGTCCCCTTTTTGAACCTCAACATATCCGGGTATGTCGGAAACAAAAGCATATCTATGGTCGGGTCCTTGCCAACTAAGAGAGCCAAAATATTTGCTATGAGCTAATTTTACACTGAGTAAAAAGTCTGTATTAATTATTGGTATTGCAACGGCGTAGTTTTCTGATGTTCTGAAAATAATACCAGCTACCCCTTCCGGTCCCATTAAAGCCATTTCGTTTTTTACACCATCAGTAGTTCCAACATCAATTGTAATATAATTTTTAATTTTATTGATGCTTATATTCGTGATTTTTGCGGGTACATACCAAAATGGCGAATAATTACTAAAATAATTAAAATCGTGTTGATATGCCCTACGTTGTTGAAGTTCATTATTGAGCAATGCGTTTTCTTCTCTTAGGCTTTGATTTTCTTCTCTAAGACTTACATAATCAAATACTCCTTGCCATTTATCATTGATTTTACCGGTAATTTTATTTCCCGAATTAATGAATATTGACCTGTGATAATCATTAAATCCAAAAATAAGAACAATACAAAGAATTTGGAGTAATACAAAAACAAATGCTGCATTATATTTTATAATAAACTGTATTAAACTCCTCATTTTATGATCTTATACCTACAACGATTTATTGTTTAAAAAAAATACTATGTTGTATTATCATTTAAATAAAACTATCTAAGCAGAAATTGAAAATTCTCAACATTTTTAAGAGCAATTCCTGTCCCTCTAGCTACTGCATGCAATGGTTCTTCGGCTACATAAGTAGGGATGTTTGTTTTGTCAGTGATACGTTTATCGAGTCCTCTAAGTAAAGCACCTCCTCCAGCTAGATATATACCTCTATTATAAATGTCGGCATAGAGTTCGGGAGGAGTTTGTTCTAATACAGCCATTATTGCAGTTTCCACTTTAGAAATAGATTTATCAAGGCTATGAGCAATTTCTTGATACGATACAGGTATTTCTAGTGGTAGAGCTGTCATTTGGTGTGGTCCTCTTACGATATAATCAGGAGGTGGGTTGTCTAAGTCAGGTATTGCAGCACCAACATTAATTTTAATTAGTTCGGCTGTTCGTTCACCAATACGAATATTATGTTGATGTCTCATATATTCTTGTATATCGTCGGTAAAGTCGTCTCCGGCAATACGAATAGATCGGTTACAAACTATACCTCCCAGTGAAATAACAGCTATTTCGGTAGTACCACCACCAATATCTACTACCATTGATCCATCGGGAGCTTCTACATCCATCCCAATACCTATTGCAGCCGCCATTGGTTCGTATATCATATATACTTCTCTGCCTCCTGCATGTTCTGAAGAATCTCGAACAGCTCTAAGTTCTACTTCGGTACTACCCGAGGGTATGCAAACAACCATTTTAAGAGATGGGTTAAACCATGATTTCTTTTTATTAATCATTTTTATCATTCCACGAATCATAAGTTCGGCAGCGTTGAAATCGGCGATAACTCCATCGCGTAAAGGGCGAACTGTACGAATACCTTCGTGTGTTTTTCCGTGCATTTGTCTGGCTTTCTCGCCAATTGCAACTAGTTTGCCCGATCGTTCATCAATTGCAACAATCGATGGCTCATCTACAACAATTTTATCGTTGTGGATAATTATAGTATTGGCTGTTCCTAGGTCAATAGCTATTTCCTGTTGTAAAAAGGAAAACATTCTCATATTCTCAAGTTATTAAATATGCCTGTTTATAAAATCTTAACTTAAATTAGCAAAACCTACTAATTCAAAGACTACAAAGTTAAAAATCTTATTTAGAAGTATGTAAAGATATAAACAAATAAATAATAATGTAATCAAAAAAATATACGAGTTCGATATTAATGCTTTATTTCTGCTTATAATTTAAGGGTAACATTAACGCTACGGGTATTGCAAGCAGCGATAAATAAGCGCATAGTTTAAAACTAATGTCAATAGTAAAATTATCGGCAACAATACCTATTAATAGAGCCATTAAAGAACTTACACCAAAACTGATTGTCATGTAGATACTATTTAATAACGATGGGCGTGTTGTGTTTGTGTCTTGAACCATCGCTAATATTACCGGGCCAGGGGCAAATATACATATTCCTAATAATATTAATAGTAGAATTTGCCACACAGCTGTTGAGTTGATAAATAAAAACATTAGTATAGGGCATAGTAAAGATGTAATAATAAGAGTTTTTTTTCTGCCAATAATATCTGATAGGAATCCGGCAATTACGACACCTGTTGCACCTGCTAATTGAAGTACTGATAATGAAATGCCTGCAAACCATAATGAATACCCATGTTTTACCAAATAAACGGGTAAATATAGACTAAGTGATAGTTTTATCCCGGCCTGAAACAAAATAAAACCTCCGATTCCGGCAAGTAAGTAGATGTACCTTTTCAAAAAGATTAGTGCTTTCTCATCTAAAGATTTAGCATCGGGTTTAGTTTCCTTTTTTATATCATTTAGCTTAAAATACAAAAACAAACTAGCAATAATACCCAGAGGCATAATACGCCAACTTCCTTCTAATCCCCACCAAGATATTGCTGCAGTAATAATTACAGGACCTACTGATCTTGAGAATTCACCACCGAGCATATAAAAACTCATACCTGAGCCGGTTCTATGTTGAGCGTATTTTTTTATTAAAACAGGTGAAGGAATATGAAATAATGCGGAACTAATGCCGGCAACAAAAAGTAAGAGTAATACAAAAAGATAGGAGGGCATTAAACCTAGTAAACTCATACATATAGCAGTAATAGCAGGAGTAAGAATTATTATGTATTTAATACATATTTTATCTGCAATTAATCCGAATAGAGGGTTTAATAAAGTTGGCGATTTGCGTACTACATCCATAATTCCTGCCATTGCCATTGTAATGCCCAGTTTGTCAATTAGTAATGGCAGCATTGGGGCTAAAATAGATGTATATATATCATGGAAAAAATGACCTAAAGAAATACTTAAAATTTTAGATGTTTTAACTTTTTTACCCATGATTCAATCTAAATAATACAATTTTAGATAGTCTATTCAATTATTTCCAGTCGCTTCTCATTATTTACATAAGTACCCGGCACACCCTGATATGAGCTAATAGTTCCGGTTACACAAATTTTTTTGTTTAATAAAAAAATCTCCGGTTGGTAGCTAAAATTAATTAAGTCTCTATTCCATATAGTAACAGAGAATATCTGATTTGGGAATGATTTGTCAAGATTAAGAAAGACATTGCCTTTATTAGATTTATGAGTGCTTACAACAGTGCCACAAACTGTGATTTTTTCATTTTTATCAACAAATAACACTGCTTCTACAGTATTCCAAGCATTTTTAGGAAGGTCTTTTTCTTTTATTGGTGTTTTATCGTTTTTGGAACTTTTTGGCAACCATGCTTCAATATTTATTTTAGCTTCAATTTTAGATTCATCTTCGTTGCTTAAAGTATGAAAGAAATTTATCCCTGTTATTTCTTCTAATGAGTCTATAGTTATTGCGTAATACTCAGGAGGATAAATTAAATTTTTGTGTGGTACCAGAAAAGCCATCCCTCTTTTAGCCTCAAAATCCATAATTACTTTATAATATTGCTCGGGTATAGAAACTCTATTGGGGCTACGTTCTAGTTTTGGTAATTCGTCATTAAGTACAGGTCCGGTAACCACAAACAATTGACTTTTGGGATACCGATACATATAAGCTCTAACGAAATTCTCTATATCAGCCCATTTGTTTCTGTTAAACTCAGGTAATTGTGGGGCAATATTGCTATAAAGATAAGATTCTGATAAGGCTCGTTCGCTCCACCTAAAATCTGCCGATGGAGCTAAATGACCACGATCGTAACCATAACCATCGTATTTGTATGTACTATCTGCTTGCAGATGCTTTAAAAAATAATCTTCTTCAATAGTAGAACCCGTTTTTACTAATGAATCAGGTCTAAAGTCGTTTGTTCGGCTAACACTTCCGCGAGTTACATCACTTAATAAAATATGAGCTACCCATTTTGCTATTTCGTGCTGCTCATCGTAAACAAGAACCATGGAGCTATGCCAAATTAGTTCCTCATTATCTGAAACTGATGGCAAGCCATATTCTTTAAGATCGTTTCTGATTTTAGCAAGTTTTAAATCTTCTAAAACTATCTCTAAGCTATCTAGCTGCTGTTTGATAACTCGATATTCATTCTCTGCTTTTTTAATTTCATTTTCTTGCGATAGTAAAAAAGTAGAACACAGCACAAATAATAAAACCGTAAATACTTTCATGTTTTTATAATTTCAATTACAAAGGAAACAAATCTTTATTCAAATTAATAAACTCTTTATCCTTATCTGCCAAATATTTATTTTTTAATCTTCATAATTTTATGCAACTATTATAAAGATTTTAATGTCTATCAAAATATATAAAGTATAATTTAAAAAATATTTGCTTTATTTTTAAATTCTGATTACTAATTTTAATGCTTTTAATTAGCTAAAATATACTAATGAAACATTTTTATTTTTTGGGGGGACTACTGTTTTTTGTGTTAACACTTTCGTCGCAAAATATTACATCGGAAGAAATACTCGTAAACAGAGGCGAATTATTTTTTAAATTCAAAATACCAACTCATTTATCACTTAGTGATATTAATGAACTCGTATCTATTGATAATATTAAAGATGGTTATGTATATGCATATGCAAATAAAAAAGAGTTTAACGTATTTTCAGAATTAAAAATTGACAGTGAGCCGGTTAAAGAATACTATTCTAACACTAAGGCGATTGTAATGGCAGATGACATAACAGAAATGATAAATTGGGACCAATACCCTACATGGAATCTTTACGAAGAAATGATGATAAGTTATGCTTTCGACCATCCTGATATTTGTGTGTTAGATACTATTGGATATTCTGTAGAAGGAAGAGCATTGTTGTGTCTTATTATTTCTGATAATATTGAAAGTATTGAAGCTGAACCAAAATTTTTCTGGACTAATACAATGCATGGAGATGAGCTTGTTGGATATATTCTTTCACTGCGTTTAGCCGATTATTTATTATCGAATTATGGTAACGATGACTTTGTTGATTCACTTGTAAATAATATTCGTATTTATATAAACCCTCTTGCTAATCCAGACGGGACATTTTACAATAGTCCTAATGGTTCTACTGTTACAGACTCAAGAAGAAACAATGCAAACGATATAGATTTAAATCGTAATTTTCCCAGAATTGATAATATCCCCACTTCGATTGAAGTAGAAATCCAGGCAATGATTGATTATTCCGAAATCCATAACTTTACGATGTCGGTAAATACACATAGCGGGGCCGAAGTAATAAACTACCCATGGGATTTTTGGACTAGCGAAGAGAATCCTCCAGCGGATAATAATTGGTGGCAATATATAAGCAATATTTATGCGACTCAAACAATTGCAAATAGTCCATCAGGATATTTACAAGGAGTTAGCGAAAATGGTTATACCGAAGGTGCTGATTGGTATTCAATTACAGGAAGCCGACAAGATTATATGAATTACTATAAAAATTGTCGCGAAATGACATTAGAACTTTCAAACCAGAAAAAACTTGAATCAGAAGAACTACCGGCGCATTGGGAGTATAATTATCAATCTATGCTTGATTACACAGCTCAAGTGTTATATGGAATTAGAGGAATAGTAACTGATTCTATTACAGGATACCCAATTGAGGCTAAAATAGAAGTGATAGACCATGATAAAGACAATAGTCATGTTTTTTCACATTTACCACATGGCGATTATTATAGACCTATTGAAGAGGGAATATTTACACTAAAATATTCTGCCAACGGATACAAAAGCAAGGAATTTGTAATCGAGACAGAAAATAATCAAGCTTATTATCAAAATGTACAATTAGTGCCATTATCAGAATTACCCCCTTATCCGGATTTTGAAGCTTCGCAAACAAATATTAATTGCAAGCCTTTGGTTAGTTTTACTAACTTAAGTGAGGCTTCAGACGAAACCGTTTATACATGGGATTTCGGAGATGGGACTAGTAGCAACCAAACAAATCCTCAACATGCATATACAAGTAATGGAACATATACTGTAATTTTGCATGCTTCAAATAATAACGGGCAAAACGAAATTATAAAAACAAATTACTTAAATGTTAATTTAAATGATTTTGATGCAACAGTTAATGGTTCATTTTGTGCAGAAACAGGTAATGCTGTGTTTGCTGATGAGGATAGTTTAAATTTAAATTTTTATTTGTTTGAAAATGATATAACGCCAAGTTATTCAGGTAGTTACTTTAGTGTTGATAATTGGGACGAAACTACTCATTGCTTTGCAGATCAAATATTCGAAGGCTTAACCTATAATATTGGTTTGTTTGATAATTCCGATGGTGGCGATTATAATTCTGATGATACTAATCATTTCTTGCTTTTCGATTGCCAAACACCAGTAATCCTAAATACTGTAAAGGTTTATGCCGAAAGTGATGGAGAGCGAGTAATTAATTTGTATAATAATTCAGGATTTATAATTGAATCAGCAAGTATCAATATTCAGGAAGGGGAACAAATTATCGAATTAAATTTTAATATTCCTTCCGAAAACGGATTAAGATTAGAATGTGAAGGTCCTAGTAACTTGTTTGTAGGTGAATCTTCGTGGATTAACTCATTTGATTATCCTTTTGAAGTGGAAAATGTAATAAGCATAACAGGTAATGATTATCCTTATATTTCAACATTCAGATACCCATATTTTTATGATTGGCACATAAGCGAACCTGACTGTTATTCTGAACGTGTTGAATTATTTGTATCGGATACATTAAATTCTCCTGTTGCTGATTTTAATTTTACAAATATTGGACTGCAATATCAGTTTACTAACACCTCTGCAGATGCAAATATTTACTTATGGAATTTCGGTGACAATACAGAAAGTAACGAAGAAAACCCAACACATACCTATTCAGAACCCGGTAATTATCAGGTTACATTAACAGCTACAAATGCATGTGGGGCAAATACTTATTCCCAAAATATTAATGTAGAAAGCAGTGTTTTCGGATTAGCCGAAAACTACTTTAAGGTTTTCCCAAATCCGGCACAAAATACAATCAATATAAAAACGAATGTTAATAAATACGATATTCAAGTATTTAATTTACAGGGTATTTGTATCTTAAAACGTAATGATTGTTCAAAAAATACAAGTTTTAATATTAATCATTATGAAAGTGGTTTATACATTATTTGTATATTTAGTGATGAAAAAACAGAGAGATTTCAAATTATAAAACAATAGATAATTATTACAATATGAAAAAGTTTTTTACAACATTTCTAAGCTTGATGTTTTTGGTAAGCATCTTAAGTTCTCAAGTTCAATTTAATTCTGATATAGAATTTGCACATGAAATATTAGATAATCGCGAAGAGTTTTATTTTTATTTTGAAATTGATAATATTTCTGATATTATTGAACTAAGCTCCATATTATCCATTGATAAAAAAGATGGAAATATTGTTTACGCATATGCTACACCTGAGCAATTCGAGGAGTTTTTGACTTATAATTTAGAATTTAATCCTGTTGAGGATTATTATAATCCTGCAAAAGCAATAACAATGGCTACAACGGTGGCACAAATGGCAAATTGGGACAGGTATCCTACACATGCAGTTTATGTTCAGATGATGAATGATTTTGTTACAAATTACCCCGATTTGTGTGAACTTGAAGTTATCGGACAATCTGTTAACGGATATGATTTATTAAGTTTAAAAATTTCAGATAATGTTTCAACTGACGAAGATGAACCGGAGTTCTTTTGGTCTAATACTATGCATGGTGATGAACTTGCTTCTTACGTTTTATCATTACGATTTGCTGATTATCTATTGTCAAACTACGGCACTGACTCTCAAGTTACCAATTTGGTAAACGAAATTGAAATTTATATTAATCCGTTAGCAAATCCAGATGGTACATTTTATGGTTCTGCAACTTATACAAATGTTGCTAATTCAAGAAGAAATAATGCAAACAATATAGATTTAAATCGTAATTTCCCAACACTTGATGGTAGTGGATATACACTACAGCCCGAAATTTCAGCAATGATGAATTATGCTGATAGTCATAACTTTGTTATGTCCGCTAACACTCATGCAGGATCGGAGCTTATGAATTATCCTTGGGATACTTGGACTTCTAACGCAAGAGCTCATGCCGACGACAATTGGTGGTATTATGTTTCATGGATTTATGCAAATTTAGCTCAAGCAAACAGCCCTTACGGTTATTTTGATAACGAATCAGGAGTTACTAATGGGGGAGATTGGTATGTAATTACCGGTAGCCGACAAGATTATATGAATTACTATCATTATTGTAGGGAAGTTACAATTGAGTTAACATTAACAAAAAAAGTTGATTCAGAAGACTTGCCTGATTATTGGAATTATAATCGGCAAGCTATGCTTGATTATACGGAGCAGGTAATATATGGGTTTAGAGGTGTAGTTACTGACGCATGTACAGGGACTCCATTAGATGGAGTAAAAGTAGAAATTGCAGACCATGATACTTTTAACTCAGAAGTTTATACATCTGCACCTGTTGGAAATTACCACAGACCTATTTACGAGGGTACTTATGAGGTAACTTATTCACTTGACGGCTATCAGTCTCAAACACATACGATTACGGTTGTTAACGACGAAACTGTTCGCTTAGACATTGAACTTGTTCCCGATAATGTTGCAAGCCCCGAATTTTCGGCAAACCAAGTACAGATTTACGAAGGAGAAAGTGTGGACTTTACTGATGCAACTGTTGGGAGCGTTACCGGTTATTCTTGGGTGTTCGATGGAGGAGATCCTTTATCAAGTAACCAATCTAATCCATCAGGAATAACATACAATACTGCCGGAACTTATGATGTTACTCTCGAAGTAAATAGTAATGGTTGTTTAATATCTGAAACCAAAGAAAATTATATAGAGGTTTTTGAAGCAATAGCACCTGTTGCCGATTTTACTGCAGATATAACTACTGTTGAAGTTGGCGGAACTGTTAATTTTACAGATTTATCCCAAAATATTCCTACAAGTTGGGAATGGACTTTTGATGGGGGTACTCCCTCAACCAGCGACCAACAAAACCCTTCTGTTACTTTTAATTCAGCTGGTGTTTATTCAGTTAGCTTAACTGCAGAAAATGCATTTGGAAGTGATATTGAGACAAAAGCTGATTATATTATTGTGGTTCTTGATTATTGTGATGCCGGTAGTTTAAATGATACTTATATGTACGTTGCAGATTTTGAACTTAATACAATATCTAATCCTTCTGGAGCTGCATCATATACCGATTTCACAAGTATATCTACCGATATTCTACCCGGACAAACTTATAACTTCTTAGTTAATGCAGGTAATGCTTATGATTATAACCAATGTATTATTTGGGCTGACTGGAATATAGACGGAGATTTTGAAGATGCCGGAGAACTAGTTTATCAAAGTGCTACTGAAAATGCTCTCGAATATAATGGAACTATAAATGTTCCATCAAATGCATCAATAGGACAAACAAGAATACGAGTACGAATTCATTATAATCGTGATGGTTACAATCCTAATACAACACCTTGCGGTAATAGCGGTTACGGTGAAGTAGAAGAC
>ERZ795048.669-NODE-669-length-35207-cov-12.029045_pt1 | contig 35207 bp, 27 predicted proteins | sample MGYA00375132_ERZ795048 | MGnify/ENA primary metagenome ERZ795048 (study PRJEB30177, sample SAMN05720225) | activated sludge metagenome | isolation source: Anaerobic digester | place: Hong Kong | collected 2014-12-17 ... | reverse complement strand
ATCATGCGGGCCTCCCTGTCGCGCAACAGCCGGGGCAACGCCTACGACACCCGCGCCACCCTGGCCCGCCTCGCCCAGCTGCGTGCGGTGAAGGCGAAGCTGCTCGACTTCCCCACCTGGGTGCACTACGTGATGGACGATCAGATGGCCAAGAGCCCCGACCGCGCCATGGAACTGCTCGGTCGGTTGGCCCCGGCCGCCGCCGCCAACGCCCGGAAGGAGGCCGCCAGGCTGCAGGAATTGGTGGACCAACAGGAGGGAGGCTTCACCGTGGAGGCCTGGGACTGGGACTTCTACGCCGAACAGGTGCGCAAGGCCGAGTACGACCTGGACGAGGCCGCCGTGAAACCCTACCTCGAGTTCGAGAGCGTGCTCCAGAACGGTGTGTTCTTCGCCACCACCAAGCTGTTCGGACTCACCTTCCAGGAGCGCACCGACCTGCCCGTGTACCACCCTGACGTGCGGGTGTTCGACATCATCGACACCACCGGCGAGGTGATCGGCCTCTTCTACGGCGACTACTACGCCCGCGACAACAAGAACGGCGGGGCCTGGATGAGCAGCTTCGTGGACCAGAACACCCTGCTCGGCCAGCAGCCCGTGATCACCCAGGTCTGCAATTTCGTGAGGCCGGCGGAGGGACAGCCGTGCCTGCTGAGCTGGGACGACGTGACCACGCTGTTCCACGAGTTCGGCCATGCGCTGCACGGCATGCTCAGTGCGCAGAAGTACCCCACCTTCAGCGGTACGGCCACCAGCACCGACTTCGTGGAGTTCCCCAGCCAGGTGAACGAGAACTGGGCCCTGGTACCGGAGGTCTTCGGCAATTTCGCCCGGCACCACGCCACGGGCGAGGCCATGCCGGCCGGGCTGGCGGAAAAGCTGCGCCGGGCAAGCCGCTTCAACCAGGGCTACGCCACCACCGAGTACCTGGCCGCCGCGCTGCTGGACCTGGAGTGGCACTCGCGCACCGCGGACGACCCGCTGGTGGAGGACGTGGAGGCCTTCGAGCGGGCCGCGCTGGCCAAGTACGGCCTGGACCTGCCGCAGGTGCCGCCCCGCTACCGCAGCTGCTACTTCAGCCACATCTGGGGCACCGGCTATGCGGCCAACTACTACGCCTACATCTGGAGCGAAGTGATGGACGCCGACGCCTTCGCCTGGTTCAACGAGCACGGCGGCATGACCCGCGCCAACGGCGACCATTTCCGGGCCACCGTGCTCAGCCAGGGCGGCAGCCGGCCGGAGGAGGAGCTCTACCGCGACCTCACCGGTCGCGATCCCCGCGTGGAGCCCCTGCTGGTGAAGCGGGGGCTGGAGTAGGCCTCCGATCGTTAAAAACTCCCCGGGATCGTGGAAAACCGGGGCTTTTCGCCGCTGCGGAGCCCCCGTGGGGTGCGGTATCTTCGTGCCAACCTGCCGGAAGCCCCGTCAGCCGCGCGCTTCCGCCCCTTTCCATGAGCGAGGTCAACTACAGCGAGGAGCATATCCGCACCCTGGACTGGAAGGAGCACATCCGCCTCCGTCCGGGCATGTACATCGGCAAGCTGGGCGACGGATCCAGCTTCGACGACGGCATCTACATCCTGCTGAAGGAGGTGCTGGACAATTGCATCGACGAGTACGTGATGGGCCACGGCCGCAAGGTGGAGGTCGAGATCAAGGACGGCCGGGTGCGCATCCGCGACTATGGCCGCGGAATCCCCCTGGGCAAGGTGGTCGACGTGGTGAGCAAGATCAACACCGGCGCCAAGTACGACAGCAAGGCCTTCAAGAAGAGCGTGGGCCTGAACGGGGTGGGTACCAAGGCCGTGAACGCGCTCAGCCGCAATTTCCGCGTGGAGAGCGTGCGCGACGGACAGGTGAAGGTGGCCGGCTTCGAGTTCGGCGAGCTCGTGCAGGACGAGAAGGTGAAGAAGACCGATGCCGCCAACGGCACCCTGGTCGAGTTCGAGCCGGACGAGGCCATGTTCAAGAAGTACCAGTACCGCGACCAGCACATCGAGCGGCTGTTGTGGAACTACTGCTACCTGAACACGGGGCTCACCATCGTCTTCAACGGGCAGCGGTTCCAAAGCAAGAACGGGCTGCTGGACCTGCTGGAGACCAAGATCGACGGCGAACCGCTGTACCCCATCATCCACCTGAAGGGCGATGACATCGAGGTGGCGCTCACCCATGCCAACCACTATGGGGAGGAGTATTACAGCTTCGTGAACGGCCAGCACACCACGCAGGGCGGCACCCACCAGGGAGCCTTCCGCGAGGCCGTGGCCAAGACCATCCGCGATTTCTTCAAGAAGGACTGGGAGTCGACCGACATCCGTACCGGCATCGTGGCCGCGGTGAGCGTGAAGATCATCGAGCCGGTGTTCGAGAGCCAGACCAAGACCAAGCTGGGCAGCACCGAGGTGGAGCCCGGCGGTCAGAGCATGCGCTCCTTCGTGGGCGACTTCATCGGGCGCGAACTGGACAATTTCCTGCACAAGCATCCGGCCGTGGCCGAGGTGCTGCAGCAACGCATCCTGCAGAGCGAGCGGGAGCGGAAGGAGCTCAGCGGCATCCGCAAGCTGGCCCGGGAGCGCGCCAAGAAGGCCAGCCTGCACAACCGCAAACTGCGCGACTGCCGCGTCCACCTGAACGACCCCAAGCAGGACGAGCGCCGCGAACAGACCACGCTGTTCATCACCGAGGGTGACAGCGCCAGCGGTTCCATCACCAAGAGCCGCAACGTGAACACCCAGGCCGTCTTCAGCCTGAAGGGCAAACCCCTGAACTGCTACGGGCTCACCAAGAAGGTGGTGTACGAGAACGAGGAGTTCAACCTGGTGCAGGCCGCCCTGAACATCGAGGACGGACTGGACGGGCTGCGCTACAACCGGATCGTGATCGCCACCGATGCCGACGTGGACGGCATGCACATCCGGCTGCTGCTGCTCACCTTCTTCCTGCAGTTCTTCCCGGACCTGGTGAAGAACGACCACCTGTACATCCTGCAGACGCCGCTATTCCGCGTGCGGAACAAGAAGGAGACGATCTACTGCTACAGCGAGGAAGAGCGGCAGCGGGCCCTGGCCAAGCTGGGCCGGAACCCGGAGATCACCCGCTTCAAGGGACTGGGCGAGATCAGTCCCGACGAGTTCAAGCACTTCATCGGCGACGACATGCGCCTGGAGCCGGTGATGGTGACCAAGGACGCCGCCGTGCAGGACCTGCTCAGTTTCTACATGGGCAAGAACACGCCCGAGCGGCAGGAGTTCATCATCAGCAACCTGAAAGTGGAGAAGGACCTGCTGGAGGAACTTCCCGAAGCGGTGGAGGAGACCACCGAAGCCTGATGATCAAGATCGCCTGCTCTTCGTTCCGGACCGGACCTGCCAGGATGCTTTCGGTGGCGGGGCTGCTGGCCCTGATGAGCGTGATCCTGGCCCTCCCCGCGAGCGGGCAGCAGCAGGGGCGGGTGCGCCTGTTCATCGATCCGGGCGATAGCTACGCCTTCATCCTGGACGGTAAGTATCGGATGCAGGAGCGCGAGCTTTCCCTGACACCCGGCAGGCACACGCTCACGTTCTGGGCGCCTCGCAGGGCGATCGTGGACACCGCCGTGCAGGTCGTGGCCGATTCGCTTTCCACCTTCATGCTCCAACTTCCCTGGTCCGCCGGCTGGGTGGCACACACGCAGGAATTGAAGCGCCACCGCGGCAAACGGTTCCTGACCCGTTCCTTGCCGGCGCTTGCCACCCTGGGGCTGGGTATCTGGGCGGGTACGGCCTTTGTGGACCACCGCAACGCATACAACGAACTGAACGACCTGGAGGACAGCTATTCGTCCCTCGGCGTCCCTCGCGAGATCACCAGCCTGAAGGAGGAACGGATCCCGGCGGCACAGGACGAACTGGCCCGGACCCGCACCACCTTCCTCGTGTCCACGGGCCTGTTCGTGGCGGCCGCTGCGGGAACGTGGTATGCCTTCCGGAAGACCGCCCGTGAACCGGTGCCCGTGTTCGAGGACAAGGAGAAGGTCCGATTCGATGGTCTGGTCTGGCTGCCTGGCGCGCAAGGCGGCACCTGGGCCGCAGGCATCACCGTACCCATTCGATGAGGACGATCACCACCATCGGGGTATGCCTGGGACTGCTCGTCCTGAACGGTTGCTACAAGGACGAGGTGGACGTGGCGGCGTTGAACACGAACCCCTGGGATCCCGACTATACGGGCCCGGCTTTCATCGAAGTGGTGGACGAACGGACGGCAGGGCCTTTTCCCGGAGGGGTCTTCAACCAGGAGCTCACCATCAAGGTGGACCTGAGCGTACTGCCGGTCAGTTCCGCGATCACGCTGCGTGTGGTGGACCAGGCCACGGGCATCGCGTTCGACCCGGTCCCCCAGCAGGCACCGGGTTCCGATACGTTCGAGTTCATCCATTTCAATGTGACCCCGGGCGTGGAGACCTGTTACGCCATCGCGGTGGAGGTGCAGTTCAGCACCACCCGCAGCGAGACCTACTGCGCCACCCCCTGAACCGACCGACCTGAGGCATGAGCGACGACATGGACAACAACGAGGAACTCGGCACCGAAGGCGTGCGGTCGACGGGTTCGGAGCAGGGTGTCTTCTCGGTGAGCGGCATGTACCGGGAATGGTTCCTGGACTATGCCAGCTACGTGATCCTGGAGCGTGCCGTGCCCGCCCTGTACGATGGCCTGAAACCCGTGCAGCGGCGCATCCTGCACGCCATGAAGGACCTGGATGACGGCCGGTACAACAAGGTGGCCAACATCATCGGGCACACCATGCAGTACCACCCGCACGGGGATGCCAGCATCGGAGATGCGCTCGTGCAGTTGGGTCAGAAGGACCTGCTGATCGACACCCAGGGCAACTGGGGGAACATCCTGACCGGCGACAGTGCGGCAGCCCCGCGGTACATCGAGGCCCGGTTGAGCAAGTTCGCGACCGATGTCGTCTTCAACCCGAAGACCACGGAATGGCAGCTGAGCTACGATGGCCGCAACAAGGAGCCGGTGTTCCTGCCGGTGAAGTTCCCGCTGCTCCTGGCGCAGGGTGGTGAAGGCATCGCCGTGGGCCTGAGCTGCAAGATGCTGCCCCACAATTTCAACGAGCTCATCGATGCCAGCATCGCGGTGCTCCGGGGCAAGCGTTTCCAGCTGCTGCCCGATTTCCCCACGGGTGGCCTGGCCGATGTGGAGAACTACAACGCCGGGGAGCGCGGCGGCCGCGTCCGGGTCCGTGCACGCATCCGCAAGGAGGACAACCGTACCCTGGTGATCACCGAAGTGCCCTTCGGCACCACCACCACCAGCCTGATCGAGAGCATCATCAAGGCCAACGACAAGGGCAAGCTCAAGGTCAAGCGCATCGAGGACAACACCGCCGAGCACGCGGAGATCATCGTCCATCTGCCCGCCGGGGTCTCACCGGACACCACCATCGATGCGCTCTACGCCTTCAGCGATTGCGAGCTCAGCATCGCGCCCAACGCGGTGGTGATCGAGGACGACAAGCCGCGCTTCGTGAGCGTGGACGAGCTCCTGCGCATCAGCACGGAGAACACCCTGCGGCTGCTGCAGCTGGAGCTGGAGATCCGCAGGGAGGAACTGGAACGCCAGTGGCACTTCAGTTCGCTCGAGCGCATCTTCATCGAGAAGAAGGTCTACCGCAAGATCGAGGATGCCGAGACCTGGGAGCAGGTGTTGGAGTTCATCCGGAAGGGCCTGAAACCGCACATCAAGGACCTGAGGTGGCCGGTGACCGACGAGGACATCGTGCGGCTCACGGAGATCAAGATCAAGCGGATCTCCAAGTACGACAGCTTCAAGGCCGACGAGCACATCAAGGGCCTGGAGGATCAGCTGGCCGAGGTGAAGGACAAGCTGGACCACCTGGTGGACCACGCCGTGGACTACTTCAAGGAACTGAAGAAGAAGTACGGGGCGGGCCGTGAACGGAGGACGGAGCTGCGGACCTTCGATACCATCGTGGCCACCAAGGTGGCGGTCGCCAACCGGAAGCTCTATGTGGACCGCGAAGAGGGCTTCATCGGTTGGAGCCTGCGTGGCAATGAGCAGGTGGGCGAGTGTTCGGACATCGACGACATCATCGTGTTCCGGCAGGACGGCACCATGCAGGTGACCAAGGTGGCCGACAAGAAGTTCGTGGGCAAGGGCATCCTGCATGCCGGGGTGTGGAAGAAGGGCGATGACCGCACCATCTACCACCTGATCTACCAGGACGGCACCTCGGGCCCGAGCTACATGAAGCGTTTCGCCGTGACGGCGATCACGCGGGACAAGGAGTACCACCTCACGGGAGGCAGCAAGGGCTCGAAGGTGCTGCACTTCAGCGCCAATCCCGACGGGGCCGCCGAGCTGGTGCAGGTGTTGCTGCGTCCGCGGCCCAACCTGCGCAAGACCAAGTTCGACGTGGACTTCGCCAAGCTCGCGGTGAAGGGACGCGGGAGCAAGGGCAACCTGCTGACCCGCCACCTGGTGAGCAAGATCGTGCTGAAGGAGCGCGGTGCCAGCACGCTGGGTGCCATCCCCATCTGGTTCGATGAGACCGTGAGGCGGTTGAACGACTCCGGCCATGGCCGCTACCTGGGCCGGTTCTCCGGGGATGACAAGGTCCTTGCGGTCCTGACCTCTGGTGAGTACCTGCTGCTGCCCTTCGCGCTCAGCACCCATTTTCCGGACGAGGCGGTGACGGTGGTGAAGTGGGATCCCGAGACCGTGATGAACGTGGTGTACTGGGAGGGGGAGAAGCAGCAATACCAGGTGAAACGCTTCACGGTGGACGCCGCGAAGGACCCGGTCCGGTTCATCACCGAGCACCCGGACAGCCGGATGGTGGTCCACAGCCTGGAGGCCGATCCGCGCATCCGTGTCAGCTATGACAAGCGCAGCACGGACCGGGACGATGAGGAGGTGGCGCTCGGTTCCTTCATCGCCGTGAAGGGGGTGAAGGCCCTGGGCAACCGCCTGACCCCGGCCAAGGTGAAGGACATCGAGCTCCTGGACCCCGTCTTCACACCGATCACCCCGGAACAGGAGGAGATGCAGGGCTTGTTGATCAGCGAGGACGAGATCGGCAACCTGGAGGCACCCGAGGAGGAGGGCCTGGAGGAGTCCCCGGTCAAGCAGTACCTCCGCGCACGAAGGGAGGAGGACGGCGATGATCCCGATCAGCCGATCATCGGCTTCAAGCCCGGAAAGCAGATCACCCTCGAGATGGAGTGATGCGTCCGGTCAGGCCACCAGCCCCAGCACCAGGGTCGCCGCTGCCAGCACGAGCATGGCGGCCCACCAGGTCAGTTCGCGGGTGTTCGATGATGCGGCCTTGGGCCTGAGTTGGGTGCGTGTTCCCATGACCTGCAAGGAAGCAGGTCCCTGAAGCGCGGGCAATACCCACTTGGGGGTACTTGGATCAAGGTGCGCAGAGGACCGGGATGCCGTGCTCATTGGTGAGCATCCGTTCCTTCTCCGCATCCGCCATGTAGCGGTATTCGTCCGAGGCATCGGCCATGATGGCGATGCAACTGGCCTCGGCCTTCCGGGCATGAGCGATGGTGCCTGCCGCGAACCCGATGCTGAACGTCGTTCCGGGTACGTCGATCTCCTCGTGCGCCACGCCATGCTCCTCCAGGTGGAGCATCATGCGCTTCTTGTTCTCGAGCAGTTGGTCCGAAGGGCTTTCCCCGGGGCGCAGGAGCTGGAAGATGTGCACGGGAGCCTGGTAGGCCCTGGCCAGCATGACGACCGCATCCAGCAGACCGGTGATGTTCTCGTGACCGGCCACCGGCAGCACGACGGGTCCCGGCCGGGCGGGGACCGTGCTCTGATCCTGCACCACCAGGCAGGGGACCGGTAGTTTCCGGACCAGTTTCAGGATGTCGGCGCCGAACAGCTGTTGCCTGAGCCCTTGGGGGCCGTGCGTGGCGCACACCATCATCGCGTGCCTGGAGGCTTCCTCGGCGATCGTGGCCAGGGCATCGCCTTCCAGCATGAGCTCGGTGACCGTCGTGTGTTCCACCAGGGAAGCATGCCGGTCCATGAACACCTGCGCCTTGTCCCTGCCTTCACCGGTACGCTCGTTCTTTCCCAGCACATGCAGGAGCGTCACGTTGCCTGCCATCCGCGAGGCCAGGTCATCGGCGAAAAGAACACCTGCGGCTGCCGTGGGGCTCAGATCGGTGGCACAGAGAATGTCCAACATGGCGATATCGGTTCGCAGCAAGGTATGGCAGGGCCGTCAATGCGCTACCAGGACTCGGGCCCGGTACCGGCGACCGGCCTGTTCCACCAGGACCCAGTAAGTTCCTGAAGGAATGCCGGAGACATCCAGTTGGAGCCGGTCCTGCTGTTGAACGAAGGGGATCTCCATCGAGCGGCCGGATGCTGCGGTCCAGGTAAGCAGGCTGATGGGGGCGGCCTCCCGCAAGGTCACCGTGAGCAACTGGTCGGCCGGCAGTGGGAACGCAAGGAGTTCCTCCGCCACGCGTTCCCGGATGAACGTGCAGTCGTCCACCGTGATCGTGTCCGTCGCCTCCGAGGCACAAACCCCATTGGAGTAGAAATAGGTCACCAGGAATTCACCGGGGGTGACATCGGTGTCGAAACCTCCATCCGGCCCCGCTGCTCCTCCCCAGACACCACCCGGCGGAAAGGCCGTGAGCACCACCTGGCCATCATTGGCACAATACGGTCCGTTCATCCCGAACACCACCGGCGTGGCATCCACGACGACCACCAGGATGCTGTCCACTCCCGTACAGCCCAGGGTGTCGGTCAGGCTGTAGGCGACCGTGTTCCCACCGACCGCGGCGTTCATCGGGTCGAAGATGCCACCGGGCCCGATGGCCCCGTTCCAGGTTCCTCCGCTCGGGACCGCCACCAACTGCACCAGCGTATCGCTGCTGCAGAACGGGCCTGCCGGAACGAGCAGCGGTGCAGGCAGGGGGTGCACCTGGACCACGGTGTCACGGCTTGCCGTGCAGCTGATGCTGTCCCCGTAGGTATAGGTGATGATCAAGGTGGTGTCGGCACCAGGCGTCAGCACACCCTCCGGGGTCACACCACCGCTCCAAATGCCCCCGGCGGGAGTGGCAATGAGCGTGTCGGCGGGGCCGAAGGCACAGAACGGAACGCCGGACGTGAACCCGATGGATGGCCTCGGCCGGACCGCGATGCTGTCCAACAGCACATTGGCGCACCCGGAGCTGTCCGTGTAGGAATAGCTCACTGGATGAAGCCCGGGACCGAGTTGTGTCGGGAGCACGAGTCCTCCGGATTGGGCCGACCCGCCCCAGCTCCCGCCTGCCGGCGTCGCTGACAAATAGGCCGTGTCCAGATCGGCGCAGAGCACACTGTCGATCAACTGGAGTTCAGGGAGGGGGTTCACCGTGAGCAGCAGGCTGTCGGTGGTGGGGCAGCAGCCCGGACAGGTGTAGGTATAGGAGACCAGGTGCTGGCCGGGTCCTGCCGACTGGGGAGAGAAGTAGCCAAGGCTGTCGGCAGCCCCGCCATAGGTCCCGAAGAACGGGGTCGCCCAAAGGAAGGCGTCCGCCGCATCGGCGCAAAAGGGGCCAGCCGGGCTCAATTGCGCCTGGATCGCATCAAGCACGGTGATGGTCGCCGGGGAACTGCCGCTGCAGCCGTTGGTATCGGTCACCGTGTACAAGCCCCAGTAGGCCCCGCTGCCCATGGAGGGGTCGAAATTGCCCTGGCCGTCCACATCCCCGCTCCAACTGCCGCCAGGAGGGGTGGCCATCACTTGAACGATGCTGTCGTACGGACAGAGGACCAGGGGTTCGATCACATCGGGCAACGGGGAGGTGAGCACCTCGATCAGGAGCGTATCGCTCGCCGAACACCCGTTGGTGTCCGTGATGCTGTACCAGACGGCGTAGGGTGAGAATTGCGGACCGAAGATGGGGTTGAAGAGACCGGACGGGTCCACGGCGCCAAGGTCGCCGTCCCAGATGCCGCCGGTGGGAGAGGCCGACAATTGTTGCGCGCCCACGTTCTCACAAAGCGGACCGGCACTATCGATCTGCACGATCGGCGCGGCAAGCACCACGATCTGGACGCTGTCCACGAGCGGGTTGCCCAGGGTGTCGTTCCAGGCATAGGTGACCGTATACGGGCTTCCGGCCGACCCCACGGAGGGGTCGAACACGCCCGCAGTGTCCACCGGTCCGCTCCAGACGCCACCGGATGGTTGTGCCACAAGCTGTTGGAGGCCGCTGTTCTCGCAGAACGGTCCGGCATCTGAAATGCCTTCTTGGCCTGAGGTCAGGCCTGCGGCGAACAACAGGCAGAGCAGTGAGGATGTCCTCGGTAGATCGTGTTCCACACGGCGAAGGTAGGTGCTGGGGATCCCATGGATGCATGGAGGAATGGTGGCCCCGGGGTGAGGTCCGGCAGCTTCCATGGCCCGCCCTTACCGTAGCTTGCGGCGGTGATGCAACGACTTCTCCTACCCGCCATCCTGTTCGCGATGGCAGCCCCCTTGTGCTCGCAGGTGAACATGTCCCTGGTCGGACAGCTGGATTACCAAACGCTCCATGGGAGCGACATCAGTGATGTCTGGGGATATGTCGATGAACTGGGCAATGAGTACGCCCTTGTGGGGGTGAACGATGGTGGGGTCTCGGTCGTGGACCTGAGCGACCCTTCCCAACCCGAGGAGATCTTCTTCTTTGCCGGGCCCAGCTCCATCTGGCGCGACCTGAAGGTCTGGAACGATCATGCTTACGTGACCACGGAAGGTGGGGGTGGGCTGGCCATCATCGACCTCACCCCACTTCCTCAGAACACCTCGCTCAATGCCACGTTCTGGCAGGGGAACGGGTGGTCGTCTGCGCACAACCTCTACATCGACGAGAACGGGATCTGCTACATCTTCGGTGCCGACCGGGGCAATGGAGGGACCATCTTCCTGGACCTGAACCTGAACCCCATGGATCCGCTGGAGATCGGGGAGTTCGATGACTGGTATGCCCATGACGGAATGGCCCGGGGGGATACGCTCTATGTGGCGCACATCTCCGATGGGTTCTTCACGGTCGTGGACGTATCCGACAAGCAGAATCCCCTGGTGCTCGGGTCGCAGACCACCGGCAACGTGTTCGCACACAACATCTGGGTGTCCGACGATGGCGATCACGTGTTCACCACCGACGAAGTGACCGGCGGTTGGATGGGCAGCTATGACATCAGCGATCCCACCGACATCCAGGAGTTGCAGCTCTTCCGTAGCCAACCCGGCTCCAACACCATTCCCCACAACACCCACTTCATCAATGACTATGTGGTCACCAGCTATTATCGGCTGGGGACCACGGTGCACGATGTGAGCCGACCGCACAATGTGGTCGAGGTGGCCAACTATGACCACTGTCCACTGGCCGGGGATGGGTTCAACGGTGGTTGGGGCACCTACCCCTGGTTGCCCAGTGGCCGGATCATCAGCACCGACATCGAGGAAGGGCTGTTCGTCCTGGACGTGACCTACCAACGCGCCTGCTGGCTGGAAGGAACGGTGACGGACGCCGTCACCACGCTGCCTGTGAACAACGCTCAGGTGGAGGTGCTGGGTCTTTCCGCGACGGACGTCACGGGCATCGATGGCTCCTATGCGACAGGCCACCAACAGGCGGGGGTATATGACGTGCTCTTCACGGCTCCCGGCTATGAGGACCAACTGGTCTCCGGGGTGACCCTAGCGAACGGCCAGCTGACCCTCCTGGATGTGCAGCTGCAGCCCTTGGTGCCGTTCGCCTTTTCGGGACAGGTCACCGATTCGGTAACGCTGGCCGGCATCGAGGGTGTCCAGGTCTCCCTCGTCGGCCCGGACTTCGACCACCTGGTCACGACCGATGCACAAGGGAACTTCACGATCCCGGTGATGTACGCCGGAACCTATGAGGTGGTGGCGGCGCACTGGGGCCATCATGAGAAGTGCTTCACGCAGGCCATTGATGATGCCACGCCACCCCTGGCCATTGAGCTGGCTCCAGGCTGGTCGGACCATTTTTCGCTGGACCTCGGTTGGAGTTCATACGGACAGGCCGTTTCAGGAGCCTGGGAACGCGGCGTTCCCGTAGGGACCACCTATTTCGGAGCGACCTCCAATCCTGATGCGGACGTTCCCGACGATTGTGGAGAGCAGGCCTATGTGACCGGGAACGGCGGTGGAAGCGCCGGGGCGGATGATGTGGACGGTGGTCCTGCCATCCTGAGGTCGCCGGTGTTCGACCTCACCGGAACGCTGGACCCCTATGTGCGCTATCGGCGCTGGTTCTTCAATTCCGGTGGCAATGGATCGCCGGATGATGAACTGAGGGCCTACCTGAGCAATGGCGTCGATTCCGTGCTGGTGGAGACGGTCGGTCCCGGTTCGGTCGGGAACGGCAGTTGGGTCGCTTCGTCCGTCCGGGTGCTCGACCATCTGTCCCTGACCGCTGACATGCACTTCTCGGTGTGGACCAGCGACGATGGTTCCGGTCACCTGTTGGAGTGCGGCCTGGACCGTTTCTCGGTGGTGGACCTGGGGACGGTACACGTGCCAGAGGGCTACGATGCCCGGGACCTCGGCGTCTTTCCGAATCCTTCTTCCGGCACCTTCCGGGTCGACTGGTCGGGTCCCGGACCGCTTCAGGCAACGGTGTTCGACATGCAGGGTCGAGCGGTGTCCGACCGCCTCCTGCTTGCTCCCGGGTCAACGGAATTGAACGTGGACCTGGCGCCCGGCTCCTACGTGCTGGTGGGAAGGTCGGGCGAACCGGCTCCGGTCCGGACGATCCGCCTGATCATCAGGTGATCGCGCTCATCGATCGCCCGGCTTGGAACAGAACTCCAGGTGCAGGCGATCCACTTCCGGATCTTCACCCAGGGCCTTGGCCAGGGTCAGGTCGTCACACGCCTTGCTGCGCTCACCCAGGTCCAACAGGAGCAGGGCGCGCGTCTTGAGCGCCTCGGCGTTCGATGGATAGCCTTTCAGGCTGCGGGTCACCGCTTTCATGGCCTCCTCCTTCCTGCCGAGCGCGAGCAGCGAGGCCGCCTGATTGCTCAGCGCAACGGGTTCGTCCGGATCGATGGCAAGTGCCTTGGCGTACATGGCCAGTGCATCCTCGTGCCGTCCCAGCGCGGCCAGTTCATACCCCCGGTTCGACCAATGGCCCAACTCCTCCGGTTCGCGCTCACAGAGGTCGGTGAGCACTTGCAGTGCCTCGTCATGCCGGCCGCTTTGGTCCAGCAGACGGGCCAGTACGGTCATGGCCTCCGTGTCGTCGGGGCGGCCTTTCAGCCCTGCGGTAAGGTCCTCGATCGCCCCTTCCCGTTGAAGCAGTTCACTCCGGGCCGTACCACGCAGGACCAGGGAAAGCGACTTGAGAGGACCGTCGCTTCCATGCTCGATGGCCGTGGTGGCATGCCTTTCGGCCAGGTGGGGGTCTCCTGCGCGCATCGCGTAGAGCGCACGCTGGTAGTTCGCTTCGGGCCAGGTGCTGTCCTTGTGAAGGGCCGTCTCCACGTCCACGATGTACCGGTCCATCCGATCGAGGACATACCAGGCCCTGGCCCTGGCGGAGTAGGTCCTGGCGGATGGAGCTTCCTCGATCGCCTGGTCGAACGCCTGGACCGCCCGTTGGGCGCGTCCTTGCTGCAGGAGCGAATCGCCCTTCGCCACCCACCCGTCGGACTCCTGGCCCGACGACGCCAGCGAGGACAACAGAAGAAGGGCAGACAGGCACCACCGCATGATGCAAAGGTAGGACGGTGCCCTTGCCGGTCAGTGATGACGCGGGATCGGCACCGAGTCCAGGGTGGCATGCCGACCGGCTGCGTGCAGGAACGCGCCTGCCGTGGCCACCATCGCGGCATTGTCCGTGCAGTAGGCCAGCGGTGGAACGAGGACGGGAAGACCGATCTCCTTGCCCAGTTGCGCGATCCTTCTCCGAAGCAGGCGGTTCGCGCTTACACCGCCGGAGATCGCAAGGCCTTGGAAGGGGAACTCCGCCGCCGCTTCGCGGCATCGTTCAACGAGCACCTCCACAATGGCCGACCGGAGACTGGCCGCCAGATCATTCCTTCTTTCCGATACGGTCCCGGCCTGCTCTCGCTCCAAACGCCGGAGCAGGTCCTGGAACGAGGTCTTCATCCCGCTGAAGCTCATGTCGAGGCCGGGCATCCTGGGCCTGGGCAGCTCGAAGGCCGTGGGGTCGCCATCCTCGGCCAGTTCATCGATCAAGGGACCGCCGGGGTAGGGCAGGCCGAGCATCTTGGCCCCCTTGTCGAACGCTTCACCGGCGGCATCGTCCCGGGTGCTTCCCAGCACCACCATGTCCAACGGGCCGTTCACCCGGATCAGCAGGGTGTGCCCACCGCTCACCGTGAGGTTGAGGAACGGGAAGCGGGGGACCGGTCGATCACTGCCGTCAGGAATGAAATGCGCCAGCACATGGGCCTCCAGGTGGTCCACGGCCACCAGAGGGATGGCGCGCGCTTGTGCGAAGGACCGGGCAAAGCAGGTGCCGACCAGCAGGGCGCCCATCAATCCCGGGCCTTGCGTGAAGGCTACCACGTCCACATCGCCGGGGGTGACGCCAGCTTCCCGGAGGGCGGCATCGACCACCGGCACGATCGCCTCCTGATGGGCCCGCGAGGCCAGTTCCGGGACCACGCCCCCCCAGCGCTCATGCACATCCTGACCTGCCACCACGTTCGAGCGAAGCATCCCTCCCGTGATCACGGCCGCCGCGGTCTCATCGCAGGAGCTTTCGATCCCGAGCACCGTGGCCCCGTTCCTCGTCTGGGTCGTCACTACTCCCGTTACTTTTGATGATCCGGCCCGATCCTTGCGTTACACGGGCAAAGCTACGAGCGACCTGAGCGCGATCAAGGCATATGGACCGTTGAGGCGTGCGATACGTTACCTGGGCCTGGGTGCGGTCGTTCTGTTGATCGTGGTGGCCTTTCTCTCCGTGCTCCTGCTGTATCCCGTGGTGCAGACAGGCATCGCACAGTGGGCGTCCGTGCGCTTGTCCAAGGACCTCGGTATCGACCTGCGCGTGGAGCGGGTGGAGCTCCGTCCGTTCGGCCCGTTGCGCCTGCACGGACTGTTCGTGGCCGACCTCCAGGGCGATACGCTGGTCCATGTGCAGCGCCTGGACCTTACGGATGTCCGGTATTCCTCGCGGTCCAGGACCCTCCGTGTCGGGGCCCTCAGCCTGAGCAATGGCAGGTTCGCTCTGAGGACCGTGCCCGGTGGGACGCGCAGCAACCTGACCGAGCTGCTCGACCACGTGTTGGGGACGGACACGACCTCCTCCGGATCCGATGCGTCCGTGCTTTGCGGATCCTTTGAATTGGACGGGCTGCACTTCTCCTTTCATGACCCCCATGTGGAACAGGCGAGGTTCGGCGTCGATTTCTCCCACATCGACATTCCCGATGCCCGGGTGCGGGGAAAAGGCCTGGCGGTGCGGGGTGACTCCATCATCGCGGACCTTGAACAGTTGACCCTGCATGAACGCAGTGGGCTTCGATTGGAACGGTTCCAGGGGCAGGTACATGTGTCGCCCAGGCGGATCAGCGTCGATGAGCTTCATCTGCTGACCTCGGGAACGGAACTCGTTGGGAGGCTCCAGTTCTCCACCGCGGGCTGGTCCGACTACAACGAGTTCATGGGCAGGGTGGACATGCGGGTGGACCTGGACACGTCCCGGGTCTCCTTCGGGGACATCGCCCTGTTCGCCACCGAGCTGGAAGGCATCGATCTCCCGGTCCGGGTATCCGGGCGGTTCCGGGGAACGGTCTCCGACCTCAAGGCCCGGGGGCTGGACCTGCGCTACGGTGCTCGTTCGCGTTTCAGGGGCAACGCCGACTTGATCGGTCTTCCGGCACTGGCCAGCACCTTTCTCCTGGTGGACGCCGATGAAGTCGTGACCGATCACGTGGACCTGGCCACGATCCCCGTACCACCGTTCACGGAAGGGGGGCGGTTGAGCGTGCCGCAGGAGGTGGCCCGGCTGGGTACCATCCGCTTCGCGGGGAACTTCACCGGTTTTCCGAACGCCTTCACGGCCTACGGGAGCACGCGCACACAAGTGGGTGACCTGCGCACCGACCTCTCCTTCGAGCGGGATACGCTTGGCGGAATGCTCGTCCTTTCGGGACGTCTTGCGAGCGATCGGTTCGATGTGGGCCGGGTCATCGAGGAAGGGCCGCTGGGTCCGGTCACCTCCGACATCCGCGTGAACGCCTCAGGCACGGGCCTCGCCGACATGAAGGCGGAGATCCAGGGAGATCTGCCCATGATCACCATCAATGGGTACGAAGCCACCGGGATCTCCCTGAACGCCTTGTTGGAGGAGGACCTGTTCATCGGGGAGCTGCACAGCCGGGACCGGAACCTGGTGCTGGATTTCCAGGGTAAGGCAGACCTGAGGGGCCATGCTCCCGTCGTCGATTTCGAGGCTGACCTCCAACACGCCGACCTGGTGGCGTTGAACCTGATCGACAGTGCCGGCTACAGCAGCTTGAACGTGCGCGTGATCGCGAACGCGATCCTGGACCCGGACAGTGGCCGGGGGACCATCGACCTGCAGGGCATTTCGTATTGCGATGCCTTCGCCGATCATGAACTCGGCGACCTGCTCCTTTCGCGGGAACGGTCCATGGGGAGGGATCGCACGCGCGTTCGAAGCGACCTCGCGGACATCGATGTGGACGGCGACCTGCTTCCAACGCGTATCTGGCCGGCGCTGCAAAGCGTGGTCTTCAGTGTATTCCCCGCCCTCAGGGACGAGGTCGACTATGAACAGGCCGAACAGGCGTTCGACCTCGAGGTGCGCACGAAGGACACGCGCGCCCTGTTCGACCTGTTCGCACCGGGTCTGACCCTGTCCGAGAACACGGTGTTCAATGGCCGGTTCGACAGCCGGACGTTCGATATCGCGCTCTCCGGCATCGCCCCGTTCGTGGAATGGGACGGGGTCTCCGTGGACTCGTTGCGGTTCTCGTTGGACAAGACCATGGACGTGCTGGCCTTTGCGGTGGAGGGTCATCGCGGAAGCCTCTCCCCGGGAACCTTCGTGAACGGCGTTTTCCTTTCCGGAAAGGCCTATCAGGATGAGGTGGACCTACGGTTGGGCTGGACGGGGTCGTCGCATGGCACGTCCGGCGATCTTCGCATGAACGGGGTCGTGCATGGCCCTGAGCGGTTCGAGGTCGATCTCCTGCCGTCGGACCTCTTCCTCGGCCGGGGGAACTGGCGGAACGAGCGCACGGCCAGTTTCCTGGTGGATTCGAGCTCGGTCCGCATCAAGGGTCTCCATCTGGCCAACGGCGCGCAACAGGTGCGTGTGGAAGGGGAGATCAACGAGGATCCCACGATACCCCTGGCCTTCGAGCTTCAGGGACTGCGCCTTGAGAACCTGCGACCCTGGTTGGACGGGCCCGGCCTGCATGGCAGTGTGAGCGGCCAGGGTCGCGCGTTCGATCCCTATGGTGCTCCCTACGTGCTCAGCGAGCTGCGGGTGGACAGCCTGTCGGTGGGTACCAAACCGGTCGGGGACCTTGCTTTCGCCGCGACCTGGAACGAAGGTCAACGGGCCATCGACGTGAACGGGTCCCTGGAGCGGGGAGGGGTGAAGGCGATGGACTTCGAGGGAGCCGTGAATCCAGGGTCGGAGCAGGAACTGGACATCCGGCTCTTGTTCGATCGCTTCGACCTGGCGTTCCTGGAACCTTACATGCCGGAAGGGCTGAGCGGGATCCAAGGCGCCTTGACCGGCGACCTGTCCCTGAACGGAACGCTTGCCCACCCGGCCGTGCGCGGAACGGCAAGCCTGGTGGACGCGGGCATCCATATCGACTACCTCGGCACTTCCTACAGCTTTTCGCACGACGTGAACATCGCTCCCGACATGTTCGCCCTTGACCTGGTGGAACTCCATGATGAGGAGGGGAACTCGGCGACCGCGATCGCCACCATTCTGCATGACGGGCTCCGGAACTGGAACTACAACGTCTCCTTGGAAATGGACCGGTTCCTGTGCATGGAGACCGGGCCGGACGACAACGAGCTCTATTTCGGGAAGGCCTACGCCAGGGGCACCGTGGAGGTGAGCGGCCATGCCGACAAACTGGAGGTGACGCTCGATGCCGTGAGTGAACGTGGCACCGACATCTCGTTCCCGCTCGGGGCCAGCACCGAGGTCTCCAACATCGACTTCGTGCGTTTCGTGAGCCAAGGGGTGGACAGCCTGCTGGCCCAGGAGGAGGTGGACCTGAGCGGGGTGGAGCTGGACATGCACGTGAGCGTGACACCGGACGCCAGGTTCCAGCTCATCTTCGACCCCACGGTGGGCGACATCATGTCCGGCAGGGGAGCCGGTGAACTGGACATGACCGTGACGCCGGCAGGCGAGTTCTCCATGCGAGGTGACCTGGAGGTGACCGAAGGGGAATACCTGTTCACCCTGCGGAACATCCTGAACAAGCGGTTCGAGATGGCGCCTGGCGGAAGGATCGTGTGGTACGGGGACCCCCTGGACGCCCAGCTGGACCTGAGTGCCATCTACCGCCTCCGGGCGCCCTTGTACAACGTGATGGTGGAACAGAACGACGCCTATCGGAAACGGGTCCCCGTGGAGGTGACCATGCATCTGACGGACAAGCTGCAGAACCCGGGCATCTCCTACGAGGTGCGCCTGCCCACCGTGGACGAGGACGTGCGTTCCCGCGTGAACGCCGTCATGAGCACGCCGCAGGACCTCAACCGCCAGGTGTTCTCGCTCATCGTGCTCAACAACTTCACCCCACCGCCGGACGCGAGCTCCCAGGGCGATGGGCTTGCCGGAGGCAATTATGCCAGCACCACCGCGAGCGAGTTGTTGAGCAATCAGGTGAGCAACTGGCTGTCCGGTCTGAGCAAGGACGTGGACCTGGGCCTGAACTACCGCCCGGGCGACGCCATTTCGCAGGAGGAGGTGGAGTTGGCGGTGAGCACCCAGTTGTTCAACGAAAGACTGCTCCTGAACACCACCGTGGGTGTGCAGTACGGGCAGGCCACGAGCTCCACCCAGAGCCAGTTGATCGGTGATGTGCAGGCGGAGTACCTGCTCTCCCCGGACGGCAAGCTCCGCCTGAAGGCCTACAACCTGAGCAATGACCAGAACCTGAACCGGGCCGACCAGGCGCAGTACACCCAGGGGGTGGGGGTCGGCTACCGCAGGGAGTTCGACCGCTTCTTCGACCTGTTCAGGAGGCGGTCCGGCAGGAAAGGGGATCAGGCGGTGCCCTGATCGTCCATCAGGCCCAGGTCGTGACCGAGCTTCCGCTGCTTCGTGAGCAGGTAGCGACGGTTGTGCTCGTTCGGATCCACCTTGATCGGGACGTTCTCCACGATCTCCAGGCCGTAACCGATCAACCCGGTCCGCTTGCGGGGGTTGTTCGTGAGCAGACGCATTTTCCTCACCCCCAGGTCATGCAGGATCTGGGCACCCACACCATAGTCCCTGGAGTCCATGTCGAAGCCGAGCCTGAGGTTGGCCTCCACGGTGTCCGCGCCCTCCTCCTGGAGCTTGTAGGCCTTCAACTTGTTCACCAGGCCGATCCCGCGACCTTCCTGTTGCATGTACAGCACCACTCCGCGGCCCTCGCGTTCCACGGCCTCCATGGCGGCATGCAGTTGGGGGCCGCAGTCACACCGGTGCGATCCGAAGATGTCTCCGGTCACGCAGCTGGAATGCACCCTCACCAGGACCGGGTCGTCCTTGTCCCAGGACCCCTTGATCAGCGCCAAGTGCTCCTCGCCGGTGGTCGTTTGCCGGTAGGCGATCAGTCGGAAATCGCCATGCTCCGTCGGTAATTGCACCTCCACCTGTCGTTCCACCAGGCTCTCGTGACGCATCCGATAGGCGACGAGGTCCTCGATGGAGATGAGCTTCAGGCCGAATTCGTCGGCCATCCGGCGAAGCTCCGGTAGCCGCGCCATGGTGCCGTCGTCGTTCATGATCTCCACGATCACACCGGCGGGTTCGAATCCGGCAAGCCGCGCCAGGTCCACCGCTGCCTCGGTATGTCCGGTGCGCCGCAGCACACCGCCCTCCTTCGCCTTGAGGGGGAAGATGTGTCCCGGCCGCGCCAGGTCAGCGGATCTCGTCCCGGGATCGATGAGGGCCTGGATGGTCTTCGATCGGTCGCTGGCCGAGATGCCGGTGGTCGTGCCATGACCGATCAGGTCAACGGACACGGTGAACGGGGTATGGTGCAGGGCCGTGTTGTCCCTCACCATCAGTTCCAGGCCCAATTCTTCACAGCGTGCCTCCGTGAGCGGGGTGCAGATGAGCCCACGACCGTGCTTGGCCATGAAGTTGATCAGCTCCGGAGTGGCGTTCCGGGCAGCGGTCACGAAGTCACCTTCGTTCTCGCGGTCCTCGTCATCCACCACGATCACCACGCGCCCCCGCCTGATCTCGGCGATGGCCTCCTCGACCTTGTCCAATCGTCCCTGAACGTTCTGCATCGGTCCGCAAAGGTACGGCCCCCTTCATCCGGAAGTGGGAACGGCGGATGCACCCTCGGGGTCGATCAAGGCATCGATGGCATCCGCCGATCGTTCCCAGGAGAACCGGGATCGGACGAAATCCTGACCATTGGCGGCCAGGTGCTCGCGTTCCTCCGGATGCTCCAGAAGGCGAACGATGTGGTCCGCGTAGTCCTCGGGTTCCCGCCCGATCAGAATGGCCTTTCCCGGTGGCGCGCCCACGGCATTGTTGGCCAGTTCGGAGGTGATGCAGGGCATGCGCATGGCCATCGCCTCCAACAACTTGTTCTGCAGCCCGGTACCGATCTGCATGGGCGCTACGAAGACCCTCGCGCTGGAGTAGGAATCGCGGATGTCCTTCACCCAACCCGTCACGGTGATGCCCGGGTCGCTCCGCGCGAGGTCCCGTACGGCCGGGGCCGGGTCCACTCCCGAGATCAGCAGGGTGGTGCCCGGGCGTTCCTTCCGCACCAATGGAAGCACACGCTCGGCCAGGTACACCACGCTGTCGATGTTGGGCGGGTAGTTCATGTTGCCCGTGAACACCAGGTCGTACCGCGGTTCAGACGCCAGCGGTCTGAAGAAGTCCGTGTCCACCCCATTGGGCACCACGGCCATCCGGTCGCGGTCCGGATGGTAGATGTAGTCACGGTCCTGCACGGAGATGATCACGCGGTTGTCGAACAGGTCGAACATCAGGTTCTCGTAGTGGATCAACCGGCGCGTCTCCATGCGGAACACGGGCCGCAGGTAGAAAGGGGCGGTCTCCGTGCGCCGCTCCATGCCCTTGCTCAGGGTGTCCATGTAGTCCAGGGTGCGGGGCGCATCCGTACGATACCGGACGTATTCCGTCGTTCGTACCAGCTGGCAGAGCACATGGTCCGGCCGGAAGCGTTCGAAGGCCCTGTCCATGCTTCGTTGGGCCTTCCGGTGGTGGAAGTAGGCGACCTGGAAGGGCAGTCGACTGAAGGGCGCGGTGATCAGCTTCAAGGCGATCCGCCATTTCGGGATGGACACGACCTCGATGTGCTGGCAGATCCCTCGGAGGTGTTCCAGTGCTTGTGGATGCGGGCGCCCCTCGTGCAGGCAGAAGAGCAGGATCTCATGCCTTTCGGCCAGCCGTTCCACCAGGTGATAGGCCCGAAGCTTATCCCCCTTCTCCAAGGGCCAGGGGACCCGCGATAGCACGACCATCAACCTCATTTCCCCATCAACTGCTCGAAGAACGCGATCAGGTCCGCCACGATCCGGCGATCGTCGTAGCGCTCGGCGATCAACTGCCTTGCGGCCTCACCGATGGCCCGGGTCCCTGCGGGGTCGTCGTGTGTCCTGACAAGCGCCTTGGCAAAGGCCTCCGGGCCATCGGCAAGGATCATTTGGCGTCCGTCCTCTGCCTCGATGCCTTCCGCGCCGATCGTGGTGCTGAGGACGGCCTTGCCGAGCGCCATGCCTTCGACGATCTTCACCCGCATACCGCCAGCGCTCAAAAGGGGCACCACCATGATCTGGCCCTCTTCCATGAACTGCCGGGCATCGGGGACCCGGCCCCGGATCCTCACACCGGGGATCTCGGCTTCCAGCAGGTCCTGTGGCATCTGGTTCCCGGCCAGCTCGAGCCTGAGTCCGGGGCGTTCAGCGATGGCCCTGGGCCACACCTCGTCCAGCAGCCACCGGATGCCATCCTCATTGGGCAACCAGTCCATGCTTCCCAGGTGGAAGCATGTGGGTGCACCATCGGGCCAGGGCTGAAGGGGATAGGCCTCGATGTCCACGCCGAACGGGATGGTGCACATCGGCAGTTCGGCATGTTGCGCGCGGAAATGGGCAAGGTCCGACGAGCTGATGGCCGCCACCCCGTCGATCCGCTCCAGCACCGCCAGTTCATGGTCCCTGAGCTGCTTGGCCAGGAAACGGCGGTAGGGCCGTTTCAGCGGGTTGCGCTCGCCCTGGGCGATACGTTCCTGTACGACATGCTCCAGGTTGTGCGAACGCAGCACGATGGGCGCCTGGGTGTATCGCCTCACGGTGGCGATGTAGGGCGTCATGAACAGGCTCTCGAGCAGGATGATGTCGAAACGCGATCCACTCAGCGTGCGGATCAGTTCGATGTCCATGTCCGGCGAGAAGAAGCGGCTCAGGTTGTAGTTGTCCGCGGTGATCAGGTCCGTGAACGCGTCCACGATGTTCAGGGAGGTGTCCACGAACACGGCGCGCACGTCGGTACTGCGCCGGTACGCCTCGGGGATCTCCCCGGTGCGCATGGGATGCTTCGGGGTGGAGATGCACCTCACCACCACCTCGTGCCCGGCCTTCAACAGACCGGTGGTCAGGTTGTGCATCGCCTTGCTGCCCCCGTCCACGGGCGGGCAGGGCGGTTTATGACAGAGTTGAAGGACCCGCATGTCGGCTGAAGCGCGAGCGCAGCTTCTCCCAGCCGCGATAATACGCATCGCGGTCCAGCAGCGGACTGTCCGACGCCGCCTTCCAAGTGAGGAACAGGCCCACGGGGAGCAGGACGAGCGTGCTCATCCACATGCCCGGCCAGGCAGTGAGCTTGCCGGCGATCACCAGACGTTCCGTACTGAACGAGATGATGTGGAACACCAGGAAGAACGCGATGGCGAACACGGCGGGAAGCCCCATGCCGCCCTTGCGGATGATGGCCCCCAGCGGTGCTCCGATGAAGAAGAAGATCAGACAGGCCAGGGCCAGCATCGGTTTGCGGTGCCATTCCACCTGGAACTTGCTCAGGTGTTCGTTCCGCGACCTCCTCGCCTCCGTGGTGTGCTCCAGGTAGTTGATGTTGTTCCGCGCCATGTTCATGGCCACCTCATAAAGATTCGCCTTCACCGGAGGCGTCATCCCACGCAGCTTGTCCGCGAAGGGTTCGTGCGTTCCCTGGGGGCGCTCCGCGTCCTTCCTGCGGGTCGGCCACAGGGCGTTCAACAGGTGTTCGGATTCCTCGGCTCCGCGCTCCTCGGCATGCAGGCGCAGACTGTCCTCGGCGGTGCGGAGCTGGCCCATGGTCAGCATCTGATAGTGGTCCCGGAAGAGGTCCTCGTCCGTCCGGTCAAGACCAAGCCCGCTCAGGTCGAATCGGATCATGTCCTCCTCAAAGCTGCCACGCAACAGGGGCAGGTCGGCCTCGGACCCTCCGGCCGGGGAATGCTCATCATAGATATGGCCGTCCTGCAGGGTCAGCAACAGGTAGTGCCCGTTCGTGGACCGGTTCATGGTGCCTGTCCTTGCCCGTACCACGGTCCGGTTGCCCTGGAACGCCTGACGATGGTCGTAGATGAGCACGTCCGAGAGCCGGCCCGTCCCTGGCTCCTTGTCCCTTACGCGGATGCTGAACCCATCGATCCCGTTGTAGAACACATTGGGGGTCAGGTTCAAGGTGGGCTTCTTCTGGGTCACGTCCCACAGCAACGACTTGAACTTGAGGTTGGCAATGGGCAGGACGTTGTTGCTGAAATAGAAGGAGCCCGCGGCCAGCACCAGGACCAGGACGATCAGCGGCTGCAGGATCCTGAACAGATGCAGTCCTGCCGATCGCATCGGGGTCAGTTCGCTGTTCTCGCCCAGTCCGCCCAGGGTCATGATGGACGAGAGCAGTATGCCAAGAGGCAGGGCCAGGGGCACGAAACTGGCCGTGGCATAGAAGAGCAGTTCCGCCAGCACGTACCACTCCAGACCCTTGCCCATGAGGTCGTCCACGTACTTCCACAGGAACTGCATGCTCAGGATGAAGAGCACGAGCAGGAACGTGATCGCCAGCGGGCCCAGATAGACCCGGATGATCATGAGATGGAGCCGCTTCATTCGTCGGCCGGGCTCAACGGCGGTCAGGCGCCGATCACCCGCAGCAGGTTGTGGATCTGGGAGTCCCACAAGGCCCGTGCCGTTTCCAGTTCATGGGGCCAGGCGTGGTCGGTCAGGATCAGGGCCACATCGTTGGTCATGGCGTCGATCCGGATCCGAAGCTCGAAGAAGGCGTTCGGGTCCTCATCATCCTCCCATTGGAATCGCACCAGTTCACCACGCTTCTGGCCGATCAGCTGTGCGGTCTCTTCCTCCCCGTCCCAGATGAACGTGTAGCGGGCCCCCTTCACGTTCACATCATCACAGTACCATTCGGAGAATCCACTGGGGGTGGAGATCAGTTCGTACAGGACGTTGGGAGCCGAACGGACCATGAACTCCATCTGGTACCGCTGCTTCAGCGTGGTCTTTTCCTTTCTGGGTCTTGCCGCGGGGCCTTCAGGAGGACCAACGGCGGGTGCGACGGGCGGGGCGGCCTTCCTGACCGTGCCGGCCTTCTTTCCCTTGTCCGCCCTGCCGGGCTTGGTCGACTTGCTGGACCTGACCGTTCCCAAGTTCACCTTGCGGGTCGGACCGGATGCCTTTTTTGCCGCCTTCGTAGCGGCCGGCTTGCTGGCGGTCTTCTTTACGGAAGCCTTCTTCACCGGGGCCTTTTTGCCTTTGCCGGCAGCAGCCTTGGCGGCGGAAGGGGTCACCTTTCCCAGGCCTGCCTTCTTCACCTGGGCCTTCCCACCCTTGCCCACCGGAGCTTTGGCGCTGGAAGAGGCTGCTTTCCTGGGGGCGGCCTTTTTCGCCGGGGCCTTCTTCGAAGCTTTCTTTGGGGCGGCCTTCTTCATGGCCTTCCTCGGTGCGGCCTTCTTCGCCGGAGCCTTCTTGGATGCCTTCTTGGCGGCCTTCTTCGCCGAGGTCTTCCTGGCGGCCTTCTTCACGGCCTTGGCGGCCTTTGGACCTTTCTTTCCAGCGGTCGTTCTCTTGGAGGGCGGGGTGGACTTCCTGGCCATGGCTTCACGCAGCGCCGGTGTTGGCTGCGGTCCAAGATAGGCAGATCCCTGCCGGAGGCAAGCCCCCACGTCAGCACCGAACAAGCCCTTTCCTATATTTGCCGCCCTTCGGGCCAGGGCCCGTAGCAAGGCGCGGTAGCTCAGCTGGTTAGAGCGCAGGATTCATAATCCTGAGGTCGAGAGTTCAAGTCTCTCCCGCGCTACGAAGGCCACTTCAGGGTGGCCTTTTTCGTTCCCATGCGGATCCACTGGCCGGTGTTCCTTCTGTTGGCAGTCCTCACGGCCTGTGGTGGTCACGTGTTCGGACCTGGGGATGAAGAGGCGATACGCCAGGTGATGGCGGACCAGGAGACGGCCTGGGACAGGGGTGATATCCCCGGCTTCATGGAAGGGTACGCACCGGACGTGTGCTTCGTGAGCGACCGCGGCACCACCTGCGGCAGGGAGCAGGTGACGGCGAACTACCAGAGACGCTATCCGGACAAGGCCGCCATGGGCGACCTGGAGTTCTCCGTGGGGGAAGTGATCGCGGCAGGTGGAGACCATGCCTGGTGCACGGGAGGATGGAAGCTCCATCGGGAGTCGGACACCCTTTCCGGAGGGTTTTCACTGCTCTGGCAGCGGCAAGGGGATGCCTGGCGGATCATCAGGGACCACACCCATTGAACGCCTGGCCGGCGACTAACTTGGCCGCTCCATGGGGTTCAGCATCACGCTCCTGATCATCATCGTGACCGCGCTGGTATCCATTGGCGCCTGGCAGGATCGTCGCGTGTTCCTGGCCTTGCTTTTCGAGCCCTTCGTGATCCGCGCTCGCGGTGAATGGCATCGGTTCGTGACGCACGCCTTCATTCATGCGGATGGCTACCATCTGTTCGTCAACATGTTCGTCCTGTACATGTTCGGGGCCAATGTGGAACGCCTGTACCAGGGGCTCACCGACGGTTCGGGTGCCTTGGCGTTCAGTGGTCTGTATCTGGGCGGCATCCTGTTCAGCTCCCTGGTAGGCTATCGGAGGCACATCCACGACCCCGGCTATCGGGCGGTGGGTGCCTCAGGTGCCGTGGCCGCAGTGCTGTTCGCCCATATCCTGATGCTGCCCACTCAGTCGATCTACCTGATGTTCATCCCGATCCCGATCCCATCCTTCGTCTTCGGGATCCTGTACCTGGCCTACGAACGCTACATGGACAAGCGGGGCGGGGACAACGTCGCGCACGATGCGCATTTCCACGGGGCCCTTTTCGGCGTGGTGTACACGGCCATCGTTGAGCCGCGTCTCGTTCTCGAACTGGGGTATCTGCAAGGAGGGCTATGAGCGAAGGTCAAGGTCGCAAGGCCGTCTTCCTGGACAGGGACGGCGTGTTGAACCGGGAGCGAGGTGAGCACACCTGGCGCATCCAGGACTTCGAGGTCCTTCCTGATGTGCCGAGGTCATTACGTGCACTTCAGGAGGCGGGCTATGTGCTGGTCGTGATCACCAATCAGAGTGGCATCGGCCTGGGGCTCTATGGACATGACGATGTCGCGCAGGTGCATGCCTATCTTCGGGATCGACTTGCCGAGCAAGGGATCGTGTTGGACGATGTGTTCTATTGCCCTCATCACCCCAGCAAGGGGCGCTGCCTCTGTCGCAAGCCTGGGTCCCTGCTGCTCGAGAAGGCCATTGCCCGGCACGGGATCGATCCGGCCCGTTCGATCCTGGTGGGCGACAGGGACCGTGATGTGGAAGCTGCAGCGGCGGTGGGGGTGCGAGGGTCGTTGATACGCGCGAACGGCCCGCTTTGGGATGTGCTGCGCCAGGAAAAGATCGTGTGATGCCAACGCTCGTGGTCGTGAACGGTGAAGTGCTGGACGGGGACGGCCCCGTTCTCCATCTCGACAACAGGGCCTTTCACTATGGTGACGGTCTGTTCGAGAGCATCCGTGCCATCGGTGGGAAGCCGCTTTTCCTGGACGCACATTGGGCCCGCTTGCAGGCTGGACTGCGTGTTCTGCAGATCGAGCGCCCGGAGCGCCTGGACCGCGAGCTGTTGGAGGTCCATATCAAGGAACTCCTGACGCGGACGGGGATCTCCAGTGGGCGGTTGCGGCTGACCGTGTTCAGGGAATCACATGGCCATTACCGTCCGGACAGCGATCGCGGTGGCTTCGTGATCGAGGTGAGCCCGTGGCCGCACGACACCTTCGTGCTCAACGATCACGGGTTCCAAGTGGACATCTATCCGGACATGAGGAAGCCCGTGAACGCCTTGTCCATACACAAGACGCTCAACTGCCAGTATTCCATCATGTCCGCGCTTTGGTCCAAGGAGCGCGGTCTTGACGAATGCCTCCTCCAGAACGAACGGGGCAACATCATCGAGAGCAGCAGCGGGAACCTCTTCATCGTGAGCAACGGTGTGCTGTACACGCCGGCGCTGAGCGATGGATGCGTGGCGGGGGTCATGCGCATGCAGGTGATCAACCTGGCGATCGCCCATGGCATGAAGGTCTACGAGTGCTCGTTGAATCCGCAGAACCTGCTGGCTGCCGACGAGCTCTTCTTCACGAACGCCATCCGGGGCATCCAATGGGCGGCGGCCTATCGGACCAAACGATACGCCCACCGACAGTCACAGGAACTGGTGGAATTGCTCGTGGCCCAGGCTGCCACCTAGTTCGACCGGGGGTCCTCCGGGAAATTCGCCAACGGTGCGAACCGGCCTCCCATTCCGCGCAGGGTCTCCCGCCAGACGTCCTCATCATCACGGGCCATCACCTGACGGGTGGTGGCATGTGCAACGAGCCAGGATCGCTCCCCGAGTTCCCGTTCCAGTTGCCCCGCGCTCCATCCCGAGTAGCCGATGAAGAACCTGACATGACGCAGGAGACCCGGGTCCGCCTTCACCAGGTCCTGCAATTGGTCCATGTCCCCTCCGAGATGAACATCGTCGAACACGGGGACACTGCCGGCCAGGTGCTTCCCGATGGTATGCAGGAAGTACAGTACGTCGGTCTGTACGGGCCCTCCGATACCGACACGAGCACCTGCAAGGGAATGCCCCGGCAACAGGTCATCCAGGTCCACCTCGATGCTCCGGTTCAATACCAGACCGAACGCTCCTTGTTCATCGTGGGTGCAGAGCAGGATCACCGTTCTGCGGAAATAGGGGTCGCTCAGAAAGGGTTCGGATACGAGCAATCGACCTTGTGCCGGTTCCAGGACGTTCTCAGGTCGGAGGTCCAACAGGTCCTTGCTCATGACAGTGCAGCGCCAAGATAGGCAGGCCCCCTGGTTGAGGTAATTTCGTCGGGCCGGCAACTAAACCCAGGAAGATGATGAAGACCGGATTGGATGCACGTAGGGAATATGACCGGAGCGTTCTGACAGAGGAGCGTGCGGGGATGGACCCTCACGGGTTCTTCCGAGAATGGCTGGTGGAGGCGGAGGACGCCGGTGAGCCCGATCACAACGCGATGATGCTCTCGACCTGCGGTCCGGACCATGTGAGTTGCCGCGTGGTGTTGTTGCGCGAGGCCGACGCCAGCGGGTTCACGTTCTTCACCAACTACAACAGCCGGAAGGCCATGGAACTGGAGGCCGATCCCCGGGCCGCACTGACCTTCTTCTGGCCTGGGCTCGAACGCCAGGTCCGCATCCAGGGACATGCGGAAAGGATCTCCGCAGCGGAGTCGGACGCCTATTTCCGTTCGCGTCCCAGAGCGAGCAGGGTGGGAGCATGGGCATCCGATCAGAGCATGGAGATCGGGGACCGTGCCGCATTGGAGGAGAAGGTGGCTCGCTGGAACGAGCGCCTGCACGACAGCGAGGTGCCGCGACCAGGGCATTGGGGTGGGTTCCGCGTGGTACCCGTGAGCATCGAGTTCTGGCAGGGTAGACCGGACCGGATGCACGATCGCCTGCTGTTCCGACGGAAGGACGACGGCGGTTGGACGCGCTCCAGGTTGCAACCGTGAACAGGTACCAAAGCAGAAGACCCCGGCCAGGCCGGGGTCTTTGCTTCTGTGGTCGTCCGCCGATCACTTGCGTCCCTTGCGGGCCGTCTTCCTGGCGGTCGCCTTGCGGGCAGGGGCCTTCTTGGCAGCCTTCTTCACGGCCTTCTTCGCCGTGGTCTTCTTGGCGGCCTTCTTCGCCGGAGCCTTCTTGGCGGCCTTCTTCACGGCCTTCTTCGCCGTGGTCTTCTTGGCGGCCTTCTTCACGGCCTTCTTTGCCGTGGTCTTCTTGGCGGCCTTCTTCGCCGTGGCCTTCTTGGCCGAGGCTTTCTTCGCCGAAGCCTTCTTCGCGGTCACACGACGAGCGGTGGCACGCTTGGCGGAAGCCTTCTTCGCGGTCGACTTCTTGGCGGCCTTCTTGGCAGTGGCCTTCTTCGCCGTCGACTTCTTGGCGGCCTTCTTGGCGGTGGTCTTCTTCGCCGTCGTCTTCTTCGCCGTGGTCTTCTTGGCGGCCTTCTTCACGGCCTTCTTCGCCGTGGTCTTCTTGGCAGCCTTCTTCACGGCCTTCTTGGCGGCGGCCTTCTTGGCGGAAGCACGCTTGGCGGGACGGGTCTTGCCCGTGCTGCCGGCGGCGCGCTTGCCCTTTTTGGTCTTCTTATCGCCTTTTCCCATTGTCTTGGACTGTTTTGGGTTTGGTCAAAAGTATCGGGAGGCGTCTACGCGACCCTTCATGCACAAGTTGCAATTGTCAACGGGAACGTGTTAAGAGCATGCGCGCTTCATGCATGCCGCACGGGCGTGACCAGGCGATCGGTGCGCTGCGTTCGCAGCGGTCAGGGTCTCCTGAAAGTCCTGCACTGGCAGGGGTTACGGAGCGTTGCGCAGGCGGTCCTCGATCGCGTCCGCATGCTTCACCACGCGACGTGCCCAGCCGATCATCACACGCAACCGTTCCTCTTCGGAAAGTGTCCAGGCGATGTCGCTCGCATGCGTTCGCATGATGAGCGTGTAGAGGATGATCGCCGCGCTCACCGAGATGTTGTAGCTCTCGGTGAAGCCATGCATCGGTATGCGCAGATGCATGTCCGCTCCGTCGATCACCGCGTCGCTCAACCCATGCTGTTCGGTGCCGAGGAAGATCGCGAGCGGTCGCTCCAGGGGAATGCTCTCCGGGGTGAACGCATCGCCATGAGGACTGGTGGCCACGATGCGGTAACCGTGTTCGCGCAGGGCGGACATGCATGCCCGCGTGTTGTCCGTTCCATCCCGGTGACGGTGCAGGTCGATCCACTTGGAAGCGCCGAGCGCCACGTCCGGGTTCACCGTGTAGCGGTTCCTGTTCTCGATCACGTGCACGTCCTGGATGCCGAGCAGGTCGCAGGTGCGCAGTACCGCACTCGCGTTGTGCGGTTGGTAGATGTCCTCCAACGCCACGGTGATGTGACGCGTGCGCATGGGCGCCAGCTGCTCGAACAGTTCGCGTTTGTGATCGGAGACGAAGGCCGATAGTCGTTCGTACAGCGTGCGGTCGTCCATGGTGCTGGTCCCAAAAATGGGAAAGTCCCTCCGGTGGGAGGGACTTTCCGTGAAGGTCCTTGAAGGGACTTACTTCACCTTCTTCGACAGGTCGGCGCCGGCCTTGAACTTCACGACCTTCTTGGCCGCGATCTTGATCTCCTTGCCGGTCTGCGGGTTGCGGCCTTTGCGGGCGGCGCGCTTGCTCACGCTGAAGGTGCCGAAGCCCACGAGGGCCACGCGGTCACCCTTCTTCAGGGCCTTGGTGGTGTTGTTCACGAAGGCGTCCAGCGCGCGCTTGGCGTCAGCCTTGGAGATCTTGGCCTCGGCGGCCATCGCTTCGATCAGTTCAGCTTTGTTCATGCCCATGTTGAGTTAGGGTTTTTGGGTTGGTTGTTGAATGAACTCGGAAGCAAATGTATTCGCGGACCCAGTGCTGTCAAGGGTTTCCGGGCGGCTATGGGGCCGGATGTTGATAAATACAGGGGTTTGTTCATAAGTGTGTCCGCTATCGCCCGTGTGTCAAGGGTTCTGAAAAGCTGCGCCGTTCCGTTGGGCCAACGGGTGATCCCTCAGTCCAGCCGTTCCCCCGTCGTGATCGTGATGCCGTTCAGCAGGTCGGCCGCACGCATTCTGCGTCGACCCTCGAGCTGGACCTCGAGCAGTTCCAACCAGCCATCCCCACAACGCACGAACAGTCCTCGCCCATCTGCGCGGAGCTCCCCGGGAGTGCCGGGTTCGTTCCGTTCAACGAGGCCGGAGCGATGGACCTTGAACGTATGCGTGGAACCGCCCCGCGTCCAAGTGGTCCATGCGCCGGGTGCTGGTGACAGTCCACGTACGAGGTCGTGCACCCGGACCGCCGGCAGTTCCCAATCGATGCGGGTGTTCTCCGGCGTGAGCTTCGGTGCATGATGGACCTCGCCGGTCCCGGCCATGGCGTTCTGTGGCGTCCGGTCCGCGCGTCCATCCAGCACTTCACGAACGGAGCGCACCAGCAGGTCGGCGCCCTGTTCCTTCAAGCGATCGTGCAGTTCACCGGCCGTTTCGTCCGGACCGATGGCGCATTCCTCACGAGCGATGATGTCCCCGGTATCGATGGTGGCGGCAATGAAGAAGGTGGTGACGCCGGTCCGCTGCTCGCCATTGATCACCGCCCAATTGATCGGTGCCGCACCACGGTAGTCCGGCAGCAGGGAGGCGTGCAGGTTCATGGTGCCCAACGGAGGCATGTTCCAGACCATCTCGGGAAGCATCCGGAAGGCGACCACCACGAACAGGTCGGCCCCGAGCCGGGTCAGTTCCGCAAGGAATCCAGGGTCGCGCAAACGCTCGGGTTGGAGCACGGGGAGCCCGAGCTCGAGCGCACGCTCCTTCACGTCCGACAACCTGAGCTTGCGCCCACGCCCTGCCGGCCGGTCCGGTGCGGTGACCACCGCGGCGATCGGGATGCCTGCCGCATGCAGTGCGTCCAGCGAGGCCACCGCGAACCCCGGTGTGCCCATGAAGACGATGCGCTTTTCCATCACCGCGAAAGAAGCGCATCCGGGCGCCCCACCCAAAAGCGGTAGGGGAGTGCCGCGTCATCCCCGGCATAGTCCACACCGATCCGCGGGCCCACCTTGATATCGGCATCGGGCACCTGATGTCCATGGTCCTCGATGCGTATCGGCCCAGCGATCAGGTCGGAGCCACTATGCCGCACATGGATGCCCAGGGCCTGTGCTGCCGTGCCCGGTCCGTCGGTGGTCATGCGGCCGCCACGTCGCTCCTTCATCCGATCGAGGCCCGCGATCGGAACGATCCCACGGACCAGTACGGCGTGGGGAACATCTTCCTTGTTGGTGACCACATTGAAGAGGTGATGGATGCCGTAGCAGAGGTACACGTACACGGTCCCTCCCCGCGCGTACATCACTTCCGTCCGTTCGGTGCGCCGTCCGCCATGGGCATGGCTGGCACGGTCGCCGACCCCGGCATAGGCCTCGGTCTCCGTGATGATGCCGGCCGTGCGTACGTCATCGATCCCGCTCACGATCACCTTGCCCAGCAGCTCGCGTGCGATCGTCGTGACGGATGAACGCATGAAGAAGGAACGGGGAATGCGACGGGGCTTCATCGGCTGTCCTCCTGATCGCGTTCCCACCGCAGGCGCTCGAGGTCGACGACGGGTTCGGACGCGATGGCCGGTCCCTTGGCACGGGCCACGCACACATCACAGTGACCACAGGCCTCCGGAGGCTGCGCGCCGAAGTAGGCGAGGAGCGTCGTCTCCCTGCAGACATCCCCGCGCTCGAAATAGGATCGCATCCGATCCATCCGTTCCAGGGCTCGTCCTTCCCGATCACGCATCACCGCCGGGTCCGGCATCAAGGTGGCGGCATCGCGTCTGGGCGTGAGCAGGGTGGCGGCGGGACCGGTATTACGCGGTCGGTATTCCAGGATGCCCGCTTCCTGCGACGCCTTCAAGGTCTGGCGGACCGCCTCCGTGGACCATCCGATCATGCGGGCAAGACGTTCCTCCTCGATCACGGTCGGTTGTTCGAACACGCCACCGTAGGTCCTCAGGACCGCTTCCAGGAGCGGAGCAGATGGATGCCGTTGCCCTTGCAGCTGATGGACCTCACGGGGAGAACCGACGAAGTGGACGCGCGAGGGATCGCGGAACCCGTCGCTCAGGGCCAGGTCACCGTTCAGTTCGAGCACCTTGAGCGCCTGGGCCGCGGTACGCACATTGGTACCCATGCGCTCGGCGATGCCCCTGAGGTCGAGCGCGAAGGTCTCGTCCATGCCCCCGCTCAGGGGGATGCGATGCATGTCCGCGAAGGCCTGCAGGCAGGCACGCACCTGCTGCAATGCCGGAAAGGAGCCTCGCACCCGTTCCTCCAGCCGCCGGCCATCACCCTGGTCCACGAGCAGGATGGCATGGGATGCCTCCCCATCACGTCCGGCGCGCCCGGCTTCCTGATAGTAGCTCTCCAGATCGTCCGGCGGACCCCAATGGACCACGGTCCGTACATCGCCTTTGTCGATGCCCATGCCGAAGGCGTTCGTGGCGATGACGAAGCGGACCGACCCCTGCGTCCAGGCCCGCTGCGTGCGATCGCGTTCCTCCAAGGGGAGGCCGGCGTGATAGGGTGCGGCGCTGAAGCCGGCGTCCGTGAGCCTGTTCGCGATCCGAAGCGCTTCCCGGCGCTGGCGCACGTAGACGATCGCTCCACCCGTCGTGCGCTCCGCGATGCGAAGCAGCCTGCCGAGCTTGTCCTCGCCGCGCGAAACCCAGAAGGTGAGCTCGGGCCTTCGGAAGTCGCCACGCAGCACATGTGGTTCCCGGAAGCGCAGCCGTTCCTGGATGTCGGTCACCACCCGTTCGGTGGCCGTGGCCGTGAGCGCGATCACCGGCACCTCCGGGAAGTGCTCCCGCAGGTCGCCGATGGCCAGGTAGGCCGGCCGGAAGTCATACCCCCATTGCGAGATGCAATGCGCTTCATCGATGGCGATGAGGGTGATGGGGAGACGATCCACGCGTGCCCGGAACAGGTCCGACCCAAGTCGTTCCGGCGACACGTACAGGAAGTCACAATGGCCCAATGCACAGTTCTCCAGGGCCACGTCGAGCTCCTCCCGACGCATGCCCGCAGTGAGCGCCACGGCCCTCACTCCCCGCTCGCGCAAACGCTGCACCTGGTCCTTCATGAGGGCGATGAGCGGGGACACCACGAGGCAGCAACCGCCCTGCATCAGCGCGGGCAGCTGGAAGCAGAGGCTCTTTCCTCCCCCCGTGGGCAGCAGGGCGAGGGTGTCACGGCCCTGGAGCACGCTGCGCACCACCTGTTCCTGCATCGGACGCAGGTCCTGGAAGCCCCAGATGCGGGACAGGACGTCGTGTAGGTCCTTCATGGCGTGGTGCGTGGCGGGCTGGCCGGGAACAAAGGCGCCCCTGCCTATTGTTTACTTTTGGACGCTTCCGAACCCCATCTGCTCATGCTCACCACCGGCCAAAAGTTAGCCATCCAGCGCACCGATCGGTCGCGTCTTTCGGAGACCGACCTGGAGAACATCAAGTTCGGCAGGGTCTTCAGCGACCACATGTTCGTGATGGACTACGCCAATGGTGAATGGGGTGCGCCCGGCATCATGCCCTTTGGCGACCTGGAGCTGAGCCCGGCGACGCTGGTGTTGCATTATGGCCAGACCATCTTCGAGGGTTTGAAGGCGTACCGCTCGGAGAAGGGCGGGGTCAACATCTTCAGGCCCCAGGCCAACCTGGCACGGATGACCCGGAGCGCGGAACGCATGTGCATGCCGCCGATCCCCGAGGAGCTCGTACTGGACGGCCTGCGTGAGCTGGTGGACCTGGAT
>ERZ795048.667-NODE-667-length-35282-cov-8.880007_pt1 | contig 35282 bp, 18 predicted proteins | sample MGYA00375132_ERZ795048 | MGnify/ENA primary metagenome ERZ795048 (study PRJEB30177, sample SAMN05720225) | activated sludge metagenome | isolation source: Anaerobic digester | place: Hong Kong | collected 2014-12-17 ... | reverse complement strand
TATTATCAGCCTTATCACGATTTTTAACCTGCGCTGGTGAGAAATGCAGGCTAACTTCTGTCCTGATGAGTTAAATCAGCTTTCGAAGCTCCCTTGAAGCGATTTCGAGGGTGTAAAACATTCGGATTACTCCACCCGGGCATAACCTGTGAATTACCTTTTTCACCGGGCCTGAAGCACCCGCAAAAGCTATCCCGTCATCTTTATGCTTTCTGCTCAGGTATATTAGATACGCTACTCCCCTGCTGTCTATGAACTCCACGTTCGTTAAATCCACAATAATCGGAACTTTTTTGCCGGGATACATAAAATCCGGGTTTTTTCTCATTTGATCAACCCTGTCGAACGTAAGGTCTCCGCTCATGGACACAACAATGCAACCATAATATTTATTCAGTTCCGTGATCGCCATGTATTCTTTCTCCAGTGCTTCCATGATGCCCTCCCCATACAATCGTTCCTTATAAATTCACCCAAATCGTCCTGTTCAAACTTTAATTGACATTAATCACGAAACATAAAACCAATAAAAACTGTTTAACTTGTCAAAACCGGGGATTACATTAACTATGAAAATACTTGCAGTCTCAGATGTGTTCTCGATTTTGAATTTATCGAATCATGACAAATTCATTTAAATGGTTTATCATAGATATAATATGAATATTTGCTTAATTATTACTTTTCTGTTATCTTCACTAAATATCAAAACTTATTTATTGAGTGACAATTGACCTTTATGAGAAAACTAACTTCTTCACTCCTGCTGATTTTGGCGTTGGTATTTGTGTGCCCGGTTATTTCGCATGCAGCGACTACAGGCGATGCTTTTCTTTACTTCGGCTCTTCAGGCAGCGGAAGCACACCCGAGAGCTACAGGTTTCAACAATCCGGTTCGAGCTGGGCATGCAACGCCACAACTGTTGCTGCTGCGGGCACTATCGAATGGATCAGGGGAAAACAGGCTCCCGACAGCGAAGAGATTATCATTGGTGTTAAGACCAACACCAACGTGCTGTATGTCCAGAGATATTTTAACGGAACCTGGACGAACGAATGGAACGCCACACTTGCGGCGGACAGGCTTGATTTTGATGTCGTTTATGAGCAATCGAGCGGCGACGCCATTGTTGTTTACTCGTCGAACGGAAGCGGGCAGCCCAGGTACAGGATATGGAACGGAACAAGCTGGACGGCAGAGCTGAACGTTGGTAACACTTTTGCCGGCACAGGCGAAGTCATGTGGCTCGAAGCTACAGAAAGGCCCGGAACCGACGAGGTCGCAATCGCATGGACAACAGCAAGCTCGAACGTCGGCGCGATGGTATGGGATGGAAGCTCATGGAGTTGCGGATCGGGGCTTCTTGCGAATTCGCTCGAAGACGGCAATGAAAACTACAGACAGGTCGAAATAGAATATGAGCAGAGTTCGGGCGACCTGCTTGTCATGTGGGCACCGGGCAGCACGGATTTATATGCAAGACAGAAAACCGCGGGAACATGCACATGGAACTATGCAAATCTTAACACGAGCGATGAGGCGACAAACATCAGCGCGGCGGCGAATCCCGGTTCGAACGAGATTCTCGTTGCATCAATAGACATTGGAAGCAACGACCTTCAATACATGTACTGGAGCGGCAGCGCCTGGTCGATATACAACAATGCGGACGGCGGCTGCGACGCCGAGAGCGGCTACAGGATAATGACGGCTGCGGCATGGGCGGGAAGCCGCGGAGCGATACTATACGCAGACAATTATGGAACAAATGTCGATTATGCTCTTTATGACGGTTATTTAAGCGCAACAGCAGACTGGACGCCGACACCCGTCCTGTCGGGCGAAGAAGTTTCATTGCTGGGCCGGTCGCTCGACAGCAGCAACGCAATGTTTATTATCAGCGACAAAGGCAACGACCTCTGGGCTAAATTATTCCCATCTTCAGGCAGCGCCGCAGATACCGAAGGCGGAACCGCGCTGGAGGCGACATTAAGCACCTCAAGCGCAGCGCGGCCCTTCGAGCTTGTGCCGATAAGGTTCTCATTCCCGACCCTGGTCGGCCTGCCGGCAGGGACACAGCCGGAAACTATCGTAAGAACCGATACCGACATAGTCATGGGTTCTTTCTCGTTCTCCGTCGATACCGGCTCGACAAATATCACCGACATTACGATAACAGAGACAGGCACGATCGACGCAGCTGCATCCCTCACCAATGTCGAGCTATGGTACGACACGGACGGAACATGGAGCGGCAACGAAACACAGTTCGGATCGACAACGGGATTCAATGCTTCGAGCCAGGCCTCATTTTCAGGCAGCATATCCATAGGAACCTCCAATACTTACATTTATGTCGTAACAGACCTTGGAGCTTCCGCCTCCCTCGGTCAAACCGCCGAAATAGAAATCACGGCTATTACTGATATCTCGTCGGACTCGGGTGACAGGTACTGCTCGTACCCGCTCCTTCTTACAGGCACCTCAACGGTCTCGCTCCCGACAATAGAAATCGGGACCACCGGCAGCCAGCCGACGTCCGTTTCCGTGGATTCATCAAATATCGTACTCGGAATATTCACAATGGACGCGGATGCGCTTGCGCCAACCCTGGCCTCGATAACGGTTTCCGAAACAGGTACTTTGAACGCCCAGACATATATCACTAATGTGGAGCTGTGGTACGACACCGAAGGTGTTTTCGATGGCGACGAAACACAACTGGGAACAACAACCGGATTCAATGCCTCGCAGCAGGCGGCATTCAGCGGAACGCTTCAGACGTACAGCACGCAGACTGTTTACGCATACCTCGTCGGCGACATCGGCGGAGGGGTAATCGCCGGGCAGACCATCGATATACAGATTACGGGTTCGGGAGATGTAACGAGCTCAATCGCGAACATCGGCGGCACTTTTCCCGTGAGCGTGAGTGGAACAACAACAGTAACCGGCGGGCAGGCCTCGACAATCACCGTTTCGCCGGACACCGCGACGGTCGAGACCAACAGCCAGAAACAATTCTCCGTTTCAGGAACTGATACATACGGGAACTCGACAACCGAACTCGGGACAATAACATGGTCCGTCAACGGGTCGATAGGAAACATAAATCCGTCAACGGGTTTGTTCAGTTCGACCCAGGTCGGCAGCGGAAGCGTAACGGCATCGAGCAGCTACGGGCCTTCCGACACCAGCGGAACCGTTTCGGTAATAGGCACGGAACCAAACGGCAACTGGGATTACAGGAAACGCATAACGGTAACAAACAACGTCGCCACCGAACTGCCGGCCGGATATTCGGTGATGTTCACTTTCGACCACCAGACATGCTACAACGGCGGTTCGGGGAACTGTTCTTTCTCAGACGGAAGAGACGTAAGAATATTCTATTTTGACGGGGACGAATATGTTCAAATCGACAGGGTGAATGAGCCGGGCTGCGAGGGCGACGTTTCCGGCTGCACCGGCGAGGGCGGCGGGCATACTCCATGGAACGACACGGACACGGAGATCTGGTTTGCGCTTCAGCAGGCAATCCCCGCGAGCGGCTCAGATGATAACTACTGGTTGTATTACGGCAACGATGAAGCGAGTTCCGCTCCCGATGATCCGGACAATGTTTATATATGGTACGACGATTTCTCTTCGGACACTTTATCCAGTTACTCCAACGGAAAATCAGTCGATGTTCACGGCGACAACACAAGTCTGGTCCAATATAACGCGGCAAACGAAAATGCAACATTCGACACCGGAGATAATTATGGCGCCGGGCTAAGAATAAATTCCCTCTCCCTGGACAATGTTCTTGTCCAGGTCGATCAATACGTTGATGCAATCTATCCGTCCGACGGCACGTCCAACTTCACGATGAGATGGCAATCAAATGTGTACACTTATTATGTTCATATTTCGAACGGTACATACGATTCTCCATGTATCGCAATAGATAGCACCACGGAACGCAACTGCTTTGTGGCCGGGCCAACAGTTCCGAACACTTATTTCCCAAGCTCAGGCGTTCCAAAAAGATTTAGATACGGCGCGTATCAGAGTAATCATTACTTCTGGTATCATGATCGAACGTACAACGCGCCGGACCTCACCGGCACGGATGGAACCTACAGTTCAGGGCAGGTGGGAATCCAGGCAAACCAGCAACGCGGATGGTTCGACAACCTGCTGGTAAGATACTTCGCATATCCGGAGCCAACGCTCGCTCTCGGAACAGAAGAGAGCAACGCCGATTTCAAAGTACAGGGCATACATACTTTTGTATCACAGGTATCACAGGGCGAAACAAACGCACAGATGCTGAGACTCTCGATCTCCACATCCGAATCCGAGCAGCTCACCGGCATTGTCGTCACAAGCAAAAACACGGACGAGTCGGACATCGAAGGCGTTTCCGCTTATTACACCGGAACAAATGACACATTTGAAAGCTCGACCCCGTTCGGAACCGAAGATCAGACTTTCTCCGGAGGCACTATAACCTTCACCGGGAGCCAGACTCTCGCATCGGACTCCACTTCTTATGTCTTCATTGTTTACAACGTGTCGCCCGTTGCCACAAGCGGCGATGTTCTGGACATAAAACTCGCCTCGGCTACCGTGACTCTCACTTCCGGCACCTATCCGGCAACGCTGGAAATCGATCCCGATGGTGATAGAACCATCGCTTCGCCGCAAACGCTTGGCAGTATCACCATGGTTAACAGTAACCTGGACACTGTTGCGTCGGGCGACTCCGATCAGGAATTATTAAGAATAGACTTCCCGGTAAGCGGAACCGGCTCGCCACAAACGCTGCAAAGCATAACCGTCACTTCAGCGAACTCACAGGATTCAGATGTCACAGGTGTAACCGTATACTACACCGGCACCTCACAGGCATTCTCAACATCGACTGTATTTGGAACACCCGACCTGCCTTTCGGCGGAGGAGAGGTGACCTTCACGGATCTTCTGGATTTTGAAACACCGGATGCAACACACTCGATTTTCATAGCTTTCGACGTCTCCGACAGCGCTATCAACGGAGATATTCTGGACGCGAAAATTCTGACAGACGACATATTGATAGAAGGAATAACTGTTACGCCGGTCGATGGAAATCCGACAGGATCCAGAACAGTTTTTATACCCACCGGCAACATCGAAGGTCTTGCGCCCTGCAAAATGCAGATAGATGCCGATCCTTCTTACATGTCGGGCCAGCTCGACGCATTTTACAACACCGCCGACTACGGCGACTGCACTACCGGCGACACCATAGCATCGCTCGAAAACAACGATGCTAATTACGCCGGGCTGGACATGGACGACAGCGCTTCTACCAACCCTTCATGGGACCAGAAGGAATGGGTGGAATTCTCTTACGACCTTTCTTCTTATGGAATAAGAGGCCGTGACATAAATTCTCTCAACTTCTCGGCGGAAGCCTACCTTGTAGGAACTGACAGCACGACAGGGCCGGCGGCGGAAACAGCATGGTGGAACGCAATATACGACGCAAAGGTCCAGATATTTAATTACGGAACGGGGCTCTGGGAAGATATGGGAGAAAGCTTCCTTACTCCTACCGCTTCAAACTGGTACCTCTCCACGGAAGCTTCGCTCTGGGACGACACCACATCGACACATCCGGAAAAACCGCTCACACGAACGAAGCCCTGCGATTTTACCGATGATTACCTGAATTCTTCAGACATCCTTAAAGTTCGCGTGTGGGTAAGCGGAACTATAAGAGATACTGCCTACAATGCGTCGATGGCTTTCGATTACGCTACGATAGACTTCAATTATGGATCAAATATAGAACAGATTTGCTGGCGCTGGCTCGACTCCGATGAATCTCCGGTTGCTGAACTGAACATGAATTACACGGCGGCGGAGATGTCCGCCCTGCACGTCCGCGTTGCGGTGAGAAGCAACAACGCGCCTGTAGGATCGCATTACTTCGGAGTGCAATACGACACAGACCCGGACTTCTCGGCTCCGACGCTGATGACCACAACAACAACCGATTTCCAGTACTGGGATGATATCAATCCGGATCATCTCGAAGGCGATGCCGTTTCAATCTTTTATATTGATACCACGGATTCCGCAGGTATCTATCACGAAGACCAGATTCCGCCCTCCTCTTCTAAAGTCGCCGATACCACTTACGAAGAGGACTTCACCGTAAAGCCTCTAACAGACGGCACTTATTACCTGAGACTCGTTTTCGTCGACGGCGGCGGCAGTTTCGCAAGCACCCTGGATTCCTATGGAACACCCATCAGTCTTGTCGTTGTTCCTTCTTCACGCATACAGGCCGCTTATAACTGGATGCCCAATACTTCTCCATATACTCCAATCGGCATTGACTCGCCTCTCGAATTCACTGTCGGATCGGATTACATTCTTGCTTTCAGGCTGGATGAATATTCGGGTTCGAATTATACATGGTCCATACAATATCAGAAAAATCCATACACCGACCCGGGAGAATGGACCACCATCACAACGACTTCTTCCGACTGGCGCGCCGTCAACGGGGCATGGGGATGGGATAACGCTGTTGTATATACGACCGATTATGTAACCGGCACCGGGTCACTTGTCGAAATAAATGGAAGATACGATGAGAACGGAAGTACCACGGGAACCATCGCCGCAAACAGGGAACTCGAAACCTGGTGGTCGATACAGCCTCAATCCGGTTCCGAAAACAGCGCTTACAGGTTCAGGCTCACCAACACGGGAACCGAAAACAACATAACGTATGAATCAGTCGCCGAAGCTCAGCAATCCTATTCAGAACAGGTTTCATATCACTGGGCCGACGAGAACGAATCATCCATAACAGACGAAAACCAGGCGGCAAACGTATCAATTGGACAGGCATTGCATCTGCGAGCCGGAATCAGGAACAACCACAGCGACTGGAGCGGGCATTACCTTGCGCTTCAGTACGACACGACGGAATCTTTCTCCGCCCCGGTTCTGATCACTTCCTCATCGGGCGACATTATTGTATGGGACGACACAGGACACCTCGATGGCGATACAATGTCCGGCACAAACCTTCTTTCCGGTTCGCCATACGATGGGATTTACCATGAGGACGAAAACCAGCCGGCAGGGCAGGACAAAACCAAAAATCTTATTTATGAAGAAGATTTCACGGTTACGATATCAGCAACAGGCACTTATTACCTGAGAGTCGTCGAGGTGAATTCACTTGGCGGCAATCCGCAGGCGCTCGACCTTTACAGCGAAACAATCTCGGTGACTGCTGTTCAGCCTTCAAACACACAGGCTTATTATGCCTGGGCCGCCGACGCGACAAGTCCTTCTTTCTCTTCAACAAACGCGCCTCTCGGTTTCGCGCCCGGGAACAAGTATCTTCTCGCTGCCCAGATCGCTAACGAGTCAGCCGTAGCCTCCATCTTCGACTGGCAGTTGCAATACAAAAAAACGAACGACCCGCCGGGGGTATGGACAAGCATCTCGACAACATCCACCGACTGGCTCGCGGACAACTGCGCTTTCGGCGTTGACGGTAAAACTATTGCCGCAACGGGAGATTTCGTCCTGAACAGCGGCTCGGGAACCGGCTCGGCTCAAAACGGCATGTTCTCGGAAACAGGTTACAATTCCGCTACGCTCAACGGTTACTCCTACACTGAATTCTGGTATTGCGTAAGACCGGCTGGAACATCTTCACAAAATACCTATGAATTCAGGATGACGAACTCAGGCTCCACCTCGGGGTTCAATTACGTCGTCTATCCCGAGGCAATTGAGCCGACAACCGAAATGGTGAGCTTCAGATGGGCGGATGAGAACGAAGCTGGGGTTTCCGTTGAAAATTCGTTATATTATTCCGCTCCCAACGAGCAAATTCACCTGAGGGTGGGAATACGGAGCAATGGAGAAGCTTTCAACAATCATTACCTCGCTCTTCAATACGCAACCGATATCAGCTTCACTTCTCCCGTCATCATTACAACCTCCTCTTCCGGCCTCAAGATGTGGGACGATACAGACCATGTAGAGAGCTCTGTTGTTACAGGAGCGAAAATTCTCTCCGACTCAAATGCGGAAGGTATCTACCACGAGGACGAAACATCCGCGGTCCAGAACAAAAGCAAAGACCTTGTTTATGAAGAAGACTTCTCGATCGAAACCGTTCTGATCGACGATTATTTCATCAGAGTAATCGAGGTCGATTCTTCAGGCAACTTCCTTCGCGTACTTAATGAATACACAAATATCGCGGAATTGAGCGTTCAGGCGCCTACAACCCATCAGACTCTTTATGACTGGTCCCCAAACCAGGCTTCGCCGGCATGGAACGGCGACAACGCTATATATGAATTCACGCCCGAAACAAATTATATCGTGGCTATAAAAATTGAAAATGAATACCCCGTACCGGTCGATTTCGACTGGCAGTTGCAGTACCAGCGCGACCCGTATATTTACCCGGGAGCATGGACGAATATTACGACAACTTCATCTGAATGGTACGCCGCAGACGGCTCATACGGAACCGACGGCGATGCAATTCCGTCAGGAATCTTCGCAACAACAGGCACCGAAGGATGCGCCACCTGCACTGTCGAAACAGGTGTTTATTCTGAAGACGGAAAAACAACTTCGTTTTCTCTCAATGCTAATTCTTATACGGAAATCTGGTATTCGATCACGCCGGACTCGACAACAGACTCGCACGGTTACAGGTTCAGGGCAACAAACTCGGGGTCAAATTACGGCATCTCTTATTCCGCTTACGCTGAAGCAATAACCATCAAACACGAACAGGGGAATTTCCGGTGGGCGGATGCAAACGAAAGCGCTATAGATGCCGAAAACACCCAGCCGGACGTGTCACAGAACCAGCTCATCCATCTGAGGGTTGGGGTCCAGTCACGCAACGCGGCGTGGAACGGCCATTACCTTGCTCTTCAGTACGATACCTCAAGCGACTTCTCTTCACCGTCGCTCGTCACGACTTCTTCGGATATCAAAGCCTGGGACGATGCCGATAATAATGAAGGTGACACTATTACAACTTCAAATATTCTTTCCGGTACGCCATGGGACGGAATCTATCACGAGGACGAAAACCAGCCGGCCTCCCAGGACAAAGTAATGAATATTTATTACGAGGAAGATTTCACGATTCAGCCGACTGTAACAGGGACATATTACATGCGGGTTGTCGAGGTTGATTCAAGCGGAGCCAATCCCCAGGCCCTGGATCTTTATTCTTCCACGATATCTTTGAATGTCGTTCCTGCAAATAATAATATCGAGTCTTACAACTGGGCACAGAACGAGGCTGCTCCTTCTTTCACCGGAGAAGACACCCCAACAGGTATGGTTTCCGGCAGGACTTATATTGTCGCGTTCCAGGTCGACAACATTGGCGGCGACGCTTCTTATAACTGGCAGCTTCAATATCAGAAAGATCCCTACGGAACAGCCGGACCATGGACCAATGTTACGACTTACTCCACCGACTGGCGCGCCGTGAACGGAGTTTACGGAAACGACGGCGATACAGTTTCTTCAGGAAGTTTCTCGACAACATATTCCGGAACCGGTTCTGCTCAGGATGGAATATACAACGAAACCGGAATCGTCTCATCCTTCACTTTAAGCGGCGGTTCTTACACCGAATTCTGGTACTCGATCCAACCGCAAACGGCGGCAATGAGCTACGATTACAGGTTCAGGCTCACCAATTCCGGATCAACTTCAGGGATCACTTACAATGTTTACCCGGAAGCGAAACATCCGCCGACAACAGGCTCTATTGCAATAACCGAAACAGGCGGGTGCTGCACGGGCGATTCGACGCCAACACTTACAGTTGTTTGCGAAGACCCGGCCGGAACTGCATGCACCGCGGCGGATTCAATGAAATTCTCCTGCGACGAAACGACCTGGTCGAGCTGGATGCCCTACTCCGGAACTGTAACCACGTTCGACATAACAACCGGCGCCGGCTGCAACAGCAGCGACGGTGAAAAAACCGTATATGTCGAGTTTAAAAACGAGTTCGGCGCTGTCCAGACATCCCATGCAAACGACACTACAGTTTACGACACTACCCCGCCGGAAATTACCGGCATAACCAACATCCAGACCATCGTGGGTAACGACTGCCCGCTGCACGGGACAAGCGACGGAGTTACCTGCGACACCGCACTGAACCCGGCATGCACCGCATGGTATCAGAGCTCGCTGGATCCGCCGACCCCCGGCTCTCCCAATCAGTTCACAATTGTTGTCAACTGGTCGGACAACATGGAGGCATACGGGTCAAAATGGAAAATACAGGGAAGCTCCGCTTTCGGGGACGTTCAACAATCCGCGGATACTTCTTCTCCCTGGCAGCAGTTCTATAACATAGATTCATCAGATATCACGGATCAGGTCGTGACGATAACTGTTTACGACGTGGTTGGCCTCACAGACACCGTGAATATTGATATGCAGGTCGATAACGAGGATCCAGATAACCCGTCCGTTTCGGGATATGATACATCGTCGAAAGTCACATCTCTGGTTAACGACACATGGTACAATTATTCTAACCCGTACTTTGAGTGGACCGGTGCCACCGACAACCCCGTCGGGGACAGCGTCGGAGCAGAAGGATTCTACGTCGAGTTCACAACAAACTCGGCCCTCGATCCGTCCACTTATCAGACATCCCTGGGAGTAACTGTTGCGGGGCCGCTTACATCGGGCGAAACTTACTATCTCAGAATCAAAACCGCCGACGATGTATGCAATGTCTCGGATGCGGAGACCACCTTTACTTACAAATACGACGCCGATGCGCCGGATCAGCCGTCGGTCACAGGCTATGACAGTTCGGCAAAATCCCAGACACTCACAAGCGGCAACACATACATGTACCCGAACCCGTATTTCGAATGGGCCGCGGTAGCCGACAATCCCGCCACCCCGAACTCGGGCCTGAAACAATACAAAATCTATTTCGGCACCGACTCGGCAGGCGTGCCCGTTCTTTCGACAACATCGATTTTCTACGAGGCTTCAGGTACGCTCGAAGCAATGTCCACTTATTACCTGAACCTTGTAGCGGAAGACAATGCAGGAAACCTCAGCGCCACGGAGACATTCACTTATGTTTACGAGGCCTCGCTGCTCAATGTCACGGGAACAGACGTTGCGGCAACGCTCACCAATAATGTCACAAAAGGCCAGCAGGACATTCTATTCGAGTCTATAGATATAGAATCCCCTGACCGAACTGTAGATGTTACCGAGCTTAATATAGACCTTATCGGGACAGGGGCCGACGCCGATATCTCGGCGGCGAAGCTTTTCCGGGACGCAGATGGAAACGGAGCCTACGATTCGGGAACCGACACTCAGCTCGGCGCGGATAAAACTTTCAGTTCGGGCGCACTGACTTTCGACGGTTTCACTCTCAGCGTGGCAACGGGAACAACCGAAACCATTCTTGTGCTTTACAGCATTGACGCGGCTGCCACGCAGGGAAACACCGTCGGCGTTTCGATCGAGGACTCGGCCTCTATAACAACCAGCCCGGCAATAGGGATTCAGGTCAACCTCTCGGTATCGCCTACTGAATCTTCAACCGTAATAATTATGAACCCGGCGGTTCTGACAGCTTCGTTCGCAACCGCAACCACGCCGGTTAATCCGAATTATGATTTTACGATTACAATGACGGTTTCAAATGCTTCCGGTTCTTCCGACGCGGAGAATGTCGCTCCAACACCGTCGGCGCTGACAAAAATCTACACGCTCGGCGCTTCGGTTAACCTCGTGAGCGGCCCGACCCCGGCTTCGGCGGATATCGCCGCGGGCGGCTCCCAGGACTTCTCTTATTCGTTCCGCGCCACCGCCAACGGCACTGTAACGTTCGAGGCCGCCGCCGAAGGTACGGAGTCTAATCTCGGAACAACTGTCACTTCAGGGACTGCTCAAACAAATATAATTACAGTTAAAACAACCGTTACACCACTGTGGGTTTTCAACGACGACAGCAATACCCAGGAATTTTACAACTCAGCCGCGCCGCAGAGAAACCCGGGTTCCGCCGTCACGCTTTATGTCGCGAATCAGAACGGCAAGCTTTATGCTCTTAATATGAACAGTGGAGCAAAAAACTGGGAATACAATATCGGCAGCGCGATCCGCAGCACGCCTTTCGTCAAAGGCGGTGAATACATAGTGTTCTTCGGCGACGAGTCGGGCGGGTTCCATGCCGTGAGAGACAACACAGGCTCGGCATCCCTGGTATGGAGCAGATCGCCGGCATCCGGCGCGATCCGAACCGCAGCATCCCGATGGATAAACGGCGTGGAAAAAAGATTGTACTTCGGCTCACTTGACGGTAGCCTGTACTGCCTTGATTACGATGGAAACACCTGTTCAGGATGGAGCAATCCATCACTCGGCTCCGCCATCTATTCAACACCCGCACTGCCCAACGACGGTTATGTCTATGTCGCGACAGAGGCCGGCTCCGTGTTCAAAATCGACAGGACGGACGGAACAATCGTTTCAGAATTTTCAGGCTACGGCGCTATAAGAACATCGGCTTTTGTAACATTGAAAACAAGTGATCCCGCGGATGGCGCCTGGTTATGGATAAACGGCGACGACTCGGTTTTCAAAGTCGACACCACCCTGACTCCGGGCAATGAAAAAGTCTGGGACTTCTCCCCGACAACACCCATTGACGCCGGAGTATTCTCAACAGATATCTTTGTCGATGTCTGGGACACAACCTCGCCACCGCTCACAGTTTACGCCGGCAACGAGAACGGCTGTATTTACGCGATCAACAACGACGGAACCCTGATGTGGAAATTCCCGTCCGGAGCTTCGGCTTTCAACGGCGCGGTTTCTTCTCTCCCGTTCGTTATCCCGTATAACTTCACGACTCCGTCCGACCCGGCCGCCCAGTTCATTTACTTTACTTCCGAAGATCATCACTTCTACAAAATGCAGAATAGCGCCACTGCTCCCGAGCTTCTGGAGGAATGGCCTTTCTATACAAGCGGTAACTTTACAGCGAGCCCATCCGTATTCGGCTCGAATAATGTCATCGTAATACCATCAACTGACGGGAACGTTTACGCATTCCCGAGGATGTGATCTGGTTGAATATGAAGAAACTTATAACTTTCACAATTGCTTTCGTTATTTCCCTGGCATGCCTTGCCGATGCCTCCGACTGGCCCATGTTCCTGAATGACGCGGCCAACTCGGGGTATACTTCATCCCGCCTGGAAACTCCCCTTTCCCCAAAATGGTCTTTCAGCGCAGGCGCGGAAATCACCGCATCGCCCATCAAGGCAGGCGGAAAACTATTTGTAGCAACACGGGCGGGAAATATTTTTGCACTCAACGCTTACCTCGGCTCCGTCGAATGGCAATACTCCACAGGCGTTCGAATTGCAGGCACTCCGGCTTTCTACAACGGCAAACTCTTTGTTAACACCTTTGACGGATTTCTCCACTGCCTGGACGCCGAAACGGGTAACCCCGTATGGTCATACAACACGCTCAGCCAGAACATCGGCTCCCCAACCGTTTACGACGGAAAAGTATATTTCGGCACCGGGCATCCTCATAAAAGCATTGTGGTTCTCGACGCGGAAACAGGCACTTTCGCATGGCAGAACAACATCGGGCAGCCGGTCCATTCGACCCCCGCCGTTTCCGGCGGCATGGTGTGGGCAGGCGCCGGCAACGGCGTTATATACGGATTCAACGCCGACAGCGGACAGTCCTCGGGCCAGTTCAGAACGGATGGAACGATATACGTCTCGTCTCCTTCGATAATGGGACAGAAAGTGTTTGCGGCGGGCGGCGAGTTCGATACGCACGCTTATGCTTTCTCGCTGCAAAACGCCGGCGGGCTCTGGACTTCCAATCCCGGAGAAAACGACAAACAGGTTAAAATCTCGTCTTTCGCTTCTCATGACGATCGCGCTTTCGCCTGCATGGGCTATCCCGACCAGAAAATTTTCGCCTTCGACTCCGGCGGCGGCGCTGTTCTCTGGCAACATAACCTCGGCAGCGCCGAAAATCGCAATTTCACTTCCACTCCCGTGATCGCGGACGAAACGGTTTTCGCCTGCTCCGCGCAGGGCACTCTCTTCGCTTTCAACTCCGTAACCGGATCGCAAATCGCGGAAGTTGCTCTCGGCGGCCCGGTCGTTTCATCGCCCGCGATCGCCGGCGGCATGATCTTTATAGCTTCGTACAACGGAACAGTTTCAGCATTCTACGGCGCGGATTCGACTCAACCCGCAGCCGCTATTTCAAACCCGGAACAGGGCGGCCTCGCCGGTTACAGCATCAGCATTGAAGGCACTGCCGATGACGACAACCTGCAGAGCTACTCGGTTGAATTCGGCGCCGGTGAAAATCCCCTGTCATGGGAAACCATAACAACCGTCTATGGATCGATCGTCAAAGCGGGAACACTCGCCGTATGGGAACCCGGCTCCGAACTTCAATCCGGCGTTTACTCCGTCCGGCTGACCGTTACGGACGTTGCCGGGAATACGGTGTCGGACAGTGTTACGTTCAATGTGGACAACGACCCGCCGGTTTTCGCCGGCATTGTTTCCGTCTCCAGCCCCGACGGATCTTCAGCCATTCTCGACTGGGACGACGCAACAGACCTGAACGGCCCGATAGGTTACAACATCTACACGGCGTTCGAGTCCGGCGCTCATGAATACGATGCGCCGCTCAAAACAGTTGCAGGCGCGACAAGCACAAGCGTTGAAAACCTTGAAGCAGGTCGCCGCGTTTACTTCGTTGTCCGCGCGCAGGATATATTCGGCAACGAGGACGACAACACGGTCGAAATCTCGTTCCAGCCGGAGGGAATCGCCGCCGCGCGAACCGCCCTGTTTATCCCCGACTCAAGCGAACTTACCATCGTCCCGGGCGGCGAGAGCGACCTCGATTCTCTTGGCCGCCCCACGCTCGTCGTGCTCGACTCGGGCGGAAGAAAGCTTATTTACATAACAGATACGGACACAACGGAAATACCGGCCGACGGCGAGACCCCTGTGGAGATCGGCGTGAACGTTTTCATGCTCAACGGCGACACCGCTCAGGGTGTTAATGTCTCGGTCCGGGGCGAAATTACGGAAGAAGACGATTCCGAAATGGAGCCGGGAACAATCGCGCTGCCGTCCGCGTCCGGCAAATCTATAACAGGCCGGTCGGTTCTCGCCGCGTGGATGGAGCCCGCCGCCCGCGTCACCGGCAGTCTCGGCTCGACGACATTTTCCGTTCCCAATGAAAATCCGGGCGAGTTCCTTCTCCAGGTAATGGTGGCCGACAACATTTACGGGCCGGCGCTCCGCGCTGTTTATGCAGGCGTGCCGCTCGGCCTGACCGATGTCCATACATATCCCAACCCGTGGAACGACCGCCGGACGGCGCAGATGTGTTTCGCCGGTAATCTCTCCGGAACCGCCGATGTCACGGTTATGATCTATGACATACGCGGCGCGAAAGTGCGCGACATTTTCGCGCCCGCCGCGCAGGTAGGCGCCGCAACTCCCGACGGCATCCAGAATATACTCGCCTGCTGGGACGGCACCAATAACGGCGCCCGGCGTCTCGCAAGCGGCGTCTATCTATACGTGCTGATGGCCACAGACGGCGTTTCTTCTATAAAACAGACCGGCAAATTCTCGATTGTTCACTGAATGGCCGTTTTTAAATATGAGCTTTTTATTGATGCGTTTAACTTCAAACCTCTATTGAAGATATAATATCCCAGTCGATTCCGGCGGGTGTGGTTTATGATTTATGCCTGTATGAAAAATCTTCGCTTTCATGTTTTTCGAATATGCGCTGTCCTGCTCTGCCTTTTTATGTTCGCGCCCTGCTCTTTCGCGGAAAACGAAGAACCGGCGCCGCAGGATGATGTTGAAATCTCTATCCCGGTCGAAGAAGAACCGGAACAAAAAGCGGAGATCAACCTCAAGGGCTACCGCTACTTCAAAATCAGGAACTACGACGCCGCGGGAGATTCGGACGAATTCCTACTGCGCGAGGGTCTGGTTCAGAATGGCGAAAGGGTCGAACAGGGAACCAATCTCACTCTCGACGCGACACTCGAGGACGGAACAACCCTCGAAGGCAAACTCTACGAAATGCCGAAGAGCGAAAGGGAAATATATTTCTCTCTCGGGCACGGCTTCTATACAACCACCTACGGCGATTTCGTGCCGGAGTTCGACGGAGGCGCATTCGCCCCGTTTAGAAAAAAGATCAACGGTATCCAGTTCGAATACATCACCGGCAGGACCAGCATCACCGCGATCACTTCCAAATCGAAAAGCCAGACGAAGAACCTCAGCTTCACCGGGAGAAATATAAAAGGCCCGTATGACCTGAACGCGCGCGACCTCGTGCCGGAAAAAGCCACCGTCAAAATCAACGACGAGGTGATCGCCGCTACTGAATATTTCATCGATCCATACCAGGGCGAGATAACTTTCAACCGCATCCTCGGGCCGAGCGATGTTGTGAACATTACCTATGAACAGCAGCTCATCGGCAGCCTTAACGAGGGGAATATTCTGGGGCTCACCGCCGAGCAGACGTCCCGCAACGAGAAATTCAAATACGGCTTCACCCATCTCGAAAAAGCCGCGAACCGACAGGCGCAGAAACTCACGGAATCCACAACCGAAACGATAACCGCCGACGGTTCCACGAGATACCTCGAAGTCGGCAAAGATTTCATCGTGCGCATCGACTCCACGCGCGGCACTGAAACGATCACGAAAAACGGCTCGACCGTGCTGGAGCCGAACGTTGACTACAATCGCCGCGACGAACTGACCGAGGATTACATGCTCGCCGAACTGTACGCAGACGGCAGGTTCCTTCTCGCACAGCTCCCCTCGCCCGGCGACACTTTTTCGATAAGCTATTCCTACTACCCGGAAAACGACGTGATCCGCGAAACGGTGAAAGAACTTCTCAATGTCGATATAACCGGCGCCTTCGGCTACACTCAGCACACGACGATCTACTCCGGCTCGGAAACGATAATCCTCTGCAACGACGAGGCTTTCACCTCGTGCGACCCGCCGCTCATCCGCGGCATCGATTACATCGTCGAAGAACAGCTCGACCGGATCACGTTCACTCCCTCCATCGACACCGGCAGATTCGTCAGAATCGATTACTGGTACTACCCCGATATCGCGAGCCTGCAATCCGATTACGACCACACGGTGGATGATTTCAGGGTCGCGTATGCCCCGGACGAAAAGCTGAATTTCGAATTCGAACACGCAGTCAGCGAGGCCGACGTGTCATCTAGGTCCATCTCCGTTCTCAACGAAACCGTGCGCGCCGCAAGCGGAACCGACCTCGACTGCTCATCGGGCGGCGGCACAAAACAATGCACTTTTTCTCTCGCCAACTCAAACATAACAGCCGGAACGGTTGTGCTCTACTTCAACGACAGGCTTTCCGACGAAGCGGTCCTCAAGTCCGGCGAATATACAATCGACTACACCCGCGGCGAGATCACTTTTCATGTTCTCATCCCGGCGGGCACGCTGATCCTCGGCGATTACCAGTACACGCCCGATATTGAAGCCGAACTGAAAACGGGCAACCGCGACAGATTCACCGCCTCATACTCGGGCGACGACACAAAGATCAACTTCTCGCTCGACACCGGCGACACGTATTTCGTGCCCATCGGCGGCGAAGCCAATATCGAAACGAGCCGGCTCTCCTACGGGTTCTCTCACAACTTCAGCGAATCGCTCGTCTTTTCCGCGGACCGGCTCACTGTCGAAAACGCCGCGGACCTGCTCGAATCTCACACCCGAAAAAACACGCAGCAGAACTTCAACCTGTCCGGCAAAACAGGTTTCCTCTCATCGTTCAGGATCGGATACTCGACCCGCAGAAACACCGACGATTACAGCCCCTCGCAGACCGATTCCGACGAAGACACACTGAATATCGACGTCGCGATGCCCGTCCCGCTCCTCAAAGACGCGGATGTTTCTTTCGGTTACTCATCCTCGGACCAGGAGGACAACACCAGGCCGGGAACCGGCACCGACACGGACAGCCGCAGGCTCGGCTTCAACTACAGGGTCAGCCGCAGGCTCGCTTTCAACTCCCAGTTCACCGTTAACGAAATAGGCTCCCACAGCCCCGAAACCGATTTCACCTCCACCAATAATTCGAGCCGCATCGGAATGCAGTGGACACCCCACCCGCTCGTGCTCGTCGGTGTCGATCTCGACAAACAAACCACCAGCGACACGCGCGAGAGCGTCGCCGACCGCGAGATTCAGCAGACACGCATCAACCTCGGAACCAAATCTTTCGGACAGTTCGAATCCGTGAAAATCAACTACATGAAAAAAGACTCGCCGAGCGTTTCCGGCCTCTCGTCCGGATCGAAGACAACTATGTACTCAACAGGTTACAGAATAAATGAAACGTTTACTTTCCGGCCATCGTTATCGATAACGGATTCATACGCCGGCGACGACTCGACGTCGGAAAATAAAACGCGAAAATACGAACTCGACTTCCATCCCGAAAAGAAGCCTTACAACGCCGTGCTCTCGCTCCGCAACACGACCTCCGACAGTTCCAGTCAGTCGGGAACCAGTTCGACCGAATCCGACAACACCGGTCTTCTCGTAAACTATGACCCGGAAAACATCTGGAGCTATTCACTCAACTACAACATCGACACCAGGAGTTCCAGCAGCGGAAGCGATTACGACACCGGCTCTCTCGACCTGCGGGCGGAGCGAACCCCCGGACCGCGCGGCAGCCAGTGGATAAGCTACCAGAAAATCGAACGGTCGGGATCGACCGACGAGGCGGACAACTCGCTCGAAATCGGCGCGGATCGAAAAATGTCCGAACTGTTCACATTCGAAATTTTCTACCGTCTGTCGAAATTTGAAAGCTCGCTTGATCCCGAGCGCGACTTCACCGGGCACCTGATCGAAAGCAAACTCCAGGCGACTTTCTGAGCGGGACGCCCGCCGCTTCCTCTCCTGTCGGAACCCGGAAAGTATATTCCGATTTTATATTGCCGCTTGCACGCGCGGTAAATAAACTTTAATGTGTGATGCATTTATAAGGACTTCCATTAACCTGCATTTCTCACCAGTGCAGGTTAAAACTTAACCGGAGAGAAAGCAAATGAGCGCAAAAACAGGTTCCCCAGGCCGGCTCCTTGCCCTGGACGTTTTCAGAGGTCTGACAATCGGCGGAATGATTGTCGTAAACAACCAGTTCGGAGATCACGCCTACACTGCTTTGCGGCATGCCGGCTGGAACGGCTGGACACTCGCCGACCTGGTGTTCCCGTTCTTCGTTTTCATAATGGGCGTAGCGCTCGCGTTTTCGCTCTCCAACCGGTCGAAATCGGGCCAGCCGGCATCGAGGCTTTACGGGCACACCCTTTACAGGGCTATTCTGCTCTTCGCTCTCGGCCTGATTTCATATTACGATCCCGCGAAGTGGCCCGAGCACATGCGAATCATGGGCGTGCTGCAAAGACTCGCCGTCGTTTACCTGTTCGCGTCCCTGATAACCATGAACTCAGGGAAACGCGGCCTCGTCTGCTGGACAGTGGGGCTGCTCGCCGGATACTGGATTCTCATGAAATACGTGGCGGTGCCGGGGTTCGGCGCGGGCGACCTGTCCCGGGCAGGCAACCTTGCGGGCTATATCGACAACATTATCCTCAAAGGACACATGCACACGGAAGTATGGGAACCCGAAGGCATCCTCAGCACGATTCCATCGATCGCAAGCTGCCTCATCGGCGTGCTTGTCGGAAACGTTATAAAAAGCGAAAAAAGCCTTGCGGAAAAACTGACCCCGATTCTGGTTGCCGGCAACGTTCTGATTGTGCTCGCATTCATCGCAAACAACTGGTTCCCGATCAACAAAAACCTGTGGAGCCCGTCGTTCGTGTTGCTCACCGCCGGAATCGGCTCGTGCCTGCTCGCGGTCCTGATCTGGGTTATTGATTACAAGAGTTTCAAATGGTGGACCGGCCCGTTTTTTGTTCTTGGCCGCAACCCTCTGTTCGCATACCTGATATCCGGGCTGCTGATGTCCTCGCTGACATGGTTCAGCGTGTCTCAGCTCGGAGGCACATGCGATAATCACAAGACACTGGAAGGCTGCCCCGCATACCAGGGCTGCGTGTGGGACCAGTCGCGCAACAAGTGCATCACCCCCGGCGTCAACTGCAAACTCTTCAGGATGGAGAGCATCTGCGGGAACATTTCCGACTGCTCATGGAACAGCGAAACGAAAAAATGCGTCAATCCTCACGAGGGCAAAGTCACCCTGAAAAACTGGATCGCGCAGAACCTGTTCTTCTCATGGGCCGGGTTCCGGAACGGGTCGCTGTTCTTCACCCTGGCATACGTCATGTTATGGATGGGAATAACCGGCATCATGTACCGGTTCAAAATAATCATAAAACTTTAGCCTGCATTTCCCGCCGACGCAGGGGCTGATAATACAGGGAACCGCAAGGGAGTGGTGAGGGAGCATACTGTGCGCGTATGTAACCGATCCCGAACCTTTTTTTGCCGATTCATGCACAGAGCAAAGCTTGTGCATGTCACCCGTCGCAGCAGGACAGGTGTTATCGCGATTTTTAACCTGCACTGGTGAGAAATACAGGTTAATCCCGCAGGCGGCATTTTTGCGCCCTACTTTTCCGGCGAAGCCTTCACTTCGATTTTGCGAACCGCCGCGCCACCCAGAGGCCTTATGCTCAACTCCCCGCTCGCGCAATCGAACCGATAATCAGAGCCGGGTTCGATGGATACCGCCGGCTCCTTCCCGAATATTCTTACCGGAACATACACCACGGTATCGGATACTATATCGGGCTCTTCTTTCCACTTCATATCGAATGTTTTCAGATCTCGCTCGAAGTCGAACTCGACGACCGTTCCCGCAACCGCTCTCGGGTACGGCCTGTCCAGCGCAATCGCTTTTTCTCTTATCGCGGCATCGGGATCCATTATCCCCTTGTCCCTGTTATTCCAGAGAACCTCGCTTGCCGACGCCTCCCAGACCGTGCCCGAAAGATGCATCTCGTCGAACACGGAATACAATCGAGTTATATACTCCTCCGTGTCATCCCTGTGCATCGAAACCCCGTACTCGGTCAGAATAACCGGCACCTTCCAGTTCTTCGCCTGCTTCGCGTGTTTCCCGAGCCCTTTTCTCATCGACTCGATCCCTCCGCCGGGATTGAACCAGAGGAATTTCAGGTATCCAAGATCGTAATAATGCGGCGCGAACGCCAGGTTCTTAATCTCCGGCCTGCGCCTGTCCGACCTTATAACCCCGGGATTCTCGAACGAACATATATCGGCAAACACTATATATCTCGGATCGACGGCGTTAACCGCATCCGCCACTTTCTCGTAAAATTTATACAGCGACTCGCTGTACCACTCGTTATAAAAAAGCATGCCTTTGAAATCCGGCACCGGCTCGTTGATGGGCTCGAACCCGATAACGCCCGGCTCATCCGCATACTTCTCAGCCAGCATCGCGAAAAACTCGACATACCTGTCCTGCACGCCGTCCACATTGTTCCACAACCGCCTGAAAGAATCCGAAACCGCTGGCGTAAAATACCGCAACTCCCACACCGTGCAATCCGAGCGATACGGCCTGTTGCGATATTTCTCGCCTATCATCCAGTCCGGGAACCCGTCGCCGCAGAACCGCCTGCTGTACACATCCTGGTGACTGTCTACTATCACCCTGATCCCTCGCGCGACAAACGCCTTCACCATCCTGTCGTAGTTCTCGAGATACTTCTCGTCATACTCGCCCCGCACCGGCTCCGCCGCCTCGTATATCACAAGCAGCCTCACAACGTTTATCCCCAGCCCCGCCAGCGAATCGACATAAGCTTTCAGCGCCGTGTCAAAGTCCGGAACCGGCTCGAACGGGTAAAACGGCGGCAGCTTGCTGCGGCTTCCCGCACAGACCCCGCGCATGATTACCTGCCGCCCCGCGCTATCAATAAACCTCTCGCCGTCAACACTCAAACCCATGGTCGAGCTGTTGCCGGCCCGGGCCCATACAACACATCCCAGCGCCAGCACGAACACAAACAATATCTTTTTACATGCATTCATTTCAATCTCACCTCATTGAGATAATTCTTTCACAAATGCGATTTTCTATCAATAAAAAGAAGTCCGCTCCACATCAACACCCGGTCGGCCACAATCGTTTTTCAGTTGCCGCTATTGCTGAATCCCCGTTTAATGTAAAATAAATTTAAGTATGTTGTGGAATCTGTGAAAACCGAATGGAAACAACTCCGGATTGAGTAAAAGAAAACTCAACTTCATGATCACAGGCGGTGCGGGCTTCATCGGCAGCAACACCGCCCGGCGCCTGATACGCGACGGCCATGACGTGACCATCATCGACAACCTGTCACGCACGGGCACGGAAGAAAATATCCGCTGGCTGCGGGGACAGGGCAGATTCAGGTTCTCGAAAATTGATATCCGAGACGCCGCCGCTCTATCAAAAGCAGTCAAACGCGCCCGGCCCGACGCCGTGATCCACCTCGCGTCACAGGCAGCCGTCACCACATCCGTTGAAAATCCATACGAAGACTTCGAGATAAACACGCTCGGAACGATCAACCTGCTCGAAGCGATAAGGGCAGTCCGGCCCGGCGCCGTCCTGCTGTTCGCATCCACCAACAAAGTCTACGGCGGCCTGCCGGATGTTCGCATCAAGCGCGCGCAAAACGGCTACACGTTCCGCGACCTGCCGAACGGCATCGACGAGTCCCGACCCCTCGACTTCCACTCTCCGTACGGATGCTCGAAAGGCTCGGCTGATCAGTACGTCAGGGACTACCACAGGATATACGGGCTTCGTACCGTTGTGCTCCGGCAATCCTGCATCTACGGCTACCGTCAGTTCGGGGTCGAGGCGCAGGGCTGGATCGCCTGGTTCACCATCGCCGCGCTCACAGGGCGCAGGCTGACCATATACGGCGACGGCATGCAGGCGCGCGACGTGCTTTTCATCGACGATCTTATCGACTGCTACCTGAAAACAATCAGGAACATCGACACCTGCGAGGGCGAAATCTACAACATCGGCGGCGGCCCCGCAAACCGGCTGTCGCTGCTCGAACTGATATCACAACTCGAATCGCTCACCGGCCACAGCCTCGACGTTCAATACGCCGGCTGGCGGCCCGGCGACCAGAAAGTCTACATCAGCAACATCGCGAAAGCCTATCGCGGCCTCAAATGGCAACCACGCACCGGCGTATCCGCCGGGCTCCGCAGGATCTTCCGATGGGCTGAACAAAACATAGACACCATACGAAAATATATCTGATTCGGAAATAACGCAGGGTCATGCGCCGGTTCTCCGGGTATTCCAGTCTCCCGCCACGAGACGAAAAACAAACGAACATCCAGTTTCAATAATGGAATCCCCTGATGCAGAGACACCTGACAGATTCTTATCTATTAATCGTCAGTCGCTTTTCTTGAGCGGAATATTCCACTTTTTCATGTATTTCCATACCGCCGTTCTGCTGACCCCTATCCGGCGCGCGACTTCCGCCTTGTTCCAGTTGCATTCCATCAACAGCGCCTCCAACTCTTCCCGGCTGACCCTGGAGCGGGGATGCCTCGACACCGGCTGCGAAAAAAATTTGTACTCGAACCTGCGCACCTCTACAGGCAAATCAAACAACTCTATTTCACCGGCGTGACACAGAACAAACGCATGCTCGATCGCATTCTCGAGTTCCCGCACATTGCCGGGCCACGGATAGTCGAAAAGCAGCCTCAGCGCCGGCTCGGATATCCCTTTTATCTCTTTACCGGTCTGCCTGTTGAACTTTTCAATGAAATGATCCACGAGCAGCGGAATGTCTTCTTTGCGGGTCCGCAACGCCGGCATATTGATCGGGAACACCTTCAGCCGGTAATATAAATCCTCCCTGAACGATCCATCCCGCACTTTTGAGAACAAATCCCTGTTGGTTGCGGATATGACCCTGATATCAACTTTCCGGGTCTTCGATTCACCAACCCGCTCGAACTCACGCTCCTGCAAAACCCTCAGCAGCTTAAGCTGTATAACAGAACTCACCTCGGAAATCTCATCCAGAAAAATTGTGCCGCCATCAGCTTCCTCAAACCGCCCGGCACGGTCTTTTATCGCGCCTGTAAACGAACCCTTTACGTGTCCGAATAACTCGCTTTCAAGCAACTGCTCGGACAGCGCGGAACAATTCACTTTTACAAGAGCGCCATCCCTCCTGTTGCTGTTCCAGTGAATCGCGCCGGCGACAAGTTCTTTGCCCGTGCCGCTCTCTCCCTGCACCAGGATCGTCGCGTTGCTCTCAGCCGCCAGCTTTATCGATTCATATACACCCTGCATCGACTCGCTTTTCCCGATTATATTCCCCAGCCGGTGAATCTCTTTCAGCCGGTGACCCGCATTCTCGGCAACACGCTTCGCATTTTTCAGCTCCGTCAGATCAGTCACCGTCTCGACAGCCCCGATAACTTCTCCCCTACTGTCACGTATCACCCTCGCACTCTTCAGTACCGGCACTATCCTTCCGTCCTTGTGCCTCATCGATGTCTCAGCCTGCGAAACTGTTCCCTCAACGAACAACGAACAATCTTTCTTGTTCTCCGGACACGATCTCCCAAAACAACGGTCAAAAACCATCAGACCGCACGACTGCCCTATCGCCTCTTCTTTGCTGAAACCTGAAATCCTTTCCATTCCGGGATTCCAGGAAGTGATAATACCGTTGCGGTCCAGTGTGAATACTCCTTCAGCGATCGCATCCAGAAGCAGGCCGACATCCAGGTTTTCCATGAAACTGTTTTCTTTCATATCAACAATTACCTCCCCGGGAACCGGCCCCGCCCCTTTCTCCGGTTATTCTATTTTATTGAATATGACCGGATATCGCAACCGTTACCGTTACAGAAACCGTTATCTTTGTATAAGTAACATTTTTAATGTCTGTTTTCCCTTGTCGAAAAGGCGCGAATAAAAATAATTCGCCTCTAATTTTCGCTTTTAATCAAAGGTTTTTCACTGTTTTGTACTGTTTTCCACACCCCTTTTTTTCCCCTGGCAATCAATTTGTCCTTATGACTACTAAAAACTTTAAGGAGAAATAAAATGGCTGAAAAAATTTTTACTGATACTAACTTCGAAACAGAAATTGCCGGTGGAGTTTCGCTCGTCGATTTCTGGGCTCCATGGTGCGCGCCATGCCGGATGCAGGGTCCGATTGTTGATCGGCTCGCTGAAAAATACGCCGGGAAAGCGAAAATCGGCAAGATGAACGTCGATGAGAACCGCAATATACCCGGAAAATTCGGCATAAGCGGCATACCTACAATACTGGTGTTTAAAAATGGCGTAAAAGTCGATCAGTTCGTAGGTGTTCAGCAGGAACGAATTCTTGCGGCGGCTTTAGATGCCCAAATTTCATAACCGGCGTTCTATCTTATCATCACCGCTGTCTCTCTCACGAAAGGAGTTTGAATTATGGAATCATACGACATACTTGTTATCGGCGGCGGCCCGGCGGGCATCAGTATCGCAAAAATAATCAACGGCCAAAAAAAGGTCGGTATTATCAGGCCGGAAGAACACAGCATGATCTACTGTGCTATGCCCTACGTTATCGAGGATATCATTCCCGGAACCAAAGCGCTGAAAAAAGACTCTCTCGTAACGGGATCCGGCGCGGACCTGATCCGCGACAGGGTAGTTTCTGTTGATTTCAATTTAAAGGAAGTTCACACTGCAGGCGGCAACTCGTACAGATATGAGAAACTGGTTATCGCAACGGGCGCAATCCCGATCATGCCTCCAATTGAAGGCACCGACAAAGAAGGTGTCGGCGTTTTTAAAACAGAGACCGACATGTCATTCATTCTTGGCAAGCTGCAATCCGGCGTAGAGAAAGCCGTTGTTGTCGGTGCCGGTGCAATCGGAATCGAGCTCGCGCAGGCGCTTTCCGACCGCGGCCTCGAAGTTCACCTTGTCGATATAGCGGAATCAGTGCTTCCGAACCTGGTGGATCCGGACATGGCCACAGACCTTGGCCCTGAACTGGAACGCAAAGGAATCCACCTGCACCTCGGCAGGAAAGTCATCGCCATCGAAGGCAACGGGGCCGCGCAGGGAGTGCGCCTCGACGATGATTCATTGTTAAAACTATCCGGTCCCGACTATTGCAGTGTCGATACCGGACCAACCGGCGGCCTTGTCCTGTTTTCTGTCGGGATGCGCCCGGACCTGGAGATATTCAAAGACACAATTCTTGAAATCGGTCGCGACGGCATATTCGTTGACGATAAGATGCAGACCAGTATAAGAGACGTTTATGCCGTCGGAGATTGTGCGCAGTTCACCAGCGGCATAACCGGCGAGATTGTAAGCGGGAAGCTTGCTACCAATGCCGTTCCTATGGCAAAACTGCTCGCGAGAAACTTAATGGGCGACACTCGCTCCTATCCGGGATTTTTCAACGGCGCTGCAACCAGGGTCGGCAACTTCTTTGTCGGCGGAACAGGTCTCTCAGAATCAGCCGCCGAACGCGCGGGTTTTCAGGTTGTCTCTTCACAATCGGAACTGACGACACAGTTCCCGATCATGCCGGATGCAAAGCCTGTAAAGGTCAAACTTATCGCCGACAGGAACAACCGGAAACTCCTTGGCGCGCAGGTTGTCAGCGGAGCGCCGGTCACAGACAGGATAGATCTTTTGACATTTGCCATTCAAAAACAGTCTACCGTTGATGAGCTTTCCGCTCTCAGTTATTCCGCCCAACCATACCAGGCTTTTTTCCCGGCGAATAATTCCATAGTCCAGGCTGCGGAGAACATCATCAGGTTTTTGAACTGAAAAATATACCGGAACAGGAGAGATTCATTATGCCCAGACTTATATCAGAATATTGTTCAGGATGTGGAATCTGCGAGAGCGCCTGCGACGAACAGGCACTCACCATGTCCGCCACCGGTCTGCCGGAATTCGACATGAAATTATGCACCGGTTGCGGGAACTGCGTGGAAACATGCCCCAACAATGCCATTGTAAGGGGAAAAGCAGTTTGACCCAAACCGTCGGCAAGGGCAGCCTGCCAACAAATCGGGCTGCCCCCGTTTTCCCTTTTCGGCTTTATGCCAATCGACATCTCAAACATGAATTAAATCACTATAATATAATCATGGAATAACAACGGAGAGGAAAAGGGATGAGCGATAAAAACGATTGCCGCTGCTCGGAATGCGGGCGGATTACAGAGAAAAAAAGAATTTTTCAAATCGACGGCGATAACATCTGTGCCCGATGCCTTTATGGAGACGCTGAACCGTTTGAAATATACCCGATCGGCATTGTGCGAAACAACCTCAATCGCAGCAGAACCGGATTCGGAACTTCCGGCCCGCAGGGTGAGTCACGCATTGAGCTGTTTCCATCACAGGAAAGGTTTCTTTATAAAATTGAAGATGAAAAATCGTTGACTGTAGTGTATTTTCTAAACAAAAGAAAACCGGTTAAATCGGTATTTCACAGGGGGCTGGACGGTAAAAAAACCGGAGTGTTCGCAACCCGTACCCCGGACAGGCTGTCCGGCATCGCCATCCAGGACGTCAGGCTCATCCGTGTCGAAGGCACAACACTCTGCGTTGAAGGGCTCGACGCCATCGACAAAACCCCGGTGCTGGACATAAAAATGTGCTGGAGCAATATTGCAGACAAATAACCTGTGACTGAACAATGATCATTATTAAAACTCATTACAATCATGCGTAAATAGAAATTCAGGCATCGTTTAATCAATATATTTCCACGCATTTTTCTTTGATCTATTTTCATCATTTGACTCGATATTTATCGTGAATATCGCAATATCCTCCACTCGACAAAAAACGAAATCGAATTATATTGTACAGGTCTGACATCTTATCTGAATTTTCCTCGAAATAAAATTTGTTCACTGTTATAATATCGGCGTTGCTTTTTTATTGTGAAGTATTCAACCTAGGATTGTCGAGGGTAATATTCTCCAATGAGAAAAACGATTATTGGAATAGCGCTTGCTTCTTTTGCAATTGGATTACTTCTGGCCGGCCCCATCGCGATGGCGATCTGGCTCCTGACAGCCACATTCTTCGGACTCAGGGAATATTATGACATCCACAAGTCCAACAGTATCCGCCCGCTTCCGCTTCTCGGCGTGCCTCTCGGCTGTTCCTTTATAATACTCGCGCTTCTCTCGATCTACCTTGACGGTAAGATACTCGGCCCGCAGGCTTACCTTCTCATCATTGTCTCGATCGTGCTCGGATCACTCGTTTACCAGTTCTGCTATGCGGCCAGAGGAAAGAAATCAATCACAACCGCGGAGATATCGGTCACGCTCTTCGGCAGCGTATATGTCGGCGGACTCCTCAGCTTCATCCTGCTGGTATGGGGACTCGGCATACAATATTTTCCCGGCGACATGGTAAAAATCAACCTCTGCGTATTCCTCCCGTTCTGGGCGGCATACGGATCGGACAGCGCGGCATTTCTTGTCGGCTCGAAATTCGGAAAACATAAAATGTTCCCGCGCGTAAGCCCTAACAAAACAATCGAGGGCAGCCTCGGCGCGCTGACATTCTGCGTAGTCGGCACGGTTGTCGCGGGCAGTTTCCTCGGATACTCAATCCCGGCCCTGATCGGCATAGGGCTGGTCGCGGGCATCGCCTCGCAGGTCGGCGACCACTGTGAATCAGTCTTCAAACGCGAACATGAAGTGAAAGATTCGGGCAGCACTTTCGGCAAAACCCACGGCGGGTTCCTGGATAAAATGGACAGCATCGTATTCACCCTGCCCGTCTACTACTACTTCCTCTACCTCTGCCGTCCGCCACTCGCCTCCGGCGGGTAGAATTGTGTATTTCAGATCAGGTACACAAACTCAATTCTTGTGAAACAGGCCGCTTCGTCACCGCTGAAACGCTTTCCAGTCCAGCTCTTTCGGAATGAACACGACGGTATCCTCCGGCAGCCATGACTGGATGTCTTCATCGAAGCAGCCGGCAGCAACGGCTTTCCTTTTTTTCAGGGGCAATTCTTCGTCCTCGATGCTTTCCGAATACATGTGACAGTAAACATAAACAAACTCGCTTTTCGCAAATATCTTCTTGAATATTTTCCGCGCGCTTCCGGCACATGACGAATCCTCATCATCATTCACCTCGATCCGCTCCGCGCCGGGGCCGGAATTGTAGATACTGCACGAACAATGCCTGTCCGTGAGATTCACAAACGAAACCGCCCCGGGCATGTTCTCCCTGAAGAAAGGCCTGTCCGTTTTTTCAATGCAGAGGCCGCCTTCCGCGCAGCTTTCAAGAGACGGAAAGTCAATATCCGACCCGATTGTAATGAAATAGCACATGTTTCCCTCCCTCGAATATTGTTAACGAATATTGATTATTCAAAGCATACCATCTATCCATCTTCAAAACTACATTAATTTCGTCTGACACTCCATTACAGAATATATCCGGCAAAGCACGATGCGGGCTATACGAATTGTCATTCTCAGCAATTACGTCTCGGATCGATTTTTGAATAGCTGTTAATGCTTATTGCGCCGCAGAGATTTATCAGATTTTATAAACTTCTCTTCTGTGCCGGACCATATGTATAACGACTGTTTCATTATCAAAAGTATAAATAACTCTCCATGCGCCTATCCTCAATTTATATGCGCCTTTGAACTCACCGCTAAAGGCTCAGGAACAATACTCTCAAAGTTATGAGCAAACCACTCGGCCTTTCTCAAAATTCTTTTTCCGACGATCATATCGAGATCTTTCAAATCTCCCAATGCTGCTTCAGTCCATTCCAGATCAGCCTAATTTCTTTACCGCCTCACTATGAGACATTCGTCTGGAATTCGAGGAAAGTCTTTTTGTCAGCTTTTCTTTGAAATCTTCTCTCAATTCAAGTCCGGCATCAGGATCATCGAACACCTCGACTATCTTCTGCTCGATAAGATTTTCAAGATCATCCACGCTCATAGTTCCAATGGTTTTTATAACACCCTCCGGAAAAGCGATTCTGCTTTGTTTTAAAATTATATTCATTTTATTAAATTAAGAAAGTGAGCAAAAAACCTGCAAACTTATTTAACCCGGATTTCTCACAAAGAAATTTGGAGTATCGTGAGAACGCCTGTCCTGCTGCGTTGCGGCATAGGTTCGGGTTCGGGAGATCTCGCCTCGCAGGTCGGCGACCACTGTGAATCCGTCTTCAAACGCGAACATGAAGTGAAAGACTCGGGCAGCACTTTCGGCAAAACCCACGGCGGGTTCCTGGATAAAATGGACAGCATCGTATTCACCCTGCCCGTCTACTACTACTTCCTCTACCTCTGCCGCCCGCCACTCGCCTCCGGCGGGTAGAAATACTTTTTGAATTATTAACTTTCCAGGTCTTCTCTGAATCCGTTATCACAAAAACCAACTGCGCCAAAATACTGTATAATAATATTAGATCGCTGAAATATTATTTTGTTTTGCTTAAATGATATCACTTAAGGTGTGAACAATATTGTCGATTTAATTGCAAAGGAATGTTTATATTGAAAAAACATATTCGACCTGCTAAGAAAAAAGCTTTTCCCCATGTTCCTGATATAACTTTTTGGAACTATGTGTTGTTTATTTTCTTTTGCATAATAAGTATCCTTATTCCTCACTTATATTTGTGTGAGGATCAATTCAAGGAGTTTAATAGGTTTCTTGTTACATTTATAACTATAGCCTCTTTCGTTACAATAGTATGGATATACTGGAAATCATCTGAAGAGCACCAACAGGAAAATATCATAAAAGGACATGAAAAACTTCTCCATGCATTTATTTCGAGATTTATGACCCATTTCAACAAAAGGGATTTTGCTAAAGATAATCTAACAGAAGATAGAATAGAAATTCTAAAAACAAAGGAATATGCCTATGATGAAAGAATAAAGAACAATTTCGATAATGAAATAAAAGAAGATTTAGGGAATGAAATTTATCATAGACTGAACACTTACAAAGTTGATACGGAATTTATCTGGGGTATTCTGGACTTCATTTATAGCTATCAAGGACTCAAAAAAGCAATGAAACTCAAATTGGAAGAATGGAATATTTCAGATTACGAGAATGTCTTGAATATTGATATTGCTGTAAGAAAACATTACGGAATGTATATACCAAATGTTCTGAAAAAAGCATTAGAAGATATAAATAAAACTAATATGTGAACTGGGCATAGCGAACATCTGTCGGCTGCCAGCAGTCCATACGGGTCATCAACTTAAAAACGATTTTGTTTTCCGCCTTGCCTGAGCATCAAGCATATTTCCGGTCGGTGCCGTCTTTTTCCGCGGGCAATCCACAATTACACGGGAGTTGATGTAAAATAACCATCAGCCGGAAGGCACGGGGAAAATCGCGCGGGTCGAAACATCGCGCTCCGGCCCCCCGGCAATAACAGGTGCGATATTTTAAATGGACGTAATCGAAGAATATTACAACGGTGAATATTTCGACCGGGCTTTTGAAAGCGAGTGCGAACGAGGCTCGTTCAGGAAGCTCGGTGGAGTGTGGCCGGATGATTTCAACGGCTCAACATGCTGATCGGTCGCGGCATTGTACACCATACACACCGCAGAACAAAATCAACCGACCCCTGGACATATCCTCACATAAGGTTTCCTTCAAGAAGCGATATCGAACCCATCATCCGCAAAGCCGGCTTCTCGGTGGATAAATTCATCGACGTGCAGTTCGGGCCGTGGGACTTCCACCCGGGGCTGCTGCCCTTTAAAAGCTATCGGGTGAGAGAGACGCTCGCACGCTCCGCTCCGGCTCTGTTCGCGGCGTCGTTCAGGCTCCGCCTGCTTGCGCCGGAAAGCAAATGACCTGATTTATAGTGATTCTCAAAAATAAACTTGAATACATGCACAAAGGAAATAGCTTTGTGCATGGCACACTATCTTTGTATTTGTGATTTCTGATCGAGTTGTGAATCTGTTTTTATTATGAGAATTACTTTATCTACGAGAAATCCACGCTGACGCCGACAACCGACGAAATCATTCGCAGTCTGCTGTTTATCCTTAATCGACTTAACCTGCATTTCTCACCAGCGCAGGTTAAAAGAATTGCGTGGCATCGGGGACTGCATCACAAAAACAGCCTTCTTACATAATTGACGAACTTGAATGCGTACAGTGCGACCCTGATTCGCAACATTCGCTCCAGACGGCTTATCCTTGCTTCGTGCTTTCTCATCAACTGCGCCATCCGACTGAACGGCACTTCCGCCTCGTTCAGGTAGACGGCTCCGCTCTCTTCCCTGATAGCCAGCCATTCATCGAAATCGAGCGGAAGGCTGGATGCGCGGTAAGAGGCAAACACAGAAAGTTTTTTCCAGTCGAACCCATCGAGCTTGATAATGCCCCGGTCTATCGCCGTCTGCCACAAACGGGTTCCGGGCATCGGCATCAGAATATTGACGATAGAATTTATCGATACTCTTCCTGCGGCCATATTCCCGTAAGCAAAATTATATGTCGAGTTCACTTCTTCTTCCGTTTCGCCGGGGATGCCGACGATAAATGAGCAAACCGTATTAATGCCGTTCTTTGTGAGCAGGTTGATAGCGTTCTGGTTCATTTCCCGCGTCGTGCCTTTGCCGAGTAAATCAAGCATCCTGTCGGATGCGGATTCAGCGCCGAAAGCCACGTAGCCGAGGTTGAACCTTTTCAATATGTCGCACAGTTCCTGATCCACCAGGTTCGCGCGGACGGAAAAAACATAGGGCACTCTCCTTGCCAGCTTTTTTTCCTCCATCAGCGCGGCGAATTCCAGCAGTCTCTTTCTGTTCAACACGAACAAATCATCCTGAAAAGGAATCCTCTCCGTCTCGGGGATATTGTGAAGTATCTGCTCGATCTCCTCGACAACATAGCCCGCAGAGAACATGCGTGTTTTTTTCCAGAAAGCGCTGCTGCTGCAAAAAACGCATTTGTATGGACATCCGCGCGAGGAGAATATGTATTGTGCTTTTTCCCTGAACCTGAACGGGTGCGGCAGGCTGTCGAGAGGTTCTATCAGAGGGCGCGGGTCCGTCACGACGCTGCTACCTTCATGCCGAAACACAATCCCCTGTATCCCGGCAAGAACATCGTGATCCAGCGAAAGCCTGTTGTCGACAGCCTTTGTTACTAAATCGGCGAAGGTGTGCTCACCCTCCCCGATTATGCCGATATCAAAACAATCAGCCATCATTTCCGGGAGATATGTGACGTGGTGGCCTCCGATAATGGTTATGATTCCACTGTTCGCTTCCTTTGCGGATCGGGCGGCTTCAACGGCGATGGGATACGCCTGTGTCGTTGTAGACAAAGCGAGAATGTCGAGACTCCGCGCATCGAACGGACCATCGAAATATTCCATTTCGAAATCGCCCGGCGCCTGCGATTCCAGATAAGCCTTAAGATAGCCGAACGACAGAGGCTTCGGAGACTTTATATCCATGTCGTTCGACGCCATGAAAAAACCTATTCTGATCGCGCTCATCTTATTCGAACCGCTTCCATGTTTCTTATCGCCATTCTTTTTTCAATCCCCGACACACATTGTGGACCTGAATATCAAAATACGAACTGTTTTAATAACCTCAACATCAGCGCCACCGCGACGGCACGGTCGAGTGGCATGCACAAGCTTTGTGCATGATTCAGACGGCTTCACGATTTTAAACCTGCACTGGTGAGAAATGCAGACTGGAACCGTTTTTCAAACATCGACCTGTTCATCACCAGCATGGCGATTCCCCGCCGGCAGTCGGACAAATCGTCGCGGCTTTTTTTTCCCGCAACAACCCGCGCGGCAGTCGCGGCGAGCCTGATGCAACGATCGATCAGAATAAACGCTCTCAGCGCCTGCGCGGCGGGCCGGGAATGCCACCGGGCAAAATATCTTATCACGGAAACCCGGAACTCCGCCTGAAGCAGCACCGGCCTCACCTTTTTCACCGAAGCCTGCGCCGCATGCGTAAAAACGGCGTCCGGAACATACGCAATCGCGCCGCCCGCAGCCGCGATGCGCCGGCAGAAATCCACATCGTTGAAAAAAAGAGGAAACCTCTCATCCATGAAACCGGCCTTTTTGAGCATCGGCCTGTGAATCATCAGGCACGCCCCCGGCGCCTGCTCTATCTTCTGCCGCACGCCGGCATCCATATCGAGCATCAGGTAATTCCTCACGGCTGAAGTTCCCCTCATCAGCGGTTCGAGAAGCGTGAACCTGCCGATCATCGCCGTAAACGTCGGGAACCTGTTGCAGTATCTCTGGAAAGAACCGTCCGGAGAATTCAGTCTTGCAGTCGCCGCGCCCGCCGCCGGGTCCGACTCAATCGTCTCCACGAGCCGCCGCACGCCATGCTCATCGACCTCGACATCCGGGTTCAGAAGAAGAACAAACCCGCCCCGCGCCCGGCCCAAACCCTGGTTGGTAGCGTGCGCGTAACCCGTGTTCACAGTGTTGCGTATCAGGTGAACGCATTCAGGATACCCGCTCCATTGCAGGGAATCAATATCATCCGAAGCATTGTCCACCACAATGATTTCCAGCGGCAGGCCCCGGATATCGAGCAGCGCGCGGACACACTTTTCTAGTTCCCCGGCAGTATTCCAGTGAACGATTATTACCGATACAAGCGATTCCGAACCAGCCATTTCACCCCGATGAATCCTGTTTGACACACAGCGTCCCGGGAAACAAAACACAGGACAGCCCCCGGAATATAACAATACGCCGGTGACTACCGTATATCATACTATACATTCAGGATATAAATGAATTGCCCGCACCCGAAAACCCTCGCGGCATCATCAATCAAAAACAGCAAAAGCCCGTCCGGGACCGGAGCAGCGAGTTTCAATTCATCGATAGATCAAGAACTTTCCAGCGTCAGCGTCAGACACAAAAACAGATATATTGATTATCAGAATAAAAATAGAATAACTAACCCGGATTTCTCACAGAGAAATCTGGAAAACCGCGATAAGGCCAATCCTACTGCGTCACAGCGGCGATTCGGGATCGGT
>ERZ795048.663-NODE-663-length-35357-cov-51.268342_pt1 | contig 35357 bp, 30 predicted proteins | sample MGYA00375132_ERZ795048 | MGnify/ENA primary metagenome ERZ795048 (study PRJEB30177, sample SAMN05720225) | activated sludge metagenome | isolation source: Anaerobic digester | place: Hong Kong | collected 2014-12-17 ... | reverse complement strand
TTAAATAGAGTTTTCAATATCTTTTAAACAACAGGATTCTAATACAACTTATTCTTTATCGTTGCCGTAAGGATTTGGGCGTTTCCATTGTGAATAATACATTAATGCAATTGCCAGTATTAAGAAAAATATTCCAATTGCAAAAGTAAAACTGTATCCAAAATTTTGATAGAAATATACGCCAATTAGGGGTGCAAATAAGGCTCTAACTCCAACAAATGATAAGTGTACCGATTGATAGTCGCCACTTAAGCTATCGTTACGGCAAAAAAATGCAGAGCCTATATACCATAAAATTGCCATTCCGGCAGTAAAAATTCCTTGAATAATAAATGCAATTACAAGAGTGTAATATATTTTGTATTCTCCTATCTGAAAATGATATGGTAAATATTCGGTAATCATAACAAACGCAATATAAGCAGCCATAAGCATATACGCAATTCGACTATATCTGCGAGGATCGGTATTGCCCATAAATCTTCCGAAAAATGGCATGCATAAAATAGTAACAAATGCTCCAAGATTTTTATAAGCCGAAATTGAAGTATAATTTAAATGCAAATGCTTTTCCATAAAAAATGTAATTACGGTTACAGTTATCATAAATGCTATACCGTACAAGAAAAAACTTATCTCGAAGTTTAAAAATGGTCGATTTCTTTTTAAGATTTTACACATGGTTTTGATAGAATTTCCGACAGAAACGAACAATCCTTTGTTTATGCTATTTATGAGTTGTGGTGTATATGATATGTTAGAAAGTGACCAAATTCCGGCAATACCAATAAGTCCGATTATGGGATATATCCATTTGAAAATAAAGTAATTATGGTCGAGTAAAATACCAAAACAGAAAGTTGCTAATAAAGCAAAAGTTTTATTTATAGTATTAGCATATCCATATAAAACTCCGAAATGTTTATTTCCGTAAGATGAACGTAGAAGTAAGTTTACTGTCGGTAAAGTAACAGGAGTACTCATGTAATAAATAAGAATGATAAGCAAAAACAAGAAATACCAAATTGGGTTTTCGATATAGCTTGATAAATGTGTAGGGAACACTAAAAAAATAAGTAGAGGTAGTCGAGTAATTAGAGCAGTTCGCCTAAGAAGCTTTTTTTTGTTTTGGTTCCGGCGAAGTATTTCGTTTCCGAATAGTAACAGAGTAAATACAGCCATACTAAAGGTAAAGAGTAGCCCCATAAGATAATCGTTACCTTTAAGACTTTTTATAAAAACAAATTCATTAAGAACAAAAGTTCCAAACAATGTTCCTTCTGCCATTGAGTACCACGAATGTAACCTGAAAGTTTTTCGTTGTTCTGAAGGCAATGATGCGTATTCTTTAAAGAGTTTATTTTTTATTCCCATTCTATAGTTGCAGGAGGTTTACTGCTGATATCATACACTACTCGATTTACACCTTTTACTTTATTAATAATTTCGTTTGACATTTTTGCTAAAAAATCGTAGGGTAGGTGTACCCAATCTGCTGTCATTCCGTCTGTGCTTTGAACGGCACGAAGAGCTACAACATTTTCGTAAGTTCTTTCGTCACCCATAACTCCTACCGATTGAACGGGAAGTAGCATTACTCCGGCTTGCCATACAGAATGGTATAGTTTCCAGTTTTTTAATCCTTCAATAAATATTGAGTCAACGTCCTGTAGTATTCTTACTTTTTCAGGAGTAATATCACTTAGTATTCTTATTGCAAGTCCGGGACCGGGAAAGGGATGTCGTTGCAAAATATTATCAGGTACCTTAATTGCTTTACCAACAAGTCTTACTTCGTCTTTAAATAAAAGCTTTAGAGGTTCTACTATTTTCAATTTCATTCTTTCAGGAAGACCACCTACGTTGTGATGCGATTTTATTGTGGCAGATGGTCCGTTTACCGAAACAGATTCGATTACATCAGGATAAATTGTGCCTTGTGCCAACCATTTTACGTTTTGGATTTTTTGAGCTTCATCGTCAAAAACTTCAATAAATTCACGACCAATAATTTTTCGCTTTTTTTCTGGTTCTGAAACTCCTGCAAGGGCTTTATAAAACCTTTCTTTTGCATCAACTCCAATTACATTTAATCCAATACCCTTATATGAATCTAAAACTGTTTCAAATTCGTTTTTCCTCAATAATCCGTTGTCAACAAATATACATGTTAGGTTTTTGCCAATTGCTTTATGCAATAGTATTGCAGCTACCGAAGAATCAACTCCGCCCGAAAGCCCAAGTACTACCTTGTCGTTATCGAGTTTTTGTTTAAGATCGTTTATTGTGATATTTACAAAAGAATCCGGTGTCCAGTTTTGTTCGCATTTGCAAATATCAACTAAAAAGTTCTTTAATAACTGAGAGCCATCACTTGAATGATAAACTTCTGGATGAAATTGTATTCCGTAAGTTTGTTCTTGCTCAATTTTGTATGCTGCTATTTTTACATCTTGTGTTGAGGCAATAATGTCATAGTTCTCCGGAATCTTAGTTATAGTGTCTCCATGCGACATCCAGACTTGTGAGCTTGTATTTATATCCTTAAATAATTCAGATTTTTTATCAATATAATTAAGGTTTGCCCGACCATATTCTCGTGAACCACTAGGTGCTACGTTGCCACCAAAAAAATGAGCGAGATATTGTGCCCCGTAGCAAATTCCTAAGAGCGGAACATTATGTTTTATAGATTCTATATTTGGAATTGGAGCTAATTTGTCGCGTACCGAAAAAGGACTGCCACTCAATATAACGCCTTTTACAAAATTGTCGAGATTGGGAAAATTATTGTAAGGATAAATTTCGCAATATACATTTAATTCCCTTACTCTTCTTGCTATTAGCTGAGTGTACTGGGAACCAAAATCTAAAATTAATATCTTTTCTTGCATAGAATAATATTTCGGTGGGTAAAGATAATAAATCACTTAAAAATAAATATATATTATTGAAAATTGAAAACTTATGAAAATAATTTTCGCTACTTATTAAGGCTTAAGTAGTATCGTAAAAATTGTTTGATAATTAGGGTAGTAGTATTTTTACAGATTATTTTTCTAATCCGCACTGAATCTTAAACAAAACCTGATAACTTAAGTTAGTTTTAGTAATGTCAAATTCTCTTACACTAATAAGCTTAAAAACAATATCATCCTTATTCCCAATTTGAACAACCGTGCCGGGTACTTTGTACAGAAAGTTTACAAATGCTTTGTTATAATCAATTTCTTCGGTGTACCATAATGTGTATTCTTTGCCGTAATAGTTTAAGTTAGCCTTTCTACAAAGATAGTTTCCAATTTGTTTTTCTTCTTTTAAATATTCTATATCTATCTCATAATTATTAGAATCATTTATTAATCCGGTATTTTTTACAAACTCTTCATATTCCTTTCCTGTATGGCTTTTTACTTCCTTACTTTGCGAATTCCAGCATTTCGTTAAAAAATAAAAGTCGGTATATCCTGTATCTTTTTTATAAGTGTTTAAGTTTATATCAATAAAACTTTTGTTTTTGGTGTTTACTAGTTTTGCATTATTATTAGGTTTAATGCTGTCAATAACATTATATGTTTTTTCAGCTAAATCAACATATATATGTTTTTCGCACATGGTAAAATTAAGAACTATATTTTCGGATAATAACAGCAGATGTTGTTGACAAATATTGTTTTTTGAGTTAAATAATTTATCTTCAAAAACTACATGTAAGCACTGGGAATAAGAGTATGCAGAGCAAAATAGGGCAAACGACAAAACAAGAAATAATTTTTTCATGTCATCTTGGATTAATAAAATTATTGGAAGCAAAATTAGTTAATTATTTTTTTTTTAAATTTTTTTTAAAAAAAAGGGGCAAGCTACTTGCATCGCACCGCTACAACTGCCTACCCTTGCTACCTTCCGGTCCTGGGGGAGTTCAGCAGGAGCTGGTCGTACAAGACTTACCCCGCACAAAAGTAATACTAAAAAATAAACTTGTCAAATGTTAATGCAGATTTTCTAAAAAAATATGAATATCTTTGTTTCCAAACGACAATAATTATGAACGAAAAAACAAAGCAAATATTAGTTTATGGCGTTTACATTGGTTTAGTAAATATTGCCATTAGTGTAATTACCTATGTTTTCGATCTTGCTTTTATTAGTATGTGGTCGGGGACATTAATATTTCTTGCAGTGTTAATAATTAATATCGCACTATTGGTTGTTTTTGGAAGGAAGTTAAGAGATAAGTTTTATGATGGGGTTATCAAGTATTCAAAAGCACTTCTTAATGCATTTCTGATGATTATTTGCATGTCTATATTAAGTAGTATTTATGATTATTCTTTTCATAAATTGATAGCTCCGGATTATCAGGAAACATCAAAAATTGTAATAGCCGAGCGAACCTCTCAAAGCTTATACGAAAAAGGATTATCAGAAAAAGAAATTGATAAAATTACTGATACTATACTTGACCGACCAACACCATCTGCTGAAAAAACAGTTGCATTAGGTTTACTCGGATATTTTGTAATGGGCTTGATATATAGTTTAATTGCTGCAGCAATGACAAAAAAGAATCCTGATATATTTCAGAATGAGAATATGATTAACACAGATACAGACGTTTAATGGATATTTCAATAGTAATACCTCTTTACAACGAAGAAGAATCTTTACCTGAACTTGTAGAATGGATATCGCAGGTAATGACAAAACATAATCATAGCTTTGAAATCATTATGGTTGACGATGGTAGTAATGATGATTCATGGAAAGTAATTGAGAGTTTGTCGGTTAAATACCCTCAACTTAGAGCTGTAAAATTTCGGCGTAATTATGGAAAATCACCTGCTTTGCATACAGCATTTCAGATAGCTAAAGGTAATGTTATAATTACTATGGACGCTGATTTGCAGGACAGCCCTGAAGAAATTCCGGAATTGTATCGCATGATTATTGAAGATAAATTTGATTTGGTTTCAGGATGGAAGAAAAAACGCCATGATCCGTTGTCCAAACGATTGCCCAGCAAATTCTTTAATCGCATTACACGAATAACATCAGGAATTAGGCTACACGATTTTAATTGTGGGTTAAAGGCTTACAGGGCTTCGGTAGTAAAAAGTATTGAGATTTTTGGAGAAATGCATCGCTACATTCCTGTTCTAGCTAAGCAAGCAGGTTTTAAACGAATTGGGGAAAAAGTTGTTTCGCATCAGGCACGAAAATTCGGTAAAAGCAAATTTGGTTTCGAACGTTTTGTTAATGGATATCTTGATTTGTTAACCGTTTTGTTTATAACTCGGTTTGGTAAAAAGCCAATGCATATTTTTGGCGTTTTGGGTAGTATATTATTTATTTTAGGATTTGTTTCGGCAGCATATCTTGGAATTCATAAGCTTGTTGCAATGCACAACGGAGTGCTAATTGAGAGAGTTACGGCAAGTCCTTATTTTTATTTGTCCTTGGTATGTATTGTTATGGGAACTATGCTGTTTCTTACAGGATTTTTAGGTGAGCTAATTTCTCGAAGTGCAGCAGACAGAAATCATTATTTAATTGAAAAGGAGATATGATAGAATCAAAAGAACAACAAATAGATTTAGTGAACTTATCTATTAAGTGCATTTTGTTTTTAAGGAGAAGAATAGTATTAATAGCAATATTTTTTATTATTGGAGTTGGAGCTGCTATTGCTGATTATTATTTTTCCGGTAACAAGTATTCTACACAGTTTGTGGTTAGCACCCCTATGTTCAATAGTAGTATTGTCTCGGCTTTATCACAACCGTTAGAATTTTATATTGAAACTAATAATATTGATTCGGTTGCATCAATTATGGGTATAAGTACTAAAATTGCATCAGAGATTTGTAAGTTTGAACAAGACACAAGTATTTCAGGAGTTGTTTTAATAGATGTAACTTACTCAAATCCCGAAAGTGTTGATAGTATTAAGAACGGATTAGTTTATTTTTATAATAATTTAACCTTTGTTAAGCAGGAGATTAATAATAATAAAGTTGAATTGCAGGAGCAAATAAATGTGTTAGAAGAAAAAATCGCCAACTTAAATCAAATTCAGGAATTAGAGTTAAAAGCTCTGCAGGAGGGGGATTTTGGAGTACTTGAAGCAAAAGGGCAGTCGTTTAATGAAATTGTAATGCTTTACGAAAAAATGTATTCACTAAAAAAAGAGTATAATAGATTAAAGCCCTTTTCTGTTATCAATCAAAGTCTTATTGCAACCAAAACTAACTCGCAGATAAAGCTTATTGCTATTTATGGTATTGCAGCTTTGATCCTTGGATTATTGGTTTCTTTGTTTTTAGAATTGAATTACCTGATAGAAAACAGAAAAGTAATCGATTAATTGGCTTTTTCAGTAATTAGCTTTTCCATTAATTTTAGAAATTTTTGAGATAGAATATTGTAAGAATTATTTCTTAAAACATATTCATTTCCATTTTTACCCATTTTATTAAGTTCGTCATCAGAAAGTTTTGTCATTTTTATAATAGCTTCTGTAAGTTTATTTACATTTTCAGGTTCTATACTTACTCCGCAATTAGCTTCAGTAACCATGTCGTTTCCTGCATTAATTGCTTGAATGATGGGTTTTCCTGCCATCATGTAGTCGAGTAGTTTATTTGGACTAATGCCAAAACGGAATAAAGGTTGATTTTGAAGACCTATATATAAAATGTCAAATTGATCTAAAATTGGGGGAATTAAATCTTTATTTACTTGGTGCAAAAAAAACACATTTTGTAATTTTAACTTAACAGCTGTTTTAATTAATTTTGGTTTTTCAGGACCATCTCCAATTAAAAACAGAGAAAAGGGTTCCTCTTTTAATTCAAACATCGCTTCCAATAATGTATTTAATGAATTGGCTGGTCCATGACTACCAGTATAACCAATTATTTTATGCTCTTTGCTTTTTTGTTGTTGGAAAAGAGCACGAAATTCTTTTGGTATATCATTCGCTGTTTTCCAATCATCAATAACAACACCATTTGGAACATAATGAAACTTATCTGGATGTAATCCATGTTCAATCATATGCTCTTTTGCCTTAGGCAACAAAGATACTACGGCATTGCAGTGTTTGTATGCAAAATTCTCAGCAGCTTGCATCATCATAATAAATGGATGGTATTTTGAATATCCGCCTAATTCTTGGGGCGATAATGGCCATAAATCATGGACTTCGTAAATCATTTTTGCTCCTGAGAGTTTACATATTTTGCGTGCAGGATAATTGTCAAGAGGGTATGTCGAAGATGATATTACTATATCCGGTTTAAATGTTTCAGCTATATATTTTGATTTATTTAAACATGCTTTAATAAAAGATGCCATGTTTCTTATTCGCCCAAAACCGTTTCCCGAATATTTAGGTGTTTTAATAACGAAATATTTTATTCCGTCTATTTCGGTATAAGTAAATATTTTTTCAGTTTCAAATTGTATTTTCCTTGTGTGCGAAAATGATGAAGTTACAATTAATACATTATTACTCTTTTTTTGCCATTCCCTTGCCATATAATATGGTCTGAACTCCATTCCCATTTTGGGGCTACCGGCATAATGATTTATTAGCAGTATATTCATAATTGCTATTTTATCAATGAATCAACAATCTGTTCTGCTGCATTTCCGCATCCGTAAATCTTCGCTTCAAAATTAATGTTTTGCTTTAAAATCATTTTATAACTATTCAAAATGTTTTCATGATTGCTTCCTGCAATTATATTTGCTCCTAAGTTAACTAATTCGACCCATTCTGTTTCATCACGCAAAGTTATACATGGCTTTTTAAAGAAGTATGCTTCTTTTTGCATGCCACCACTATCAGTCATAACTAATTTACAATTTTGCAGAAGATACAGAATTTCGAAATAACCTACAGGGGCGGTTAGCAAGATTCGGTTTTTGTTAAAAGATAAATTATTTTCAGAAATTATTTTTTGTGTTCTTGGATGAAGAGGCAGCACTATATTACAGTCTTCGCTTAAATTATTTAAAGCAAAAACAATTGATTTTAATTTTTCGATATTATCTGTGTTTTCAGCTCTGTGTATTGTTGTTAAAATGAATTGTGAGGGTAACTTAAAAGATGGTGGTTTAGCTTTTTGATTGTAAAATAGAGCAGCATCAAGCATAACGTCTCCACTGTTAATTATTTCGATATTAAAATTCTTGAAGCCTTCTTCTGTTAAATTTTTAATGGCTTGCTCTGTAGGACAAAATAAAATATCGGAAATTCGATCGCTTAGTATCCGATTTATTTCTTCGGGCATTTTCATGTTAAAAGATCGTAAACCAGCCTCGACATGTGCAAGTTTTATGTGCATTTTTTTTGCAGCAAGAGCACCCGCTAAAGTAGAATTTGTATCTCCATAAACCAAAACATAATCGGGAGTTTCACTTTTTAAAACTTCTTCAATTTTTTCTAACATTTGGCCTGTCATGGCACCATGCCCTAAGCCATTTATATTTAAATTATAGTTAGGTTTTGGTATTTCCATTTCATTAAAAAAAATATCAGACATATTAATGTCAAAATGCTGACCAGTGTGTACTATAATTTCCTCAATATTTTTAGTATCTCTTATTACTCGGCTTACAGTTGCTGCCTTAATGAATTGAGGTCGTGCTCCTATTATTGTTACTATTTTCATTTATACAAGTTTACTATAAATATTTATCATTTGTTCGAGGTTATCGTTCCATTCATATAGTTTTTGTACTCTTTCTCTTCCGGCTTTACCCATTGAATGCAATAATTCTTTGTTATAAATAAGTTTTTCAATTGCATCGGCAGCTTTTGAGGGATTGTTTGGAGGAACAAGAATACCGGTTTCATTATCTTTTATAATCTCCGTAAAGCCTCCAACCTTACTAGCAATAACCGGCTTGCCGCATGAACTGGCTTCAAGTGCAGCAACGCCAAAGCTTTCGCTATTAGATAAAAATACAGGGATATCTATTTGATTATGATAATTGACAATATCATCGTAATTGATTCTACCGATAAAAGTAACAAGTGTTGAAATATCTAACTCTTTTACTAATGTTTCATATTCTTGTTTCTTAGTTCCATCACCAACAATTAACAGTTTCAGAGGTAGTTGGGGATGTTTCTTAACTAAGATTTTGAATGTTTTTATTAAAGTATCAATGCCATATACTTCTTCTAAACTTTTAATTGTTCCTATTACAATATCTGAGTCTTTATATATTGTTTTTATGCTATTTGGAGAAAATAGATGAGTATTAATTCCAAAGGGAGTAACAATAACTGTTTTATTTGTGTATTTTATAATTTCTTGAGACATTATTACTGAAGTAGATAGTATTTTATCAGCTTTATTTAAGATATGTTTAAAAATAATTTTATTTAAAAGAGATCTCTTGGGGAAATCGAATACATCAGACCCCCAAACAGATAATATAAAAGGATGAAATCCTGTTAATGTAGCTAATGTCCCGTAACTACTAGCATAATGTGCATGAATTATATCTGGTTTATATTGTTTAATTATTTTTTTAATTCTAAATATTGAAAATAAATAAGAAAGTTTTTTTAATGATTGATTATTATTTATAGTTGACTTACTGTAATTTAGCCCTATAATTTTAATCTTTTCACTTTCATAGGCTTGCTCGTTGTATATACTAGACAAGCTAATAATCAATATTTCCAAACCTTTACTAGCAAGTGATTTAACCCATTTAATTATGTGGCTACTATTCGAATCTCCAAGTATTATAATTTTCATATTGATAAATCCTTACTTATTTGTTTTACTCTATTCTGCCATGAGTTTATTTCTGCACATTTTTGAATGTTTTGCTTTTTAATGTTAATTTCCTGTTTGTTATTATTAATATGCTCTAATAATTCTTTTAATTTACTATAGTTGTAATCAATAACCCATCCGATATCATTTTCTTTTACAAATTCTCCTACTGCTGTATTTGATGTTGCTAGTATTGGTTTCCCCTTTTCAATATACTCAAAAAGTTTAAATGGCATTGCAAATTTTCTGTATTCATTTGGTTCTAAAAAAAGACTTAAGATATCAGCGTTAGAAAAATATGGCAACAAATCCTTTCCACTCTTATGAATTATATTGATATTCTGATTGATATATATATCATAAGCATCTTTCTCATTAATCCATTCTAATTCTCTTAAACAGACAGTAAGATTTATATTTTTCATTTCTGAAATTACTTTTAGCAGTACAGGAAATTTATAAACTTTACCAATGCCTCCAACATAAAATATATTAAGTTCTTTATTTATGCTGTCTTTATTATTGGGAACAAATTTTGTAGTAACACCAGGTGGTAATGCCTTAATATTAAAACCATCTGTTTTTATGTTTGGAAGATAATCCAGCATTTTCATTGAAGGTAAATATAAATAATTTATAGTTTTTTTATAGTTGTAGATATCATATTTATAAAAAAAATTTAGGATTAGACGTTTTAACAAAGAATTTGGTTGATACTCGGGGAATTTCCAATATATGTCTCTATAAAACAGTCCTATAGGTATTTGTTGTTTTTTGCAGTATTTAAAAAAATTAAAATCAAGATTTAAGTATTTTGGAATATGATTAGGTTCTGTTAATGCCGTTGGCATTGTTGATGATTCTGAGTATAAAAAATCATATTTAACTCCGGATTTAATAGATTTTTTAATGTTTCGAATTAGGTGTTTTCGTTGTTTACCATACCCAGCTATGGTATCTACAATAAAACCTTCATCTTTAAATGCTTTTAAAAGCAATTGTGGACGAATTTGGCTCCCTGATGCTATATTTTTGTCTAAGTTAACAGGTATGTGAAATATAATTCTTCTCATAATTTTTTATGGAATATTTCAATAGATATGCTTTTTCAATGAAATATGGTAATATAATTAATGCAGATGAGAGACTTACTCCAAAAGGAAATGCACTCTCAAAAAACATTCTAATTTGAATTGCTAAAATAAAAGATTTTGTAATATTTGTTTTTGCATTTCTAAATAAAAAGAAAACTAATAATATATATGTAGATAAAAACAACAAACCTCCTTCTAAGTATAGTTTCAGAAATGTGTTATGTGGAGATAAATCTTTATGAATAAAATTATTAATGTAATCATTTGAGTTTCCAAATCCTATCCCATAAATTGGAGAAGGATTTGTCTCAATTACTATTTTCCACAATTCTTCTCTACCTGCACCATAAAATAAGTCTGATCCAAAAATCTTTATATTTGATAAGTCTAATGAGTACATTATCTTACTAATAAATAAATTATTTGGATAAACAAAAAACAACATCAATATAATTAAGAAGATTATTACAATGTTAAATGACAGATTACGTAACTTGAAGAAATTAAGGTTTTTAAAAAATAGATACAAAATAATTGCGAGTAATAAACTTCTACTCTCGATACTTATTAGATAGATGGGTAAAAAAATAAAATAATTTAGTAATTTCTGAGGTTTTGTTCCGAACAACTCGATGATAAAAAATAACAACAAATAAACGCTCGCTAATGAATTAGCATTTAATAAAAATGACTTGTATTGTAAGCTGCTATCTAAAATTGAGGGGTGCAATAAAAGAATAAATAATACAAACAATGCAAATTTGGTAATTGAGTTATGTTTGAGATTAAAGCTAGCTATACTGCTATATAGTATAAACCCAATAATAATTAATAATGAATATATTATAGATCTTAAAGATATGTTAAATAGTACCTGAATAATAATATTTAATAAGAAAAGAATAAATAAGAATAAGTATGATTTTTCTACAAATAATTTATTCTTGATTAAAAGTATTCTTAGTGTAAGAGCAAAATAAGCAATAAATATTAGTGAGTATGATAATAATGAGTGAGTTGCAATAAATCCTAGTATTAATATTACGAATAGAAAGGTATCTAAACTTTTAGATGTAATACAGAATGCATTATTCATTGAGTTCGTAGTTTTTAATTCTTTAGTAGTTTTATTATTTTTGCAGGATTACCAGCAATTAAAAGGTTATCTTCTTTGAAGCTTTTAGTAACAACAGAACCTGCCCCTATAATACAATTGTTCCCAATCTCTACTCCAGGTAAAATAATTGCAGAGGTACCCATCCAAACATTATCTCCTATAATGACAGGAGATGTTTTACTTGGCAAATCTCTATTTTTAAAATCATGATTACTACTAATAATTTTAATCCCTGGTGCAAATAAAAAGTTTTTGCCAATTTTTATACCACTATGAGCTTGAAAATAACAATTTCCACTAAGAACAAAGCTATTCATTGTAGTTTTATCCTTAATAAGCTCTATTCTTGATGGATAAGAAATTTTTGATGTAAAGTGAATTGAGAAACTAACTTTACAGTTAATCCGTAATATTCGCTGAAAGAAGAAATTTATAATTAATAAATTAAATGCTTTACCTGCAAGTTCCCATTCAAACACATAGTATTTAATAAAAGGAATAAACCTAAACCTCAATAGTAGCCATTTAATAAACTTTTTTACCATTAGATAAACGATAATAAATTAGTATAAAAAGAGAATACTCAATACTTAATGTAATACTCCAATAAAACAATATTTTTTCAAAGCCTAAATTAAGAAAATTAGCAGTAAAAAGAATTACTATAATACTAAATAATAAAGTTAAATTTATTAGTAACGCAATTTTCTGCTTCTCAAAGATATTTAATATTGAACTTAATGAGCCACTTACAAATCTTATGAAAAACATTGGTGTAAGGATTTTACAGTATAATCCAGTAATTCGCCATATTTCTCCAAATATCAATGCAATAGCATCTTCAATAAAAAAGAAGATTAATGTAAATATTGGAATTCCGATAATAATAAGTTTTTTAAGTGTACTTACAAATATTTTTTTTGTATTATTATATTTTTGATATTCTATACTAGCTTGTTGAAAGAAAACTTGTCCAATTGAACTTCCTAGAAGGGATGATGGCATTCCGAGTGTCCTATTTGCTAAAGAAAAAAAACCTAAAGTTTTGCTTGAATAAATTATATTAATAAAAATGTTTGAAACATGAATACTTAGGGTATTTGCAAGTGTTGACCATAGCATAAACTTTGGGAAATCAATATATCTTTTACCCATTAGTTTCATCCTTTTATAAGAGAATAATTTACTTTTTTTCAATATTTTAGTTGAAAGTTTATAATTCCCAGAAAAGAAAGACGCGAGTTGTCCTGATATTAAACCAGCTGTACCTACCTTAGCAAATCCCAATGATACTTGAATTATAGCTAAAACCATAGCTTTAATAATATTTGCTTTAGCAATGTTTCTATATTGTTTTATTCTTACGTTGTAATAACTAAAAATATTAAACCACGAAATAGCCAATACACTAACTGGAACAAGATATAGCCATAAAGAAAATTCTACGTTGCCGAGTATAGTACTTATTGGTTTGTTGAATACTATTACTGTTACTAGAAGTAATATGCTGAACACGAATGCAATTAATGCTCCTAAAACTGCTATATTAATTGCATCACTATCTTTCTTCGGAAGAATTACTGCAAATTCATAACATCCATTTGCAATTGCACCTAGAATAAAAGAAAGTGAAGTAAAAAGTGCTAGTAACCCAAATTCTTCGGGTGTGTATAAACGTGTGAGGATTGGTGAAATAAGTATAGGTACTGCTTGGGCTATTGTGGTACCTGAAAGCAATGTTATTACATTCTTAGAAAATTCTGATGTTGAAAATTTTCTCATGTTTTATTTAGTTTTTACATTTATTTACAAACCATTTGCAGAACAATTCCACTCCGGTATCAAAATCGGTATGTGCAATAAAGTTTAAGGTTTGTTTTGCTTTTTCGGTATTTGCCCATGTTTTGTCGGCTTCTTCTTTTATACTGTTTGTAAATTCTAATATTGCTTTTTTGTTTAAATGTTTTTCAAGAGTATTTACCATTTCTAGTAAGCTGTGTGCTTTACCATATCCAAGATTAAAAATATCTGTTTTCTTTTTGTTGTAGAGTATAGCATTGTATATTCCTTCAACAATATCATCTACATATGTGTAATCTCGCATACTGCTACCATCACCAAATAATCGGATAGGTTCATTATTTAGTATTTTTTCACTAAAGCTGTAAAGTGCTAAATCGGGTCGCATGTGTGGACCATAAACACTAAAAAACCTAAGCGAAATAAAATCGAAGTTATGTTTTTTAGAATATTCCATTCCCATTTGTTCGCAAAGGAGTTTTGTAAATGCATACGGGCTTATTGGTTGAAGGGGAGAAATATTTTCGTGCCAGGGTAATTCTTTAGAGTTGCCGTATATACTGCTCGAAGAAGCAAAAACTACTTTTGGGATATTGTTTTTAATAACATAATTAAATACTTGCCGGGTTCCTTCTACATTAACTTCGTGATATATTTCTTTTTGTTTAATCGATAATCGCACTCCACCTTTAGAGGCTAAATGTATAAGCATATCAAATTTACCATTTACAGAGCTTGTATTTGGTAAGTTATGCATATCAATATTAATTAAGTGGAATTTTTTGCAATTAAGAAAATCATGAATATTGGCAAATTTGATTTTTGGGCTATAAAACTCGTCAAAATTATCAACTACAGTTATTTCAAGCCCCTTATTAAGTAAGAATCTTACTAAATTACTACCTATAAAACCTGCTCCGCCGGTAATTAATACATGCATATTATTTTAGATTCTTGTAATACCATTCTATTGCTTGTTCAAGCCCTTTATGAACATCATATTTTGGATTATAGCCAAGTAATTCTTTTGCTTTATTAATTGAAGCTAACGAGTGTTTAATATCTCCTTGTCTTTCGGGTCCGTGTAAAGGTTTAATTTTGCTAACCTCCGGTTTAAATTTTGTTAGTTGAGCAATCAGTTCTTGTGTTAAATTATTCAAGGAGTTGCTTTCGCCATACGCGATATTAAAAACAGTATTAAGTGCTTTTTGATTTTGAGTTGTTGCAGCTAACTCATTAGCTTGTATTACATTGTCGATATAAGTAAAATCTCTTGATTGGTTACCGTCTCCGTTAATTATTGGAGCTTCTCCTTTAAGTAGCAATTTTATAAAAAGTGGAAATACAGCGGCGTAAGCACCATAAGGATCTTGTCTTCTTCCAAAAACATTGAAATATCTTAATCCTATTGTTTCTAGTCCGTAAAGTTTTGAAAATATTTCGGCGTATAATTCATTTACATACTTAGTAATAGCATAAGGCGATAGAGGTTTCCCTATATTATCTTCGATTTTGGGTAAATCTTTATTATCACCATATGTAGAACTACTGGCAGCATAAACAAAGCGTTTTACACCTTGTTCTTTTGCTGCTACCAGCATATTTATAAAGCCACCAATATTAACATCATTAGTAGTTTTAGGATCGTTTATAGAACGAGGTACGCTTCCTAAAGCAGCCTGATGAAGAATAACATCAATGTTTTTTACTGCTTTTTTGCAGGTTTCAAAATCCCTGATGTCTCCTTCTACAAACTCAAAATTGTTAAGTTTAAGGTATTCCGAAATATTTTCAATCTTTCCGGTTGCTAAATTATCTACACATACGATTTCGTTATCTTGTTTAATGAGTTTATCAATTATATTAGATCCAATAAATCCGGCGCCGCCAGTTACAAGGACTCTTTTATTGGTTAATATAGCTTTTTTCATAAACTCTATTTAGCGTAGTTTACAGCTCTTGTTTCGCGTATAACTGTAATTTTTACTTGCCCCGGGTATGTCATTTCATCCTGAATTCTATTAGCAATTTCTATACTTAGATTATTTGCTTCTTCGTCAGTCATTTTTTCGCTTCCAACAATTACTCTAAGTTCTCTACCTGCTTGTATAGCATAAGTTTTTAGTACTCCCGGATAACTTAATGCAAGTGCTTCTAAGTCTTTTAGTCTTTTGATATAAGATTCAACAATTTCTCTTCTTGCTCCTGGTCTTGCTCCAGATATAGCATCGCAAACTTGTACTATTGGAGATATTAAATTATTCATTTCCACTTCTTCGTGGTGAGCTCCAATTGCGTTGCAAACTTCAGGTTTTTCTTTAAATTTTTCGGCTAATTGCATACCATAAATTGCGTGAGGTAATTCAGTTTCTTCTTCGGGTATTTTACCTATATCGTGAAGAAGTCCGGCACGTTTAGCGAGTTTTGCATTAAGACCTAATTCCGAAGCCATAATTGCACTTAAATTAGCCACTTCGCGTGAATGTTGCAAAAGGTTTTGTCCGTATGATGAGCGATATTTCATCCTTCCTACCATTCTCACTAATTCGGGATGTAGTCCGTGAACACCTAAATCTATGGTAGTGCGTTTACCTATTTCTATTATTTCCTCTTCAACTTGTTTTTTAGTTTTATTTACAACCTCTTCGATTCTTGCAGGGTGTATTCTTCCGTCGGTAACCAATTGGTGAAGCGAAAGTCTGGCAATTTCTCTTTTTACGGGGTCGAATCCTGAAAGAATAATAGCTTCGGGAGTATCATCCACAATAATTTCTATACCTGTTGCAGCTTCGAGGGCTCTAATATTTCTACCTTCGCGTCCAATAATTCTACCTTTCATATCGTCGTTTTCGATATGAAATACTGTAACAGCATTTTCGATTGTCGTTTCGGTTGCAACTCTTTGAATTGATTCAATTACAAGTTTTTTTGCTTTTTTATTTGCAGTAAGTTTTGCTTCTTCTATTATTTCGTTTATTTGCGATGCTGCTTCTGTATGTGCTTCGCCTACAAGCGATTCAACGAGTTGAGCTTTTGCTTCTTCTGCCGAAAGTCCTGATACAACTTCTAAGTTTTTTACTTGTTCTTTATGAAGTTTATCAAGCTCTTCGGTTTTACGTTGTAAGTGGTCTAACTGTAAAGTTAAATTTTCTCGCTGGTTTTCCAGGTCTTTTTTTGTTCTTTGAGTTTCTTCAATTCTTTGGTTTAAACTCGATTCTTTTTGTTTAATTCTGTTTTCGGCATGAGCAATTTTTTGGTTTTTTTCGTTTATTATTTCTTCGTGTTCCGATTTTAATTGAAGAAACTTTTCTTTTGCTTGAAGTATTTTATCCTTTTTAATTACTTCTGCATCGAGTTTGCCTTCTTCAATTATTCGTTGTTTTTTTTTGCTCAGTGCAAAGTCCCACAAAAAATAAGAACCTCCAGCACCTACCAACAAAGCAATTGCTCCTACTATTAATGTTATAGTTTCCATTGTTTTAATTTAGTTTTTAGTTATTAAAAAACCCGTATTAAATTCTTCAATATGTTAAGTAAAACCCCTGCAATAACATGGGTGGAGCTGCCTCCGGATTTCCGCCTTCCCCTGTTCTGTAAAGAATCCCGCTAGGGATGGGGCCTGCCGTACATCCGATAGAGCTTTGCTCCAATTGTGAAAGTGTTGAGTTTTCTTAGCATTAAAGAATCAATACGGGCTATGTCGTAAAATATTTAAAGAACGTTTTACTCTTCTTCGATAACCTCTTCTATTATTCTGTCGAGGTTCCTTATTTTATTCAGCACAGGTGCTAATTCGTTTTCTCCGCCTAATGACAACGCTTGTACTGCAAACTGTAATGTTACCATTGCTAAGTAATCTTGGTCGTCTCTGTCTTTATATCCTTTTTTCTTAAACTGCAAAACTAATTCATTTATTTTGTTTGCAGCTTTTCGAATAAGTTCTTCTTTCTGTCCGTCTCCTCGTGCTATCTTTACCGGATAGTTTCTGCCTTGTAAATTTATATTTATTGTTATTATCGACTTATCTTCCATCCGGCTATTATTTATTCAAAAGAGCTATGCAATTATCAATTTCCCGTATTATTTTATTTAATCTTAATCTGGCTACTTTTTCCTCTCCTTCTTCATCTGTTACTAATGCTTTTGCCAATTTAAGATTTTCGTATTGTTTTGTTAATTCGTAAAGTTTTTCCTTATAAGCTGTGTTTTCTTTTTGTTTTAATTCTAATTCTTGCTCTAAGATACGATAATTTTTTAACGAAGTTTCATATTTTGACAATAATATTGAAATGTTTTTCTCATGTCGTTCTAATATGTTTTCGTAATCCTTATTCATATCTTAATTTATAATTACAAAAATAATGTTATTTTACTTTAAATAAAACAATATTGCATGTAGTTTTGCACATGACTAAAATAATAACTATGATACAACGGATTTTGTTTAAAATATTTATATTGATTTTAATATTATTTGGCGCCTTACAGTCTTATGCTCAACTAGATACTATCAAGTTTGCGAAACCTTTAAATATTGATCTTTTGCTTACCGGAAATTTTGCCGAGCCACGTGGAGCTCATTTTCATTCCGGTTTAGATTTTCGTACTTATGGCGAAGGAAAAGCTCTAATGTCTATTGCAGAGGGATATGTTTCAAGAATTAATATTTCTCCGTGGGGATATGGTAAAGCTGTTTATATTAAGCATCCAAACGGATATACCTCGGTGTATGGACATATTAGCAGGTTCGAAGAGCCTTTGGCATCTTATGTTGAAAGATTGCAATATCAGATTGAATCTTTTTCTGTTGATACTATTTTGCCCGAAAATTTATTGCAAATAACACAAGGACAAATATTTGCTTACTCTGGTAATACAGGGCATTCTGCCGGTCCGCATCTGCATTTTGAGCTTAGAGAATCAAATACGGAAAAACCTGTAAATACTTTAAATTCAGTTTATAAAATTAAAGATAATATTAGTCCTACTATCTTATCCATTGTAGTATATGCAAGCGAAACAGAGCTTAAAAGAATTGTTGCTGATAAAAGAATTGTTGGTACTCCACCTAAATATAATGCTGGAATAATCAGTGTTAATATTGCCAATAATGAACAAATAAGTTTTGGACTAGAATATGTGGATAGAATGAATAATACTCATAATAAATTTGGTGTTAAGCAGCTCAAAATGTGGGTAAACGATACGCTTTATTATCATAGTTGTATCGAAAAAATTGATTTTGCCAAACAAGCGCAAAAAAATAGTTTCTTCGATTATTATTATTATTTAAATTTTTCACGAAATATACATAGATGTTTTATTGAGCCTAATAATGATTTAGAGCATTATATGAGCATTCAAAATAGAGGATGGGTAAATGTTAAATCCGACACAAAATATGATGTTAAGATTGAAGTAATAGATTATAATGATAATAGCTCAATTGTAGAGTGTGAATTGTTTGTTGAAAAAAATGAGCACGAAAACACTAATGGTTTTTTAAGATGGGATACTGATAATTTTTTACTTACCGAAAATGCAAGATTAGAAATAAATACGGGTAGCTTTTTCGACAATGAAACATTACAATTTTTTAAGTCAGGAGAGGCAAAATTTTCCGGCAAATATACTGTTGAGCCATATAATATTGCTTTAAAAAGTGGAGTAGAAATAAGTATTGCAATTAATGAGGTTGCTGAGAAGTATTATGATAAATTATTCATTGCATGCGAAAGAAAGGGGCGTGTTCATTACCTAAAGGCAAGGCATAATTATGATTATTTAACAGCTAATGCTAAAGTATTAGGAACTTATTATGTTGCTGCTGATACAACTCCTCCCAAGCTTACAAGCATTAATCTAAGTAATGGTAGTAATATGTCAGGAATATCTGAAATTAAACTAAAGATGACTGATGATTTGTCGGGGATTGCAAAGTTCAATGGCTATATAAACGATAAATGGGTTTTGTTTAGTTATGAACCAAAAAACCAAATAGCAAGTTATAGGTTCGATGAGTTTTTTCCCGAAGGAGGAAGTTATAAGCTAAAATTTATAGCCGAAGATGATTGTGGAAACATGTCGGTTTTAGAGCGAAACTTTACTAGGTAATTACTTCTTAGCTAAAACAGTTCCCTTTATTTCAAGGGTAATTGGCGTATTTTCGGCATTTGATTTAATTACTATTGATTTATTAAAATTACCGGGGCGCCTTGTATCGTATTTAATTATAATATCGGCAGACTCATTTTTCATAATTGGTTTTCTTGGCCAATCAACAGCCGCACATCCGCAACTGGTGGTAACTTCGTTAATAACCAATGGTGTAGAGCCAACATTTGTTATTTTAAATGTACAATTGCCATCGCCTTTGTATGGTATTTCGCCATAATCATAAATAAGTGTATCAAACTTCATAATCGGTTTATTAGAAGGACTACTTTGAGCGATTAGTAAGTTTGTGCTTAATGCTAAGAAGATTATTGTTAGTAGTCTCATAATTTAAAGTTTTTTCTTTTGCGTACAAAAATTTTGCCGAAAAGTGTTTAGTGATTATTAAAGTTTAAATCATACGAAATATTTACTGCAAAAGCATAATTAGTAGCTAATTGTATTCCGTTATACTTTTGATATATTGGAAAATCAGCCATTACAGAAATGTTTAGCTTAGATGCAATTGTATAATTTATTTGCGGAGAAATAAAGAATATATCGCTACCCGAATTTTTTGTTGTTTCCCATTCTTCATATATAGGATTATCACCTTGGTTAATTTGTGATCTCATTTGGTTTTGCCACTTATGTTCATGCCGAACTTGTAGTATTACAGTCCAGTTTTCGCTAAGCCATGCAAGTGCAGGAGGCATGTGTAAATGCTTAGTTACAAAAAATGAAGTATTAAGAGAATTCCCAAAATTATATTGTTTCTTTTGGAAGAAACCTTCGGGTGTAATAAAATTGTGTTCGTAATTTACAAGAGCAAAAAGGCGTAGTGCACTAAAGGGGTATTCTTTAATAATGTACAATTGTGTAACAAACCCCATACTTCCGAGCGATGGTTGAACATCAGGATGGTGTGAAATAATTAAATTTCCTTGTCTGATTATTTGTTCTGATTTGCGTAAAGGAAGTTTTACTCCTGCTTTAGTAGTAATTTCGAATCTGCTAACCGGATTATAATAGATATTATATTTTGCTGATAAAACAAGATTACTAAAACCATAACCCCTAATTGGATTAATAAAATTTTTTGTTTTATTTATATAATATCCTCCATCTGCTTCTAAAGATAATTTATTTGTTAGCCCGTATGCCAGCATCATTGAGACATAATTGTAAACAGCATCTTCAGCCGTTTGGTGTATAGAGCTTTCAAAAAGTTCATCCTCCAAAAAGTATCTTCCCGAATAACTATGTTTATAGAAAGCATTAACTCTTAAAACATTTTTTTCCATCACCCCCATATTTGCTGTACCACCAATAGGATTGCCTGTTGATGAAAAACACTGGGCAAATAAACCGTAACTAATAAAAATCAATAATGAACTTAAAATTAGAATTCTACCACTATTCATAATTAATTAGCTATTAATATTATCGAATCCCTCTTTGTTTCTTCTCTATTGTCGGCTATAATTGTACAGTCAACGTATTTTTTCCCTGGATTTAGGCAAGGGTCTGCATAAAAAAGAACTACACTGTCAACACCTTCGATAGGTATTAATGGAGCATTACTGCTAGTTTGCCAGTAGTAAACCAGATTTGTGCCAGTTGCATGAGCTGTAACTCTTGTTGTATCTAACATGCTAATAGTATCGAGTTCTATGTTTACGCCAATGAACTCTTCGAGATATGATTCATCTTCATTTCCGTTTCCGTTGTTATCGTCGCAAGCATAAAAACTGAATGCGAGACCTAAAATTAAAAAAAATACCATTTTTCTCATAACTAATTATTTTTAAGACATCTAACTGATAATGACCATGATTTTGGGAATGTATCCCATCGACCAACATTTGAATCTCCTGCACGTAAGCATCTACGGTAAGAGTTTGAAGTACCTGATTCTGTAGCAGTATTAGGATAATCGTAAGAATTAATCAGAGCAAAACTGTTAGCTCCTGCCATTCTTCCTCCAAAAATACTTTCGTATCCCGATGAGCCTCCTGCTAGCATATCGGTACCTACAGGAGATCCACGCCAAGTATTAAGCATGTCAGCTTCGGTTTGAGTCATTCCTAATTCCATTTCTAAAGTTTTGTATTCTTCATCGGTAGGTACATGCCAACCGGGTGGACATATTCCTTGATGATTACTTGAAATCTGAGCTGCACACGAAGTAGTTTCGCAAGCATTAGGTAAGTCCATCATTTCACGCCAAGTATATAATCCTCCAAAAATATCACAATTGTCGGTATTGTTATTGTAACAATATTTTTCTACTACACCGTTATCAGTAGCATGAACATCTCCTTGTGTATAAGTTCCGTAATTGAGGTTTTCGGAAAACCAACATTGGTCTCCAATTTGAACTGTATTGTATGTTTGCCCGTCTCTAGTATCAAGAAATGGTTGCCCACACGCCCATGCATTAGAAAAGCTAATAATTACATCATCATAAGATTCTCCACAGGAATTACTTATAGTCCATCTTAGTTGATAGGTTTCGCCTGATTGTCCTGTAAATTGGGTATTGTATTGTGAACTGTTGCTAAAGTTTCCACCTGTACCGCTTATAATGCTCCATTCACCTGTGCCATTTGTTGGATTGTTTGCTTCAAGGCTTGTGTTAGAGCCTGATATTCCAGTTTGATCGGGACCTGCATTTGCTTGGTCGGGTAAGGGTAAAATATTTACGAAAAATTCGGATGCTGTTCCTTGTCCGCAATCGTTGATAGGAGCGACACTAATGTTTCCTGATTGAGCTGTATTGGAGAAGTTTACACTTATGCTATAAGTAAATTCCCCTGCTACTATTGTAGCGTCTTGAGGTAAATTCCATTGATAGCCGGTCGCATTATTTACAGGAGAGATACTATAATTAATTCCTGTTGTTCCTTGACATATATCAGTACTTCCTGAAATAGTTCCTGCTGCTTCGGGTAGTTCTGCGATTGTAACTTCAGTATTTACTGCTTGTGATGAACCGCAATCGTTGCTAGTTACTAATGTATAAGTACCTTCGTGTTGAAAGCCAACCGGAAATATAATAGGGTTTTCAAGATTGCTTGTAAATCCATTTGGCCCTGTCCACGAACAGTTTGCGCCTCCTGCATTTACAGCAAATAATTTTAGAGTATCGCCTTCGCATGCAGGACTATTTGTGTTAATATTAGGTTGGGGTGGGGGTATGCAATCTCCACACAGCTCGAACCATCCGCCTGGTTTGTACACATTAATACAATCGGTGTCTAAATTGTAAATCATAAGTCCTATTTCGGGGGTGCTTATTAAGTCTCGTTGGTCTTCTGTCATTCGAGGTGGTAAAAAACCTTTGCTTGTGCTATTAATTTCTAAGGCTGCACTCGAATGTGGATTTTCTGTGCCAATGCCAACGTTTCCCGAATTGTAATAAATATCATTTCCTATCGCAGTCCATAACGAAGAACCTCCTGATCCACTTCCTGAAGTTTCTGCATAAAATGCGTAAGGTACTGAAAGCAACTGGCTAACTCCCATTGTGCTATAATTAAGTCCACCGGTTGTGTCCATATCAACTTTTATCCATTTGCTTTGTCCGTTTCCCCATTGAATATGGCTTAAATCGGTGTTGCTGTTACCTTCGCCTATATTAAGGTTTACAAGTCCCAACTCGTTACTTTGTGTTATATGACTTTCTTGATATACAATTACTCCGTCATCTGAGCCTTCAAGGATTGTAAAACGTAATCTAATATCTTGATTACAAATTGCCTGTCCGCCTTCGTTACGCACAACTGCCTGATATTTTATGCTTTGTGGTACTTGTGCAAGTAACAGTAGTGGAAAGAATAATATTATTAATGTAAGTAGTCTCATGGCTAGTAAATTGATATTTTATCTTGATGTATTAATGAATTATTATTATCAAAGATACTTAATAAATATGTTCCCTGTTTAATGTCGTTAACAATTATTTTTCCATTTAAACATGTGCCTTGTTTAATACATTTTCCGAGAATGTTATAGATTTTATATGATGACTTATTCTTAATTCCGCTTATTTTGATGTAATTATCACTTGGGTTGGGATAAATTATTATAATATTAGAATCATTCTGATAATTCCCTGTATGCTCGTTTGCAGCCCCTTCGAAAACACATCTTACATAATTATTTACATAAACAAATCCGGCACAGTTTTCCCATTCACCTGTAAGATTATTAACTGGCCATCTTTTTACAGCATAAGTTTTAAATAATGAAGAAGTCCATAAATAGCAATTATTATTTCCTTGATATGCTATATCGAAGCCATTTCCTGTTCCTTCTTCATCGTTAAAGTGCCCAACTTCTAAGTCGGTAGGGAGTCGCCAGCCTTTACCGTATTTGCTAACACAATAGCTTGTATGCTGGGCAGTGTCTAATTGTTGTTGCGAGTATCTTTGATTTAAACTTCCTTGAGGTTTTATTTCTCCGGCACTTATTAGTTCTTCGCCTGTCCATAGCTGATAGGTTCCTGTATCGGGTAAATATTCAGGATATGCTAATGTTTCTATGTTTCCACTTATTGTAGCATTGCAATCGCCATAATTGCAATTAGTAAATTCTTGGTCTAAAGCTTTTGCATAATTCATTATTTCGTCTGAAAGTGGACTTACAAACATTTTTGTTCTGTCGAATTCCGAATATTCGCTTAAAACAGATTGTTCGTCCCATGCAAAATTATTGTCGTTAGGTGTAATATTTGTTCCATAGCCACGTAATTCTAATGTATCGATGTAATTTCCATTTGGGGTTTCGCTTAGGTCGGGAATTAAAACATATTGCAAATATCTATATTGTTTGTGGTTTTCGGAATACTGATATACAAAATTTCCGTTGTTAATAGTAACATCATTAAAACCTATTTCAGACTCTGTAATATAAGCCTCGTTGCCATTGCTGTAGTGGTTTTGTGAATGCATTGATAAACCGGCAATGACGAGGCAACCCAATAGCAGACCGATTTTAAATATATTTGGCATAATGCAAATATACAAATTTATTAAGAATTAATCTTAATATAAATATACGAATTTAGCAAGTAAATAATTTGTTTGTTAACAGTTAATTATTCCGACAAAAATCCTTGTTTTTTGAGTACTTCTATGAATGTATTTGAGAAGTGAATATTGTCTTCTGTTTTGTATCTGATATTAGTGAATACCTGAGCCAGAGTTTCGAGGTTATTTTCGTTTATAAATTGTTTACTGTCTTCTCGTTCTTCTTTTTCCTTATATAAATTATTAATGTCTTCGTTAGTATAGTCTTGATATTTCTCGTTATGTACCACAGCTTCAATCGGTAGCCTATCGGTAAGTTTGGGGTTTTCGTCAGGGTAACCTACTACCACAGTTGTAATTGGAACTACTCCTTTAGGTAAGTCAAGAACTTCAATAATTTTTTCTGCCATATATGTTGTTGTTCCTAAGTAACAAATTCCAAGCCCGTTATCTTCGGCTTCGATACAAGCGTTTTGAGCCGCAAGCATTGCATCTATAGTAGCGTTAACAAACCACAGCATATTATTGTAACCTGGAATTGCATTTCTAAGATTGCACCATTTGTTAAATCTGTTTATATCAGCACAAAAAGTTAGCACAATGGGTGCATCGTTTACCATTTGTTGATTAAAATGTAAGGGTAGGAGTTGTTTTTTTATTGTTGCATCTTTTGTTGCTATTATGCTGTAAACTTGCATGTTGCCGGTGTTGGAGGCTCTTGTGGCAGCTTCAAGGATTTTATTAATTATTTCATCAGATATTTGATCTGATTTGAATTTACGAATTGATTTGTGTTCAAAAATTGCATTAACCATAATTGTATTATTTTTTGCAAAAATAAGGATATGATTTTAAGCTATCAAGGATTTACATCAGGTTTTGGGAAACGGATATAAAAACTTGTTCCTTGTCCGAGTTCTGTCTCAAACCAAATTTCGCCACCAATATTGGCAATAATATTTCTGACCATGCTTAGTCCAAGACCCATACCGCTAGATTTTGTAGTGAAATTTGGTTGAAATATTTTAGGTTTCATTTCATCCGAAATACCGGTGCCATTATCAGCAATTTTTAGAATATAATGATTTATTTCTTCATTAATCTCAATCGTAATTATACCATGTTGGTCGTCAGGGATTGCTTGAATACTGTTTTTAAGGAGATTATTAAATACTCTGAGTATTTGTTCTTTGTCTGCGGTAATAATAGCTTCATTAATATTATTAGTTATAAAATTTATGGTAATATTGTTTTCTTGCTTAAACAACTCAGAAGTATTATAGATTTTATGAATTAAATTAACCCTTTCGTTTATAGGTATTGGCATTTTAGCAAAATTACTAAACTCGGTAGCAATAGCAGATAAAGTATCTATTTGTTCAATTATGGTTTTAGACATTTTGTCGAGTGTTTTTTGCCAATCTTTATTATTTGGTTCGTAGCTGTGTACAAGATGTTGAACACTTAATTTCATTGGAGTAAGAGGATTTTTTATTTCGTGAGCAATTTGTTTAGCCATTTCACGCCATGCCGATTCTCTTTCGCTTTGAGCCAACTTTTGAGCACTTATAGCAAGTTCGTCAATTTTGCGATTGTATTCTTTAATTAATCCTCCTAACTCGTCTCTGCGTTTATAATCAATTTTTTCTCCTTTTTTGCCAATATCTATTGTTCGGATTTTTTCTTGAATCAGTGCAAGAGGTTTTGTAAGCTGATTCCCAATAAAAACTCCTATTAAGATACTTACTAGCAGTAGTATCATAAACACATTTGTAAATGCTATAATAAATTCTGATATTTCTTTTTGGAATTCGTCTTGATGGGCAAAATATGGCAGATTTAAATAGGCAATTACTTCGTTATTATAATTACGAAAAGGGATGTATGCCGACAAATACTTTAATTTCCCAATTTGTTCTTCAATAATTACCATTCCTGATTTATAGAGCTTAAACTCTTGTATTGCTTGTGGCTTAATAAAACGACCTTGTAATCCGTTTTCATAAATTTCGTTTCTTGAACTTGCAAAAAGTAGTCCGTTTAAGTCATAAATATTAATATCTGTGAAAAATACATTGCTGAACTTAATAAGTGAAAACTCTGTAAACTCTCTAATGTTTTCGCTTAAGTAGGGTTCGTTACCAATTTTGTGCTCAACTTCTACTTGAACACTTCTTACTTTGTCCTGAAGGTTTTGTATTTGTCGTTGTTTATAGCCTTCAAGAATGAAATAATACGAAATACTTCCCGTGAGTATAAGACTTAACAGTAAAATGCTCATTATCGAAACCTGGATTTTGTTCTTCATGCTTCCGGGTTTTAAAGCACCTTTCTTGTTTAAGGATTTAAGAAGTTGTATTAGATTGTTGATAATAAATAGGATAAAGAATATGATTGAAAATGCAACTAGTTTTGTAGAGTATCTCTCTCTTTTTAAGCTTATTACTATAATTGTATCAGGATCGGGTGTATAATATAAATGGCTATAATTGTTGTTCTGCACTAAATAATACTCTTCGGTCTGGTTTTCGGGTTTTTGTATTACTAAAGGGTATTCGTAAGTTCCTTTGAAATCTATAAGCCTGCCTTTGTTATATTTCGCGAAAGAATATGCTTTAAGTGTGCTTTTGGTAGCAAATGCTTTATCGAGTAATAACTCGGGGTAACCTAAACCTTCGCTAAATATTTTACTGTCAATTTCAATAAATAAATTTCGTTGTGTACTATCATTGATAAGGTATTGAAAATAACCAAAATAAGAGATTCTGCCGTTGTGATTATCAAGATAATAAAAATTTGTTTCAGGAATTGGTATTCCTGTTTCAGATAGGATTTCGGAGAAAAATGTTAAACAGTGGGTATAAAGATCATCCGGTTTTATTAATAAGCTATCGTTACCCTCGCAGATTGAGATTTGTAAATCGTATTTATTAAGGTATTTTTTAAAATGATTTTCATAAATAATATTATAAACTTTTTCATGGTCTTTTTGCATAACATACTTTGTAAGTTCCTTGTTATCATTAATCTCGTGATTAAGTATTGTTATAAAAAATTCTGCTCCGGCATCTCTTTCATTGGCTAAATTTGCTGCAAGAACTTTTCTAATGTCTTCTTCCTTTTCATTAGAGATAGAAGTAAATTCCTCTGCAGAAATCATAGAAATTGCTATGATTATTAAAATTAGACTGTAAATACTGTAATCTTTTTTAGTTAGTCTAATCCACGAAACTATTGAAATTACGAATATAAAAAATGTTAATGAGATAGCTGATTGTTGCGATATGAATAGAAAATAATAAGCAGTAGATAATACTAACAATAAGGGTATGAAAATTTTATAATTTATTAAGCTTTCAAGTTGTCTAATAATTCTATCGAATATTAATAAAAACGAAAATATAATTAGTAATATAATAGTAAGCCCAACAATGCTATATGCAGAGATATTAATTATTGAAGCAAATGTAAATTCTATAGATGAGTTAATAACCAAATTATTAAAAGAATCTATAATGAACGAGTAAAAGATTAATGAAAATCCTATAACCGAAATCATGATTATTCCAATTGCTGTATTATTCGCTTTTCCAGGTTTGTATGTAAAATATTTTTGAAATACTGCTGCAAATACAAAAAAGCATATTGCATTAATAAGGTAGTCGCCAAGCGATGGTAACCAGAAATTTTGAGCAAACAATTCAGGTGAAAATAGTTTGAATTGATAAAAAATTGTAGGAAACCCGAATTTTAGCATTAAAAATCGTAAAATTATAAGGTCGGCACACAAGGCAAGTAATAGTAACCAGTATAATTTAGTAATTTTTGCAGATATTTTAAATATAAGCACTAATAGTGTTAAAAATAATATTGTGCTTATTATCCAGAAAACTAAACTGAGTACTTGCAATATGTAATTATTGGGACTTATGTTTGCGTAATTTATGTAAAATAGCACTGTATCATTGTGCTTTACCTCATAAGAATGTTCATCTTGTTTTGAGCTAAATTTTGCTTTACAAGGTAAATTGAAGGTTTTGTTGAAGTTACTAGATAATAATTCGTTTTGGTAAGAATAGTCGTGAGAAATTAAGCATAAGCCTATGATATTAAGGTTATTATGTGTTTTGATAGTTTTTAGATACCAACCGTCAGAAAGCTTTATTAGCCTATTATCGGAGTTTATTGTTTCAATATCAATAGGTGCAGGGATTCGGTTTGTTGACCAAGATTGTAGAGTATCGTTCTGGTAAATAAAAATTCCTGATTCATACTCTTTAAATAGATTTTTTGTTACATCAAAGAAGTAATTTTCGAGTTTTTGTTCCTCTACAATTCGATTTATAATATCATTGGTAATAGAATCTTGTAGTTTACATAAATTTTTTATGGTTTCTTCAGGTTTTGATGCCTCAACTACAGCTTCGGAGCCGGTAAAGGAATTTATTTCTGTTATTATTGCACTTACTAAGGATAAAATTAGTGCTGCAATAATTATTATAATATGTTTGAATTTACGAATCATTTAACAATGGTTTTTGTAAAAATAGTAATTTTAAAGGATACTGTTTTCAAATAATTCATTTTAGTTAGTTTTCTTTTGGTTAAGTAATAATTATGTTTGGGTTTTGGCATGTGTTTTTGCTTTTCTTCGATGCAAAAAACCATGCCAAAACCCGCACCTTGATTTAGCAGTAATTTTGTTTGCTTTTTTAAATATTATTAAGTGAACAGTAACTTTTAAACCATAGAAACGTCTTACATTTGTATAAACTTTAAAGGGTTAAAATATGAATCGGAAAACAATTATTATAGCAAGTTTGCTAATTGTTGCTACTGTGTCAGTTGCATGTGTAATCACCGGCTTTAATGACGATGAAAAAACTATTACCGAAACCAGAAATCCCGGTAATTTTCACGGTATTGATGCAGACTCAGGGTTTGATGTATTTTTGTATCAGGATGGAAAAAACGAAGTTATACTTGAAGCCGATAGTAGTTTAATAGAGCATATTGAGACAAAAGTAAAAAATGGCGTTTTGCAGATTAGGTTAAATAAATCTTTTGCAAAAATTAAAAAACTGAGTGTTCATGTTCATTTTGATGAAATTAATATAATTAAGGCTAGTGGCGGGTCTGATGTGGTAAGTAAAACAATTTTAAAACAAGATAAACTCGAAATAAACGCCTCAGGGGGTGCTGATGTTGATGTTCAGGTTGATGCAAATACAATTGTTGCAGGTGTGAGCGGTGGTGCCGATTTGGATATATCCGGAACAAGTAATAAGCTAAATATTAACGCAAGTGGCGGCAGTGATGTGAAGGCTTATAAGCTTAAATCATTAAATGCTTTAGTAAATGCAAGTGGTGGATGCGATGTTGAGGTGTTTGCAACTCAGCAGTTAGATATAGATGCTTCAGGTGCTTCAGATGTTGTTTTTTGCGGTAATCCATCTGTTGTAAATATTAATAAGTCGGGAGCTTCAGATGTGAAAAGGAGAATGAATGACTAAGGCGCCGAATTTTAATTTTTTTAGTCAGGGCTTCACTTGAAGTGAAACCCTGACTAAACCTTAAACCCTGACTAAACCTTAACTTGAAAAGTTTATCATGCTGATATCTTTAGCAATCTTAATTCTCCTTATTATTGAATCAATAATCGTATTGTAAAGCAATTCTTGAGAAACAAAATCTTCAATACCGAAGTCTATATTTGGGTTGTCGTTTACTTCTACAACATAAACTTTTCCGTCAACTACTTTCATATCCACACCGTACAAACCATCTCCCATAAGCGATGAGGCTTTAATTGCAGTTTTTATAACATTTTCGGGAACTTCCTCAATTGGTAATGTTTCTGATTGTCCTTCAATTTCACCTTCAGTACTCATCCAGTTGTAAATTTGCCAATGACCTTTGCTCATAAAGTATTTGCATGCAAACAAGGGTTTATTGTCGATAACTCCAATCCTCCAATCAAATTCTGAGTAAAGATATTTTTGGCAGATTAGCATATCGCTTGTTTTAAATAAGTGTTTTATGGCTTCTATTGCTTGTTGTTTAGTTTCTGCTTTAGTAACTCCCAACGAGAATGCACTATCCGGTTGCTTTAAAACTAGCGGGAATTGCATTGAATCAAGATCTGAGGTTCTGAAAAAGTTTTTTGTGAGTACTGTTGTTTCAGGTGTTAAAACTTTGTGTTTTCTAAAGGTTTCGTTTTGAAATATTTTGTTCGAGCATCGTAAAATCGACCAAGGATCGTCTATTACAACTAAGCCTTCGGAATATGCCAGTCTCGATATTTCGTATGTATGATCGTTTACATTTGTCGTTTCGCGAATAAATAGGGCGTCAAATTCATTTATTTTATCAATATCGGTTTTAGTGATAAATTCAAGATACATACCCTTTTTGTTTGCAGCCTGTTTAAATTTTTGTAAAGCGTTGTTGCACGAGGGTGGATTGGTTTCGTTAGGGTTTACTAGTATTGCCAAATCGTATTTAAAGTTCGTAAGCTTCGATCTTCTGAATTTTTTCTTGTCGAAATATTGTTTAGCATATATATACAAAAGTTCAATTTCCTCTTCGGGAATTTTTGAAAAGGGTAAGACTCTTATATCTTTAATTAGCCATGTACCTTTATTAGTAAAATCAACTTTAAAAAGCGGTGCATCAAAGAGCTTATGAATTTTACCTGCCAATGTATTAAAGCCTTTTTGAGGAGTTTTTCCGAAATATATTTTTAGTGAAAAAGTATCTGAATTTACTTTTTTTAGAGAATTATCGATGTGTTCTTGAATATCGTAAGATGCCGATTTTATTACATTACTAATCCTGAAATCCCTAATTGTTGTAATATTTGGAATTACCCGTTGCCCACGTGCAGATGCCAACAAAGAAATATAATATCCATACGATTGATATTTATAAGAGCTACATAAATTAAATATTCTAAACGATGTGCTATTCTGATAAACAGGGTTTTTAATGTACTCTTTTACTGATATTATTTTGGCATTAATATCATTTTGAGTCCACTTATACGGATGGTTAATTACTATTATATTGGTTGATTTATGTGTAAAAACTGATTCGAAAAGTTTTAATTCCATTCTTACGGCATCTTTACCCTTATCGTAAAAATCCTTTTTAGTTTTTACTATTTCGAAACCTCTCTTTTTATACCATGCTATTAATGGCGAATTGTTGGCATCGGCTTCGAGTACAATTCGTTCTGTTTGAACTTTTTTTGCATGATTTAATACAAATTTTAGCATTGCATCGCCAATTCCTTTATTCTGATATTCCGGTAAAACAGCAATACTGTATATTCTAATCGACTTGTTGAAATGCCATAATGTTATTGAACCAGTTTTGTCATTTGGTTTTTGGCTTGATTCAGCAAAATAAACATTCTGAGTTTTGCTTTTAACTGCTCTCTTAATATTTGCTTTAGAGTTTCGTTGGAATTCGGGGAAGCATTTGTTTTCAATATAAATTAAAGCTTCTATATCATTTGCAGAAGCTTTTTTTATTTTTATTTTCATTTTTTGTTCTGCTTTAGCTGATTAAGGTTTTTTCAGGTTCAATATGTATAATTAAAAAATAGAAAAAAAAACTCTCGCAAATTTAATGCGAGAGTTTCTTATTTCAAATAGCTATAAGTTTTATTTCTTAGGAATATTCTTAAGTGTTTCAACTAGGAAAATCCAGAATTTTTCAACTGATTCGATATGTACTTTTTCGTCGGGAGAGTGGGGAAAACGAATAGTAGGCCCAAACGAAATCATATCCCAATGCGGATAACCACTTCCAAGAATTCCACATTCAAGTCCTGCATGAATAGCTTTAATTTCGGGGATTTTCCCAAATCTTTTGTTATAAACTTCTTGCATAGTTTTAAGAATTGCAGAGTTCATATTTGGTTTCCAGCCCGGATATGCACCTTCGAATTTAACTTCTGCACCGATTAAGTCGAAAATTGTACCAATTTTGTACATTGTACCTTCTTTAGCAGAATCTACTGAAGAGCGTGTAAGGTTGTTTACAATAAATTCTCCGTTTTTAATAATCACACGTGCAAGGTTATTACTTGTTTCAACCAATCCTTTCATACTATCACTCATTCTTTCAACACCGTGTGGGCAGGCAAATACAGCTTTAATCATTTTTTTCATTACTTCTTTTTCTGCTACTTTTGCAGGAAGTTCTGTTTCTTTTGCGAAAAACGATAAGCCTGGTTCTGTTCCTGAAAACTCAGCTTTAAAAATATTGTTGAATTTAGCTACTTCGGCTTCAAATTTACTTGCTTCTGCAGCAGGTACAGTAATTATTGAAAATGCTTCGCGAGGAATTGCATTTCTTAAGCTTCCACCATCAACTTCTGCTACATATATATCAAAATGATACAAACAATGGTTTAAAAAACGAGCGGTAAGTTTATTGCTATTTGCTCTTCCTAGTGGGATGTCCATTCCGGAGTGTCCTCCTTTTAAGCCTGTAATTGAAAGCTTGTAAGCTTTATGATTTTTAGGAGTATCAACTTCGGTGTATTTCATAAAAACATTTACATCAACACCGCCTGCGCAACCAACATAGAGTTCGCCTTCGTCTTCTGAATCCATGTTTATAAGAATGTCGCCTTTTAAAACATCAGGTTTTAATTCTTCGGCTCCGGTCATTCCTGTTTCTTCATCTATTGTAAATAGTGCTTCAATAGGTCCGTGTTGCAAATCTTTTGATTCGAGTACAGCCATTGCCGCAGCTACACCCATACCATTGTCGGCTCCTAAGGTTGTTCCATTTGCTGTTACCCATTCACCATCAACATAGGCTTCTATAGGGTCTTTTTCAAAATCATGTGCTTTATCAGAATTTTTTTGAGGTACCATGTCAATATGTCCCTGTAATACAACGCCTTTTCTGTCTTCCATGCCTGGTGTAGCAGGTTTACGTATAATTACATTGCCTATATGATCAACTATGGTCTCAAGGCCTAAATCTTCGCCGAATTTTTTTAAAAATTCTACAGCTTTTTCTTCTTTTTTCGAAGGACGAGGTATTTGTGTTAGACTATAAAAATGTTTCCACAATGCCTCTGGTTTTAATTTTAGTAATTCGCTCATAATTTATTATTTATTTATTAGTTTATGATTTTTAAAAGACTATAAAGGTAAATATTTTTAGCAGAGATTAAAAGAGATTAATTTTATTTTAACATTTATGACAGAATTATTCTTTGGTATGATTTTGGCAAATAGCTTCAATCTGTTTTAGAAAATTTAGTTTCTTTGCCAATAAACTTTTTATATGAGGATATTATTAGTATTATTTAGTTCGGTTATTATTTCCTTACAGCTTAACGCACAAAACAATTCTGAAGAGAGTATTAAATGGTTAGATATAAATGAGGCAATTGAGTTACAAAAAACACAACCCAAGCTAATTTTAATTGATATGTACACCGATTGGTGTGGTTGGTGTAAAAAAATGGATGCAACTTCTTTTAGTCATCCTGGGATTGCAATGTACATAAATAAGAATTTTTATCCCGTAAAATTTGATTGTGAATCACGTGATACAGTATTTTATAAAGACTCAACTTTTATTAATAGTGGACCTATAACAACCGATAGGCGTAAGCCTCCGCATGATTTGGCAAAATATCTATTAAACGGAAGACTATCTTATCCAAGTTTAGTTTTTATTGATGAGGAATTTAATCATTATCCTGTTGCAGGTTTCCGTGATGTACCTCAAATTGAGCCTCTATTAGTTTATTTTGCCGAAAAAGCTTTTAAAACAGCAAATTATCAGGAGTATGAAGAAAATTTTATTAAAACATTTAGACCTGTTAGAGATTCTGTTTATCCCGAATTGCAGGGAAAGGTTGAATGGATAAGCTTTGATGATTTACAATCAGTTTTCGAAAAAGAACCAAGAAAGATATTATTACACATTTATCATTATCAAACACGAGGAAGTCAGATGATGACTGCTACATCTTTTACTAATCCGGTTATTGCCGATTTTATAAATGAGAATTATTACGCATTACGTCTAGATGTTTTAAGTCAGGATTCTATTTCGTTTCTTGGTCGCGATTTTGGTAATCAAAACCTATCTCAGTCTTATCCTCACGATTTAGCCATTGCTTTGCTACAACCAACAATTTCGATGCCTGCAACAATTTTTCTTGACGAAAGTTTTACACTAATATATGCCCTAAGAGGTTATGCTACACCCAAATTATTAGAGCTATATCTTGCTTTTATCAATAAGAATCTTTATAAAAATGGTAACAATGCATGGGTAGAATTCGTTAATTCTTTTAGTAGTAAAATTCAATAAATAATTT